>MAAC01009947.1_pt1 | contig 64790 bp, 55 predicted proteins | sample 1115981 | NCBI WGS metagenome assembly MAAC01 (sample SAMN04961126, study PRJNA320927) | seawater metagenome | isolation source: sample BD02T64 sea water enriched with oil for 64 days | place: USA:Gulf of Mexico | collected 2013-07-27 | reverse complement strand
GAATTCTCTTTTTCAATTTCCGCTTTGTGAGTACATACATCGCTAAAAATTCACCTGATGTCTATAAAGCGCACTTTGAAATCATGCCAATAAATTACCTGAACGACCGCTATGGTGGCATTTTTGCCAGTCAGGTTATTCGATTAATTGGTAATATTTATAGTCAAACAATGCATATTTATATCTGTGGGGGACTATATCGTATCTAAGTGATCGTTAGCAAAGTGAAAAATTTGCACTTTTCTATGTATCTTTAGTGGTAAAGTTAGCGTTCTGAGATGAAACACCACAGGCAGCTTTGAGCTTTGATCGGTTATTGATTTAATTAAAGTTTAAGATGATTTTGTGCCATATTGTACTGGTTACCCTAATGCTCTGGTGCGATTGAGTCACTCAAATATACGGCCTAACAAAATAGGTTTTACCTATGCGCCTTCGACCATAAATAGCGATAAATGCAGACGCTTATACCAAAATTCTTAGTTTACTAGACGATATTGAAAAATTATTATTTCTTAAATGCACCACGTGTATTTTTAGTAGGAGTATTTTAAATATTTAGCTTTTTTGATATTATTAATGAATACTTAATATTGAAATTATTGGAGGCATGTATGCGTATCACAGCGGTACAATACGCTCAAAAATCACAGGAGCTGTGTGTCTTACCCGATGTATATATTCGGTTAAAAGAAATGCTAGAGAGTGAGCAAGCAACATTAGATAGCATTGCTGACATCATTTCTTTAGACCCTGCTTTAGCCTCATGTTTATTAAAAATTGCCAATAGTGCGCTATTTAATTTTCCTAAAGAAGTTGACTCAATACCTCGTGCACTCATGATTTTAGGCATAAAAGAGGTTAATAATTTGATTAACACCTATGGTGTTACTGCTGCGTTTGCAGGGCTTAACCCTAAAATAATGGATATGGATAAATTTTGGGAAATAAGTGTTGATTGTGCATTACTCACTAAATTTTTAGCCAAAAGAAAAAATATAAAAAATAGTGACGGACTTTTACTTGCTGGGCTTTTTCACAATATTGGTGAGCTTGCTATTGTGCATAATGCTCCCAAGAAGGTGCAGTATTGTGAAGATTACAACAGCGACGAAACACCATGGCAGCGTCAACAATACATTTTTGGTTTTACGTTTGCAGAATGTAGTGCTGAGCTATTAACGTTATGGCATTTACCTGAGGCTATTATTAGCCCTATACGTGAATATCATAGTGCTTATAGTAAAGAGTTATCCCCCGAAAGTACGTTGTTATATATTACCTCTCGTTTAGCCATTATTAATTCACATCGGGGTATGTATTCAAAAGTTAACTTACTAGGTAAGCATTTAATGGAAGATCTTAAGCTTACTATGAGTGATATTGATGATGCTTTAGAGTATTGTAATGCCGAAGGCATGGCCATTATGTCTGCTTTAAAAGTAACAGGTTAGCTGTAAACGGTTGTATATACCCGTTACCATTCAAGACGCAGGTTTCAGAGTGCTTGTGCGATTTCAATTCAAGGCGCTGTGATGTAATAATGGTAACTCAGGAGAATATGCTCCTGCATTCTCTAATAGGCTACATCCATGTAGCGTCATTATAAATCACAGCAACGATGAAGTTATATTGCTCAAGCCCTTCTTCGATGGGTTTAAAAGTCATTTATGCATCGTTATTAAATTAAAGAATGGAACAACCATTCTATCAATTTAATGCCTTGCCTAAATGGCTTTGAATTGCGTACTTTGTGAAGAGTGTGTAGTGAGAGGTGACAGTAGTTAAGTCTTGCCTATAAGTTTACCACCATATGGTGTTGCGCATACATATTGTGCAGAGCAATATTTGCTTCAATAAAGATTATTTCAATGTGTGCATATCGCAAAATTAGATGATAAAAGCTTCACTGAACTTAAGGAAATGGTTTTAGCTGAGTAGGGAGCCGCAGCGGTACGTCGCCCCTTGGATGCTATCGCCACTGCGACGCCAAGCAGAGAATGAAAGCGCTAAACAATGGCGTTTATCACTCACGAATATTTATTAGGCCACTTATAATAATTTATCTACGCCCACTTAAAGCTACACCTGGTATTGCCTAAGTTGATATTGCAACAGCGGCAAATATCTTATACCAATTTGATTAAATTATTGCTCACTTGTGCTGGTTAAAATAGTCCATGTCGGCGTTGCTCTCAATCCTAATAGCCTGCTATTACTCAATCGAGCGCCTTGCCCTGAAATATTTTTCCTACGTACAACAAGATCACAAACTTAATGAAACTGGTATTACAGCTGTTATAAGCGGTTGAACGCTGTCTTTAATTGTTCTAATTTTACCGGGTAGTTCAGGGTTAACTGTTCGCTATTATTATCCGTACCAAACTCAAAGAGCTCAATGGTTGGTAGTTTTAACCTTTGACACAGGTTGATTAATAATTTTTGTTGTAGTTCAGATTGATGACCAATAATAACCGCCGCAAATTTGTTTCTGCTTTCTGCACAGGTCGCCATTGCTTCTTTTGCATTAGTTGCAGTTTCATAGGATAAGTTAAGAAAACGTAATTGTTGTTTAATCGATATTCGGTGTTTATTCTCACCTTCCACGAGCAAGATACTTTTTATATTATACAGCACAGGTAACTCGTATTGCTGGATGATTTTTACCGGTATTTCAAGGCTGAAAACCGAGCCTTTTCCGGCAACCGAGTGTACTGACATCTCACCATCAAGCAACTGACATAGCTCGCGGCTGATGGCTAAGCCAAGGCCGTTACCTAAAGTTTCAGCATCAGACTTACCTTGAATAAAGGGTTGAAAGATCATTTTCATATGATCTTGGTCGATACCTATGCCAGTATCAGACACCGCAATATTAAGAAACGCCTGCTCACCATGCATTTGGCTGGAAATTTTCAACTCTACCTGCCCTTGATTGGTAAACTTAAGCGCATTGGCTAATAAATTTAAGATAATTTGGCTGAGCCGAACAGGATCTGATTCAATTTTTGCAGGAACTTTGCTATCTATGGTACAAAAAAGTTTCAGTCCTTTCACATGGGCATTAATTGCCAGCAGATGAGCGAGGTCTTCAAAATGTTGTCTCACATCAAACACTTTAACTTTTGGTTTTAACTGGCCTTTTTCTAGTCGATAAACATCCGTCAGATCATTGAGCAAGTTAAGTAACCCGACACCTGATGAGCGGACGATTGAAAGTGAACCTAAATGTTCAGGATCATGGGGATTTTTTTGGATACGTTCCAGCTGCTTGAGCATGCCCTGTAAAGGTATTCTTAACTCCTGACTCATAGAAATAATAAATTTTGACTTTGCCTGGCTTGTGGCATTCACTTGCTCATTTGAAGTAACTAAAGCCTGATTTTTTTGTTTTAGTTGCTTTGCTAATTGTTGATTGGAAAAGGTTAAAGTTAAGTTTGTTCTTATATGATGATGCATAGCGGTGAAGTTGCCATATAAGAAAAAAGCGTGGAGCACGGCGAATATACTTAATATGTAGAAAATGTTGCTGCCAACTAGTATTAAGCCTAAAGCAAAGCCGCTAAATAATGGCAGCGTAAACGCAATAAAAGATAATTTTATTGCCGATTGGCCAGCAACACTTTCCATGCTTATGGCTATTATTACTATAATTAACAACCATTGAAGCTCTTGTGGCAGGCTGGCTAAAAACACGCTGCTAAAGCCTGCTAACGTACCGCCGCTTACGTCAAGAATCAGCATGTACTTTAGCCAGCGAGAGTAGTTAAGGGAAGGGCTCTTTTGCTGGTTAATTTTTTTATGAACCGTATTGCGAACCAAACTCAATACACAGATGGCAACCAACCAGCTCGCTAATAATACGTGGTTGGTGTGTGGCCAAAAAAGTACAGTTAAGATGATAGCGGTCAGAGGAAAAACATAGATTGCTTTATTTAAGCTCGAGACTAGCAACATCAAGCTTTGGTGCTGAATATATGCCTGTTGCTTTGCACTCGGTGGTGGAAGCGTATCTATTATTTCTTCAGGTAGTTTGGAATTCAAATTTTATCTCATATTTACAACAACTTATTCGATAGTGATAGCTGCGTGATATATCGGCAATAACTATTGAAAACAAAGCGATAGGATAAGAGCTTTTAGCGCTATTGTCTAACTTATTCAAATAAAGAGTGAGCGACTTCTTCTCAACTTATAAGTCAGGGAATATTTATTACAAGCCGCTGAAAGTGAGGGTTTTCTTATCCTTTACAATTTTCATTTAAAAATTTAGTGGTAGTCTTAATTAATTCCTTTCTTGATGAATTTAAACCATGGTCATCATCGATTAATTTATAAGAGACCTTACGAATTTGATAAGTAGAGCAAAGCTACGCGGTCTATACTTCATCATTTATAGGTAGTCTTTTATATATGTTTGTGCAGCCTTTCTAACCTTTGAAGAGAGTAATAAAGTCGAAACCATGGTTGGTATTGCCATTAAAGCATACATGAAGGTGATAAAATTAATTACCATAGACAAGGATGCTACAGCGCCCACGATAATAAGAAGCAGATAAAACTGCTTATAAACCCTTTCAAATGTTGGACCAAACAAAAACTCACTACACTTACTACCGTAATACCAAAAAGTTAATACCGTGCTAGTACTGAGAAAAAACACCATTACCATTAACAAATAACTGCCTATATTTGGAAAGGTTTGCTCAAATGCATAAACCGTCATGCCAACACCTTGATGATCTGTTTGCCATGCACCGGTAGCTAATACAGCTAAAGCAGTACATGTGCAGACAATTAACGTATCAACAATGGGGCCAAATGAAGCCACAAATCCTTCTCGAATTGGTTGGTTGGTTTTAGCGGCTCCATGCGCTAAAGATTCAGTGCCTATGCCCGCTTCGTTAGAAAATGCACCTCGCTGAACCCCCACAATAATAACCGTGCCTATAAGTCCTCCAGCAGCAGAGCCTGGATTAAATGCACTGGAAAAAATCAGCATAAATGTTTCAGGTATTTTATCGTAGTTCATTATCAGTAGCACTAATGTCATTATAAAATAACCGATGACCATAATAGGAACAACTTTAGTGGCTACCGCGGTAATTCGCGTTAATTTGCCCATGACAATCCAAGAAATCATCATAAATAATGCAAGGCCAACTAGCACATCGAAAGTAAAGTGATTGTCTGCCTCTGCGAGCCCGTATGGGATGGCAATGACATCTCTTAATATTTGGACTAATTGATTTATTTGAAAAAGAGGCAAGGCACCAAATATGCATCCGAAGCAAAACAACCAAGCGAGGGGTAACCATTTTTTATCTAAGCCTTCTCTAATTACATACATTGGGCCCCCCTGTAATTTGCCACTACGGTCTTTCCCTCGAAACATAACAGCTAAAGATGCTGTATAGAATTTGGTGGCAATACCAACGATTGCAGTCAACCACATCCAAAATATTGCTCCTGGCCCTCCCATGGTAATGGCGACGGCCACCCCCGCAATATTGCCAAGACCTAGGGTTCCTGACAGCGCGACAACTAACGCTTGAAAGTGACTAATATCTCCCTTGGTATTCTTTTCATTGTCATACTTGCCACCAATGATACTAATAGCATGAGCAAGCCTTTTATAGGGAATAAGTCTAGAGTGAATAACAAAATAGGCGCCACCGCCAACGAGTAACAAAACCATGGGAAGTCCCCAGGCAAAATTAACCAAAGTAACTAATATATCTTCCATTTTAACCTTTTCTTAAATGTGACACCGTATTGATAAAGCACCTAATACTATATTCAAGGTTAAAACAGATCTACAGTTATTAACTCAGAAAAAAGAGAAAGCATAGGTTCGTCGTCACTCTACTGTACACGAAGCTGCGACATTAAATACACGAGTTATGAACCAAGTAAGAAGGGCTAAAGTTTGAAACCTCAAAGAAAAAAGGTACATCCTGTATCGTCATGCACTATATTGCCTGATGGCAATGCGTGAATATTGTGCTTCACTCCGGCGGTTGAATAAGCGGTTTGGTGTTCGTTGATGCAGTGTGCTTTATAACTATCAAAGAACTCTACGGTTATTTTTGAAAATGAGCGTAGCCACAAACACCTATTCCCGTCTCAGCAATTCAATCACTAACAATGGTAGATCTCGGCCCTAGACAATACGTCGCCGTTGGGTCTAGTTGCCCCGTGTCTTGCCACATATAATGATTTCGGTATAGTTAGGTTCTTAAACTATATTTAATTTCCCTATTTCATGCGCTAACTCAAAATCACGTTTTGATATTCCTTTTGCCTCATGCGTAACCAAATATATTTTCACTTTATTATACACATTTGACCATTCAGGATGATGATTCGCTCTTTCTGCTAGTATCGCCACTTGAGTCATAAAGCCAAAGGCCGAGATGAAATTTTTGAACTTAAATTCTTGGTATAGCTTTGCATCCCTAATTTCCCATGAATACTTAGAATTACTATTAAGGGATTTCAATGCGATAACAATATCATCTTCGCTGAATCGTTCTATCATAAAGCCTCTCCGTTTACGTAATGTAAAATTTTTTGTTCTCGTTGCTTCTTGTTAAGTGACGAATAAGGAATTGCTATACCTTCACGAAGACATCATGTTTAATCATCACAAATAATTTGTTCCGAGAGATTGTCAACGATTACCGGACTATTGAAGTATGTGATTATAGGATTTGAACCATACTTTTCCAGTATAAACTCTTTCCAATCTTGGGTATAAAATTTTTCCGCATCTTCCTGTGACTTCCACAAGTAAACACCGCCAGCCGTTTTTCCGTCTTTCGACAAAAGGTAATATTTACGGATTAGTCCTTGGATTTTTACATATTTTGGCGCAGACCCTGAAAAGATTTTCTTTGCTTCTTCAAGTCCAATGGGCTCCGAAACATTAAATTGTACTATTGATGTGATCATAGATTTCACTCTTTTTGTTCCATTTATTTGTAACGTTTTTTGTACCGTTTATTAATGATTGTTAAGCACCAATCATTAATAAACAGTTCTTTACCTATTGGGCGAGACTTTTTATATCTATAAAATACCTAAGCCACTAGCGACTTTGGAATCACTTCACTGTAATCGCTTAACACACGTTGATACCAAGCATAAACCACATCGTCTTTTTCTAAAAATTCTTTAGTGCTTGATGTGGAAATCCACAAAAAAGTACCTAGCAAACAAATATCACTATAGTCAGGCTTGTCGCCGCCTAAGTAGTTTTGAGTGGCTAATAATTCTCTTACATCGGCCAATTCAGCTTGTAAGCCTTTAATATGTTTATCGGGTGTTGCGGCAAATTCTTCTAGCGTTGTGCCTATACGCTCTTCTCTAGAACTACGAAAATATTCTTTATCTTGGTCTGCAATAACATTGTAAAGGTCTAAAATAAGAATACCGGGAATATGCTTAGACAAAGCAGTAGATGCCCACTGATGAAATGACTCAGCTTTTGCTTTAGCTTCATCATTGGCAAATAAGCTTGGCGCATCAGGGTAGTTAGCTTCTAAATATTCTGCGATAGTCCATGAGTCACTCACGACCTTATCGCCATCGGTAATAACTGGCAATAAAGGTTGCTCAGACACGGCAAACTTTTCTTTTTCAGTAAACCAAACCGGCTCTGTTTTATAGCTAAGTTTTTTGTGCACTAAAGCTAGTTTAGACTTCCAGCAATGCGGAGCAAAACGTAGGTTACGATCTGCGCCTGATAATTCATAAAGTGTGATGGTCATGATATTTCCTTCATATAGATTGTGAGTTGTTTATGTAAAAGTATAGGTGTGATCTAACTTATTATTTTTGCCCGAATAAAATCGATTTACCTGCTTCAGTGACTGCAGCGCTACTATTAATTGTATCTGCTTTAGCATATGCCTTAATCACTGCTGGACGCGCCGATATACGCTCAAACCATGTCTTAATATTAGGAAAATCATTAAGGTTTTGTCCCTGTTTTTCATAAGAACGTATCCAAGGATAACTCGCCATATCAGCAATGGAATACTCCCCAGTAATAAATGCTTTATTGGCTAACTGTTTGTCTAACACACTATATAATCGGGTTGTTTCATTGACATAACGGCTAATAGCATAAGGAACCTTTTCTGGAGCGTACTGCGTAAAATGGTGGTTTTGTCCTGCCATAGGACCTAGGCCGCCCATCTGCCAGTACAGCCACTGCAATACGTTGTAACGTGCAGCGCCTGATTGAGGTAAAAAGGTTCCCGTCTTATCTGCTAAGTATTCCAAAATAGCACCAGATTCAAAAATCGATAAAGATTCACCTCCATCGATCGGCGTTAGATCAACCAACGCAGGAATACGATTGTTAGGGCTTATCGCTAGAAACTCAGGAGTAAATTGATCTCCTTTATTAATATCAATAGGGTGCAAATTATAAGGTAGGCCAGCTTCCTCTAAGAAGATGGTGATTTTATGCCCATTTGGCGTAGTCCAGTAATACAAATCGAGTGATGACATTAAGTATTCCTTTTGAAATTTAACTTTGACAAGTATGTCAAAGATGACAGTAATGTCAAGAATAAGTTAAGATACGTTATTGTCAGAATATCCATGAATGTATATAAGTAGATAAAGTATGGTTGGAACACGTAAATTTAATGAAGAAGAAGTCTTAGATATTGCCGTTGACGTATTCTCGAGAAAGGGTTTTAACGCCACCACTATGCTTGACCTCGCACAGGAAACAGGGGTACAGCGAGGTAGCTTGTATAATGCTTATCAAAATAAGAATGTTCTCTTTTTTAAAGCTTTTAGTCATTACACCGACAACTTTTTAATATTGATTGAAGGCGAGTTACGAAATTCGGATGCTAAAAAAGCTTTTACGCAACTATTAAATACCGTAGTAGAGCGGTTATGTAGCGATAAAGAAGTAAGGGGTTGTTTTAGTACGCGTGCAATCATGGAGGCCGCACAAAAGTGCCCCGACATTCATTTATGTCTTACCCGCTTTCTTGATGGCCTAGAAATGATTATGACAAACCGCCTAGAACAAGCGATAAAAGATAAGCAATTTAGTGGCGATGCACAATCGACCGCACGTTATTTAGTGGCATTAACCAGAGGCATAGCGGTAATTGAGCGAGTATATAATGATAAAGCACGGATGACAGAGGTCTACCAAACGGCTTTAGAGTATATGCCTTTTACAAAGACTTAATAAAGTCGGATAACCACAATTAGTATTGTGCCAGCGATGTAACGTCTATAGTTAACCTGAACTGAGCTTAACAAATGTTTTTTTAGCCGCTATTTTTACTTATTTCAGCGTTAAATTCATTTGCAATAAGCTGTTTATAAAAAGTTTTGGTGGCAATGTGCAGCTAATACTTACTCAAGCAAGCCCTCAATTTAATTTTTTTGTTGGATTATTGAACAGTAATAGCAAGAATAAGTTTGATGTTATTTGTTTTTATTATCCATAAAGAAATTAACTTTATCTAACTCAATAATATATTCTCGTTTTAAATCTTTGTTTTCAGATAATTTATCTAAATCGCCTATTATCGTCATTAGCTTGTCATGAGAGTGGTGGTTTGTGTTTTTAAAATCTTCAGCTCTTCCTTTTCCGCTATTGCCTACACGCTCTCTTTTCTCCATAGCTTGTCTGTTTTCATTGGTTTCTATCCAAATATCGTCAATGAGGCGAATATTACTTTCATTCATTACTGTGTCAGTGCGTTCCATCATCAGTTCATATTGCGGTGTTTTAGGGGTAAGGCGATAGGTTTTATGATCAACATCTTCTTGGTGATGCTGATCAAGTCCAAGTAATTCGTTATTTTTAACGGCAGTATCAATTTTATAATTTTCTGTTTTATCGTAATAATCAGGACGGGTAAGCTGGTAATCAAAATGAGTTTTAACCATTTTATTTTGAGTAACACCTGTTAACTCACCAGATTGATGTTGCTCGGTTACTTGGCTCATTTGAACGCTAGTTTTAGGGCGAAGACTTAGACCTTCAGGCTCTTTTGAAAAAGAAAATTTTGCGTTAAAGTCAGCTAATTTAGAAATGCCATCACCGAGCGTATTATTTGCCTTATTGCCAAGCCCTTGGTAGCGAGGGTCGTTAGTGATCATGTTATCAACTAAATCTGCAACCATTGCTCGGCCATCGGTAAATTCTTGTGCTGCAATCGACTCTATTTGACTGTATCGTTGTGCGGCTGATGACATACTAGAAAAAGCGCCTTTAAAAATAGCGAAGCCTTGTTGCATATTTGAGTCGTCTTTTTTACCAAATGCGGAGGTGTCATTTTCGCCTTTACTGTTTTTTCGGCTATCTTCAAGGTTTTGATCTAAAGTAGCCATATATTGCTGCATTTGTTCTAGGTCTTTACCGCCAAATGTAGACATATCTAATGAAAAGTCTATGTGATTTATACCAGTTTGTGATTTAAATGATAGCGCTTGTTGATTTGCTTCTTGATCTACGTTGTAGCTTAAGTCTAAATTGTTTTCTGAAGAGACAAGCTGTTGGCCTTCAGTAGTCGAAAAAGAGACATCAAACCCCGATAATTGTTGATGATTAAAACTCGCTAAAAAACCTAAATTAAAGTTGCTTTGATCTGTAGGAGTATACTTACTGTATGCATTTTGACCCGCCTTAAAAAACTCGTCGGCCATTTCTCCTACGCCAGACAACACCTCTTTTAATGCTTGATGTTCAGCTTTTGATAACTCGCCCTCTACTTGGTAACTGAGACCAAAGCCGTCTACAGTATTGCCTGTGTCTTCATCATAACCGTGTGATGAGTTAAAGGTAATATTGATAATATCGCCTTCTTTAGTTTTCACCGAAATCTCAAAACGGTAGTTGTCGTTATCTTCATTTATTGAGCGGTTGATGCTTTCCATATAAGAGCCTAGGGCTCGTTCAACACGTTTTTCACTATTGGCTAAAAAAGATTTTTGCTCATGACCTAGTTGCCCTAAACTCGCTAATATATCACTGGTGTTGGTGTAAGCTTTGTGAATATCGCTTACCGAGTTATTTAAACGCTTCATTAGCTCATCGCTATTTTCGTTATTTAATAAGCCCTCTTGTTGGCTGCTGATCACGGTTCGTAAGGCGAGCTCTTCGTCTGAATGTTGGTAATTAGATATTTTAGGTTCACTGGTAACCGTGAGCAGTGCACTTAATTGTTGATGAAGTAGTTGTTCTACTTTTTCTTCGCTATATATACTAAGCAGTTCACCGGCCACTTTAGGTGCAATATTTTTAAGCTCATTGGTGAGTGTGTGGTTTGTATCATTGTTTAACTGGACAGGGGATGGTAGGAAATCACTTTGATTGTTAGATACATTGTTAATCATGATTGTCCTTAATCTCAAAGCGGGGTAGTTATGTATCGGTAATAAAACAGAATACTTTAACTTTAATAGAGGGATATTGTCCGAATATTTTAATAACTTCTTTAGATGTTTATTACTTAGTTTGTTGTTTTAAATAACGCTAAAGCCAGCTATTGGCTATTAATTAATATGAGCTTTAACAATTGCTCATAAGTTACGTTATTTAAAACATTTCTATTGGTATCAATTAACTCAATACGACTATCCTGCGTCGTTGTAACTTTATCGAAACTTAAATCACTGCCAGCCTTATTAAAGGAATAACTGCCTTTATTGGTAAGAACCACTCCTTTAATACGAGTAACTTCCAATGAGGTTATTAGTACCGTCAACTGTTCGTAGTTGAACATATATTTGTTTGAAAAAATCCAACCTTTACTGAAATAACCTTCACCCTGATTACTTAGTTCAATAAAGCCATTTTGCTCTAGCTGCGTTTGTTGGGCATGGTTTGACTCAAGTTCTTTTTGATAAGCAAGCTCCATTTTGTGTGCAGCTTTTTGTTTTGAGTGAGCTGCAATACCAATCGTTGGCTTGGCAGCTATTGCGGCATTATGCTCTTGCGCTAACCAACTAGGATCAATATTGCCATGCTTTATTAGGTGTAATGTTTTTTCTGATAGATTATTGCTTGCAATATAACGTGATAAATTTTCTTCATCTTGCGCTGAATATTTATCTGCTTTTGCCGCTAGAATGATATCAGCTACTTTAAGTTGTTGCACAAACGATGGGTGCTCTGTATAGCGAATATCGGTAAGGTTTCTGGCATCGACTAAACAGAATATTGATTGTAACGAGATTAATTCTTGATATTTACCACTGGTTAGCACATCAACGACTTCCTTTGGATGCCCTAAGCCTGTTGGCTCTATAATTAGCCTGTCAGGTTTAGCTTTACTAATAAGTTGGTTTAATGCTACTTGCATAGGCACGCCAGAAGCGCAGCACATACAACCACCGGGTACCTCACGAATAAACACGCCTTTTTTATTACTATCACCTTCATTAACGTTACCAGCGAGTAGTGTCGAGTCTATCCCCACTTCACCAAACTCATTTACCAATACAGCCCAGTTTTCATTTTTGGGTTTATTGGCCAATAATTGCAATATTGCGGTAGTTTTTCCTACCCCTAAAAAACCGGTAATAAGCGTAGTGGAAATGGCTGAAATTTTTGCTGCGTTTTTTGATGAAGTTATGGTGAACATGTAATTTGTACTCGGCTTCAGGCAAAGGGATGTGAAGATAGCATTAACTTGGGTAGCCAATGTTAATTTAGGCTAAATAAAAATAGTACTACAAGTTTATCACTCCTTAGGCGCTGCATGGGTGGGTACCTAAAAAAACTAACAATGGCTGTTAAAGTTAATATCATCATTTGTCGTTTTTAGCTGAATATTGGCGGCAGGTACTTTAAATTTCGGTAATGCTATCCCTCGATTTAATAAACCTTCTAGTTTGCCATCAATAAAAATAGCGATACATGATAATGCCAGTGTTATTAATGGTACATAAATAATCGAACTAACAATATCCCCTTTACTATATAAATTAACGGCAATAGGTACGCTCAGAATTAACAGAGCAACAATTCGATAAATCACTATTATTTTTGAATTAAACATTATGTCATCCTTAGTTTAGCCGTAAATTGATTATTTAAATAAATAATGATTAACGACATATTTGATAAGGTAATGTTAGTGATATAGCGGAAGTATTACAAAAGGATAATATTCACTGTATAGGTGAGCTAAATTCACCCATAAGGTAAAGTCAAATTAAATGGCATTCAGATTAGGTGATTTGGTTAACCAGTCTAAAAAGCAGTGAATGTCATGACGGTTTTGATCTTCTTCACGATAGACCGCATAGAGTGCTTGGTCAAAACTAGTTGCTTGCTCGAACGGTAATACCAATAAATTCCGTTCAATTAATGCATATTCAACCGGCATTATTGCCAGCGCTAAACCAAGCCCTTGTTCAGCTGCCTGTAAAGATGCGTCGTAATTACTAAAGGTCAATTTATGTTGATATTCCATTTTAGGTAGCTGCATAGCTTCGGCCCAAGTGCGCCAAACATTGTTCATATTGGCAAGGTCAATAAGCGGTACTTGGCTGATTTGTTCAGGTGAAGTCAGTTTATGTTTTTTGGCAAAGTCTGCAGAGCATACTGCATGGGCAGTAAGGTTAAGTAATTTCTTAACTATTACACCCTGCCAATCGCCCCTTCCTACGCGTATGGCCAGATCACAGTCGTCATAACGTAAGTCGGTAACATTCATCCCGGTTTCAATACGAATATCAATATCAGGGTGCTTTTGCTGAAAATGGCTTAATTGCGGAATAATGACATTACTTGCCATGGTAGGAAAAGTTGATATTTTAAGTGAAGGCGAAGAGAATTTATTACTGACAATTTTTGTACCTTGCTCAAGCTTACTTATGCCTTGCTGTACATAATGTAAATATATTTTTCCCGCTGCATTTAATGCTACGCCACGACTTTTGCGTTGAAATAATTCAAAACCTAAAAAAGCTTCTAACGCTTTAATTTGATGACTGACCGCCGAGGGGGTTATAAATAATTCAGCTGCAGCCTGTTTAAAGTTTTCATGGCGAGCGGCGGCTTCAAAAACGGCAAAAAGGTGTAACGCAGGCAATTTGTTGGACATGATTTTATTGACGAGTAGTAATATAACGATAATAACAATGATAAGTGATCATGGTTAAAATTAATAGATGAATGAAAATAATCGTTAAGTCTGTATTTTTTATGACGCTTAACTTATTAGGTCAACAATAATAACTCGATTATTTATGCTTTCACTAAGCGGGCGCCACGGGTATATGTTTGCAGGCATTATTTTTCCGCGTTAAATGATATATTAGCGGTAATAATAGGTAGTATTAATTAAAACGAATGAGAGCGGTTATGACAGTACATGAAATAAAACATCCTTTAGTGCAACACAAACTTGGATTGATGCGGGCTAACGGTATTAGTACCAAAAATTTTCGAGAGTTATGTGGAGAAGTTGGTGCATTACTGACTTATGAAGCTACTCGTAATTTAGCGACGGAAAAAGTCACTATAGAAGGTTGGCAAGGTAATAACATTGATGTTGAGCATATCAAGGGTAAAAAAATTACTATAGTCCCTATTTTACGCGCTGGATTGGGGATGTTAGATGGCGTAATTCCTTTGATCCCGAGTGCAAAGATTAGTGTGGTTGGTTTGTATCGTGATGAAGAAACACTCGAGGCTATTCCTTATTTCGATAAAGTGGTAAGTGACATAGAACAAAGAACGGCATTGATTGTCGATCCTATGCTAGCTACAGGTGGAACATTAATTGCCACCATTGATTTATTAAAATCTAAAGGCTGTAAGCATATTATGGGATTGTTTTTAGTTGCATCCCCAGAAGGAATTGAAAAATTACAAGAGGCTCATGATGATGTTGATATCTATGTTGCATCTGTTGATGATCATCTTAATGAACAAGGTTATATAGTTCCTGGTTTAGGTGATGCAGGCGACAAAATTTTTGGAACCAAATAAAAAATGATGGACATAAAAACACCGCTTCTAGGTGCGCAAATGTTATTTGTCGCTTTTGGCGCATTAGTATTAGTTCCTATTTTAACGGGATTAGATCCAAATGTTGCCTTATTTACTGCGGGTATAGGTACACTTATATTTCAACTAGTTACTAAACGTCAAGTGCCTATATTTCTTGCTTCTTCCTTTGCTTTTATTGCACCTATTTCCTATGGCGTCGCTAGTTGGGGAATAGCCTCAACGATGTCAGGGTTAGTTGCCGCTGGTTTATTTTACGTTCTATTAAGTTATATGATTGCATGGCGAGGCGATGGCGTAATTAACCGCTTGTTACCGCCTGTCGTTGTAGCGCCAGTTATTATGGTTATAGGACTAAATTTAGCGCCTGTAGGCGTTAATATGGCTTTAGGTAAATCAGGCGATGGCGCCTTGCAACTTGTAGACCCTAGTATTGCCTTGTTTATTTCTATGGCGGCTTTGGCAACAACTGTTTTAGTTTCTTTATTGGGTAAAGGGGTGCTGAAGTTAATTCCTATTTTATTAGGACTAGTTGTTGGTTATGGACTTTCTTTAGCCTTTGGTATTGTTGATTTTTCTGCTTTAGATAAAAGCCCTTGGTTTGCTATACCTAATTTTATTTCCCCTGTGTTTCATTGGGAAGCAATACTGTTTATTTTACCTATTGCTATTGCCCCAGCGGTTGAACATATAGGTGATATTACCGCTATTTCAAATATAACGGGGAAAGATTTTTTAAAAAAACCAGGATTAAAAAGAACCTTGCTAGGCGATGGTTTGGCAACCTCTGCTGCAGCCATGTTAGGTGGGCCGCCAAATACCACTTACTCAGAAGTTACTGGTGCAGTAGCGTTAACAAAATCTTTTAATCCCGTTATTATGACATGGGCAGCATTCTTTGCTATTGCCTTATCTTTTATGGGAAAAACAGGTGCTATGTTATCAACCATTCCTGTACCCGTTATGGGCGGAATTATGGTGCTATTGTTTGGGACTATTGCGGTTATTGGATTAAGAACGCTAGTGACAGCGCAAGTAGATTTATCAACAAGTAAAAACTTAGCCATAGTTGCTGTGGTTTTAGTATTTGGTTTAGGTGGTATGCACTTTAGTTTTGGTAGCTTTCAGTTAAAGGGAATTGCTTTGGCTGCTATATCTGCAATTTTACTTAATTTATTCTTACCCGACGAAAAGCACTAGTGGATGAGAGAGAGGTTTTAATGATAGATATTTAAAATAGATATCTTAATTACCTCTCTTTTAATACATTTTTTGCAGTTTCTGGTGAAACTTCATTAACAAATTTTTTATCATCGAACTGCTTTCTTATCTGTTTTTTTAACCTGACATGGGTTATCGCAAGGCAAAGAAAAAACAATTCATAGTTGAAAAGGTGATGGAACTAGGATTGGTTCGTCTTTTTATCATTTAGTTCTTCGTTATCTAAAGGGTTACTATGATAACAGCCCTATTGATTAATAGAGTAATGGCTTGTTTGAAATATATACAATTTGACACTCAAGTTATACTTTACGGTGCCGATACTTTTATACATGCTTTGATTAATAGAGGTAGATATTATGAACTCAACAATTAAACCGAATGCTACATATAGCCAAGATCTTCGGCCATTAGCAAAATCGCAGGATAAAAAAGAGAACGAACCAGTGGGGCAGCAAGTATCGGCTCTTGCAAATGAGAAAAAAACAGAAGAAGTACAAGAGCCTATTTCTGTCACCAGTAAACAACAACTTAATGCTGCAATTATAGAGTCTTCACTGAAATTCAATAACACAGTTGGCGATCAGCCGTTGTCATTGCTGTTAAAAACCGCCTTACAGGGAATAAACGAAGCCCTTAAAGAGGGAGGTATTGACAGTAGCATTGGAGATGCTTATGAGTCGGGGCTTGATTTTAGTCCCGAAGCAACGGCTGAGCGTATTGTTTCTTTTAGTACCCAGTTTTTGAGCTCCTATCGAGATCAGCATCCGGAAATGAGTGAAGAGGAATCCTTAACGAGTTTTGTTGAAATTATTAGTGGGGGTATCGACCAAGGTTTTAGTGAAGCCAAAGATATACTCGGCGGTTTAAAAGTATTAGAGGGAGATATTGCCAGTAATATAGATAAAACCTATGAGTTAGTTCAAAAAGGTTTACAGTCTTTTGTCGATTCTTTTAGTAAGCCTGAAGAATAATAATAGACCCTAGTTTTAGTCTTTTATCTTCTTTTGGAATTCTTCAGAGTACTATATAAAACTCAATACTACATTCTGCAATTATACTCGATGTAATAGCCCTAAAGACCAATACATAAGTCGCACAGGGCTAGGCATTCCTCAGGTCGCTCACGATAGAAATTTTAGTTTTGCTAAGTGGGCGTCACTGAGTTTCTAATGGCCCAGATTAATAAAAGTAGCGTGTAACGCCCCTTTTACAGCAGCCGCCATCTTGACACCAACCAAAAAATCAAGCTACAGCAGTTAAGTATCTATGGCCTTGGCTTGGATCTTTACTTAAAATATTTATTTAGGCTCGTTGAGTCCTGCATATTGAATCAGTTTGTGTATAATGGTGCCCGCTCTCAATAATACTTATGTGCACCGCACATGGGGTTTATTGTAGAGGGTTTGCGTTATGAGAAAGTCTAGACGCAGCACTAACTGGTTTTACAAGACCAATACTAGCAACTAGCCTGAGTAGTATGGCATGCAAATATTAGAAAAAGATTATCAAATTAACAGCGTCAGTAAGGCTATTAACGCCGGAGCTAACTCCATTATTGCTCTGCCTACCGGTGGCGGTAAAAGTATCTGTATACTTAAATTGTGCCAAGCAATGCCTGATAAAAGAGTTGTAATAAGTTTACGAAATGCGGCATTGATTCCTCAATTATTACACACGCTCACGATTAATGGTTTGTCTGTTAGTGTGGTTAAATCAGGTTACAAGTATGTCGCTGGTGGTGATGTCACCTTAGTGATGGAGCAGTCATTTGGCCGACGAAAGCACCTAAACATAAAGTGCGATGTACTTTTACGTGATGAATATCATGTCGGCTGTATGGGTGGCGTTTATATCGCCATGCGTGAAGAGCTATCTCCGGACTTGATTATAGGCTTAACTGCCACACCCATTGATAGATTAGGCGTTTATATTGATCAGTCGATGCAATTGATTGAAGAAACAACGACTAAGCAGCTGATTGAATTAGGTGAATTAGCCAAACCTGTATATAAGGTACCAAGCCTATCTCAAGAGATAGATTACAGTTCAGTTAAGATGTACCGTGGTGATTTTAGTGTCTCAGGGTTAGATTGTATTTTACTCGAGCACTGCTCCTTAGTTGCACAGCAGACAATTGATGACGCACTCTCTCATGGTCGCAAGGTTATGCTGTTTGCTAACTCCATCAAGCACGTAGAGGCGCTATCTGCGGCCTTCAACTTGTTAAACGTTCAACATGAGCTTGTTCATTCTCAGCGGGCGAATAGTGATAATGATGAAAGCATACGTAGATACAAGTCAAACGAGGTTAGGCTTATAATCAATATGTCTATGCTGACCATTGGTTTTGATGACCCTACTACTGATTGCGTTGTTTTAGCGCGACCTACCAAAATATTAAGATTGTATTTGCAGATTATTGGTAGGTGTTTACGCGCATCAAAGGGTAAAACTAATGCGTTAATACTGGATTTAGCGCAGTGTATTTCTACCCATGGTTTTGCCGAGGATTACCGAGACTTTACTCGTAAAACGGCTAAGTCCGCGGCGATAATGTCTGAGCGATTGAGCGTAACTAACATAGGTCAGTTTGTCGATGGCGAGTTCAGCTATCGCGAGTCAATAGAACGAAAGGTTGTTAAAAGAAAGTCATCAGTTAAGCGTAAAAGTACCCTGCCGAGGTTAGTGGCCAGCAAGGAACTTGTTGATATAGCTGCAAGCAAGCGAGCGGCAACGTTAATCAGGCTTAACCCTAGAATGGAAAAACTAGTCAGCACTATTGAGTTGGTTAATATTGTTTATGAACAGCAAGATGAAAGTAGCAAGATGCTTGATGAGGTAGCTATGGTTAAGATAGTTGCGCTGATAGGGTTTGCTTACAGTGATGCATTAGTTGATAGTTGCACTGCGTTAGTTGAGGGCTTACATGCTCAAAATCAATCAATTAGAGGTTTATTGCTAAAAGTTAGCAATTTGATAACCGCAATAGCTATGAAAGATTTAGCTAACTTAGTATAAAGTAAAGCATGAAAATAAGAGATTAATACTTGTTTTCATGCTTGTATTATAAGTTAAGCTAAGGGCTGTTTTCTATAGGTTCTATGAGTCAGCAGCTAATCGATGACAGCCATCATGTAAGATGGCTGTATCTGACGTCGTTTATTTACTATCAGCTATACGGATTGATGCTTTAATGATTTTAACTTCTTCTTTAGTTCTTCCTCTTCTACTGCCTAACGCTTCAATTTTAGTTAAGCTATCTTCTAAACCTGCGACTATTTTACCAAAAACAGTATGTTTACCATCTAAAAAAGGTGTAGGTATAAAGGTTATGAAAAATTGACTACCATCAGTACCAGGGCCTGAGTTTGCCATGCTTAAAATGCCCGGTTCGCTATGACTTATTTCACCATCAAACTCGCCATCATACTTATAACCAGGATTACCAGTACCGTTGCCTAGAGGGTCACCACCTTGTGCCATAAAGCCTGGAATAACACGATGAAAAGTTAAGCCATCATAGAAACCAAGTTTAGTTAAATAAACTGTACTAGAAACATGCATAGGTGCTGAGTCGGTTAATAGCTTGATAGTAAGATTACCTTGGTTTGTTTGTAGTTCCCAAAAGTAATCTTTACCTTGCGTAAAGGTAAGTAATGGCGGCTTACTTAATTGGGTTTTCCATGCGATATCTGTTTTATCTATTGCTTGCTTAGTAATAAAATTATCAACTTTTTTTATCGCTGCATCTCCGCCACAACAAGCTGTCAGGGTGATAATTAAAAAGAGGCTGGCGATGATTTTTATCTTATTATTCATATAAGGTGTCTCAAGGTTTACTTTAATTTATCGAATGTTATCAGGTATCAAGTCTTAAATAATAGTAATTTTTTACTGAGCGAAGCTGCGGTTTCTTATTAGGCGTAGTTGCTAATATGATGCAAACAGAGTGAATACGAAACAACCACAGGCAAAACCTAACGTTTCTTTAAAAAATAAAAAGACGTTTTATCATATACCCATTCCACTTGAAGATGCATGATTCAGCTGGAATTAGAAACACTTTTAGGCAAGGCATTGATTGAAGAGAATGGTTGTTCCCTTGTCGAAATCAATAACGCAGAATAAAGCGTTTCTAAACCAGTCCTTTGGAGAAGGCTGAGCAAATCATTCTCTGCGTTACATTTATTGTTAAGGGAATAACCCTTAATAAAAAAATGCGCCTTGATTATGAATCGCTCAGACTTCCTGAAGCTAGCATCTTCAAGTGGAGCGGGTATAGAAGTGAGTGTTTATTAATCGGGAATCCTTTCCCTTACACTAACCCTATTGAATTCCAATAAAAAATTCACTTTCTACTTTTTATTTAATGAATGTCTACTATGCTTATTTTGTAAACAATAGTTTTTCCAAAAAATTAATAGCCATACTTAAACAGTTCGACAGCTAGCAAGTTGTCTTAAAAATAAACTAACAAAAATAACATTTATCCTAGTTGTTTATAAACAATAATAATAAACATAGGAATTGGGGGCGTAGTGGAATTAACTAGTCAAGTTAACGAAATTTGGCCAATAGCGGCGTACTTCCTTATTCTAATCGCTATGCTAATTTTCATGATGGTTTTGTCTTATTTCTTAGGACCTAAAACTACATCCATCGCTAAAAATATGCCGTATGAATCAGGTATCATATCTATTGATAACAATAAAACTCGCTTTGGTAATCACTTCTTTTTGTACGCTATTTTTTTTGTCATTTTCGACTTAGAAACTATTTTCCTTTTTGCTTGGGTTATTGCCTTTGATGAGGTGGGATGGCTAGGGTTTATTGAAGCAAGTATTTTTATTTTTGTGTTGTTAGCCGCGTTAGTTTATCTCATTAGAATAGGCGCATTAGAATTGAACAAGCGCCATCAACCACTTCGTGTTCAGCAGCTTAATGTTAGTAATAAGGAGCTATTTTAATGGAATGGTCGTTAACCAAAGCAAAACTTGATGAGCAAATGAGCAAAGCGAATGCCGTGAGCGAGGAAGAGTTACAGCGTAGTGTTTTCATGGCTAAGCTTGATGACATGATTAATTGGGGACGAAAAAATTCTATTTGGCCGTTCAACTTTGGGTTAAGTTGCTGTTATGTGGAAATGGCGACTAGTTTTACGTCTCGCCATGACATTGCGCGTTTTGGTGCTGAGGTAATTCGTGCCACGCCCAGACAAGCGGATTTAATGGTGATTTCAGGTACTTGCTTTCGTAAAATGGCACCGGTAATTCAACATTTATACGAGCAATTATTAGAGCCTCGTTGGATCATTTCTATGGGCTCTTGTGCTAATTCTGGCGGCATGTACGATATTTATTCGGTAGTGCAGGGGGTTGATAAGTTTATTCCTGTTGATGTTTATGTCCCCGGTTGTCCCCCTCGTCCAGAAGCCTTGCTCGAAGGTTTACTGTTATTACAAAATCAAATTCAGCATCAACCTAGGCCGTTAAGTTGGGTGGTAGGTGAGCAGTCAGTATCACAAATCGCCAAACCTTCATTAAGAGATATTAAGCATGAAAGTCGCATACAAGTTACAAATTTAGATTCACCGGACCTTTCTTAATGCATAGCTTTATGAAAAGTTTAATGAAGGAATTAATGGGGATATTAATTGCGGCTATTAACATAGGGGCGAGTCATGATTGCTAATGCAGACAATCGTATTGACTTTACTGCCAGCAAAGATTGGCAGCAAGCTAATGTTATAAGCATATTTGACGAAATTACCGCGCTTGTGCCAGAAGTAAAACTAACTCCTGTTACCGCAGTTGAAAACATTGTTGATGAAACTCCTAGCTTTTGGCTTGATAAAGCCAATATTTACAAGTTGATGGCAGCGTTAAAAAATGAATTATCAAAACCTTTTGATATGTGCTTTGATTTAAGTGCAATAGATGAAACAGGGCGTCAGCACAAAGCGAATCATGTGGGCGATTTTACGGTTAGCTATCACTTACGTTCTCATCAACGAAATCAAGATATTCGCTTAAAAGTAGCACTGTCTAGCCATGATAAAAATATTGATAGTGTTAGTCGTATTTGGCTCAACGCTAATTGGTATGAACGTGAAGTGTGGGATATGTTTGGTATCAATTTTATTGGACATCCTTATCTTTGCCGTATTTTAATGCCAAACACTTGGCAAGGGCACCCGTTATTAAAAACCCATCCGGCCCGCGCGACAGAAATGGCTCCCTTTACGTTACCGCCAGATGTACAAGATAAAGAGCAACAAGCATTAAAGTTTGACCCTGAAGCATGGGGCATGAAGCGCCAAAGCGGTGTTAATGGCGAAGATAACGACTTTATGTTTTTAAACCTTGGGCCAAATCATCCCAGTGTTCATGGTGCTTTTCGTATTGTTTTGCAAATGGACGGTGAAGAAATTGTCGATTGCGTGCCTGACATTGGTTATCACCATCGCGGTGCAGAAAAAATGGGTGAGCGTCAATCTTGGCATAGTTATATCCCCTATACCGATCGCATCGACTATCTAGGTGGGGTAATGAATAACTTCCCTTATGTCATGGCTGTTGAAAAACTTGCAGGTATAACAGTACCAGACAGAGCAAAAGTTATTCGTATTATGACCGCAGAAATGTTTCGTATTCTCTCCCATTTACTTTTTTACGGTACTTTTGCGCAAGACATTGGCGCGCTGTCACCTATTTTTTATATGTTTATCGACCGTGAAAAGCTCTTTGGAATTATTGAAGCTTTTACTGGTGCACGTATGCATCCTAGCTGGTTTCGTATTGGTGGTGTTGCACAAGACTTACCTCAAGGTTGGGATAAGTTGGTACGTGATTATGTTAACTACCTACCTAAGCGTCTTGATGAGTATGAAAAAATGGTGATGCAAAATGCGTTACTGAAAAAACGCACCGTTGATATTGGTGCTTATTCCAGTAAAGAAGCGTTGGAATGGGGTGTTACGGGGCCTGGTTTACGCGCTACAGGCTATGCGTGGGATTTACGTAAGCAACGACCATATGGTGGTTATGACCAATTCGATTTTGAAGTGCCGTTAGGTCATAAAGGTGATTGTTATGACCGGTGTAAAGTGCGCGTGGAAGAAATGCGTCAAAGCATTCGTATTATTGAACAATGTTTAAATAATATGCCCGCTGGCCCATACAAAGCAGAACATCCGCAAACTACGCCGCCAGATAAAGCGCGTACTATGCAAGATATTGACACCTTAATTCCCCATTTCGTCAATGTTACTTGGGGACCAGTGATCCCTGTGGGAGAGGTGTCAATGTTTGTTGAAGCCACTAAAGGCATCATGGGTTATCACCTGATTAGCGATGGTAACACAATGAGTTATCGCACAAGAATTCGTACACCCAGTTTTGCCCATTTACAAATGCTGCCGTTGATTTCGAAAGGACAGATGGTGGCAGATTTAATCGCTACGCTTGGCAGTATTGATTACGTTATGGCTGATGTAGATAGATAAAAATGATGAGTTGAGAAGTAAATTACGCGTAAGTTAAACATAAGTTAAGCACAAGTTAAGGTTGGCATTGATGAGTAACAATAACAGTGACTTTAGTGTATACCCAAGGATACCTAGCATCATGGTTACTGATGGAAAAATTGATTTTCGTCAGTACCTTAGTTCGGCTGAATTATCTGTTATTGAGCATGAAGTATCTATTATGGAAACACGTGAAGCTGCCGGAATTGAAGCGCTTAAAGTTGTGCAAAAACATCGAGGTTGGATCAGTGATGATAGTTTAATTGCTATTGCCCAATGCTTGCAAATATCGAGTGCACAGCTAGAAGGGGTTGCGACTTTTTATAACCTTATTTATCGACAAAAAGTAGGACATTATGTCATTCACCTTTGCGACAGTATTAGCTGTCATTTAACCGGTTATGACGAAATTCTTAAGGTTATTCAAACCTACCTAGGTATTGGTTATGGCCAAACTACCCCAGACGGTAAATTTACGCTGCTGTCCAATGTTTGTTTAGGCAGTTGTGATAAGTCACCAGCAATGATGATTAATGGGCAGCACTATCATTCGCTTACTAATGAGTCTGTTGTCAGTATTTTAAATGGGCTTAGCCAAAATACAGGGGACAGTGTATGACTAGTGAAAGCTGGCTAGAACAAGCATTATCTCAAGCGTTAACTAAACCATTAACGCACTTGGTTAACTTAGATAAGCCTCTTGATCTTCAAGGTTATGTTCAAGCGGGTGGTTATGTAGGGGCCACAAAAGCATTAACTCAGTTAACCCCTAAAGAAGTGCTCGATATTGTCAGTGATTCAGGGCTAAAGGGTCGAGGTGGTGCGGGCTTCCCCACAGGAATGAAATGGGGTTGTATACCTGCATTGCAAGATGAAAATAAGCAGGGACCACCGAGCTATTTGATTTGCAATGGCGATGAAATGGAGCCAGGAACCTTTAAAGACAGGTACTTACTTGAAGGGGTGCCTCACCAACTCATTGAAGCAATGATTATTGCTAGTTATACCATTAGCGCCAATAAAGCCTATTTGTTTTTACGTGGTGAATATCATTTAGCTGCCACTCGCTTACAACAGGCGATTGACCAAGCCTACGAAAACAATTGGTTGGGTAAAAACATTCAAGGGACTAATTATCAATTAGATTTATATCTTCATACTAGTGCTGGTCGTTATATTTGTGGTGAAGAAACGGCATTGATTAATGCTTTAGAAGGCAAACGAGCAATCCCGAGAGCTAAGCCGCCATTTCCGCAAGTTAGTGGATTATTTGGCAAACCAACAGTGGTTAATAATGTCGAAACCTTAAGTAATTTACCCCATATTCTCAAACATGGTAGTCAGTGGTTTAAAGATTTATCGCCTAACAGTGATCCCGGTACAAAAATGTATGCTGCGTGTGGGCAAGTAAAAAAACCTGGGGTGTGGGAGCTACCTATGGGAGTAACCATTCGGGAATTACTCTATGACTATGCTGGCGGCATGAAAGATGATGTAAACCTAAAAGGTTTATTACCGGGAGGTGCTTCTACTGATTTTCTCGTTGAGCAACATCTTGATACCCCTATGGATTTTGACTCTATTGGTAAAGCGGGTAGCCGTTTAGGCACAGGCGGTTTAATTGTGTTAGGTGATAAGCATTGTCCTGTAGCTATGGTGCTTAATTTATTACGGTTTTTTGCACAAGAGTCTTGCGGTTGGTGTACACCCTGTCGAGACGGAACTCCGTGGGCAGTAGAAATATTAACACGTATTGAACAAGGTAAAGGATCGCCTGCTGATATGGCGCAGCTAGAAGACTTGTGTGATTTTATGTGGTTAGGTAAAACCCATTGTGCCTTAGCACCAGGGGCGGTAGAGCCGCTAAAAAGTGCCATGCGATATTTTAAAGATGATTTTGAACAACATATAGAACAAGGTTGCTGTCCTTATAAATCTAGCAGCAACGAGCAGCAAGGAGAACAAACAGCGTCAGAAAAAAGAGTGATAGAGGGCGTAAATCAAGAGGGTGAAAATGATGAGTGATGACGTTATCGGCGCAATGCAAAATAATAGAATTACTGTCTATATTGATGATGTTCCTTATCAAGTATCGCCTGAAAATAATTTGCTTGCTGGCGTTTTATCAAACAAGTTAAAACTCCCTTATTTTTGTTGGCATCCTTCTATGGGCTCAGTAGGTGCTTGCCGTCAATGTGCAGTTACCCAGTACATGGATGAAAATGATACCCGTGGTCGACTGATCATGTCATGTATGACCCCCGTCGTTGATGGTATGCGTATTGGCTTGACTGATAAAGCTTCAGCGAAATTTCGTCAGCAAGTTATTGCCGCTATGATGACAAATCATCCCCATGATTGTCCTGTTTGCGCTGAAGGTGGTGAGTGTCACTTGCAAGACATGACCGTAATGACGGGACATAGTGCTCGTCAATATCGAGGCGAAAAACGTACTTTTACTAACCAATATTTAGGCGAGTTAGTTGGGCATGAAATGAATCGCTGTATTACTTGTTATCGTTGTGTACGCTTTTATAAAGACTACGCTGGCGGTAAAGATTTTGATGTCTTTGGTTCACGTAATCAGGTGTATTTTGGCAGGCAAAAAGACGGTGTTTTAGAAAGTGCCTTTAGCGGAAATTTAGTGGAAGTTTGTCCTACAGGGGTTTTTACTAATAAGTTATTTTCTGCTCACTATACCCGTAAGTGGGATTTACAGTCTGCCCCTTCGGTGTGTGCTCATTGCTCAATAGGTTGTAATACTAGTATAGGTGAACGCTATGGCTCTGTTAGGCGGGTGATGAATCGTTACAATCATGAGCTTAATGGGTATTTTTTATGTGATCGTGGCCGCTTTGGTATTGGTTTAGTTAACTCAATGGCACGTATTCGGACTATCAAGGGGGTAAATAGTAAGGCAGGCGAGCCAAGTGTCGGGGCTTTTAACGAGAAAAGTTTTGCTAAAGCAATGAGCGAACATAGCGGCGAAAGCTTTATTGGTATTGGCTCAGCAAGAGCATCTTTTGAAGCCAACCGTTTAATGAAGCATTTAGTGGGCAAAGAAAACTTTTCTTTAGGTTATACCAATCAAGAAATGCAACTAGCATTACGACACAAGCAATTATTAGCGCAATATCCACAACAAAGCTTAACCGGAATGGAGCATAGAGTTCATCAAGGTAGTGAGGCGAAAGAGCATGATTTGGTTGTGCTTATTGGCGAAAACATATCACAAACAGCACCGCGCTTAGCGCTAACTATTAAACAAGTATTGAGGAATGCGGCTCGTGATAAAGCCGATAGTATTGGGGTGAAACACTGGCAAGATTCTGCAGTGCGCACTTATGCAGGAAATACGACAACGCCAATGTTTTCGATACAAGCACAGCAAAGTGAATTTGATCAACAAGCAAACGGTGCGTTGATTTTATCTGTACAGCAAATTATTATCTGTGTTGAGCACTTAACGCAGATGTTACGTGCGGAGTTTATTAGTCATATTGTTGTGCCACTTAAAGCACAACAAAGTAATGCTGTTGAAAGTGCTAACCAAAAGAGCTCTAGCCAAGAAAGTGTGAGTAAAGAGCTGTCTGATCAAGAAAGTAAGTTTCTGTTATTACTCGCGAATTCTTTATCTCAAGCAAAAATGCCACTCATTGTTACAGGGCTAAGTTTAAAATCACCTCAGTTGTTGAACGCTATCGATAATTTGATGGCTTGTTTATCACAAAAATCTCATTGTTATTCACCTGAACTTACCGTGGTAGCACCTGAGTGTAATAGCGTTGGCAACCTTCATTTTTTAAACGAGCAAAACTTATCAATTGAGCAAATTATTACACGCTGCTCAGCTAACTTTAGTGAAAATAAAACTCAGCTAACAAGCTTGTTGATCCTTGAGCAAGATTTAGCGCAGTTAAGTCACCAGCAGTTACAGCAACTACGTCAGCACTGTAAAACCATGATAGTGCTTGATCACACTAACAATAAACTGACTAAAATGGCTGATATTGTTTTACCTGTCGCAGCGGTAAGTGAAAGTAATGGTCATTTTGTTAATTATCAAGGTAGGTTGCAACGTTTTAGTTCAGCACATATTGCTGTTAAACCTATTATGGAAAATTGGGTCTGGCTTGGTCTATTAGCTAAACACTTGTTTACTCATCAAGAAATGAGTTTTACTCGTTTAACGCAGTTACAATCATTTTTTGCTAAACATGGCGAGCCATGGGCGCTGCAAGTACTGACTTGTCAGCAACAAAATAGCAATGTAGCTCGAGAAACTCATCGAGCTAGTGGTCGTACTGCGATGACGGCAAATCAATCAGTACATGAAAGTAAAACCTTTTTAGAAAATAGTAATAACCCAGAAGGTTTACGTTTTTCAATGGAAGGTGATGATGCTAATAGCAGTCATAATATGCCTTATGCTTGGGCTCCTGCCTGGAATTCTAATCAATCAATTTTTCAACATCAACAAGAAATAAACGGTGAGTTGCACCATAAAGGCAATGAGAATTTACTTAATCTGAGTTTGTCGGTTTTTTTTGACGATACAGCAGAAGAAAATGTTGAAGTGAAACTCGACAAATTGTGGCCGTGTGAAGTACTCAAACGAGATGGTGACTTAACGCTCATTCAAAACATCCCTTGGTTTTTAGCTGAACAACAAAGTCATAATCTACCTGAATTTATATTGATGTTTACTGGTAATACTATTGAATTATCGACAGAGTTTGCGAGACAAAATGATTACTCTACCGATGATACTTTAAAGTTAACTATTGATAAACAGCAACTATTTGGCAGAGTGAAAATTAATAGTAATCAATCTCAAAGTGTAGTGTTAGTGAGCTTATTTGAATTACCAATGTCGATAAATAATTTAGTTATCACAGCGAAAAATATTAATAAAGCAACGACCGAAGAAGTGACTGACTTTCATCAAGTCGAGAGTAATCGTAAACAAATTGCGCAACAAGAAAAAGCAGATATTTTAATTAGGCTTAAAAAACAAGATCAAACAGTTCCCATTTCTTTCTTTACCAATGAAAGTAAAGTCGAGGGAAATTCAAATGCTTGATACTTTATTTAAGTTACTTGAAATGACGATTATTATCGCACTGCTAATTCCTATTGCTGCTATGTTGGTGTGGGTTGAGCGACGCATGATAGGTATTTGGCAAGACCGTTTAGGTCCAAATAGAGTTGGCCCTTATGGCATTTTACAATCATTAGCTGACTTATTAAAAATTCTTGGTAAAGAAGATTGGATCCCACCTTTTAGTGATCGCTTAGTTTTTACTATTGCCCCAGTAATTGGTGCAGTGTGTGTGTTAATGAGTTTTGCTGTCATCCCCTTTTCGCCAAGTATCGGTGTGTCTGACTTAAATATTGGGTTATTGTTTTTCCTTGCTATGGCGTCACTCTCTGTTTATAGCGTGGTGCTAGCTGGCTGGGCTTCTAACTCTAAATATGCCTTGCTGGGCAGTATGCGAGCAGCCGCGCAAACGGTTAGTTATGAAGTATTTATGGGGCTATCTGTTATGGGGGTAGTCTTGCTAACGGGAAGTTTTAATTTACGAGAGATTGTACTGGCTCAAGAGAGCGGTTGGCTTATTCAAACACAGTTTCTTGGTTTCATTATTTTCCTTATTGCGGGTATTGCTGAAAGTCATCGTTTACCTTTTGATTTACCAGAAGCAGAAACTGAACTTACTGCGGGCTTTCATACCGAATATTCTGGTTTGAAGTTTGCCTTATTCTTTCTGGGTGAATACTTGAGTGTCACCCTGATTTCAGCGATGTCAGTGGTGCTATTTTTTGGTGGTTGGTTGATGCCAGAGCCATTAGCATCATGGTTACCACCCTTGGTGTGGTTTATTTTAAAAATACTCTGCTTTGTGATGTTTTTTATTTTACTGAGAACGTCTTTACCACGCCCTCGTTTTGACCAGCTACTAAGCTTTGGCTGGAAATATATGCTGCCACTGGCGCTTCTAAATTTATTGGCAACTGCTGCCTTTAAATTGGGAGGTGTTTATGGGTAAATATAAAAAACAAAGCACGGTTAGTGCTGCATTCGATATGATTTTTAGCCAACTAAGAACAATGGGCTTAGTGTTAAAGCATACTTTTACCAAAGCTGACACGGTTGAATATCCTGAGCAAAAACCTTATTTGGCGCCGCGTTATCGTGGACGTATTGTCTTAACACGTGATCCCGATGGTGAAGAGCGTTGTGTTGGTTGCAATTTATGCGCAGCGGCATGCCCTGTAGATTGTATAGCCCTACAACAAACGATCGATGATGATGGACGAAAACGTGCAGATTTTTTCCGTATCAATTTTTCACGCTGTATTCTTTGTGGCTTTTGCGAAGAAGCTTGTCCTACTTATGCTATTCAATTAACGCCCGATGTTGAACTGGCTGAATACGATAGACAAAACCTAGTGTATGAAAAAGAGCATTTGTTGATTAATGGCGTAGGAAAATATCACGACTATAGTTTCTATCGCCATAGCGGTATAGAAGTAGACATTAATGGTGAGCGTAAAGCGAAAGGTGATGCGCAACAAGAAAAACCACCTATTGATATTAAGGGGCTGATGCCGTGATTAGCACTTTTATAGAATTAAACCCTTTGCAATTAACTTTTTACTTTGCTGCACTGTTAGCTATTGTCGCTAGTTTAAAGGTGGTTACGGGGAAAAATACCGTACATGCTTTGTTGTATTTAGTGGTGTCATTGTTAGCGGTAGCGGTGTGTTTTTATTTAATGGGTGCGCCTTTTGCTGCGGGTTTAGAAGTCATTGTTTATGCAGGTGCTATTTTAGTTTTGTTTGTTTTTGCCATTATGATGTTCGGACTAGGTCAAGATGAAACATTACATGCACCAAGCGTTGATGGCCGTATTTATGGTACTAAAGTAAATAAATTTAACCTTTGGTTTGGGCCTTTTTTATTGGCGCTACTGTTGTTGACTGAATTAGTCTATGCCATTAACAGTGGTGAAATTCAAGCAAAGCTCACCTCTAATACTATTGACGCTAAGCAGGTGGGTATATTGCTTTATGGACCTTATTTACTTGCGGTAGAAATAGCGTCTTTTCTCTTATTGGCAGGGTTAATAGGCGGTTATCATTTCGCTAAACCTGAAGGTGTTGGCTTAGATCGGAAAAAAGACATAGGAGAGCACGGATGATAGCTATCCCGCTGAGTCATATACTTATATTGGCAAGTATTCTCTTTGTTATCGGTTTTATCGGTGTTATTACGCGCAAAAATACCTTATTTATTCTGATGAGTTTAGAGGTGATGCTTAACGCAGTTGGTGTTGCCTTTATTGGTGCCGGTAGTGCTTGGCAGCAAGCGGATGGTCAAGTGATGTTCATCCTTATTTTGACTTTAGCTGCTGCAGAAGTTGCCTTGGGTTTGGCCTTATTAATTCAAATGCAGCGTCGCTTTAAGTCACTTGATATTGACCTACTTAGCAAATTAAAAGGGTGATGCATGAATGACACTATGATCCCTTTAATGACAGAAACTGTTTTAGCCTTTTTGCCATTTTATCCATTAATCAGTTTTTTATTGTTAATTGGTTTTGGCAAACGCTTATCTTGGCGTGTGGCAGCAAGTCTTAGTGTTGGTGCTATGGTATTAAGTGCTTTATCCAGTGTCTTTGTTATTAGCCAACTATCTGTAGATGTTCCAGTAATTACTAGTCATTTATGGACTTGGTTTACGCTGTCTTTGGCTGAAGGAGTTAATCAATCAACCACTAGCATTAATATTCATTTTTATCTTGATGGTTTATCTGCGGTGATGATTTCAGTTGTAACGGGCATCGGTTTATTGATTCATATTTTTGCAGCAGCTTATATGAAAGAGGATAAAAACTTTAGCCGCTTTATGGCCTATATGAATTTATTTATTGTTGCCATGCTAATTTTAGTGTTAGCAGACAATTTAGTCTTGCTGTATTTAGGTTGGGAAGGCGTTGGCTTATGTAGCTTTTTGCTTATTGGTTTTTGGTATCAAGAAAAAGAAAATGTTTTGGCAGCAAGAAAAGCATTTATTGTTACCCGTGTTGGTGATACTGCGATGGCAATTGGTTTATTTATGCTGTTTAAAGAGTTGGGGCAGTTAACAATTGTTGATATTACGCAAAGTGCGCAAACTTTATGGATAATAGGTGATGATAAGGCGTATTGGATCGCTTTATTACTATTAGGTGGCGCAGTTGGAAAATCTGCTCAGTTGCCACTGCAAACTTGGTTACCTGATGCCATGGCCGGACCTACCCCGGTTAGTGCGCTTATTCATGCAGCTACTATGGTGACTGCTGGGGTGTACTTAATTGCGCGTATGAATAGTATATTTTTACTTGCACCAGAGGTGATGACTTATATTGCTTGGCTTGGCGCTGCAACCTTAATACTTGCCGGTGTTGCTGCATTAGCACAAAGCGATATTAAACGAGTTTTGGCCTATTCAACCATGAGTCAAATTGGTTATATGATGTTGTCTTTGGGGGCAGGGGCTTTTTCTGCGGGTGTATTTCATTTAATGACTCATGCTTTTTTTAAAGCATTATTATTTTTAACGGCAGGGGCAATTATTCTTGCGCTACACCATCAGCAAAACCTGTTTAAAATGGGCGGACTATTAAAACGTCTACCTTTTGAAACGTCTTTATTTGCTGTTGGTTTAGTGTGTTTGATGGCGTTACCGGGAAGCTCTGGCTTTTTCTCTAAAGAAGCGATTATTGCGCAGCTTTGGTCATCAAATACTGCGGGCCCTCTACTTTGGTGTTGCGCGATATTCGGTGCTTTACTTACTAGTATTTATAGTTGTCGGTTATTCTTTCTTGCCTTTATGGGAGAAAGTCGTTTTGAGCAAAGTTTACAACCCTCTTCAAGTAAGTTATTAAAATTTTCCTTAATCACGTTAGCCGCTTTATCCCTTGTTGGCGGTATGTTTGCTAATATTATTGACATGAGTTTGACTCAAGTATTTCCCCTTGTTGCTCGCTCTGCTGAGAGTGAACCCAATTGGCTACATACCATTGCTATTGCTACACCCTTTATTGGTATTATTTTTTCTTGGTTCTATTTTTCTTCCTACCGCAGTAAAGGTAGTGATGGTTTGAATCAAAATAACTTTAGTGAAAGCACTAGTGAAATCGCTAATTTTTGCCGCCAAGGATTGGGTTTTGATTGTCTTTATCATTGGCTTTTAGTGAAGCCTTATTGTTCTTTGGCTAAATTGAATCGTCGCGACATTTTTGATCAATTGATCATGCTGAATGCTTGGTATGCTGTTCTATGTCATGACGTACTTAAAAGTGGTCAAACAGGAAAATTACGTTGGTATGCCGCTGCCATTGGTTTGGTGACTTTTTTATTATTGTTAGTCTTGAGTGTTGATGCTATTTCGACGGAGGCAAGCTAATGAGTATAACATTGGTTATGTTTGGCTTACTTTTTGGTGGCGCCTTAGCGTGGTTTTTAGAAGGCGTAAAGGCGCAAAGTGCAAGGTGGGTTTCATTGCTAACGGTGCTAGTAATCGGTGTGTACTTTGCTATTGCACTGAATGCAACAAAGTATGATTTTAGCACCCTGCAAATTTTAGTGCGTGTTGCCTGGATCCCCAGTTTTCACATCGAATATGCATTAGCTCTTGATTACTTAAGCATAGTGTTAGTGTCGTTAACGTTATTTTTAGCCTTAATTTGCGTGTTGGTTTCTTGGCAAGAAATTAATGACAAGGTGGGTTTTTATTATTTTAATTTACTTGCTTCAATAGCGGGTATTGTCGGTGTTTTTACCGCGGTTGATATGTTTTTATTTTTCTTTTTTTGGGAGGTTATGCTGCTACCCATGACGGCATTGATCGCTATTTGGGGGCATGAAAATAGACACTTTGCCGCGATTAAGTTTTTCATTTTTACCCAAGTGAGTAGTTTAATTATGTTAGTGGCAATCATTGCGATGTCGACTATTCATTATCAACAAGTTGGGCAGTTGAGCTTTTTATATCAAGACTGGTTAACTCTCGACTTACCTTTGTCGATAAGTCAGTATTTGATGTTGGGGTTTTTTATTGCTTTTGCTGTTAAGTTGCCGTCTGTACCAGTTCATTCATGGTTGCCTGATGCGCACACCCAAGCACCCACTGCTGGGAGTGTTTTACTTGCGGGCGTATTGCTTAAAACTGGTGCATATGGGCTTATTCGTTTCGTGTTGCAACTATTTCCACAAGCTAGCGTAAACTTTGCTCCTGTTGCCGCAACGTTAGGTGTAGTAAGTATTTTATATGGTGCAAAAATGGCTTTTGCTCAACAGGATCTTAAACGATTAGTGGCGTATAGCAGTATTAGTCATATGGGGTTTGTTATGTTGGCATTATTTTCTTTTAATGTTATTGCGTATCAAGGCGCAGTGTTAACACTGGTGGCACATGGCTTAAGTAGTGCGGCTTTATTCGCGCTGGCGGGTATGATCTATAGCCGTATTCATTCGCGAAATTTAAATGAGATGGGTGGGTTTTGGCTAAATACACCACGGATGGGTGGTTTTGCTTTAGCTTTTAGTGCTGCTGCTTTTGGCTTACCGGGACTTGCCAATTTCGTTGCTGAGTTTTTATCACTTGTGGGGGCTTATCAACGCTACCCCACATTGACTATTCTTGCTGCTTTTGGACTGATTGGTTCGGCGATTTATGGCATGGTGTTATTTCAAGATGTCTTTCATGGCAAAAGCCAAGTTAAGCACCAAGCTATTAATGATTTATCATCTAGAGAGTTACTGGTTTTTTCTTCCTTACTTGCGCTACTTCTATTTATTGGACTGTACCCTAATAGTCTCTTGGAATTCTTTCAAAGTGATAGTATCAAATTCGCGCTAAATAACACGACAGGAGTAAGTAAATGACTCAGCTGATGTTACAGAGTTTATTACCTGTATTGATTGTGGCTTTTGGTATTGTTTTATCTTTATTATTAATCGCGTGGCGGCGATCGCAAAAGCTAATATTAATTTTCACGCTTGCTATTTTTAGTGTTGCTTTACTTGCTAGTTTTTCTTTATTTGTTAATTTACCCAATGATGTACAGGTGACGACATTGGCTAAGGTAGACAGTTATGGAAATTTTGTTTTTATACTTGTGCTTATCGCCAGTATTGCGGTTAGTGTGCTTAGCTCAATGTGGTTAACGCATACAACTGAAGTGCACGATGAGTTTTTTGTATTATTACAATTGGTTGTATTAGGCGCAGGTATTTTAGTGATAAGCGATCATTATGCCTCGTTATTTTTAGGTTTCGAATTACTGAGTATTTCTTTAGTGGGATTGGTTGGCTATAGTCGTGATAGTGAATTTAGTGTTGAAACGTCCTTTAAATATCTTATATTAAGTGCGTGTGCGTCTAGTTTTATGCTATTGGGCATCGCCTTTATTTATAGTTACAGCGGATCATTAAGTTTTACTACTGAACAGGTAATACTTACTAATATAAGTAACTCTACTCCTAATTTTGGCAGTGATTTTTTCTATCGTGTCGGCTTTGTACTTTTCATGGTTGGTATCGCTTTTAAGTTATCTCTAGCGCCTTTTCACTTATGGACGCCTGATGTTTATCAGGGAGCGCCAACACCCGTGACCTTATTACTTGCGACAGTATCAAAAATAGCCATATTTATAGTGCTAATGAAATGTTGGTTTAGCCAAGCTATTTTTGTAGATACAAAAAGTAGTGATGTAAATATGCTTTTTTTAATGAGTATATTTGCCATTACATCCATGCTTATTGGTAATGCTTTAGCTTTAAAGCAACAAAATATTAAACGATTACTCGCTTATTCTTCTATTGCTCATATGGGGTACTTGCTTATTGTTTTGATTGTGATTTCACCGCAAAGTGTTGCACTAGCGTGGCAAAGTGCATTATTTTATTTAACGGCTTATGTATTAGCAAGCATATCGATTTTTATGGCATTGCAACTGACTCAATATAATCATAACAATAGCGAGCTAGATATTGATGATTGGCAGGGAATGTTTTGGCAAAACCGTTCATTAGCATTGTTAATTATTGTTGCTATATTGAGCTTGGCCGGTATTCCGTTGACAATGGGCTTTATCGGAAAGTTTTATATACTGAATGTTGCGGTGCAAGCACAACAATGGTGGCTAATTAGTACATTAATTATTGGTAGTGGTATTGGCTTATTTTATTATTTGCGCATTATTTTTGTTTTATTTGATAAAGCGAGTGACGTAAATGAAAAAAATACTACAAAGGAGTTAAAGCCTGTTTCTTTTGCGCTAACACCAGCGGTTAACTTCTCCGTAATTATTATTATTACTGTAAGTATTTTATTAGGTATTTTTCCTGACTTAATTGGAAACTTACTAGTAACAGCAAACTAAATCCCCCCTTAATTTTAGCAGGCCCTAGCGATAAATTTAATCAATCAGCTTTCTATATTTTCTAATTAAATTTATGATTTATTACATTAGCTTAACTAGGTGTTACTTCGTAGCATCGAAAATAATACTGTGCATAGGTTGGTCATTTTTGGTGTCTTAAGTTAATTAGTAGTCTGTATATACTATAGACAAGCAAAAAAACAGGATCTAAATTATGAATTGACAGCGCTGTCAAAAGTATGGATAGTAAAGAAGTTTTGTTATATACATTACCTTTCACTGTAATACGTAAAGCCACGTTTATGGACTAAAAATATGAAAAGAGAAAAACTTAGAATGCAATTTTCACCTTTATTATTGAGTGCAATTGCATTTTTATTAAGCTTGCTTTTATCAGGATGTGAGCAGCAACACGATAGTATCGAGAAAAATACCGGTGTTTCATCGGTAGTCTCATCACTACACAGTGCTAAGCAAACTGATATTGATAACATAGCTAAAAATATTGATATTAAGTATCGAGTGGTGAGTAATATACCGACAGACAAGTGTGATGCAGAAATATCTGACGGTGCTTGTTTTGAAGTAGTATTGAGCCTTACTGCAACAGAAGCTATTAGGGCAAATAATTGGTCAATATATTTTAGTCAAATATCCCCTGTACAATCGTTTGAAAGTGATCAATTTACTATTAAACATTTAAATGGTGATTTACACCAGATAGCTCTATCAGAAACATTTTCTGGTTTTAAGCAGGGTGAAACTAAACGTTTATTATTTCGCGCTAATTTTTGGATGTTATCAGAATCAGACGCGATGCCTAATTATTTGGTAACCGCAGATGAATTGGAAACTCGTGTTATTGAAAGCACGAAAGCAATTATTGATAAGGATACTGGTTTAGAGTTATTACCCTTTGTTGTTGCCTTTAGCGATGAAACTAAGCAATTTAAACGTAGTAGCAATGATAAAACCCAATGGTTAACTAGCGAACGTCTTTATCGGCGAAATGCTAGTGGCCTAAGTAGCTCTAAAATAGATGAAGCGTCTATAGCACGAGCGATTATTCCAACGCCAAAAACTGTTCATTATGATGAGAACAACATTGTTGTTAATGTCAGCCAAGGGTTAAAGATAAATTATTCTAATGTCATGCCGGCTGAAGTTGGTGCAGCACTCGCTCGTCTAGCTACTTTAGGGCTAAAGCAAACGCAAAATGGGCTTCCTTTAACATTACAAATAAATAAGAATGACAATAAGCCAATAGGTAGTTATAGCCTTGCGGTAACAGATCGAAATATTAACGTTATTGGCGTTGATGCTAATGGTGTGTTTAACGGCTTGCAATCCCTAGCAAGTTTGTATCGTGTCGGCTCCAATGAATTACCGATCATTAGTGTTGATGATGAACCGCACTATGCCTTTCGTGGCATGTTAGTCGATGTCGCACGTAACTTTCACTCGAAAGCGTTTATTTTAGATTTGCTTGAGCAAATGGCTGCTTATAAATTGAATAAATTGCACTTACATTTAGGCGACGACGAAGCATGGCGTTTAGAAATTCCATCATTGCCTGAGTTAACTGAGCTCTCGAGTAAACGCTGTTTTGATACCCAAGAGCAAAGCTGTTTGATTTCTCAGCTAGGCGCTGGCGTTGATTCGAGTTCATCTGTCAATGGTTACTATAGCGTTAGTGACTATAGTGAAATTCTACAAGCAGCATCGGCTCGTCATATTCAAGTGATCCCGTCTTTAGACATGCCAGGGCATTCACGTGCCGCGATGAAAGCAATGACCGCACGATATAATAAATATCAAGCACTTGAAGATGAGAACAAAGCAAAGCAATTTTTATTAGATGACTTTGATGATAAAACCCAATATTCATCTGTACAGTTTTATCACGACAATACCATTAACGTTTGTTTAGAGTCTTCTTATGATTTTGTTGTTGAGGTGATGACACAAGTGAAAAAAATTCATCAAGATGCGGGGCAACCATTAACTCGTTATCATATTGGCGCTGATGAAACGGCAGGAGCATGGCTTGAGTCGCCTGCTTGTAAAGATTTTGTCGCTAATAATGACAAAGGTGTCACTCAAATGAGCGAGCTTGGCGCTTATTTTATTGAACGAGTGGCTGGTATTTTATCTGAACTTGATATTGAAACAGCGGGCTGGAGTGACGGTATGGAACATACTCGTGTTGATAATATGCCTGCAATTGTTCAAGCCAACGCATGGGATGTTCTATTTTGGGGCGGACATAACAAGGTACACCAGTTAGCGAACCGTGATTGGCAAATTGTTATTTCAACGCCGGATGTATTGTATTTTGATTTTCCTTATGAGGCTTCACCAAAAGAGCATGGTTATTATTGGGCATCACGCCATACAAATACTGAAAAAGTTTTCCAATTTATGCCAGATAATTTACCTGTACACGCTGAGTTTTGGCTAGATAGGCAAGATAATACTTATGTTGCGGACGATACCAAAACACCACTTGCGCAAGGTCAAACATTTTTAGGTATTCAAGGACAATTATGGAGTGAAAATACCCGCACAGATGATATGGTCGAACATAAAATCTTTCCTCGTTTATTAGCCTTGGCTGAGCGTGCTTGGTATTTGCCTAGTTGGGCTGTTCCTTATGATTATCAAGGGGCTAAATATAGCACTGAAACTCAATTTTTCACCATTAAACAGCAGCAAAAACGAGATGAAAACTGGCACTTATTCGCCAACGTCTTAGGAGAAAAAGAGTTTGTTAAGTTAGAGTTGTCTGGTATCGATTATCGCTTGCCAACTGTAGGCGCGATAATTAAAGAAGGTATATTAAAAGCAAATATTGCCTTTCCAGGACTTGCTATTGAGTATAAAGAAGTACAAAGCACTTTATGGAAGGAATATCGCATGCCTGTTGCAGTACAAGGTATTGTACAAATACGTAGTAGATCTGTTAATAGATTAAGAACAGGTCGTATTACTAGCGTAATTGCTCAATAATGGAATGTTGATTTTATTTGTAAAATCAACAAGCTGTTTCTATCTGTCGTGCTGATTTTTAGTTAAATGGTAAAAAATATTAAAAATTAAATGACAACGCTGTCATTTGGCGATAAGATGAAACTATTGAAAATTTGAACTTAGTGTTATTTTTCTTTTTATTTCTAATTACGATTAGTAAACAGTTAACAATAAGTGGTTAATAAAAATTTGAGGTTAGTATGCTCAGTGGTGACAATATTAAAGAATTATTTTTAGGCATAGATGGCGGTGGTAGTAAATGCAAAGCTATCCTTATGAATGAAGATAATGAAATTCTAGGAACAGGTATTGCGGGCCCTGGAAATCCATTACATGGTTTTGAACAAGCCACTAACTCTATAACTCAATCAGCTAAATTAGCGTTGGAAGATGCTGGTTTAGCACATATCGATTTAAGTGAACTAAACGCTGGTGTTGGTTTAGCAGGCGTTAATTTACCGGTACTGTTTGAGCAAATGCAAGCATGGCAACATCCTTTTAAACAGATGTTCTTAGCAACAGATTTACTTATTGCTTGTTTAGGTGCGCACCAAGGTAAAGATGGTGCTGTGATGATATCAGGCACAGGTTCATGCGGATTTAGCTATATTGACGGTCAAGAGTTTATGCTTGGCGCTCATGGTTTTCCTCATGGTGATAAAGGCAGCGGTGCTTGGTTTGGTTTACAAGCGGCAAAACAAGTATTGTTATCCATTGATGGCATTGTTGAGCCGTCAATAATGAGTGACGTGTTATTAGCTAAACTTGGCTGTAAAGATGATACCGCTTTAGTCGAAGCTATTGCTGGCAAAGCAGCAACTTACTATGCGCAACTGGCTAATTTAGTGTTTGATGCTGCCGAGCAGGGCGATAAGGTTGCTTTGGCAATAGTTAAAGAAGGTGCTGAATATATTAATAACATTGCACGCACTTTAAGTAAAAGAAACCCTCCACGCATTTCAATGATTGGTGGTTTAACACCAAGATTAAAACCATGGCTTGCCAAAGAAATACAAGCGCAGTTGTCTGAGCCGTTAAGTGCGCCTGAAGTAGGCTCGGTGCTTTTTGCTAGAAGTGAAGTCGCAAAAATGAGCTAGTGAAACTATAAGTTTAAATAAGAATCTGTGGAATAGGTCTTAATGGCCATACTCTTTAGCAAATAGGCATTGGCAACAAATTTAGGAAAAATATAAATGACACAACTTCGCTTACACGCTACACGATTATTTGATGGTCAAGACTTTATTGATGATCAAGTATTAACCATTACTGATGGTGTTATTAGCGCGATAGATCAAAACACCAATGATGTTGATGTTAAAACGACAGGTTTAGTTGTTCCAGGTTATATAGATTTACAGGTTAATGGTGGTGGTGGCGCTTTATTTAATGACTCTCCCTCTGTAGAAGTATTAAAAACTATCATGGCTGCTCATGCAAAATTTGGTACAACAGCGATGATGCCAACGCTTATTACCGATAAAATTGAGGTAATGGCTCAAGCTGCTGATGCTATGAGTGAGGCTGTTGCTAACAAAATACCAGGCATAATTGGCATTCATTTTGAAGGGCCACATTTATCACTTGCTAAAAAAGGTACACATTGTGCTGAGCTCATCCGTCCTATTTCGGATGACGAATGGAAAATCTTATCACGTAAAGACATTGGTCAAGTGATGGTGACCTTAGCACCGGAAACGGTAATGCCAGAAGATATTACCCGCATGGTTGAACTCGGTATTAAAGTTTGTTTAGGTCATACGAATGCTAGTTATGCTTCTGCACAAGAGGCTGTCGATGCAGGCGCAACAGGTTTCACTCATTTATTTAATGCGATGTCGCCATTGCAAGGACGTGAGCCTGGAGTCGTTGGTTGTGCGTTATTAAATGATAATACGCAATGTGGTTTAATTGTTGATGGTCATCATGTTGATTATGCAAGTTGTCAATTAGCCATTAAAACTAAACCTGTGGGTGGTGTTTTTTTAGTGACAGATGCAATGCCGCCTGTTGGCACCGATCAAACAGAGTTTCCATTATACGATCGCACCGTTTATGTTGAAAATGGTAAATTAACTTCTTCTACTGGTGAGTTGGCAGGATCGTCACTTGATATGGCAACCGCGGTTCGAAACACTCATCTGGGATTGAAAATTCCGTTAGGTGAATCATTACGTATGGCGAGCTTGTATCCGGCTAGGTATTTATACCGCGATCAAAAGCTTGAACGTGGGGAGCTAAAAATAGGTATGCAAGCAGACATGGTTATTTTAAGTGATGATCTGAGTGTGCTTGAAACTTGGATTGGTGGTGAAAGGCTCTAGATTACTCGATAAATAATAATAATAACATCAATACTAACGCTGCTTTAGCGGTAAAAACTATTAAATGAGGAAGTTATGGAAATGTCAGCTACGCAAGCTAAGCAAGATGAGCAATGTAATAAAGAGAAACAGCAGAGTAATGCTTTACCTATGATAATAGTTGCAGGACTATTCTTTATCTTAGGTTTTGCTACTTGGCTTAATGGCTCTTTAATGCCTTATTTAAAACAAATCTTGCAATTAAGCCCCTTTGAAGCCTCTTTAATATTATTTTCATTTTATATTGCGGTGACTTTTACAGCGTTGCCATCAGCGAGTATTATTCGTAAAGTCGGTTATAAAAATGGTATGGCATTAGGCATGGCTACCATGATGATCGCTGGCTTGTTATTTATTCCAGCAGCTAAAACGCAAGTTTTTGCTTTGTTTCTTTTTGCTCAATTAATCATGGGTACAGGTATTACATTATTGCAAACAGCAGTAAACCCTTATGTGGTACGTATTGGTCCAGAAGAATCAGCGGCAGCGCGAATTTCTATTATGGGTATTTTAAATAAAGGTGCGGGTGTTGTTGCGCCAATGGTGTTTACAGCATTAATTCTTAGTGGTTTTCAAGATGTTGGTGGTGAGTTAACACAAGTTCAAATTGATGATATGGCTAACTCATTAGTGATGCCTTATTTAGGTATGGCTATCTTTCTTGGTCTTTTAGCGTTAGCTGTTAAAAAGTCGCCATTACCTGAACTGGAAAGTGAAGATGAAGCCGAAGGGGGCGATCATCAAGGCCACCTTAAAGAAGCATTATCACACCCAAATTTAGTTTTAGGTGTTGTGGCATTATTTTTCTATGTCGCTGCGGAAGTTATTGCTGGCGATACTATCGGTACTTTTGCACTGTCGTTAGGGGTAGAAAACTATACCATGATGACATCGTATACCATGATTTGTATGGTCGCTGGCTATGTATTAGGTATTGCGCTTATCCCTAAATTTATTTCTCAACAAAAAGCATTGATGATTTCAGCAGTAATTGGTTTGTTATTAACCTTTGGTATTGTTTTTGGTGATAATACTTCTTACGTAATAGCGAATACAATTTTAGGCGGTATTGAGTTGCCTGATACCTTGGTGTTAATCGCTTTCTTAGGTTTTGCTAACGCGATAGTTTGGCCAGCTGTATTTCCATTAGCGCTTTCAGGCATGGGTAAATTAACCAGTATTGGCTCAGCTTTATTAGTTATGGGTATTTCTGGTGGAGCCTTTGGTCCATTGTTTTGGAGTTTATCTTCAACAACAAGTATGGGTGAGCAAGGCGGTTACCTAGTTCTATTACCTTGTTATCTATTTATTTTCTTTTATGCCGTAAAAGGCTGCAAAATGAAAAGTTGGAAATAGTGTAGTTATTAATACATTATTTATTCTGACATACAGTTTACTAATTTTGATTATTCCCCTAATTAAAGTTAAGTAAAAAAGCTCTGCAGTCTTAGTTAATTACCTTAGGTATTAACTTTGAAAGTTGAGGGTGCGTTAAACGATCACTTGATCGACCCTGAGTTCAGTATTGGCTCAGGGTTTTTTTATGATAAAATAGACTAATTGGCGATATTATATTTTAAAAAAATGTGTAAGCCATGTTTACTCTTTTAATGGTTCGTGTATATTCGAAGCTCATAAAAGATTCATATAATAAAGCAGTAAATCATTATGACTACACAACAACGCAAAGTAACAATTATATACTATTCTGATGATGGCTTAGAGCTTCATCACGAAGTTAAAATTTTTGAACAAAATGACGAAGGACGAGTGGTTATACCTCAAGCCTTTAAAGATGGGAAATCAATTATTGCGGTTTGTGATGGTGAGATTGAAATTCTTAATAAGATAGGTGACCGTATATTATCGGTTAACTATACGGCTTAATTAGCGGGCTAAATTTTATAGCTTACATATATACCCGTTCCACTTGAATATGCATGATTCAGCTGGCATTAGAAACGTCTTTAGGCAAGGCATTGATTGTAGAGAATGGTTATTCCCTTCTCAAAATCAATAACGCAGTATAAAGCGCTTCTAAACCAGCCCTTTGGGGAAGGCAGAGCAAATCATACTCTGCGTTACATTTCTTTTTAAGGGAATAACCCTTAATAAAAAAATGTACCTTGATTATGAATCGCTCAGACTTCCTGAAACGCGCATTTTCAAGTGGAACGGGTATAATTCAAACAGATAAGAAAATCACATGATAATTGATGGTAAACAGGTCGCAGCACAACTAAGAATGGCTATTTCAGAGGAAGTGACGGCTCTTAAAAAGTCAAGAGGAATTACGCCTAGTTTAACGGTTGTACTCGTTGGCGAAGATCCAGCTAGCCAAGTATATGTACGTAATAAAGCTAAACAAACAACTGAAGTTGGGATGATTTCAAATGAAATTCGTTTACCAGCAAGTTGTAGTCAAACCGAATTACTATCGCAGTTATCTCTTTTAAATAACGATACGAGTGTACATGGTATTTTAGTGCAACTACCTTTGCCTAAACACATTGATGAAAGTGTAATTATTGCCGCCATTACTCCGGAAAAAGACGTTGATGGTTTTCATGCGATGAATTCAGGACGCTTACTTAATGGTGAATCAGGCGCTTTGGTTCCTTGTACACCACAAGGTTGTATTATTCTTGCTAAACAGCATCTAGGTGATGACTTATCAGGTAAGCATGCTGTGGTAATAGGTCGCTCAAATATTGTTGGTAAACCTGTCGCCTTATTATTATTACAGGAAAATTGTACGGTAACTATTGCTCATTCACGCACTGAAAATCTTCCTCAAATATGTCAACAAGCTGATATTTTAATTGCTGCTGTTGGTCGTGCCGAGTTTGTACAAGCGGACTGGGTGAAAAAGGGCGCTACAGTTATTGATGTAGGCATCAACCGTATTGAAGATACTTCCACGGGTAAAATGAAATTGGTTGGCGATGTTGATTATGCCGCGGTAAACGACGTTTGTGGGGCGATAACTCCTGTTCCTGGTGGCGTAGGACCTATGACTATTGCTTGTTTGCTTAAAAACACCCTTGAGGCGGCTAAGCTATACGGTTAACTTTTTGAGTGATTAGCATTATCACAGATAAGTTGATAAGAAAAAACCGCAAACAGTAACTGTTATGCGGTTTTTTTAGCTATGAATTTAGTGCAATTTCAATTGCGGTAAAATTAATTATTATTCTTTAACTGTTTGTCACTATACTCGAGCTTTTTATAATCTTTACCCGCCGCATCAGCAAGCTCTGCAGGCATGTAATTTTCATCATGTTTCGCTAACACTTCACTTGCTTCTACGTATAATTCACCAGATGAGCTACGAGTTAAGGTACCATTGGCAACAATGCCTTGCCCTTCGCGAAATAGATCCGGCAATATACCCTCATAATGAACACTGATCATAGGATCGCTATCATCAAAAACGATTGGCATCTTCATATCAGTTAAGCTGAATGACACTTTCAAATTCTCTGGATCTCGTTTCACGGTATCTGGTACTACTAATCCGCCAATACGAATACGTTGACCAATTTGAGGTTTAAGACCGGAATCTTTTTTTCCTTGGGTGATCTCAGCCGGGGTATAGAATAAATCAATATTTTGACTTAATGCATATAGCACTAGGCCTGCAACAACTGCTATGCCAGCTAAAACTGAACCAACAATGGATAAGCGCTTTTTACGACGTGGATTCATTCTGTAACCTCTTCAGATAGTTTTGCTTTTAATTGTTTGTCTTGCTGTTGTCGCTGCTTACGTACTTGGCGAAGTTTGTCTTCTCTTTGTTTACGTTGAGCAATACTTTTGATTACTTTTTTATGACCTAAAATTGAACTAAAAATTAAGACTAATAATAGTGCAGTGGCTACACCAAATGATAACCAAACATAAAAACCATATCCGCCCATATTAATAAAGGCACTAAAGCTGTCAAACTGCATTATTGTTCTCCTCTTTTATGTGCTCAGAAACTAACGTTCTAACCCAAGGACGAATACTGTTTCGTGCTAAAATTTCACTGCGAAAACGAATACATACAATGACACTAACGAGCAAAACAAATCCAACAAAACAAAATAAAAACGGCCATAGCATGTCAGCAGACATAGAAGGCTTACCCAGTTTACTGACTGTAGAGCCTTGATGTAGCGTATTCCACCATTCTACTGAGTACTTAATAATAGGTAAGTTAATTACACCTACTAAGGTTAATATACCAGCAGCTTTACCGGCTAAGTTTTTATCTTCAAAAGCGCTGTGTAGCGCTATAACACCTAAGTATAAAAACAATAAAATTAATTCTGAGGTTAATCTTGCATCCCAAATCCACCAAGTTCCCCACATAGGTTTACCCCATGCAGCGCCTGTAATGAGCGCTATAGCGGTAAATGTTGCTCCAACAGGTGCCAAGGCAGCAGCAGAAGCATCGGCTAATTTAAATTGCCATACTAAACTGGTAAAAGCCGCGACTGCCATACCAAAATAAATCCCCATTGATAGAGAGGCTGCAGGTACATGAATATAAAAAATTCTAAAACTATCACCTTGTTGGTAATCGGCGGGCGCAAATGCCAAAGCCCAAACAATACCAATAGATAAAAATAGTGCTGTTAAAGCACTTAACCAAGGAAGTAACTTACCGGCAAAGTGATAAGAAACTTCAGGGTTTGCGTAGGGATGTAACCATTTCCACATAAACTATGCTCTTCTTTTTTTAAACTTAAAGCGAATATTAATTGGTACTGACTTTTAACGCGGCGCCAACAGCAAAAGGTGCTAACGTTAATGATCCAAAAAATAGCGCGGCAATTATAGCAAGTTGACCACTATAAGGTAAACCAAGTGCAGCGGTATCAATAGCACTGGTCGCAAAAATTAATACCGGAATATATAAAGGCAATACTAATAAACTAAGTAATACCCCTCCTTTTTTTATGCCAACCGTTAACGCAACCCCAATAGCACCAAGTAAACTTAATACAGGCGTACCTAGTAATAACGTTAATATTAGTGCGCTATAGCTTTGTTCGTTAAGGTGTAATAAAACGGCAAGTAGAGGGGCTATTAAAATAAGTGGTAAGCCGGTAATAAGCCAGTGTGCAAGAATTTTTGCTAATACTAATATAAAAACAGGTTGTGGGCTCAGTAACATTTGCTCTAAAGAACCGTCGCTGTGATCAGACTTAAATAACCTGTCTAAAGACAATAAAGTTGATAAAAGTGCTGCTACCCAGATAATTCCCGGTGCTATGCGGCTTAAGGTTTGTGCTTCTGGGCCAATTCCTAAAGGAAATAAAGTAACTACGATTACAAAAAATAATAACGGATTGATAATGTCATCTTTATGACGCATAGCAATGGTTAAATCGCGTTTGAGCACTAAAGAAAAAGCAGCGCGATAGGACAAATTAGCGACTGACATTATGTACTCGACTCTTTTCTTGATTGGTTCTTTGTAATTTAATATTCATGATGTGCTATTCACTTTTCTAATCAATAAGGTAATCTAAAGTAATTTTTTTTACCTGAGAAGGCGAAAAGGTAAGTAAATCTTGATGAGTGGTCAAAATAACACATCCGCCTTGCTTTATATGTGCTTTAAATAGCTGCTCTAATGATTTAACACCTTGTTTATCTATGGCGGTAAAAGGCTCATCTAATATCCAGATGTCAGCAGTTGACTTATATAAGCGAGCTAAAGATATACGTCTATGTTGCCCAGCGCTTAAATGAGAGGCTAAACTATCTTCAAATCCAGTAAGGTTTACTAACGAGAGTGTGTCTTCAATTTCAGCAGAATTAATATTTAAGCCGTGTAATGTTAGGTTAAAATGTAAATTCTCATGAGCAGTCATTTCTCCCTTTACTCCGGGTAAATGCCCTAGATACAGTAAATTTTGGTGAAACTCTTCTCGAGATTGATTAATCAATTGATCTTTATAACGCACTTCGCCTTCATAAGGTTGAGATAACCCCGCTAAAATTCGTAGCAAGCTTGTTTTACCTGAGCCGTTTGGGCCTTCAATTTGTACTATGTCACCCGCATTTATTTCAATGGGTAACTGATCAAACAGCAAACGTTCTTCGCGAATACAGGTAAGGTTAGAGGCACTGATTAAAGCAGGTTCAGTATTGGCTGCTAAATTGGCTGACAAGGGAAATATATACTCTTTAACATGTTGAAAATACCTGACAAAGTCTAACCTATGTTTGTCAGCTTTATTTTGATGTAGATCGTTTTTGATTTGGATCGTGTTATTACAATGTGCAATATTATATCATAGCTCTATTAAAATCGAATAATAAATACTAGGTGCAAATTGTAACATTAAGAAACAATTGTCTGGGCATTTACCCTGAACTTCAATCAAAATGTGTTAGAATTGTGCCACTATTTTTAGCGAGTTATATTTCTGTCAATTTTAAATTTTATTTTAAAGTTTATTTTAAAGAAATATAAAGCTGAAAACGTATTAAGAGTAAACGGAGAAATAAATGATTCCTGACGCGGTACCCCTGATAATACCTCATCTTTTACCTGAACTTGGCCATATGGCTTTGGTTATAGCTTTTGCATTTTCAATATGTTTAAGCATTATACCTTTGGTTGGCGTACATAGTTCATATAGTAAATTAATGAGCTATGCCAAGCCTCTTACCTTTGGTATGTTTATTTTCACGGCAATTAGCATTTGCATTTTAGCTTATAGCTTTGTTATTGACGATTTTTCGATTAAGTATATTGCTGGTCATTCCAATAGTCACTTACCTTACTACTTTAAAATAAGTGCAGTTTGGGGAGGACATGAAGGTTCGTTATTATTATGGGTTTTCTCTTTAACTGCCTGGACAATGGCTGTCGCCTCATTTTCAAAAAATGTTGAAGAAGAATTTATTGCACGAGTGTTGGCCGTAATGGGAATGGTCGCAGTTGGATTTATCGCGTTTACCTTGCTTACTTCTAACCCTTTTGAACGTCTTTGGCCTAACGTGCCAATGGAAGGGCGTGATTTAAACCCGTTATTGCAAGATGTTGGATTAATTATTCATCCGCCATTATTGTATTTAGGTTATGTTGGTTTTGCTGTTGCTTTTGCTTTTGCTGTTGCAGCCTTAATGTCCGGGAAAATGGATGCTGCTTGGGCACGTTGGTCTCGTCCTTGGACCATTGGTGCTTGGATGTTTTTAACTTTAGGCATTGCTTTAGGTAGTTGGTGGGCATATTACGAACTTGGCTGGGGCGGTTGGTGGTTCTGGGATCCTGTTGAAAATGCATCGTTTATGCCTTGGCTTGTTGGTACCGCTTTAATTCATTCATTGGCGGTAACTGAAAAACGAGGCACCTTTAGAAACTGGACAGTATTACTTGCTATCTTTGCTTTTAGCTTAAGTTTGCTAGGTACATTTTTAGTGCGCTCAGGGGTTATCACCTCGGTACATTCTTTCGCTTCAGATCCCTCTCGAGGTATCTTTATTTTAGTGCTATTAGCAATAACCGTTGGTGGTTCACTTACTTTATATGCCTTTAGAGCAAGTAATGTGGCTAGTTTTAGTCGATTTGCACTGTATTCGCGTGAAACGGCATTACTCTTATGTAATATCATCTTAGTGGTTGCTGCGACTACCGTGTTGTTAGGTACGTTATACCCGCTATTAGTTGATTCATTAGGATACGGAAAAATTTCTGTTGGCCCTCCTTATTTTAATGCAGTGTTTGTTCCAATCATGAGTTTGTTATTTGTGATCATGGGAATAGGACCACTTATTCGTTGGAAAAAAGCTAAAAAAGGTGAACTTCGTAGACAATTAATTAAACCGTCAGTATTTAGTATTTCTTTTGGAATATTATTTCCTATTATTTACGGTGGTGAATTTGATGCACTTGTTGCGATGGGAATCACATTAGCATCGTGGGTGTTTTTAGTCGTAATCAAAGATTTATTAAATCAATATAGCATCAGATCATCACTAGGCTTAGGCCAATGGGGTATGACAGTAGCACATGCGGGTATAGCCGTTACTATTGTTGGTGTTACGATAGTTTCTAGTTATGAAAGTGAAACTAACGTTAAAATGGCGATAAATGAAAGTGTAGAGATTTCAGGTTATCAAATCGAGTTTAAGGGCATTAAACAAGTAGAAGGCCCTAACTATAGTGCTGAACAAGGTCAAATTAATGTTTATAAAGTTAACGCCGATGGCGAAAATGACTTTATTACCTTATTAAAACCTGAACGTCGCTCTTATAGAGTACAGTCGATGGGAATGACTGAAGCTGGTATCGATGGTGGTTTATTTAGAGATATATACGTTGCCCTTGGTGATCCACTTGACGGTGGTTCATGGGCAATACGTGTTCATTATAAGCCCTTTGTTCGTTGGATCTGGCTTGGCGCTATTTTTATGGCTATTGGTGGAATCTTAGCTATGTTGGATAAACGGTATCGTGTAACGGATAGAAAAAAGGCAGTGATAGTTGACAATAAAAACATTGACAGTGTGAACATCAATACCAAACCTATTTCGGAGCTGTCATAGTGAATAAAGTCATTCGTTTTTTACCACTTATTTTAGTGATTGCTTTAGGTGTGGTACTTTATAGAGGCTTATCGTTAAACCCACAGGATATGCCTTCGGCACTTGTCGGTAAGTCCATGCCTGATTTTTCTTTAGTCACCTTAAATGATGCTAATAAAACGGTAACCAAAGCTGACTTAGTCGGGGACATTGTCTTACTAAATGTGTGGGCAACCTGGTGTCCAACGTGTAAATATGAACATCCTTATTTGTTAGAACTGGCTAATAACCCACAATTAAAGCCACATGTTAAGCTGTACGGATTAAATTATAAAGATGAGCGTTTACCTGCGCAACAATGGTTAACGCATTATGAAGATCCCTATCAATTTTCAATATTTGATGAACAAGGTACGCTTGGTTTAGATTTAGGTGTGTTTGGCGCTCCCGAAACATTTGTCATTGATCATCACGGTATTATTCGCAAACGCTTTGCCGGGGCTATTGATACCCGGGTTTGGCGCAAAGAGTTTGCACCGCTTATTAAACAATTAGTTTCTGAAAAGCAACAGGGTAAATAGAGATGTTAAATAGAGTTATATTTATTATTGTCTTGATTGTCAGCGCATTTATGGTGACAAATACAGTTAATGCAAGTCCAGTTGAAACCTTTGAGTTTAGAGATGAAGTAACAAAGATTCGTTTTCAAGCGTTAAGTAAAGAATTGCGTTGCCCTAAGTGTCAAAACCAAAATTTAGCTGATTCTAATTCGCCAATTGCGGAAGATTTACGTCGTGAGTTGTATGAACTATTACAGCAGGGTAAAGCTGATAGTGAAATAGTTAACTATATGGTTGCTCGCTATGGTGAATTTGTTTTATATCGTCCTCGTGTATCAAGTATCACTTATATTCTTTGGTTTGGCCCTGCCTTATTAATTTTAATAGGCATTATTGTTGTGATTGTCATCGTACGAAAAAAATCGGCGCCTAAAGAGAACTTGGCATTAAGTACACAGCAGCAAGAAAAATTACAGCAGTTACTACAAACTAACCAAGTAGAAGCCAGCCAAAATTTAAATACCGATAAAAAAGATAAAGAGTAGTTAGCCATTATGGAAATAGTATTAATCGTCCTTGTATTTATTGCCTTACTTTTATATATAGTGTGGTCGCCTTTCTTTAAAGGAATAAGCAAAGGTGTGAACGACAGTGAAGCTCAAGATATACCAGAAGATAATTTACGTGATGAAACCAATGTTGAACTATATAAAGAACACAAAGCTGAAATAGAAAAAGACTTTAGTGATGGTGGTATCGACGAAGAAAGTTACCAATATTTACTGACTGAACTTGATAATAGTTTGTTGCAAGATATTGAGTCAGCAAAAAAAGAAACAAGCAGTATTACTAGTAGTAAACGTTTTAGTGTGTTGTGGCCAGTATCTTTATCTTTATTTATTATCGCCTTTTCTGTCGCGCTATATATAAAACAAGGTACGTTAACGGCTTTAATCGCCACACCAAGTGCTGAACAGGCAAACCAACAAGCGCAGATGTCTGACGAACAACAAGTACAAGCGCAACAAGAACAAATGCTTGCGTACATAACAGAATTGCAACAACATTTAGAAAAAAATCCTGATGATGGTGAAGCTTGGTATAACTTAGGGCAAACTTTGGTTGGCGCTGGTGAGTTTGATATGGCAATAACTGCATTTGAACAAGTCATTCGTATTGAAGGTGAGCAAGCTGATTTATTAGGTGCAATCGCACAAGCTAGCTATTATCGAAATAATCAACAAATTGATGAACAGGTACAAAACCTAATTGATAAAGCATTAGCGTTAGATATGAATGACCCTTCAACAAATATTTTGTTGGGAATGCATAACTTCATTGGTAAAGAGTATGAAAAAGCAATTGGCCATTGGCAACGAGTGATAGATGCTAAGAGACAAGGGGTTAATACCAACGCATTACAAGAAGCCGTTAACGAAGCAAAAAACCGTCTTGGTATGCCTAGCATGGATAGTAATCAACCAGCCCAGCCTAAAGTAACGGGGCCAAAATTAAAGGTTAGTGTTAGTTTAGCGGATGATGTTGCTCAGCAGTTGGCGCAAGGTGAAGATAAAGTCGTGTTTGTATATGCTATTCCTACCGATGGTCAACGAATGCCATTAGCTGCACTGAAATTAATGGCGAGTGATTTACCTAAAGTGATTACCTTAAGTAATGAAAATGCTATGTCACCGGAAAATAATTTAGGCAGTGTTAGTAACGTACATATATACGCTATCGTTTCTAAGCAAGGTGGTGTTGGCATAAAATCAGGTGATTTTAAAGCAGAAATCCAGAATATCTCTGTGGATAATACTGAAACAATTAGTTTAGTTGTTGACAGCTTTGTTGAGTGATTATTGACTGATCATGTTATTAAACAACATGCCTATGTAGATCAATCAGAAAAGAGACAATATTGACAAAGAATGTCATTCCCGCGGTGTTTTGGCGGACGTCACATGGATGTGACTAATTAGAGAATGCAGGACGCATATTCTCCTGAATCCAAACTAAAAGACAATGGATCTTCGACAAAACACTTCGAAGATGACGAAATTAATGAACTCCTGGGCCGACTACATAGGCATGTTAAATAATTATTTTAGCGCCAAAGTGTAAAGCAATAAAAGTCATAAGGTTAAAGTAACAAATGAAATCACGTTTTAGCGCAAAAAAAAACGGCTCTAATCAACGCGGTGAGAATGGTTCTGCTACGCTTAAAGTTGGCGTGTTATTAACTAATCTAGGTTCACCTGAGGCACCTAATGCCACTGCGGTGCGTAACTACTTACGTGAGTTTTTATCTGATCCACGAGTAGTAGAAATTCCCCGTGTGATTTGGATGCTGATCTTACATGGGGTTGTTTTACGTTTCCGCCCGAAAAAATCTGCCAAATTGTATCAAAGTATTTGGACGGAGCAGGGCGCACCATTAGTGGTTATTAGTCAGGCGCAGCAACAAAAAGTTGCAACCCAAATAAAACAGCAATTTGGCGAAGATGTGATTGTTGATATAGCCATGCGCTATGGTGAACCATCAATTAGCAGTGTTTTACAAAAATTTCAGCAACAAGGCGTAGACAAACTTGTGGTATTACCTTTATATCCACAATACGCAGGGCCAACAACAGCCTCAACATTTGATGCGGTGAGTAAAGAGTTGCAGCAATGGCGATACGTACCAAGCCTTCACTTCATCAACAGCTATCATAACAATCCGTTATATATAGAGGCGTTAGCAAATTCGGTTAGTGAGCATTTAGCTAAACACGGTATACCAGATAAATTAGTACTCTCTTATCACGGTATGCCAGAGTTATTTTATCAATGGGGTGATCCCTATTTTGATTTTTGCAAAGTCACCACGGATTTACTTAAAAAAGAGTTATTAGCAAGAACATTGGGTTTAACTGATGATAAATTCGTAATGACCTTCCAATCACGCTTCGGTAAAGCAAAATGGTTACAGCCTTATACCGATGAAACCCTTGCTATTTTAGCTAAAGAAGGCAATAAACATCTTGCGATTATGAGCCCAGCCTTTAGCGCCGACTGCCTAGAAACTATTGAAGAGTTAGAATGCGAAAACCGTGAGGTCTTCATGGAAGCTGGAGGTGAAAAGTATCATTACATTGCAGCATTAAATGACCGTGATGATCATGTTTCAGCAATGGTTAGTATATTATCGCCACTACTGAATACAAAATAAATGCACCAGCAAGAATAATAGCGAAGAGACATTCTTTTTATTAGCTATACCCGTTATCATTCAAAGCGCACTCCGAAGCCTGCATCTTGAATGGTAACGGGTATATATATTTTTAGGACGTTGACATACTGTATAAAAACTCAGTAAACTGTCGTTATGAAAAACATATCACCTAAAAATGCGATTGTAAAAAAAATCATTCACGTTGACATGGATTGTTTCTATGCAGCCGTCGAAATGAGAGATTTTCCTGAGTATAGGGATATTCCACTTGCTGTAGGTGGTGAAGGTCCTCGTAGTGTGCTGAGTACTTGTAATTACATGGCACGTAAGTATGGTATTCGTTCTGCTATGCCTGCAATTAAAGCTAAACAACTTTGCCCAGAGTTAAAAATTGTTCATGGGCGTATGGCTGTATATAAAGAAGTTTCGAACCATATTCGTGAAATATTTTCCCGTTATACTGACTTAATTGAACCTTTATCCCTTGATGAAGCTTACCTTGATGTGTCAGAAACTACTCTTTGCCAAGGCAGTGCTACCCGAATTGCTGAGCAGATCCGCGCTGATATTTTCAATGAATTAAATTTAACTGCTTCTGCAGGGATTGCACCAAATAAATTTATCGCTAAAATTGCCAGTGATGAAAACAAACCTAATGGCCAATGTGTAGTACCTCCAGATAAAGTAGCGAGTTTTGTTGAGCACTTATCTTTAAAAAAAATCCCAGGTATCGGACCGAAAACTTTTCAAAAATTACAGCAGGCAGGCTTTTCCACTTGTCATGACGTCAGAGCGAGTTCAATCGCTAATCTTACGCCAATAGTGGGTAAATTTGCGTCTAGTTTATATCAAAAATCTCATGGTATTGATCATCGCGAACTTGAAGTAAGCAGACAACGTAAATCATTAGCCATTGAAACAACTTTGGCGGCAGATATATACACTGAAAAAGAGTGCTCCGCTGTAATTGAACAATTATTACCTAAGCTGTTAGCACGTTTAGCTAAAGTAAAAGATCTTAAAATAGTTCGTCAAGGTATCAAGCTTAAGTTTAATGACTTTAACCAGACTACTGTTGAGCAGCAAAGCTTAGTGCCGGATGAACAAACCTACATGGCTTTATTATCAAAAGCACATGCAAGAGCGAATAAAAATGGTAAACAGCGTGGTATACGTTTAGTGGGGTTAACCTTAGGTTTTGCACTACCTTGTGAAAATCCTTTAGTGAATTCACAACAACTTATACTACCTAGTTTGTAAAGAGAATATAGATGAAACAAAAACAAACCGCATTACATTGCGGAGTTGGCTTATTAGCTCGACGAGAACATTCTGAGTTTGAATTAAGGCAAAAGCTTAGTGTTCGAGAATTTGAAGAAGTAGATATAGAGGCTGCTATTGAACGGTTACTAGAAAAAAATTATTTATCAGATTCTCGCTTTGCCATAAGTACCTGTCGGTATAGAGCAAATAGGGGTTATGGTTGGCGATATATTGCCAATGAACTTAAACAGAAATGTGTTTGTTCAATAATCATTCAAGAATTGCGGAATAATTGCGAAATTGATTGGTATCTTCAAGCAGAGCTTGCGTATAATAAGCGCTTTGGTGAAAGTAGGGTGAAAGATCCTAAGCAAGCTCAAAAAGAGCAAGCCAAAAAAATACGATTTTTACAATACCGTGGATTTTCACATGACGAGATATTTTCGGTAGTAAACACTTTCACTAGTAATACCAATCAGATTAATTAATGGTTCAAATTTTAATGAGGGTAAATTTTCAAGAACAAGACGCTTGATTGAGCAATAGCTAGCTATTGGGATTGAAAGCAACGATGTTATTGGATATTTAGACCATTTAAAAAGATCACTTAGTTAGTCTGGTTGGTATAATTAACCGTTGAACAAATAGATTGATTAAGGTTCCCATGATTAAAAGCACCGCTGAAGTACGTCAGGCATTCTTAGACTTTTTTGCCACTAAGCAACATCAAATAGTAAAAAGTAGTTCGTTAGTTCCGGGCAATGATGCCACTTTACTTTTTACCAATGCTGGTATGGTGCCTTTTAAAGATGTCTTTATAGGCGCCGAAAAACGCAGCTATACACGAGCAACTTCCGCACAGCGTTGTGTTCGCGCAGGTGGCAAGCACAATGATTTAGAAAATGTTGGCTATACCGCACGTCATCACACTTTCTTTGAAATGCTCGGTAACTTTAGTTTTGGTGATTATTTTAAAGAAGAAGCGATTAGTTATGCATGGGAATTCTTGACAGGTGTTTTAGGTTTACCTAAAGACAAATTATTAGTAACCATATATGAAAGTGACGAAGAGGCTTTCTTATATTGGAAGAATGAAATAGGTATACCGGAAGATAAGATTATTCGTATTGGTGATAAGTCAGCCGGTAAAAAATATGAGTCAGATAATTTCTGGTCAATGGGTGATACCGGTCCTTGTGGTCCTTGTTCAGAAATATTTTATGATCATGGCGCTGATATTTGGGGTGGTCCTCCTGGTTCTCCCGAAGAAGATGGCGATCGCTTTATTGAAATATGGAACATAGTTTTCATGCAGTTTAATCGCCAAGCCAATGGTGATATGGATCTATTACCTAACCCTTCTATCGATACAGGAATGGGGTTAGAGCGTATTTCAGCTATAATGCAAAATGTGCACAGCAACTACGAAATCGATCTTTTCCAAGCATTAATTAAAGATACCGCCGCTTTATTAGCATGTGATGATTTAAATAATAAATCACTTCGAGTTATTAGCGATCATATTCGTTCTTGTAGCTTCTTAATTGTTGATGGTGTTGTACCATCAAATGAAGGTCGCGGTTATGTATTACGTCGTATTATTAGACGTGCTATTCGCCATGGTCATAAACTTGAAGCAAAAGGAGATTTCTTCTATAAATTAGTAAATTCATTAGTTGAGCAAATGGGTGAAGCTTATCCTGAGCTAATTCAACAACAAGCTATTATCGAAAAGCTATTAAAAATTGAAGAAGAGCAGTTTAGCCGTACTTTAGATCGCGGTATGATCTTGCTAGAAGATATATTAGCCAATTTAGATGGCGATACCATTAGTGGCGATGATGTTTTTAAATTGTATGATACCTATGGTTTTCCAGCAGATTTAACCGCAGATATTGCCCGTGAACGTCAATTAAACATAGATCACAATGGTTTTGATATTGCCATGGGCTTACAACGTGAACGTGCTCAAAAAGCGAGTCAGTTTGGCACTGATTATAATCAGCAATTAAAATCTGATCATATAACTGGTTTTAAAGGTTATACCAATCATTCTTATTCAGCCACTATTGTAGAGCTGTTTAATTGTCATGATCAAGAACCAGTAAGTCAGTTAAATGCTGGTGAGCAAGGTTTAGTTATTTTAGACCATACGCCTTTTTATGCTGAGTCAGGTGGTCAAGTTGGCGATTCTGGATTATTACACATTGATGATGGCGTTTTCGAAGTGGAAGACACTATTAAATTAGGTAATGCCTATGCTCATCGTGGGATAGCACGAACTGATGTGGGCATGAACCGACGCGTAAAAGCAGAGATCGATATAGACCGTCGTTCAGCTATTGTTAAAAACCATACAGCGACCCATCTTTTACATGCAGCATTACGCAAGGTTTTAGGAGAGCATGTTACCCAGAAAGGTTCATTATGCGATAGTGATAAGCTTCGTTTTGATTTCTCTCACTTTGAGGGATTGACTGAACAAGAATTACAATCAGTAGAACAACTGGTTAATAATGAAATTCGTCATAATCATGCTCGTGAAACAGAATTAATGTACATAGAAGATGCCAAAGAAAAAGGCGCTATGGCACTGTTTGGAGAAAAATATGATGATGAGGTACGCGTAGTTACTTTAGGTGACTTCTCTACCGAACTTTGTGGCGGTGTGCATGTTGATCGTACAGGTGATATTGGCTTACTAAAAATAGTATCTGAGTCAGGTATAGCAGCAGGTGTTCGCCGTATTGAAGCCGTAACGGCAACGGGCGCGTTAGCCTACATTAATGACCAAAGCCTAACGTTAGCTAAAGTGGCCAGCTTAGTGAAAACTGATGTTGCCAGTGTAGGTACTAAGGTAGAGCAATTAATTACGCGCTCTAAGCAACTTGAAAAAGAAATTAGTACTCTTAAGCAAGCGCTCGCAGCACATGCGGGTTCAGACTTATTAAGTGAAGCTATTACAATCAACGGCATCAAAGTATTAATTGCCGATTTAAATGGTGTTGAAAGTAAAGCCTTGCGCGGTATGGTTGATGAACTTAAAAATAAAATGCAATCGGGCATTATAATGTTGGCTACCGCTAACGATGGTAAAGTCGGCTTGATTGCTGGTGTAACCAAAGATTTAACAGGTAAGGTGAAAGCTGGTGAGCTAGTTAACTTGGTTGCACAACAAGTAGGTGGCAAAGGTGGTGGACGGCCTGATATGGCACAAGCCGGTGGTAGCCAACCTGAAAACATAGCGACGGCGCTAGCGTCAGTACAACCCTGGTTAGTTGAAAAACTAATTTAACAACGTAATTGATTCATACTCTTTTAAAGCCACTTGAATAATAATCAAGTGGCTTTTTTTTAGGTAAATTTTGTCAAAAGAATAATGGTAGTGTACTTTTTAGCGCTCTACCTGAAGTGCATTTTATACCAGTTTGATTAAGTTTGTGATCTTGTTGTACGCAGGGAAAATATTTCAGGGCAAGGCGCTCGATTGAGTAATAGCTGGCTATTAGGATTGAGAGCAACACCGACATGGTGTACTTTAACCAGTACAAGTGAGCAATAATTTAATCAAATTGGTATTAGTATGGTTGATTACTGTTTTTGTATGAATTTTAAATAGTTAAGTTATGAAAATGTTGATAAAAGGTATAAAAGTATAATAAAAAACAATCGACAGCATAAAAAAACAATATTAACCTCTGTTCAAAGTTAAGATAAGCTTGCTAGAATAGCTATATACTCAAACAACTTCAAACTGCATGATTCAGTTGGAGTTAGAAACGATGTAGGCAAGGCATTGATTGAAGAGAATGGTTATTCCCTTATCGAAATCAATAACGCAGCATATAACGTTTCTAAACCAACCCGCAGGGGACTTCTGAGCAAATCATGCTCGTCGTTGCATCTTTTTATTAATGGAATAAACATTGATAAAAAGATGTGCATTGCTCATGAATTGTTCAGCAGTCCTGAACAGGCATTTTTAAGTCGCTTGAGTATAAACCTAAATAAGTGTAAAACATTGGAGTTTTATATTTATTAAAAGGTGAATTTTTCCATAATCTTTACTATTACTTATAAGGTATTATGGAAAAGCAGACTAACTTTTTATATTACTAGCTTATATATATTTATTTAGTGTATCTCAATTTTAGAAAAGGATGATGTAGATGTTAATATTAACACGACGCGTTGGTGAGACATTAATGATTGGTGACGAAGTCACTGTGACTGTCTTAGGCGTTAAAGGAAATCAGGTAAGAATAGGTGTTAATGCGCCAAAAGAAATCTCAGTGCATCGTGAAGAAATTTACATGCGTATACAAGCTGAGAAAGATGATTCTGAGTCATCAGGCAACGTATAAAATATTTTTTTATAATTATGACGTTATTAAAAGCACCACATTTGTTGGTGTTTTTTTATGTCTATCGGTTTCTAATGGTCGAAAAATATCATTATTGTTTGAATTCTCAGCAAACAGTTAGAAAATAAAAATAAATGAGAAAAAAGGTTTGACATATTTTTGAGATCCATTATTATTCGCACCACTGGAGAGGTGGCCGAGTGGCCGAAGGCGCTCCCCTGCTAAGGGAGTATCTGGTTTGTAGCCGGATCGAGGGTTCGAATCCCTCCCTCTCCGCCATTTTTTTACTTTGTAAAGTTATGGTTGTGTATCTTTAGACTAAGATGTAAAACATAGTTTATGAGGGCGCGTAGCTCAGCTGGATAGAGTACCTGGCTACGAACCAGGCGGTCGCAGGTTCGACTCCTGCCGCGCCCACCACTTCTTTTTCGAGTGGTAAAATAAAGAATGAAGGATGGTTCAAAGCAAACGAACCAGGCACAGACTAACCGAAAGGTTCGACTCTTGCCAGTCCAGCACTTTCTTCAAGTGATAAAATAATGAAGATAAGCAAGTATTAAAGCTGAAAAAATAAATATAAATTGGGCGCGTAGCTCAGCTGGATAGAGTACCTGGCTACGAACCAGGCGGTCGCAGGTTCGACTCCTGCCGCGCCCACCACTTTTTCAAGTGTTAAAATAAAGAATAGGATGGTTCATAGAAAACGAACCAGACACTGTATAACCGAAAGGTTCAACTTCTGTCACGTCCACCACTTTTTTCAAGTGATAAAATAATGAAGATAAGCTAGTATAAAGCTGAAAAATAAATACACCCAGGGCGCGTAGCTCAGCTGGATAGAGTACCTGGCTACGAACCAGGCGGTCGCAGGTTCGACTCCTGCCGCGCCCACCACATTTCTCACTCTTACTTGAGAGTAGAAAGTAAAAAAACCTAGCTTTGGCTGGGTTTTTTTATGTCTAAAATAAATGTACTCAAACACTATCCCACTAGATAGTTTATATTTAGGCGAAAGTTGACTACAACGACTTCTTTGGTGATGGTAGGTTCGACTCTTGAACTAATCGCAATTTTCTTTGATAGAGAGTATTACTACTTTCTAATTAACCGACCACTTTTAAATAGCCTAAATTCTTTGTTGCTCAATCGAAGTTGTTATTATTGGGGAATCGAGCACTTTGCCCTGAAATGTATTTTTTTCGCCCACCATATCCTAAACTCAATAATATTGCTCTTACTTAATTCAGTGTTTTAGTGCTTATATCCATTGAAGTTATTTAGATAGTTCAATAGATATTTTGAATGATTTTTATACTGATTCAGTTGTAGTTAATTCGTATTAAACTTCTAAGTTGAATATTATGCATGATAAATGCATAAAGCATTCAGCGGTGTATATTGTATAAAATGAGCTGTATTCGCGCTATAAAGCACATATTCAATAGGTTTATATTGTATACAGTATCTTGTTTATTCTATTTTGTTTGAATAATTAGTAAAAAGGACTGAATATTACAGTTTTATGGCTTGACGTGAATTTATTTTTCTGAAACTGCAAAATAATGTTTGTTTTTAAGAATTGGAGTGATTATTCTAATTTCTGAAATTTACGAATGAGAATGAAAAATGAACAGTATGGAACAACAGTTTTTAGAAGCTGGCACTCTTATGTTAACCGGAATGGTGGTTGTATTTACTTTTTTAAGCTTATTGATATTATTTATTACTACAGTGTTAGCAAAATTAGCGGATACATTCCCTGATCCTATTGCTCCAACTATTAATCGTTCGAATAAAAAAAATAATAAAGCTGCTAGCGGTGAGATATCTCCCGCAATTATTGCAGCAATAAGCGGGTCGGTAAGCCGATATCGCCAAAAGCACTCTCAACAGAATTCAAAAAAATAAGGGCATAATCATGAGCAAACCATTAGGTATTACCGAAGTTGTATTAAGGGATGGACATCAATCCATTTTAGCAACAAGACTTCGCTTAGAAGACATGTTGCCAATAGCATCTACACTGGATGACGTAGGTTATTGGTCTATTGAGTCGTGGGGTGGAGCAACGTTTGATTCATGTATTCGTTATTTAGGTGAGGATCCTTGGGAACGTATTCGTGCGTTAAAAAAGGCTATGCCAAAAACGAAACAACAAATGCTGTTTCGTGGTCAAAATATTCTAGGTTACCGTCACTATGCTGATGACGTGGTCGAAAAATTTGTTGAAAGAGCACACGTTAATGGTGTAGATGTGTTCCGTATTTTCGATGCGATGAATGATGTTCGTAATTTACAAACATCTATTAAAGCCGCTGTTAAAGTGGGTGCGCATGCACAAGGTACTTTAAGTTATACCGAAAGCCCTGTTCACACGCTTGAAGGTTGGTTAACTATGGCCAAACAGCTTGAAGATATGGGTGCACACTCTTTATGTATTAAAGATATGTCAGGTTTATTAAAACCTTACGATGCCGCTGATCTTATTAGTCGTATTAAAGAAACCGTAGCTTTACCTATAGCGTTACATTGTCATGCTACTACTGGCTTAAGCATTGCAACGCAAATGAAAGCAATTGATAGCGGTATCGATGTGATAGATACGTCAATTTCTTCAATGAGTATGACTTATGGTCACTCACCAACAGAGACAATTGCGGCTATTGTTGAAGGCAGTAAACGTGATACAGGTTTAAATATAGAAAAAATGGCTGAAGTTGCGGCATACTTCCGCGATGTTAGACAAAAATATGCTGAGTTTGAAGGTAGCTTAAAAGGTGTTGATGCGCGTATTTTGACGGCACAAGTACCAGGTGGCATGTTAACTAACATGGAAAATCAACTTAAAGAACAAGGCGCAAGCGATAAGTTTGATGAAGTACTAACTGAGATTCCAAAAGTACGTAAGGACTTAGGCTATATACCATTAGTAACACCAACGTCACAAATTGTTGGTACACAAGCGGTATTAAATATATTAACCGGTGAACGTTACAAATCAATCACTAAAGAAACTGCCGGTGTATTAAAAGGTGAATACGGTATAACGGCAGCGCCAGTAGATGCTGAGCTACAAGCACGCGTTTTAGACGGTAAAGAAGTGATTACTTGTCGCCCAGCTGACTTGCTTGATCCTGAAGTAGATAAGTTATCGACAGAATTGCAAGAGTTAGCGAAAGAAAAAGGTATTGCTCTGGCAGATGAAGTTATTGATGACGTTTTAACTTATGCTTTATTCCCACAAATTGGTTTGAAATTCTTAGAAAACCGTAATAACCCTGCTGCTTTTGAACCTATTCCTACTAAAGCGAGTGCTCAGGTGGCTAAGTCATCAGAGTCAAGTTCAACTACTGAACCAGAAAGCTATGCAGTAAGTGTTGACGGTAAAATTTATGATGTGGTTGTGGCGCCGGGTGGCTCTATTGAAGCGATTACTCTCCCGGCCGGTGATGATGCTATTAAGCAATCTGCCTCTATCACAGCGGAAGAAACTTTGAATGCGCCTTTATCAGGTAATATTTTTAAAGTGCTTGTTGGTGAAGGTGATGCAGTTGAAGCAGGTGACGTTGTGATCATTATGGAAGCGATGAAAATGGAAACAGAAATCCGTGCTGTAAATGCCGGTGTTATTACAAGTGTGCACACTAAAGAGGGCGATTCTGTTTCTGTTGGTGATGCCTTACTTAGCTTTTCATAGGGGATACCATGGATTCGTTAAATAAATTATGGTTATCAACTGGTTTAGCTAACTTTGAGCTAGGCCAGGTGATCATGATGCTTGTAGGTTGTGGTTTACTTTACCTCGCCATTGCTAGAAGTTTTGAACCGCTATTATTATTGCCCATGGGCTTTGGAGCAGTGTTAACTAATATTCCGGTGGCTGGCTTCAGTGAAGCGGGTGGGTTTTTAAGCTATGTTTATCATGGCGGAATTGAAACTGGTATTTTCCCATTAATCATTTTTATGGGCGTGGGAGCCATGACAGATTTTGGGGCGTTAATCGCTAACCCTAAAACCTTGCTTTTAGGGGCTGCAGCACAAACAGGTATTTTTGCTACTTTATTTGGTGCCATTGCACTTAATGCTGTTCCTGGTATTGAGTTTACCTTAAAAGAGGCATCAGCCATTGCTATTATTGGTGGCGCGGATGGTCCAACAGCAATATTTTTAGCAACAAAACTTGCGCCTGAATTGCTTGGCGCTATTGCTGTAGCAGCTTATTCATATATGGCGTTAGTTCCCATTATTCAGCCGCCTATTATGAGAGCGTTAACGACGTTAGATGAACGTAAAATTGAAATGGCGCAACTTCGCCCGGTGACTAAAATTGAAAAAGTTATTTTTCCATTAGGTGTGCTGCTCATGACGATCTTTTTCTTACCTGCTGCAACGCCGCTAGTTGGCATGTTCTGTTTAGGTAATTTGATGCGTGAATCTGGTGTTGTTGATCGCTTAAGCTCAACGGCACAAAATGAATTGATTAACATCACTACTATTTTACTTGGCTTGGGTGTTGGTTCAAAACTTAGTGCAGAAGCATTCTTGAATATTGAAACCTTAGGTATTTTAGGCTTAGGCGCTGTTGCTTTCTCTATTGGTACAGCATCGGGCGTATTAATGGCTAAAGTAATGAACAAGTTTTCTAAAGTGCCTATTAATCCACTAATTGGTGCTGCAGGTGTTTCAGCTGTACCAATGGCTGCCAGGGTTGCAAACAAAGTAGGTTTAGAAGCTAATCCGCATAACTTCTTACTTATGCATGCTATGGGCCCTAACGTAGCTGGTGTGCTTGGCTCTGCGGTTGCAGCGGGTATATTGTTAGCACTCGTAGGATAAATCGTAAGCTTTGATTATCTTAAATGATAACTATCATGCCTATCTACATAGCTCAGGAACGTCATTCCCGTGGTTACTTAAGCGGGAATCTTAGTCTAAAGTGACGAGATCTTCGATTAAAATACCTCGAAGATGACGGTTATACGTATGATATAAAATGATAAATCTGAAGAGCCGAGCATGCCTCGGCTTTTTTATGCCTAAAGCCCTGATATTTCAATAGGCGAAGTTTAGAATCGTTAAGGGAACAACCATTAATAAAAAGATCTGCCTTGATCATGATTTGCTCAGGCATCCTGAAACTCTTATCTTGAGGTGGTTTGGGTACTGAGGGATCCCCACAAATATTTATTCATGTAACCCATCAATATTGACAGTTAAACTAGATAGTTGAGATAACACATACACGTATTCTTCGAGTTGTATGGAATATCTATCGTC
>MAAC01009946.1_pt1 | contig 64833 bp, 48 predicted proteins | sample 1115981 | NCBI WGS metagenome assembly MAAC01 (sample SAMN04961126, study PRJNA320927) | seawater metagenome | isolation source: sample BD02T64 sea water enriched with oil for 64 days | place: USA:Gulf of Mexico | collected 2013-07-27 | reverse complement strand
TGGGGAGTAAATCCGACGTTTTACCGTGTGATTAGGCAAATACAGGGATACAACTCCCCATAACCATTTACGCACCATAAGTACGGTTCTCAGGAGGACGACACCTGGTAACAGGTGTCGTCTATTCGACCCTGAGCGCCTTAGAAGTATGAAATTTATATCAGCTTTTTTGGGGCGTGTTTACCTTCATATTAGAGAGATAATTTATGACTTCTTTCACCCGATGAAGAAACTTGCTAATTGTAAATAAGCTAAAAATGATCCAAAGAGAAGTACTTAATTATTAAGGTAAGTATGCAAAAGTTTTCTTTTACAAGTCGATGTGACTTTCTTTATTAGTAACACCACCAAACAAAACAAGACAAGACAATAAAACGTTTAACAACAAAAACTTAACGCACCATTCAGGACGTCTCCCGCCCACCAAACTTAAAGTTGATAAAAGTCAGGTAAATCAAGGCATTGAAAACAATGGCTGTGGCTTTTTTGTGTTAACACCTAGTAGCCTAAACTCTTATAGGGATCCTTTGTCGACCAAAGTTTTCTTTGGGTCCATCAAACCGTCCCGGTATTAATGTTCCGCAATGTCTACAATGGCCAGTGTCATTCAATTGATAATGTCCTAACTGATACCAGTCTCGCTCTATAACTATTTTTTTGCACTGTGGACAAATGGTACTATCAGACCCCTTATCATACACATTGCCACAATAGACAAATTTCATTCCGTAACTTTGCGCAATATCACGTGCTTTTAATAAACAAGCCAATGAAGTAGTTGCCTTATCGAGCATTTTAAAATCAGGGTGAAAGGCAGTGAAATGCAAAGGTATATCAACACCAAGATTTTCAACAATCCACTGGCACATATTGTGTAATTGCTGTTCATCGTCATTTTCATCGGGGATCAATAAATTGGTTATTTCAAACCAAACCTTGGTTTCATGTTTCAAATACAACAAGGTGTCTAGCACTGGCTGCAGGTGGCCATGGCATAATTGATGATAAAAATTTTCGGTAAAACCTTTCAAATCGATATTGGCGGCATCAATATAGCGATAGAATTCTTGTCGAGGTTGATCACAAATATAGCCGGCAGTAACAGCAACACTATTGATGTTTTTCTCTTTTGCCGCAACAGCAACATCAATAGCATATTCCATGAAAATAACAGGATCGTTATAAGTAAAAGCTATACTTCTACAACCATATTTTGCTGCGGCATTGGCGAGTTTCTCTGGCGTTGCCGATTCGCATAAAGTATCTATTTCGCGTGATTTACTCATACCCCAGTTTTGGCAAAACTTACAGCTTAAATTACAGCCCGCCGTGCCAAACGATAGCACACTAGAGCCAGGGTAAAAATGATTCAGCGGTTTCTTTTCTATTGGATCAATGCAAAAACCCGATGAACGACCGTAACTGGTGAGTACAATTTCACCTTGGTGATGTTTTCGTACGAAGCAAGAGCCTCGCTTACCTTCCCGTAAAGTACAGTGCTGTGGGCACAAATCGCAACAAACACGGTCATCTTCTAGCTTGTGCCAATACTGGGTGGGATAATTATCAAATTGTGTAGAATTCATGAGTAAACAGGCCAACTTGCAGCTATGCTTCAAGTATAGTCAATATTGACACAATTAGAGACTTTTAGGATTATGGTAACCATTCGACGACAGCCTGCTGTGGCAGGTAGCTTCTACCCTGATAACAAACAGCAATTAAGCGCAGAGATTGAGGATTATCTCTCGCAAACACCATTATCAAGGCATGTGCCAAAAGTATTGATAGTGCCCCATGCAGGGTATTACTACTCAGGTAGGGTTGCAGGCCAAGGTTATTGCCATTTAAAAAACATTGCAGGAAATATTGCCAAAAAGATCAACAGGGTCATATTACTTGGGCCCAGTCATAAGGTGGCCTTGCATGGCTGCGCTGTACCAAGCTGTGATGAATTCAGTACCTCACTTGGCAGCATTACTATTGATAAAAAAGCCTGTCAAAACTTAACAACAAAGAATCTGGCACAATATAATGATCTATCTCATCAATGGGAACACTCATTAGAAGTCCAGTTGCCTTTTTTGCAGAAATGCTTAGCTGCATTTACATTAATCCCCGTTGTTGTCGGTGACTGTCAGCCCAGCAAAGTAAAGCAGCTACTCAATGCTTTACTGAACGAAAAAGATCAGAAAAATATTTCATCGACACTCATTGTTATCAGCACAGACTTAAGCCATTACCATCAATATGACAGAGCACAAATGATCGATGGTAATACTATAGACCGTATTTTGGCACTGCAAAGCAATATCGAAGCAGAATGTGCCTGTGGCTGTCATGCACTTAATGGCTTATTATCGTTAGCAGCAGAAAAATCATGGCAAGTAAGATTAATAAGTAAAACTAATTCTGGCGATGTCTCCGGTGATAAATCCAGGGTGGTTGGTTATGCCTCCTTTATATTATACCAAACAGATCAATCATTTAATTCGATTGGTATTAACATTGAGCCATTTCAAGATGAATAAATTATCTGAACATGAAAAAGCAGAATTATTTACTTTACTGCAACAGGTGATAGAAAATGGTATTGAATATCAGCAATGTTTACTACCCGAACCTCCAAGTAGTCAAGCACTACTGCAACATGCAGCTAGTTTTGTCACCTTATACATCTCTGGAGAACTTAATGGCTGCATTGGCACGTGTAAAGCCAAGGAAGCAATGTGGGTAGATGTCTGCAAAAACTCCTATAGTAGTGCCTTTGAAGACCATCGATTTAATGCTCTTCGGTCAAGTGAGCTAAGCCAACTTAGCATCGACATTTCAATATTGTCTGAATTATCTGCCATTGTTAATGATGGCGAACAGGCTTTACTTGATGAATTAGTCCCTGGTAAAGATGGTTTAATCTTAAAAAAAGCTGCTTTTCAGGTGGTAATTTTACCTACAGTTTGGCGCAACTTAAGCAGGCCAGATTTATTTGTTTTTGCCCTTAAAAAAAAAGCTGGTTGGCCTGAAAACTATTGGAATAAAGACATAGAAATCTTTCGTTTTAATACCCAAGTTTATACCTTGAATAATAGCAAGTGAGCTAATTAAAGTGTAATCACAACAGTCGTAATTATCACGGCCTAACAGTGTCTATTTTTAGCCTAGAGGCTAACCAAGTACGAGTTAATGCGGGTAGTATAAGAGCCAAAACAGACAGTTTACTTATACAGGAACAAACATACTAAACCTATCGCACATTGTGCCACAGACCGAGATAGAGCCAACGTTCACTATCACATTACAGACATTAATTATTAGTGCACGAGCAACAATTCGATTAGGTTTTGTATCGATAATAAGCAGAATATTTGCAAAGTAAACTAGCTATTAGCATTAATTGCGTTACCCCAAACATAAAATGATCTATTAATAATATCATTATAAAATGCACTGGCTATACTATGTGATAAAGCTTACGAATGTACAGGGGATGTAGTCATGTCAATAGCAATGTGCCAGCATTCTTTATATGTAAAACAAATGTTCGATAGAGATAGTTGTACGTATACTTATCTGTTGGTTGACCCAAAAACTCATCAAGGCGCGATTATTGATGCGGTTAAAGAACAATTAGAACGTGATCTTCGATTTATTGAAGAACTGGGTATTGAGCTTCTATATATCATTGAAACGCATATTCATGCCGACCATATTAGCTCCGCTGGCTATATACGGCAAAAAACCGGTGCACAGATTGTCTATAGTCAATCTGCAGCAGTTAAGTCTATTGATGTTGAACTTAAAGACGGTGATGAACTTCCTCTTGGGCACTACCACATCAAGGCAATAAGCACACCTGGTCATACACAAGGCTGTATGAGTTATTATGTCGATAGTATGGTTTTCACTGGTGATACCTTATTAATAAGAGGCTGTGGCCGCACAGATTTTCAACAGGGTAGCTCTAAAGATTTGTACAATAGCATAACCAAAAAACTTTTTCGCTTAGCGGATGACACGGCCATTTATCCTGGTCATGATTATAATGGCAACGCTTGTTCAACTATTGCCGAGGAGAAACAGTGGAACCCCCGAGTTGGAATGGATAAATCAAGGGATGACTTTTTGCAAATAATGCGTAACCTGAATCTGGATCTACCCAAAAAAATAAATGAAGCTGTACCCGCTAATGAAGGCTGTGGTATCAACTTTAATCCGCACCTTTATATCCATGATGACTTCCCAATGTCTGAACTATATAAGGTCTGGCAACAAAAAAACCCGGATAATCTAATTATTGATAACCGCACAAAAGAAGACTTTATTGATGGGCATATCCCTCACAGTAAAAACATACCATTTGGGACAGAATTAAAACACTTACAAGAGCTTAAAAGCTTTAAACATATTTATATTTACTGCCATTCAGGTCGTAGAGCGCAAACCGCGTTAACCAATCTAACTATAATGGGGCTGGAGAATATCACCTGTGTGAGCCATTCAGGTTTACCACAATGGATAGCAATGGGTTACCCGGTCGAGCGCTGATAATATTGATCAACTACGATATGCCCCAAACAAGATAGATCTAAACGCACATAGTTAGAGATGATAATAATTGGGAGCCTTGGTTACTATTTATGCTTAAAGCCATAGAAGTAAAATTTGTATCCGCCATTCGATCTGATAACCTTTATGTTTTGGGGTGTTTACCACTTATAATAACTTATCTATGCAGATCTCGAATTCAGTTGATGACCGATATAGGCTATGAGTTCAACCTTGGCTTCTATTTGAACCACTGAAATGTAATTAACTTTTTAACAAGTTAACTTAGCCTAAATGTAATATAAATCATGTCTACAATATTACTATTAGGCTAGCATCCACTGTATCGGTTAAAATACTCCTTATAGATTGTGACTGAGTCATCTCTGGCGAAACCAAAAGGTAAAAAATTGGAAAACACACAGCATAATTGGACTACTTGTCAGGAATGTCAGGGACGCGGAAAAAAAACGAGAAAGCTGCGCAAAAAAGTAAAACTCAGCTTTCAAAAAGCGTTAGCGCACTTTGAAGAAATGAATGGCGAAGGCACGCCCCCCGTTCGACCGAAAGGTCACCTCTATGATTGTTTGAACTGTAGCGGCTCTGGTTTAGCTCAATCAGCTAGTCATCCTATAGCCGATACAGAAAACTACCCACACGTTGCTATTATTGGTGGTGGCATAGGTGGAGTAGCTTTGGCTGTAGCATGTAAACACCGCGGTATTCCTTTTACACTTTATGAACGTGATAGCGGCTTTGGTGCTCGCTCTCAAGGTTATGGCCTCACGTTGCAACAGGCAAGTAAAGCAATCGAAGGATTAGGCATTTTTTCACTAAAGCATGGCGTAATTTCTACAAGACATGTGGTACATACCACTGATGGCAAAGAGATTGGAGAATGGGGCATAAGAAAGTGGTTGCCGTCTGAGTTAAAGACCTCTGTGAAACGCAGAAATATACATATCGCCCGCCAATCTTTACGCTTTGCTTTGCTTGAGCAACTTGGTGGTCATGATGCTGTTAAGTGGGATCACCAATTAGTTGATTTTAAGGAAACTGAAGGTGCTGCCGTTAATCTGAGTTTTAAAGTTAGCACTAAAGGAAAGACCAAGAACGAGAGCAGCGCAGAAATAAAGCATGTTAAGGCCGACCTTGTTGTAGGTGCCGATGGTATCCGCAGTTCGGTACGAAAATTATCGATTGGAGATGATATAAGACCGCTACAATACCTAGGTTGTATTGTGATTTTAGGTATCTGTCCTTTGGCTGATCTCAACGGGATTGAAAGCCCTTTGCTCGACTCGGCTACGGTATTTCAAACCGCCAATGGCCATGAACGAATCTACGTCATGCCTTATGATTCAGAGTCGGTAATGTGGCAACTTAGCTTCCCTATACCAGAGGAGGACGCTAAGGCGTTGAGCGCTAAAGGTTCTCAAGCACTTAAAGAAGAAGCCTCTAAAAGGTGTCAGTGGCATGATCCCATTCCTCAAATTTTATCGGCTACTAAGTCAGCGCTAGTTTCTGGTTACCCTGCTTATGACCGTGAATTACTCAATGCAGAATTGTTGGAAAAAGCAGATAAGGTAACCTTGATCGGCGATGCTGCCCACCCGATGAGTCCATTTAAAGGGCAAGGGGCAAATCAAGCCCTGTTAGATGCCCTATCATTGGCTCGGGGCATATCAATAGGGTGTAGACCTATGTCTCAATGGCGAGAAACGGGTGTGAGAGCAAGTGTATTAACTGAGTTTGAAGCAGAAATGTTGACCCGCAGTGCTTCTAAAGTGAAAGGCTCAGCAGAGGCTGCACAGTTCCTACATTCCGATGTTGTACTTCATGAAGGTGATGAGCCAAGAGGACGATGCTTACTCAGAGAAGAGTCATGATATCAAACAAGCTGCATTTTTATCTCATAATGATCTGACCAAGTAAACAGCTCAATACGCTCACGCGTGCAAATACTTGCTGATTTTGATATCCACAGTTGGTCAACCACCAAACAAAATAGGTATATATGACTTGTTTGGCCATGAATTGACAGATTGGCTATCTCGCTAAGTCCCCCATAACGCCTCAGAAGCTATAAAATTGTGGCCAATATACTCAGCCACAACAAATTTACTTTCAACAAAGGTTTTTGCACAGCTTCATGATGCATACCTATTTGCTCAGCTGTATAGTTAAGCGAGCAATGACCTGTGCTAAGGGTTTGAAATATCATACTTTTTACAAAGACTGAAAAATTTTTTATTTTCAGTAAATACATCCTTAGAATGTGAGAATTACTCTAAAAGCCAATGATAGTTTTTCGCATCGAAGTTACTTTGATATTGACTTTGTTAAGGCGAATAGAACACTCTAGACACAGAAGCTTAAAGACTCTACAGATATAGCTGACCATTACAAATGTATAGAGCTACGGTTCTTGGCGACAAACCAGAATAAGGATTAAATATGAGCGATTTGTTTGAAAAACATCAAACACCAATTGGGTACAGTGATATTGAATGGAAAGCTAGAACTGATTTAGCTTTATGTTATAGATTAGTTGATTATTATGGGTGGACAACGCAAGTTTATAATCATATTTCTTTAAGAGTTCCAGGTACTGATCATATTTTGATTAATGCCTTTGGATTAATGTATAGTGAAATTAAACCTTCAAATCTTGTAAAAATTGATTTAGATGGAAATAAAGTTGATAGTAGCCCTTATCCAGTTAATAAAGCTGGATTTGTTATTCACTCAGCAATTCACAAAGCACGGCATGATTTAAACTGTGTGATGCATACACATAACCCTGATACACAAGCCGTAAGTGCACTTAAATGTGGATTTATTCCATTAATGCAAGAAGCATATCAATTCCATGAAAGAGTTGGTTATCATCACTTTGAAGGTATTGTTTTAGATGAGAGTGAACAAGATAGACTTGTTGGTGTAATGGGTGAAACAAATCATACATTAATGCTTCATAATCATGGTGTTATTACAACTGGTGATAGTGTAGCTACGGCATTTGTAAGAATGTACCAACTAATTCAAGGTTGTATGGTTCAAATTAAAGCAATGAGTACAGGGCAAGAAATTATTCAAGCAAGTACAGAAGCAATGATCAAAACAAGACATCAATTTGAAAGTGGAGCGTCTCAAGCAGGAGCACAAGTTAGGCTTCCTGAGTGGCCAGCGTATTATAGAATGATGACAAGAATTGACCCTACTTGGGATAAATAACTGTATTATCGACTGTAGGGCAGATTTGTTAAGATTTGTCCCCCTTAGTGAGTTAGAACGTAACACTAACTTCTGCCACATAAGAACTAAATAAATTAATAGGAAAAATGCTACTTCTATTTATTTTGATTCCATCAAAAAGACAAAAAAAATGCATCTATAAAATAGATGCATATAAACATGAAACACTAAGGGAATAACATTACTGTTAAGTAAGAGTGTGCTTTTCAAACTAAGTTCAATTTATTTTCTGATCAAGTTGAGCCGCACACTTTTCCTGATTTTCAATCAGTTTCTCTTGAGCTTAACACTTCGATCAAATTGATCGCGACGTTGACAAAATCACTATCAGTTACCAGACCGATTAATTTATCACCCGACAAAATAGGTAAACAGCCAATTTTGTACTTTTGAATAGTTAATGCCGCATTATGCACAGATACATGAGCATTGATGGTCACAACATCACGGCGATAAAAATCATCGATCTTAACGTGTTGCTCACGATCTAATCTACTAGTCACATTGATATCAAATAAAGTTGATTCTTCTACAGATAGAACATCTCGTTGGCTAACCAACCCCATTAGCATTTGTTCATCATCAACAATTGGAATATGACGAATATTATTTTCCACCATCATAATACGAGCATCTGATAAGGTGTTTTCGATCCCCAAAGTTAGAATATCATCCGACATGATTGAGCGTACAGAGGTCATTCTTTTATCCTTAAGCTATAATCGACTAATCTTAATTATGGCTTTGATATTGAACTCTCGCCATTCAATAAGTCGATTAATATGCAAAAAAACATGATTAACAGATAAACCATCATTTTGAATCACAACTTGAGCTCATTGCAGTCATTATATCAATTGTTTTTAAGAGCCTCGTTGATCAAATTAAACATTAAATAAAAATCGCTTTGAATTAGATATCTTATATAAATAGAGTGTAATTTATTATCTCATACCTGATATTTACTCAGTTTCAATATTATTGATTTCATAGGTCAAGTGAGTGCCATAAAACTATAAGAATAGAATTCTAAATGACTTACCTTAACCTCCCTAAATGCACTATCTTGACTAACAAAGCTAGATGTTAATTTCCAATGTCTAAAATTGAGATGTTTATACTTAGTTATTCATAATTTCATAGAAGATTTTGTTTATAAGTTCATATGAAACATATAATCTAGTCGCATGTATTTTAAAGTAATCATACTAAGAATTTGTAATGAAAATATTGAGTCTGGATGACCATCCTATATTTAGTCAAGGTTTAAAAGAATCGTTGTCTGCTGATAACGTAGGATTTGAGGTAACCTCCGCTTTAAATACCAAACAAGCGTTAGATTATTTACAAACAAATATTGATTTTGATTTGTTGATATTAGATTTATCTATGCCAGACATGGATGGTATATCATTTATGAAATCACTTATCTCTAGAAATATTCATGTTCCTATTGTCATTATGTCGGCTAAAGAGGATTTAGTCACCTTATCAAAATGTTTTAAGTTAGGAGCGTTAGGTTTTCTACCTAAAACATGGACGGTAAACCAACTTAGTACTGCATTAACTAAAATAGACAATGGCGAGATTATTATTCCCGACCATATTGCTAACTCCTTGGCCATAATGTCTAAAAATTCTGTAGAGAACACTCAATCAGCGTTAAGCGAGCGTCAATTAGAAATACTCAAAATGGTACAAGCAGGGTTAACCAATGCGGGAATTTCAGCCGTGTTGTATATTAGTGAAGCAACTGTAAAATCTCACTTGCAAAGGGTATTCAAAATATTAGGCGCCAAAAATAGAATGGATTGTGTAAGAAAAGCTGAATATTTAAAAATAGTACCTGTACTTAGGTAATTCTAAAAGTCGGTCTGGAAAGTCACTTTCCTTAACTATTACACTTATATCATTAAAGGCTTTTCACGTTGTTTAACACAGTACTTGATCATAAAATAAATAAAGAACTTATTGAAAAAGAGCGTTTCGCCTTATATATGAACGAAATGCTGAGGAATTACATTGGTTCCATATTGATCGGATTACCACTTTTTTATTTTATTTTTCAATCTCAATCATCATTATATGCCGTAAACATCTGGTTTACTTTCGATCTAATACTAATGATAACTGCTCTCCTTACTTATTATGTTTTTTATCAACATTACGATACATTTCATTTTTCTATTTGGATAAAAGTCAGCGACATTCCACTTATTGTTTTTAGTTTACATATCGCCTCTGCTCCTTGGTTATTTTTACAGTCAGAAGCTGATATTTACCTTTTTACCCTGTTTATTATGATCATCTCGTTAACGGGTACTGTTACACATGCCATAGCTTATTACTTCGATAAGCTGATTGTATTTTCCACACTGCCGTTATTATCCTTGGCTGTTAAATTTACTACGATGGAAAGTGACAATTTCTATGAGGTTTATATAGGTTTAATTTTGGTATGGACTGGGTTAATAACATTTGCACATCGCGTTAACAAATCACTAATTAATTCGATAATTCTCAAATTTGAACATATTCAGGCACGTGCTAATGCTGAACGTATTAATGCCGAAAAGTCCCAATTTATGGCGGCGGCAAGCCATGATATTCGTCAACCGCTTCAAGCAATCAATCTTTTAGTGAGCACCTTAAAATCAGGAAATAAAAACCCTCACGATGATGTACTCTTTGAGCGCTTAGAAAATAGCGTTGATAGTATGTCTGAATTACTTAATAGAATGCTTGATGTTTCTAAGTTAGATGCGCATGTGGTTGTGCCCCAACCTCAACATCTTTGCTTAACGACATTGTTAGAAAAATTACAAGGTGTATTGGAGCCATTTGCTACAGCTAAAAATATTAATTTAGTGATAAAGTCTGACAATAGTATCGTATTTGCTGATGTTATTTTACTTGAACAGGTGTTAAACAACTTATTGTCAAATGCTATTCGTTATACGCATTCTGGCAATATTACACTATCAGCGCAGAGTAACTCAGGACAAATAAACATAGCTATAAAAGACACGGGTGTTGGTATAGCCAGCGTTAACCAAGAAGCGATATTTCTTGAGTTTCACCAACTACACAATCCAGAGCGAGATCAAAATAAAGGATTGGGTTTAGGTTTGTCTATTGTTAAGCGACTGTGTGCATTACAAAACTGGCCATTATCGCTTATTTCAGAACTGGGTATTGGTAGCTGCTTTAGCTTTAAGGTACCTAAAGGAGATAGTGAACTAATTCAAATCTGTGACACAGTTGATATGAACAAAAATTTAAGCGCAATTGATGTAATAGTTATAGACGACCATGAAGGTATTCGTTTTAGCTTATCCAATATCTTGAGTAAGTGGGGGTGTAAAGTTCGTTCATTTGAGTCGGCTGACAATGCTTGTGAAGCGCTTAAGCAATTACCAACTTGGAAACCTAATTTAATAATATCAGATTATCGTTTACGTAATAATGTAACAGGAATTGAGGCTATTGATAAAGTCAAATTAATATTAAATTACGCTATTGAAGCAATAATCATTAGTGGTGATACTGCCCCAAAGGAAATAATAAAAATCGAAAAAAGTGGCTTGATTGTATTGCATAAACCAATCAAACCCGCAAAACTTAGGGTTGTAGTATCCCTAAAAATGAAATCCATTATTGAATCCAACACAGAAAACGTTCTATAAAATGCATACAAATATATTTAGGTTGAATTTATTGGTTTTTGATTAATTCAATTATTTTAACAAATGAAGTTTTAAGTGTTTCTAAATCATTACCCGCGGGTACGGCTTTTTGAGTACATTCATTTAATGATTTAACAAAGCCTTTACTTAATTTATTATAGGGATATTGGTTCTGATAATTATTTACAACTTTTTCTTTATATATATCCACTTGTTTTTGTAGAGCATTTGCTTGTTTTTGATTTCCCTTGCTAAACTTTAACAAGCCAGGGCTTACAAATGTATTTTGAATATACTGATTATAAGTACTAAGTCCTTTTTGTACTATTTCAACATCTCTTTCATCGTACTTTGAAGGTAGGTTTTCAAGCTTCAAAGTAATAAAGTCAATTAAACCTTGGCAGGTTTGCATATCATTTATAGAAGGTTTCGCTGCTGAAGTTTGAAAGCTTAATAATGTTACTACCGCTAATATAAGTGCTGGCAGTTTACATTTTAATATTTTGGTCATGTTTTATCTCATACTCTGTAAATATCGCTAAGTGAATAAATTTTGAAAATATTTATATACGCCCTACAACGATCGATGAAGTTGTAGGGGCATATTGAATTTTATTTTTGTAATCTTAAATATTCGAAGGCAAATAAGCTTTTACCCGACGTTTGATTATAATATTGGCAATAAAGTTTTTCCCCCTGCTGAGGCGCTAACGTACTTGTGTTAGCTAAAACACTTAGCATGGTTTTCCCTTTCGATTGAAGTTTCTTCTTCCACTTACCACTACGGTTGCTATTACTTCCTTCTGCACATTCCTCAATACCTTCAGAATTTCCGCAATGAAGTAGCATAGCTTTACCGCTTAAATAATTTACAGTGTATGGATATTCACTTTTTGGCTCAGTATCACCCACTGCGCCGGCACCGGGGTTAGCTGATTTTACACATTGCATAGACCAATCATTTGAATTACCTAGCGCTTTATATTTCTTTGTATCGACTTCCATATAAGCTATTTCACGAGATTGAAGCGAAGGTAAAATACAGCTATTAGTTAATGTGCCTGATTTTCTATTTATAAGCCCAGTACGTTTTTCTTTAGAAAAACCTTTTTGAAAAGTGTAAGTGCCACTTTTTCCTATGGTGATATTCTCTGGCTTAAAACTGGTACAACTTGTCATGGAAGTCAGACTATTGTCTGGTCCGCCTTCAAGACTAGGGCTTGCCGCATTATTAATGCTAGCTGGTTTGCTTTTTACTTCTTTTTTAGATTCACTTTTTAGCTTCTTTTTTACATCATCAAAAAAACCAGCATTGGCATTGGTTATACCAATTGATAATGCTAACCCTATTAAAATGGATGTTTTAGTTAATTTCATTATTCTATTCCTTGTTAGTACTGATAATTACTTTTCGGGAACTATATATAACTAAAACCAAAAACAGTTAAAATTTCATACTTTAGTATTAATTATTTGATTTTAATGTTACTTCTTAGCTGGGTTTTTATGTAAAAGATTATGTCCATTTTTCGCTATAGAGTTACTATGCAGTAACTTACTTAAGTTGGCTGATTCGCATGAATATATGACGTTTTGACGGGGCGAGTCACAAAGCTAAATAAAGCGATCAACTAATACTTATAGCCATATTATCTCAAGGTGCAGGATTCAATTGGAATTAGAAACGTCTTCAATCAATAACGTAGCATAAAGCGTTTCTAAACCAGCCTTACGAGGATATCTGAAACTCGCATCTTGAAATATCGTGGGTATAATACTAATGGCCGCAATGTTGGATGAGGTTTTATTCGTGGAACAAGTTTTAATTTCAACTATGGTAAGCAATTAAAACTCGTTGTCATTTAACTAACTTTACACTGAAAGTGATCACTGGATTAATTAAAACACAGCATCCATCTCTCAGGTTTTATCTGAATCGCTACTGTTCATTCTGCGTAACCGGAAAACCCATTTTCTCAACCATTCTGATCCATGGTTTACGCCAACCACCTTTTTCATCTAGGGTATCTAAAGCATACATGGTAATTTTTGCACCGATCCAACGGAGCGGCTCTGGTGGAATATATCCCGGTAAAGACGTGGCAAAACCCAGCTTAGTTTCTGGAATATTAGTATTATCTAACACGGCTAAACCGACTCTGGCTCCAAAACGTGTTGCCGTAACACCAAAACCAGAATAACCGCCCGCATAAATCATATCACCTTGATAATAGTGCTGATAATGTACCGCCATTCGGGTAGTTAACGCGATCGGCCCACTCCACGCATGAGAGAATTTAATATCTTTTAAATATGGGAAGGTATTATAAAATTTTTCAACCAATGGATAAAAATTATCGGCCGTTTTATCCGCTTTGGGATCAGTTTCATTATTAAAGAAATACCCTAAACGGCCGCCAAATAATATGCGATTATCTGCCGTTAAACGCATATAGTTTAACTGGGTACGCGTATCGTAAATGCCTTGTCTATTTTGCCAACCAAGGGCTTTCATTTGAGCTGTTGTTAATGGCTCGGTAACCACAATTCTATCTCGAATAGCCGATACTCTACGGGTGATTTTTTTACTACCCGCAGCAAAGGCATTAGTGGCTAATAATACTTTATTCGCTTTCACTGATCCTTGTGGCGTAATCACTAAAACGCCCGGTTTAAGATGGGTTGAGGAAACTAAAGGTGTATTTTCATAAATGCGTACGCCAAGCGCTAACGCGGCTTTTTTCAAGCCCCAAGCAAGTTTTGCCGGGTGCACAGTGCCACTTCGGCTTTTTGACCATAAACCACCATGAAAAAGCGGTGAATTAATTTCTTTATTAATGGCTGCTTTATCGAGTAAATGTGCATCATGACCATACTTTTTATACAACTTATATTCACCAGCTATATCTGCTAAGCCCTCTTCGCCTACCGATACAGTTAACTCACCACCCCACTCAATATCACACTCAATATTGTACCGTTCAATGGTCGCTTTAAAGCCGTCCATATTCTCTTTGCCTAAGCGCTCTAATTCATCCATTTCATCAGGAAATAAACGAGAAGCATTTGCCAAACCATGCATTACTGACGCTGACAGTATTGCCGCTGGACGACCTGATGCACCAATAGCAATTGATTGCGCTTCAATGATTACCACATCGCGCTCAGGATCAGTTTCTTTTGCATGAATTGCAGCCCAAAGGCCGGTAAAACCTGCACCAACAATTAATAAGTCACAGCTTATATGCGTAGCTAATTGATCTTCTGGCTCAGGTGCTGCTTTATTATCTAACCAATAAGGAAAGAATTTTGTTTTTAATAAGGCTTGTTGGGCATTTAATGGGATAGTCATAATCATATACTCGTAAAAATTTTATTGGCTAACGTTAAAAATTATTGAAATAGGTTAAATAACTTGTTCGCTAATTAGCATCAGCAATGTCAGGGGCAATTTGCTTAAGTTTGGCGTAAACAATAGTGTAAATAATCATGGCGCTAATAGTCCCTACCGCGCATAACATCATCACCCCCGCATAACCATAACCTTGGCTAAGAATATAGCCGGCAAGAGCAGGTGATATTGACTGGGTAAACCCTTGGGCACCAGGTACAAGGGCTGCATATTTTCCACTGTGATCAATATTACCTATGGTGCCTAATTGAAAAACATCAATAAATAACCAGCAAAAGTTAAATACCGTAGCAGCAATAATATAGCTTACGGGAGTCACTTTAAAAGCTAATAAAAATAAAATAGCTGTCATCAAGGCAAAAGCGGCAATCAGTGGTTTGGATTGGCCATATTTATTGCCCATCCAAGTGGCTATCGCACAACCTGACAAGGTAAATAATGTACCTAATGCAAGCGTGTTACTGATAAAGTCATCAGATAAACTAGCATCAGCACCAAGGCGTTCAATAAATGCCCAAAAAGCGCCAACATTAATATAAACACAAGCTACGGCGGCTAAACAAAGCCAAGGAATCCATACAGGAATAGTCGTTTTATGACCTTGTTTAGCCTCTGTAACAAACTCTTGATTACTCGCTTCTTTATTAGAACGAGGCAACCAAGGAACAAAAAAGTAAGTGATAATAAACGCGGCACAGAAAAATATGAAAATTCCGTCAACGCCCCATTTATCTGAAATGGAAGGAAAGGTATAAAGTTCAATAGCGTTAACAGCAACAAGGACAAAGAGTAAAATACTGAAATTTCGTGCGGTTTTGTGAGTCCCCGCAATGGTTGCAACACCAACGGAGTAACACATGCCCTCGCCTAAGCCGGCAATAATGCGAATGATAAATAAACTATCAAAATCATGAAAAATGCTAGAGCTATAATTTGCGAGAATGGCTACCGTTATACCGACATAAACCAGTATCTGCCGATTCACGCGATTAACAAGTAATGATGCAGCAATTGAAGCAACAAAAATTCCCATTAAATCAGCAGAGGCTAACCAACCCAGCTGTTGATCATTAAAACCCAAGGTATCAGCAAGCGAACCCACTAACATTGGCATACCAATAAAAACGGCGTTACCAACAATACTGATGATCACTGCCGCAAGAATTGCTTTAGGTTGGTCAAAGATTGAATTTAGCTTTTCGGAGTTTTGATTGGCTAAACCTGAACTTATTGAATCAGTCATCTAAAGTCACTTCGCAGATAGTGTAATAATTTGTAATTTAACTATTTCAAAAAACTATCAAAGTAAACATCCCCTTATTAGGTGACGTAGCCTTTTTACTCAGGCAAGTTCAGAATGCTTGTTCAGGACAAAAAGGTCAAGGGATCAACGATAGCCCCTTCAGGCATGGCCTTTAATGACGCAATAAATAAGTAAAACAATTCAGATTGCGAGCTAACATCTAGCTTTGTATAAATATTTTTTCGATGATGTTTAATGGTTTCCACGCTGTTTTCTAATTTATCAGCAATGTACTTTATTGAATAGCCATGCAAAATTAAGTGAATTATTTTACTTTCTCTAGGCGTTAATATCGAGTTACCAAAATTAATTAACGCATTCTCTAGTTGCCACTCTAAATTGGGTGATGCAGTTTGTTCTAGACTTTGTCGCCATTTCACCAATATACTTTTTATTAACGGGAAAACTATTTCTAGTTGCTTCACTTCCGCTCTAGTAAACGGACGTTCTCCCGCATGTCTAACCATAGAAACAATAACAATGGCTTGATCTTCAAATTGAAATAAAATACAAACTTCATCAATAAAACCTAATTTTTTATAAAATAGATCATAGTACTCTGAGTCTTCAAAACCCTCTGGTGAGATATCTTTAACGGTATAGGGTCCTTCAGCCTTTTCATCTAAGGCAATACGATAAAAGGGATCTAGCAAATAAGCACCACTGTCATAGGGATCAAGTTGATATCGAGGGTCTTCATTAGCCAATAGTCGATGATGGGTAGTTTGTGGTGGCTGTCCAAGTGGAAAAATAGTCACCAAGCCACTGCTAGCATCCACTAAAGACTCTAACCCTTTTAATAATTCTGCAATTGCTTCTGAGCTAAAATTTTTAGTTACCACTGATGCCAGCGACTCATGCCAATTAATTAACGTAGTGGAGTTATTCATAAAGCCCTTATTTCTCGCTCTGTATATAAACCAAAGCATAGCTTGTTTTACTCAATTTCGTTGCTCCCCTTTTTAGGGGATAAACAAAAGATGATTAACCTGTAATAGTTAATTTAGAACATAAAAGCAGATTCAGCAGCATCACTTGAAGCACCTTTAGTGATAACAAACAGAATTAAGCTGAACTAAACAACTATAACACTATACCTTTGGAGGGGAGATTATGAAAACTAATCCTATTTTGGCAAAATCAGTTATTGCATTAGCCGTGTTAACCACACTAGCACCGATAGCTCACAGTGAAGAAATTGAAAAAATTCAAATTACTGCACAAAAACGTACACAAAATATAACTGAAGTTGGTGTAACCACTACCGCTTTTTCTGGCGATATGCTCGAAGACATGGGTATTGATAGTGCGGTTGATTTAGGCGCTCATACACCAGGATTAGTAGCGGTAAACTCAACATCAGGTAGTACGCCTATTTTTGCAATACGTGGCATAGGCTTAGATGATTTCAGTCCAAATAATACCAGTGGTGTTGGCGTATATACCGATGAAGTTTTTGCGAGTAGCCCTGTTTATTTAGGTGGGCAACTATTTGATATTGAACGTGTTGAGGTATTAAAAGGTCCACAAGGCACCTTATACGGTAAAAATACTACCGGTGGTGCTATAAACTTTATCACTATTAAGCCATCCGATGATTTTGAAGCTTATATTGAAGCGGATTACAGTAGTTATCAAACGGTAGAAATCACCTCTGCAGTAGGTGGTGCGCTTACCGATACCGTCAATGGTCGTTTCTCAATAAATTATGCAAAATCAAATGAAGGTTGGCAAAAAGATGATCAAACAGGTGAAGAGTTTGGTCTAGTCGATACCTTTGCTGTACGTGGTCAACTTGGGTTTAACTTGGGAGATAGTGGTACTGGTTTATTACGTGTTTATGCCAACCGAGATAAATCTAAACCCCTTTCACCTGACAGTGAAGGGATTGAGAACACTTTTGGTGATGATTCGTTCAGTGTCTTAAACTCTCCTTCAGATCCAACAAAAGTTAGTGTCGGTGAGTTAGCCGTTGGCCGTGATGAGTCAGGCTCAGGTATTGCGTTAACTTTAGATTATAGCTTTGATACTTTTGACGTTATATCAATTAGTTCCATGGATAAGTATGAACGCCAAGTTACTGATAACTACGACGGCTCTGCTATTTCTACCATGGAACTTATTCAAGATAATGAATTAGATCAATGGTCACAAGAAATTCGCTTTATTAGCACAGGCAGTAATGATTTTACTTGGGTAGTAGGCGCAAATGTTTCTCATGAAAAAGTAGTCGCCTATGATCTATTTGATGACTCATTTTTCGTCACCGATTCAGCCTTTGACGGTGAGCTATATTCTGAAGATATTACCGTTTTTGGTTTAGACAGATTTATTGCTGATTATGTGCAAGAAACTGACTCTTACGGTATGTATTTACATACTGAAACCAAGTTAAATGACAGTTGGAAGTTAATTGCTGGCATTCGTTATTCTTACGATGAACGTACTTTTGATGGTACAGCCACCAATGAAAGTTTTGGCGAAATATTCCCAGTAACCGAGTTGTACGAAACTAATGATGAAAGCGCTGTAACCGGTAAGCTTGGCTTAGACTGGAAAGTTAATGATGACTTATTGGTATTTGGTAATGTCTCTACCAGCTATAAAAGTGGTGTTTATTACGGTGGTGCCGTACTTGATGAACAAGCTTGGAGTTACGTAGAGCCTGAAGATGTAAAGTCTGCTGAAATTGGCTTTAAGTGGACTTTATTAGATGGCAGCATGCAGCTAAACGGGGCAGCATTTGCGCTGCAGTATGAAAACCGTCAATCGTTATTGACCTTTATATCTGGAGAGTTTAGTGATTTTAGCGGCTTTGCGGTTGCTGATACCACCTTAGCTAATGTACCAGAATCTGAAACGTCAGGTTTTGAGTTAGATGTACATTGGCTACCTACTGACGAGTTAACACTACAAGCAGGTATCGCTTATTTAGACTCAAAGGTAACTAAAGCGCCAACAACGACAGATTTACGCGGTATTAATGCCGACTCATCGGTAAACGATCAAGCTCACGAAGATGGTTTTGGTTTTGTTGACGCGCTAGCCGCGCCATTAGTGAATGGCACAATATTATCGCAAGCACCTGAGTGGAGTTATAACGCCTTAATTTCTTATGAATTTCCAGTGGCAAATGAACTGTATTTGAAATTTCAAACTAGCTATAGCTACTCAGGGTCGCAATATGCGCAACTTGCTGACGCTAATGCAAAATATGGTTCAATCAGTGCGCTTGATGGCTTAGTTTCGCTCAGCTCTGACGAGAACCCTTGGTCTGTCACCTTTTGGGCTAGAAACATGCTTGATAATGACGCTGAAACCTATTCGTTTACTGGTTTTGCCGGACGTACGGTTTATCGCCAAAAACCTGCAACCTTCGGTATTACCTTTAAGTATGATTATTACTAAAAAGAATAGGCAATTACTTATTTGAAATCCCCCCCTTCACATTAAAAAGAGGGGGATTTATCTACTCCCCTTCGACTCATATAATATTTTCATTGTCGATAGCTATATTTTCAAGAGGTCAAAATGAACAGCTCTATTAAAAATAATAACCAGACTTATACTCAAGACTTTACTAAAGAAATAATGCAAAAAGACCAAGCGCATTTTATGCATCCTTGGACAATTTTTGATATTTATAAAACTGAGGGTGCCTTACCAATAGAAAAAGCAAACGGCATTCACCTTGAAGATACTGACGGTAATCGTTACGTAGATGCCGTTGGTGGTTTATGGTGTAACAACATTGGCACTGGTCGCAGAGAAATGGCAGATGCGATAGCTGAACAAGTGATGAAAATGTCATACGCAAGTCCCTTTGTGGATATGACTAATATTCCAGCCACAGAGCTTGCAGCAAAAATAGCAGAATTAGCACCGGGTTCGCTTAATCGTGTGTTTTTCAGTTGTGGCGGTTCAACCGCGGTAGATACTGCTTATCGTTTGATTCAGTATTATCAAAACTGTCGTGGTAAGCATCAGAAGAAACACATTATTTCTCGTGATATGTCTTATCATGGGTCAACATTTGCGGCGATGTCGATTGGCGGTAAAAAAGGTGATCATCCTGCGGAGTTTGATTATATTCAAGACACTATTCATCACGTCACTTCGCCAAAAAAATATGGCCAGTATGACGATAAAACCGATGAACAATTTTTAGATTTCTTAGTAGAAGAGTTTGAACAAAAGATTCTAACTCTTGGCGCTGACAATGTTGCCGCGTTTTTCGCTGAGCCAATAATGGGCGCCGGTGGCGTTATTGTACCGCCTTATGGTTATCATCAAAAAACATGGGAGCTGTGCAAAAAACACGACATTTTATATGTATCTGATGAGGTCGTTACTGCTTTTGGTCGCCTTGGTCACTGGTTTGCGTCTGAAGATGTTTTTGACATTGTGCCTGATATTATCATCAGCGCTAAAGGCCTAACCTCGGGTTATCTTCCTTTAGGCGCAACTATTTTTTCCGAGCAAATTTGGGATGTTATTAGTGAAGAAGGTCACGGACGCTGCTTTACCCACGGCTTTACCTATTCAGGCCATCCTGTTGCCTGCGCCGCAGCCTTAAAAAACATTGAAATTATGGAACGTGAAGAACTGCTAGCTAATGTTTTAAATTTAGAGCCTTATTTTAAAGAAAAACTAAACACCCTAAGTGATTTACCGATTGTTGGCGATATTCGTGGTCAAGGATTTATGTGGTGTGTTGAGTTTGTTGCCAACAAAGAAACACGTGAGTTATTCCCTGAAGAAATGGATATTGGCAAACAAATCTCCAATCATGCCGATGCTAACGGCTTAATTGTTCGCCCTGTTGTGCACTTAAACGTAATGTCACCGCCATTAACATTAACTAAGCAAGACATCGACTTTATCATTGATACCCTTAGAGTAAGTATTGAAGCAACATTAATTGATTTAACAACACAGGGTTATCACTATGAATAACGCTAACCTAAACGCTGATATTAATGCAAATTTTGACGTAACAATTAACTTAAATAAATTATACATTGCAGGTCAATGGCTAGAAAATACCAACTCAGCAACGCTTGATGTTATTAATCCTGCTACAGAAGACGTTGTCGCACAAGTTGCCTGTGGTAGTACCGAGCATGTCGATATGGCTGTTGCCGCAGCTAAAGCAGCTTTTCCTGCATGGTCGGCAACTTCGTCAGCAATTCGTAGTGATATCATCAAAAAAATCGCCAGTGAAATGGAAAAACGTCAGGATGAATTAACCTTGGCAGTTTCGCAAACCATGGGTTGCCCTGCACATGTTGCTAGTTGGTTGCAAATTGAAGGTGCGATATATGCCATGGCATTATTTGCTGAGCATACCGGCGTGACTGAAACCCAAGAGCAAGGTGATAAGTGCATCATTGTTAAAGAGCCCATAGGTGTTTGCGGCTTTATTAACCCATGGAATTTCCCACTGCACCAATTTGTTGGCAAAGTAGGTGCCGCATTGGCAGCAGGTTGTACTATGGTGGTTAAGCCCTCAGAGCAAACACCATGGCAAGATTTCATTATGACCGAAATCATCGCCTCTGTTTTAGCTGAATTTAACGCGCCTGCTGGTGTTTTTAATCTAGTACCCGGCACAGGAATGATTGTTGGTGACGCGCTAAGTCGCCATAAAGATATTGATATGGTTTCGTTTACTGGCTCAACAGAGGCAGGAATAAAAGTTGCTCAAGCGGCTGCGCCAACAGTAAAGCGTGTGATGCAAGAGCTTGGCGGAAAATCACCCTTTATTATTAGTGAGGATATTAGCGAAAGTGCTAGCGCAAGGAATAACTTAGCCGGTGCGGTAAAATACGGTGTTGAAGATGTCATGCTCAATAGCGGACAAAGTTGTAACACCTTAGCCCGAATGTTAGTACCTCAAGCGCTATATAAACAAGCAGTTGAGTTAGCTAAAAATACAGTTAGCAGTCTTACTGTAGGCATGAATAATGACGCCTTTTTAGGGCCCTTAAGTTCAAAAATTCATCAGCAACGCGTATTGAGCTATATTCAATTAGGTATTGATGAAGGGGCAACCTTAATTTGTGGAGGAATAGAAGCTCCAGAAGGGTTTGATAAAGGTTTTTACATTCAGCCCACCATTTTTACTGATGTTAATAACAAGATGCGCATTGCCCAAGAGGAAATTTTTGGTCCCGTATTGTGCATGATCCCTTATCAAAGTATTGAACAAGCTATTGAGATAGCCAACGATACGCCATACGGCTTGTCATCTGCAGTATTTGCTAAAGATGATAAAAGCGCCATTAACATCGCCAAAAGCATTCGTGCCGGGCAATGCATGATCAACGGCGGTGAATTTAACTATTTAGCGCCGTTTGGTGGTTATAAACAATCAGGTAATGGCAGAGAGTTCACCGCAATGGGCGTTGAAGAATTCCTCGAAACCAAAGCGATGATTTATACAACAAATGCCTCTTTATAAGGTAAGAATAAGGAAAACAAAATGACAAGTTCTGATCTATCTAACAACAAGCAAGAGCGCTTTAATCAGCCAATGGGCGGAAATGAAATGCCACGCTTTGGCGGCCCCGGCACTATGTTTCGCTTGCCGGCATGTGAGTTAATGAGTAATGACGCCAGCAGTCTCGATGTTGGCATTGTTGGTGTACCTCTTGATATTGGTGCTAGTAACCGCAGTGGCACACGTTATGGTCCTCGCTCAGTGCGTAATGAATCAGTGTTAGTTCGCCCATATGGTATGTATACCAAAGCCGCGCCTTTTGACAGTTTTCAAATAGCGGATATTGGTGATGTCGCCATTAATACCTTTAATTTGGCTGACTCGATTAAGATTATTGAAGCCCATTACGACAACATCATGGCTCATGACATTAAGCCAGTCACTGTTGGTGGCGACCATACCATTAGCCTACCTATTTTACGTGCTTTGTATAAAAAACACGGCACCATGGCACTGGTACATATTGATGCCCACGCTGATATTAATGATTCTATGTTTGGCGAAAAAGAGTGCCACGGCACTATTTTTAGACGTGCCATTGAAGAGGGCTTAGTCGATCCGAAGAAAATGATCCAAATTGGCCAACGCGCAACTGGTTATAGCTCACAAGATTTTCAATGGGCAATAGATCAAGGCGTTCGCGTAGTGCAAGCAGAAGAATGTTGGCTAAAATCATTAACGCCATTAATGGTTGAGGTTAGAGAAATAATAGGGGAAGACATGCCAGCCTATTTGACCTTTGATATCGATGGTATTGATCCGGCTTTCGCCCCCGGTACTGGTACGCCAGAGCCCGCAGGACTAACTTCACCACAAGCGTTAGAAATAATCCGCGGCATGTATGGTACTAACCTTATTGGCGCTGATTTAGTGGAAGTTTCCCCCCCTTATGATACTTCTGGTAATACCTCGCTATTAGCGGCCAATTTAATTTTTGAAATGCTGTGTAGTTTTCCCGGCTGTATTAGGAGATAACTAAAATGACCAGAGCAACCGATTTCGCCATCTCTAATGAAAAACTAAGCCGTGATGCATTATTAGGCACAAACATAGAGCCAAGCTACTCAGGCATTTTAAGCTTTGTAAGGCGTAAATATAGCCGTGATTTAACTCATGCTGATGTTGCTGTCACGGGCATTCCCTATGATTTGGCTTGTACCAATCGCCCTGGAGCTCGCTTTGGACCAAGAGCCATTCGAGAAGAGTCTTCAGCAATTAACTGGGGCACAGTGCCACATTGGGGCTTTAATCCCTTTGATGAGTTAGCCGTGGTTGATTATGGCGATTGTGGTATTGATAGCAGTCATCCAGAAAAAATACCTGATGAAATTCAAACACACATTAGCAATATCATTAACAATGACTGCGCAACATTAACCTTAGGCGGCGATCACTTTGTCACCTACCCTATTCTAAAAGCTTATGCTAAAAAATATGGCAAAGGGTTATCACTTATCCATTTTGATGCGCATTACGATACGTGGAATGACAGAGAAGGGAAAATAGAACACGGCACCATGTTTTATCATGCGGTCAAAGACGGCATTATTGATCCAACTAAGTCAGTGCAAATAGGCCAACGCACCGCTATTGATGATGATCTGGGTTTTAATGTACTAGACAATCAATGGGTGCACGAACATGGCACTGAAAAAGTTGCCGCAAAAATAAAAGAAATAGTTGGTGATAACCTGTGTTATTTAACTTTTGATATTGATTGTTTAGATCCCGCTTTTGCGCCCGGCACTGGCACGCCAGTTATTGGCGGCTTATCCACCTATCAAGCACAACGGATTTTATGCGGCATTGCCGGAATAAATTTAATTGGTATGGATGTGGTTGAAGTAGCACCCGCTTATGATCATGGCGCTATTACCGCGCTAGCCGGCGCTTCACTTGGCTTGGATATGCTATGTTTATTTGCGCGTAAGGATTAAAGCTAAAGCTAGGTTATTATTCACATTCATCAATAACCTAGCAATTTGATTATTTAACTATTTATTAAAAGATGAGTCTGGTGTCCCTTTAAAACATGTTAAAACATAAGGGAAGCCATCAGTAATGTAGTAACCATAAGAACCATCAATGGTCATTCCGTTACATTCATCTAAATCACCTGAGTTATCAACATATTGATAATCATCACGATAAGTTCCGTCGTATGTTCCCCCAGGATTTCCAGTGCTGTCAGGTCGATTACCGCTGATCACTTGATAACTAGACAATGCTTCTCTCACGGTATTACCATCGTCAAAAAAAGGTCCGTAAATGGGATAGCCATCGGCAGCAAAGCCAATAAGTGGTGATTCTACCCCAGTATTTTCGACATCATAAAAAGCATTAGGTTTACCATGATAATGATAGCTGCCATTGGGTTGAGAATGCGCATTATGACTATCGACTTTAAAACCATTCGCAACAAACATAGGGTCATAGCGCCATAGCTGATTTATGTCATTACAGCCAATTTTCCCATCCCCGACGCCATAACAAGCTGCGGCAAGCAAATCAACTTTAACACCGTTAAGTAAAATGGCATTATCACGCTGCAAACTGATATTACTACTCGTAAGCGCATGGCTAGGTGTGGCAGTAATTTCAAAGGTGATATTTTGAGCACTGACATCATTTGGAAATGCGGTGCCACCATCATTAAAATCATGATTAGGTATATTGTTTGTTTGAAAGATACACTTGCCGTTAACAAGTGATATAGCTAAATCGCCATTGAATATTTGACTATTATTAACATCTAGAACCGTAGATTGATAACGTTGAACGTAATCAGCACAATTAGCATTGCGACTACTTAACGTTGCATTAGTAATATCAATAGGTGAATCACCACCCTCGCCTCTAATTAGTTGCGCATAAGCGGCTAACTCATTAACAATGTCATTATTGTTCGATATTATATTCGCTGTTTCGGCTAAGTCTTCACTCACTAAATACAACTCTTGAGTACCATCTTCAAGTTCAATCAATTTATAATCTTTATTACGAACTGCCCAGCCCGTGACATCATTACTTTGAAATTCTGCATAGTTATAAGTTCTTTGCCCATCACTATCAAGTGAAAACAAATCAACAAAACTGTAACTGTCATTTAATTGGCTTACCTCATTGCCGGCAAAATTTATAATACTTGCATAAATGTCACTGGTATTAATCAATGCTCCTTCATGAACACCTTCTCTGGTAACACCTGTTCCTGAAACAATCATAGGGACTCTCAAGCCGCCTTCATAGAGAGAGCCTTTACTGTGCTCCTTACTATAAACACTGCCATCAATTACTGCTGCTGGTGTCCCATTATCACCGACATAAATGATTAATGTATTTGATAATTCATCTTCCGATATTGATGCTAACAGTCTGCCAATTTCACTATCCATTGCTTCAATTGAAGCTAAATAATATTCGCGTTTATTTGCATCGATATCAGCTGCAGTGCCCGTTAAATAATCTCTTTGATGCAAGTCTTCAGGGGGTAAATGAAAAGGTGAATGAGGGGCAACATAAGCAAGCCACATAAACCAGGGATTATCTTGCTGAGTTTGCATATCAAGCCAATCAATCGCTAAATCAGTCATTTTACTGGTATGGTATTGCGTACTTTGGCTCGTTTCACCGTTAAGCGTTAATGGCCAATCATAGTAATCATCAATCACCCCTGCAATAGTGCCAGCATAATAATCAACACCGCTCTCAGTTGGGTGGTTTACATCAGGGGTTTCTCCCGCCAAGTGCCACTTACCAATAACCGCCGTTTGATAAGTCGAACTCGATGACAAAGACTTCAAATAGCGTTGTAAGGTTTGAGTATTACTGTCCATTACCACAGGTACATAACTAATACCGCTATTAATACCATGTTGGCCAGTAATAAGTGTTCCTCTGGTTGTAGTGCAAGCCGGTGTTGCCCACACATTATCAAAAGTAACCCCTTGTTCAGCAAATTTATTGATTGTTGGCGTATTAGGAATATCAGCTGAGTAACTATATTGTGCTGAGGCATCAAGTCCTTGATCGTCAGCAATAATTAATAGTATGTTCGGCTTTTTTGCTGCAACAACATCTACTCCTGACTCCTCCTGCGGTATAACTTCCACAACTTCAATAACTTCGATATCATCTGCCGCCTTATCACTTGAGCCTCCACAAGCAGAAAGTGAGAAAACAATTATTATAGATAAGTATTTATTCATAGTGCTTTACGGCCTTACTTGAGGTGAAGTTTTTAGTTTAATTTTTTTTTATGTAAATATATGTTCTTGCAATGTAAAGAAAAGTAAATATTCATTTAATAGCAGCCATTTAGACGTCTAGGCGTAAAAATGCTAGGAAAGTGACTATTAAAAGAGTAGAATCTGCGCATTATTATTGTATTACTATCAATGTTTACATTTTAGCGCAAATTTTATATCGCCTTAATGAATTAAGCTGTTATATAAAATCTAAAAATGACTGCTGAAATGCAATCTGCAGAGGATTTATGTCTACACACTTTTTCACTTCAGAGTCTGTTTCTGAAGGTCACCCAGATAAAATAGCCGATCAAATTTCTGATGCGGTTTTAGATGCCATTATTGCTAAAGATAAATTTGCCCGTGTTGCTTGTGAAACTATGGTTAAAACCGGCGTGGCTATTATTTCAGGCGAAGTGAGTACTAACGCTTGGGTTGATTTAGAAACCATCACTCGTAATGTCATTAGTGATATTGGCTACACTTCTTCTGATGTCGGTTTTGATGGCGCTACTTGTGGCATTATGAACTTGATTGGTCAACAATCTCCTGAGATTGCTCAAGGTGTTGATCGCGCTAAACCAGAAGATCAAGGTGCTGGCGATCAAGGCTTAATGTTTGGTTATGCGACTAACGAAACTGAAACCTTAATGCCTGCTCCATTACATTATTCTCACCGTTTAGTTGAGCGTCAAGCTGAAGCGCGTAAATCAGGTATTTTACCTTGGTTACGCCCTGATGCTAAATCACAAGTTACCTTTGTTTATGAAAACAACAAGCCTATCGCGATTGATACCGTAGTATTGTCAACTCAGCATAACCCTGATATTAAGCAAGAAGATTTAGTTGATGCGGTAATGGAAAACATTATTAAGCATGTCTTGCCAGCAGAATTCTTAACTGAAAACACTAAATATCACATCAACCCAACAGGTCGTTTTGTTATTGGTGGTCCTGTCGGTGATTGTGGCTTAACTGGTCGTAAAATTATTGTAGATACATACGGCGGCATGGCGCGTCATGGTGGTGGTGCCTTCTCAGGTAAAGATCCATCAAAAGTAGACCGAAGCGCTGCTTATGCGGGTCGTTATGTGGCTAAAAACATTGTTGCTGCCGGACTTGCTGACAGATGTGAGATTCAAGTGTCATATGCAATTGGTGTTGCTGAGCCTACTTCAATTTCAATTGATACTTTCGGCACAGGTAAAATCAGTGAAGAAAAATTAGTTGAAATCGTTCGTGAAAATTTTGACTTACGTCCTTATGGCATCACTAAAATGTTAGACTTATTACATCCTATGTATCAGCAAACTGCTGCATATGGTCACTTTGGTCGTGAACCATTTGAAATGACCGTGGGTGATGATACCTTTACCGCCTTTAGTTGGGAAAAAACTGACAAGGCTGATGATTTACGTAAAGCTGCGGGAATCTAAAGCCAGCAGTGAACAAAATAGTGTTCACATTCAACATTAGCTAAAAAAACCAGCATTCTTGCTGGTTTTTTCATTTATAAATAAAAAAAAATGGTTAAGCTCAGCCATTAGAAACAAAAAAAATAGTTAAGCTCAGCCATTGTTTTTTAACCTCTTAACCCCTATCTTCTTACTAATAAAATACAACTAATACCAGCTTCATTAATTAAGGTTACAGAATTCAATGAGAATAAATTTTCAAGAACAAGGCGCTTGATTGACTAATAGCAGGCTATTAGGATTGAAAGCAACGATGTTATTGGATATTTAAGCCATTTGAAAATGATCACTTACTTAGTGAGATTGGTATAATTAGGTTACTTAGCCAGACTATGTCCAAAACACGAATTTATCAAAATACTGAGTTTATTGTTAACAACACGGTGAAATTATCTGATGATGCCTTTGGTCATATGGTGAGGGTTTTACGCTTAAGTGAAGGCGACATAGTCACTTTGTTTAATGGTCACCAGTACAATGGCAATGAAGCATTTCAATATACGGCGAAATTAATAGATGTTAAAAAGAAGCATGCCCGTGTTGAAATAATCAGTCAAGAAGCGGTAAATAACGAATCTCCCTTGAATATCCATTTAGGCCAAGGCATTTCCCGTGGTGATCGTATGGACTTTACCTTACAAAAATCAGTAGAGCTTGGGGTGAATAAAATTACGCCATTATTTACCGAGCGCTGTGGTGTAAAACTGTCAAGTGAACGGTTAGCAAAAAAACGCGAGCAATGGCAAAAAATAGTCATTAGTGCTTGTGAACAAAGTGGCCGCTGTATTGTTCCTTTAGTTGCAGAGCCTATGCTTTTACAAGACTGGCTAAATGAGCAAACAACCGCTATAAAGCTAAATTTGCATCCTAAAGCTGAACATTCCATTATGACATTACCGATGGACAAACCAGCCAACGATTTAAGCATTAGATTATTAATCGGCCCAGAAGGCGGGTTAACGGATGAAGAAATAAAGCAAGCAAACCAAGCTGATTTTCAAGATGTTTTGCTAGGTCCAAGAGTATTAAGAACAGAAACGGCCGCGCTAACCGCAATTACTGCGCTGCAATGTCGCTTTGGCGATTTAAAATAATATAAAGATAGGGTAGATCATAACAATGGCACAATCTGAAAAAGTAAAACTAGGTATCGTAATGGATCCTATTTCTGAGGTTAAAGTTGTTAAAGACTCTTCCATGGCAATGATGCTAGAAGCCCAAAAGCGTGGCTACGAAATTTATTACATGGAGATGCAAGACTTATATCTTGATCAAGGCCAAGCGAGAGCTAATACACAAAAAGTAAAAGTATTTGATGACGCTAACCATTGGTATGAATTATCTGATCAACAAGATATCGCTTTAAGTGACCTTGACGCTATTTTAATGCGTAAAGATCCACCTTTTGATACTGAATACATTTATGCAACTTATATGCTTGAACGTGCTGAAGTTGAAGGTACCTTAATTGTCAATAAACCACAAAGCTTGCGTGACTGTAATGAAAAGCTATTTACCGCTTGGTTTGCTGACTTAACGCCCCGTACTTTAGTTACACGAAATGACAAGCAGATTCGTGCTTTTCATCAAGAACTCAAAGACATTATCATCAAACCACTTGATGGTATGGGCGGCTCATCAATATTCCGTATTAAAGAAGACGACGCCAACGTTGGCGTAATCATTGAAACGTTAACCGAACATGGTCAACAGTACGCAATGGTACAAGAATATATGCCAGAAATTGTCGATGGCGACAAACGCATTTTAATTGTGAATGGTGAGCCAATGCCCTACTGCTTAGCACGTATTCCTGCCCAAGGAGAAACACGTGGTAATTTAGCCGCTGGTGGCCGAGGTGTTGCCAGACCATTAAGCCCTAGTGATAAACTGATTGCTGAAACCATAGCCCCTGAGCTTAAAAAGCGTGGTTTATATTTTGTTGGCTTAGATGTGATTGGCGATAAAGTGACTGAAATAAATGTTACTAGCCCAACTTGTATACGTGAAATAGAAGCCGCTTACCCTATTAACATTAGTGGTAAATTGATGGATGCGATTGAAGAGAATATTAGAAAAAAATAGCAAGTTTCGAGTTTCGAGTTTCGAGTTTCGAGTTTCGATAAGAGTATACTCCGGCAATTATAATTTTAGAGGTATAAATGGATAGTTTAGAAAATCAATTTTTAATTGCCATGCCATCACTAGGCGATGACTATTTTAATAAAACTGTCACCTACATTTGTGAACACAATGATGAAGGTGCCATGGGCTTAATTATTAACATGCCCGTAAATATCACCTTGCACGATTTATTAAAACAAATTGAAGAAAATGATAACGAACAAGCCAGTGATGGCGAAGCAACACTTACACCGGAAAATAGCCCGGCGTCACAGGAAAAAATCTGCTTACACCACAGCTTAGAGCAATTGGTACTTTCGGGTGGCCCTATTTCCCAAAACCGTGGTTTTGTCTTGCATCGAACACAATCTGGTTGGAAAAGTTCTCTAGCGCTCAGTGATGACATCATGATCACCACCTCTAAAGATATTTTGCTTGCACTAGGCACAGAGAAAGCACCAGAACAGTTTATGGTCACCTTAGGCTATGCTGGTTGGGGGCCAGGTCAATTAGAAACAGAACTACAAGCTAACTCTTGGCTAACCATTGATGCTGATAGTGATATTTTATTTAATACCCCAATTGAACAGCGCTGGCAAAAAGCAACTGAAAAACTCGGCATTGATATTGCCCATTTATCCTCAGATATAGGCCATGCATAACAGCAGCTACAAATAGTGAATAGCTCAGCTCAGCAACGTATAATTAGCAAGCGAAATATATTTAGGTAAATACAGTGGCAAAAAAAAACAAACCTATTGGTCAACGTACTGTTATCGGCTTTGACTTTGGTAAAAAATATATTGGCGTAGCGGTTGGTCAAGAAATGACAGGCTGCGCCTCTCCTCTTGGTTCAATTAAGGCCAATGATGGCATTCCAAACTGGGATTCATTAGCAGGTTATTTGACAGAATGGCAACCTGATTTAATTGTTGTTGGCTTACCGCTTAATATGGATGGCAGTGAACAACAACTTACCCTGGATGCAAAGAAATTTGGTCAACGTATCTCCGGACGTTTTGGCTTCAAAGTCGAATTTCAAGATGAAAGGCTAACCACTGCTGATGCCAAGGAGCAATTATTTTCCCGTGGCGGCTATAAAAACTTAACAAAAGATAATATCGATGCTGAATCAGCACGATTAATTATTGAAAGTTTTTTTGAACAAAGCTACGGTTAAAAATAAAAGAGTTTTGGTGTATTCACTATGAATGTCATTGCTATCATAGCACCACTAATTTTTGTTGGTCTGCTTGGGTTTATTTGTACAAAAATCCGTTGGCTAAGCCAAGACCAACTTAACACCTTAAGCAGGTTTACTTTTTCAATTAGCATTCCTGCGTTTTTATTTTATCAAATGGCAAGGGCTGACTTTAGCAGTCAAGTTAGCCCACAGTTATTCGCTGCCTTTTATTTGCCTGTATTAACTTGCTACTTAATTTCTTGGCTAATAAATTACTACTTTTATGGTCATAAGATCAATAAAAAAGCAGCACAACCCTCTAATAAAAATAGCGCAGCCTCTGCTATTTTTGCCTTAAGTGCAAGTTATTCCAACACAATTATTGTTGGCTTACCGGTTTTATTAGCCGCCATTGGTGAACAGGTTATCGGCATTGTTTTTCTTATTGTTACCTTTCATAGCGCAATGTTATTTGCATTAACCGCAGCTTTAGCAGCAAAGCGGACTAATACTGATAAAGAAAAAAACAAATACCTTTATTGGCTAGGTTTTATTAAGCACACGTTAAATAACCCACTTATTATCAGTATACTGTCAGGCTTATTGGTTAATGTATTAGGGCTATCTTTGCCTATTTTTTTACAAGAAAGTTTGGCGTTAATTGGCAAACCTGCTATTACGTTAGCATTGTTTATTTTAGGTGGGTCATTAGCTTTTTATCACGTACGCCAAGAGATAACGTTCATCAGCATTGCTTGTATTAGTAAGTTAATTTTGTTGCCAAGTTTAGTCTTCTTAACAACCCATTATATTTTTGAACTTCAGCCGCTCATTATTACGGTATTACTCATATTAAGTGCCTGCCCTACCGGGGTAAATGCGTATTTAATTGCCATAACGCATCAGCAACATCAGCAAACTGTCGCGGGTACTGTGGTAGTAAGCACCTTACTGAGCACAATAACCATCCCCTTATGGTTGAGTTTTATGTTGTAGATGTCACTTTTCTAATAAGGTTATTAATTAGTTAATACGCATAATAATTGAGATAGGTTACATTGGCATTAGGTTGCCTTTAAATGACAGCCATCAAATTTATTTTTATGAAAGACAACTTTTCAATCATAAAACTTAAGACTCAGTAAACAATATATAGGATCACTTGGGTACGCCATATAGTCCTTTAAGTCTGAATAGAGCTATAACACAGACAGCAAACACCCACTAAGGTTAATCTTTTAGATACAAGCTTAACCGAAATAGATGCTCCCACTTAACTTCCCTTTATCTGAGTAATAGTTACTTAATAGCTAATGCCCAACATAAACTAAAATAATTTCTTCCGTTGATTTATTCTCAGTTGTACGAGCCACAATATCCTTAATCGTTACATTTGTTGCTCTATTTAAGTTACGATTTTGGGTCAATTTCTTTAAGTAATCAAAGGTCATACTGGCATTATAGTTTCGGGCAAAATTTGCTATATACATATCATTGCAAAAAGTGGTATTAGCAAGACTCCTTAGGCTATCAAAATGACGTTTCATGGCTTTTTTTAGGGCCTTTTGCTCATTATTACCAGCAAGCACACACATTTTAGTGGATATCGAATTATCCATGGCAATAAACTTATATTGAGCTGCATAAGCACTATTCATCATCATAAAAACTGCCGCTGTAATTAGTAGTAACTTCATTGGTTTCATAACGTTTACTCCTATCGTCGCTCAAAGCAGCAAGTTAATTGCTGTTTTGAGTCAGTTAACTAAGACAATTTATTAGTTCGTAACAACAATACCCTGTACGCATTGTTACGAAAGCTAGACTACACTTGCACTATAGTGGAAGCGTATTTACTTAACCTATTGGTTATCTATTGTTCGCTATGGGTTAGCTATGGATTAGCTATTGACTCAATACATCATTGTTATCATTAGTGAAATTAACAGCTAAGAAATGTTAAAAATCTATCAGGATGATACTACCCCAATGATATTCAGGTTCGATAGCTGTGAGCTAAATTCTGAAAATTTCACTTTGCAGGTTAATGGTGTGCCGAAATTGGTCGAACCCCATGTATTTGATTTAATTTTATACCTAATTAACCAAAGAAATAGATTAGTATCTCGCGATGAACTTTTTAAAAAACTTTGGACAGGACGTGAGGTTTGTGATGCCACTTTAAGTAATAATATAAAATGTGCGCGCGCTGCTTTAGGAGATGACGGTGAGCGACAAGCCATCATAAAAACAACTAGAGGACGTGGTTATCAATTTATTGCTCAAGTAATAACAACCACTAGTGAAATGGACCGCTCATGCATACCTCTAGTGAGCACAAACGCGACTAGACCGACTGCTTTCCCCGCACTTAATACTAACCGTAATTTAAAGGGATTATTGGTAGCAACCTTGCTAGTCTTTTTTATTGTTGGCTATAAACTCTGGACACCTGTTAACGAAATAACAGTGAATAAATCCGCTAACATTTACCAGCAAAAATCTATTGCGGTAATGCCATTTAAAAACCATAGTGATTTAGAAAAAGATGTATTCTTTACTAGGGGGATACATGATGACTTACTAGTACACATCTCTAAAATTAATGACGTCAAATCAATATCTCGACCTTCCGTGATGACTTATTTAAATAGTAGCAAAGATGTGCAAACTATCGGCAAAGAGTTGGGGGTGATGACAATACTGCAAGGTAATGTGCAACGAGCGAGTGACCAAATTCGTATCAATGTTCATTTAACCAATGTATTAACAAATGACAATATCTGGGCTGAAAGCTATACCAGAAAACTCACCGCTAAAAATATTTTTGTTATTCAAGAAGATATAGCAAAAACCATAGCCGCAGCACTTGAAACGGTACTTCCACCAAAAGAAATAGCTTATATTGAAAAACTACCAACTCAAAATTTGTCAGCTTTAGAGGCATACTTTAGGGCAAAAGAAAGTAGTAGAAAAAATACCCATAATGGTTATCAGCAAGCAATTTCTCATTTAGAATTAGCGGTAAAACTAGACCCTAATTTTTCCACGGCTTATGCCCTGTTAGCTAACTTGCATGTCGGACAAATATTCTGGACAGGACTGCCAGCCAAAGAACAGCTAGAAAAAGCTAAGAATTTAATCGCAATCACCATGAAACTTGATAGTAACATTAGTGAGCTGTATCGAGCTATTGGCAAGCTTAAAAGCTACGAACAAGATTTTAAAGCTGCTGATTCAGCTTTTAAAAAAGCCATTAACTTAAATCCTAATAATACCCAGGCTTATGCTTCATATGCACAATTATATTTGAGGCATTTAAAAAATATTCCTCAAGCAATTATTTTACTATCAAAGGCCTACACGCTAAATCCAATTGATGATAGTTTAGCCACTGCGCTGGCTCAAGCACTCATCAAAGCAGGTCGCTTCAATGAAGCGAGAAAAATAGTGGAAGAGATTATTGTTCGCAAACCGACTTACGCTGCTGCCTATAGAAAACTAACTTTTATTGAGTTTTTTGGCGACCATCATATTGCAGAAGCACTGCGATCACTATCTAAGAGCATCGAACTAGATCCTGATGTACCTTTTATTTCAATGTTAATGGGCTTGACCTATATTCACTTAGGCGATAATGAACAAGCGATAGTATGGCTTAACCATGCATTAAAGCTTGCACCAGGGTTTAGTGGCGCAAATCATGCTCAAGCATTTATTCATGAACTTCGCGGCGACTATAATGCAGCCTTTGATTCTTACCTTAAGGTATCAAAACACTTCTTGCTGGTTAACGAGTCTATGTACAACCTAATGAAAGCTGGCTTGAAAACGCAACGTTCAACAGAAGTAATAACGCACTTTCAAAAAATTTACCCTGAACTTTTTCATGCCAATGTCAATGTAGATACCACCAATTTTGCCGTTGCGCTCGCGCTTGGCAGATTGTTAAAGCAGCAAGGAGAAACTGCGCAGGCTTTAAGGCTCCTAAAAGGTAGCCTTAAAGCTGCTCAGGTTAAAATACATGGTGGTTGGACAGATAATCATAATAACTGGCAGGCTAAAATTTACTTGGCAATGGGAAATAAAGAGGCAGCATTGACCGCTTTTTCTGACGTTGTTGAGGAGGGGTGGCACTCAGAAAAACTTGTTAATGATGCTGATTTTCAAGAGTTTAATGATGAGCCTATATTTCAACAACTAATACAGACAATGCAATATCGTCTTAAAGCAGAGCGAGAAAAACGAAGAGATATGCTGTCTAACGGAGAACTATATTCCATCCCCACAGCACCATAAGTAGAAGCAACCATAAGGAAAACTTATACCCAAGCTACTTGAATATGCTCATTTCAGATAGTTAAATAAAGCTTATCCGTTGGTCGAGTTTTTCTCGCTGATGGTAATGCTATGATGTTGCCATTTAAGCGATTAGAAGAAAGTTTGGCGTTAATCGGTCAACCTTCGATTGAGTTGGCGATATTTATTTTAAGGGGGGACCATTAGCCTTTTATTACGTACGCCAAGAAGTTAAATTTATAAAAACAGTCTGTGTTAGTAAGCACTTTACTTAGCACAATAACCATCCCTTTATGGTTGAGTTTTATATTGTAGAAATTGCTTATATGGTAAGGGCGATTTGGTTAAACTTTATCACCTGAGCAATATTAAAGATCCAATAGAAATAATCTAAGGTTTCAAACTTAGCTAACTTCAACAAGCCCGTATTTATAAATTATAGCTTTATACAATGATAATACCTGCAGTTTACTATAAGTTTTCACCAATAAAATCAACCGAATATATAATGTCTGCATTTAATTCTATGTAGTATGGCTTTAAATAGTCTACGCTTATTATGTTTATTGTGTAATTAGAAGCTTACAGGAGTTTATTTTAGATTATGTCTGTATTCAACATGAAAAATATCACTCAGCACGAAAGTAAAGAAGCTGAAAAGCCATTAGTGATGTTAGTTGATGATGAAATAGAAAACCTAAATGTTTTGCGTCAGTTACTGGAAAAAAAATTTCAAATAATTACTGGGCTTAATGGACAAGAGGCCATTCAGTTAATTGATAATATGAAAGATCCTACTAAGATACAGTTAATCATTAGTGATCAACGAATGCCAAACATAACAGGTGTTGAGTTTCTAGAAAGAATTGTCGAGCGCATGCCTAATACAATTAGAATTATATTAACTGGTTATTCTGATACTCAAGTCATTATAGATGCCATTAATAAAGCTAAGTTATATAAGTTTATAACAAAGCCTTTTGATCCCATTGAATTAACTTTAACAGTGCAACGAGGTATTGAAGCATTTCAAATGAGGCAAGAGCTTATTGAATACTCGACTAATTTAGAAAGAATAGTCGCGGATAGAACAGAAGAATTAAACGATAAAAACGATAAATTGATTGAAGCATTAAAAGCTTTAGAAAAACTCAGTCTTAGTGACCAATTAACGGGAGTTCATAACCGTTATTTTTTAAACAAATTCTTGCCTCCAGAGCTAGAAAAAATTAAACGTGGATATAGCGAGAATAAATATCATGACAATCAACTAGGTTTTTTGATGGTTGATATTGATTTTTTTAAAGAGGTTAATGACATATATGGTCATGACGCCGGAGATAAAATATTAGTTAAGTTTGCTAAAATATTCACTGAAACTTGCCGGCAATCAGACTGGGTATGTCGGTGGGGGGGAGAAGAATTTGTCATTATTGCGCGTGGATTAACAAAAGAAGAATTACAAGGATTAGCACAGCGCATAATACGAAATGTAGCGGCTCACAAGTTTGAGCTAGGTTGTGGACAATCTATTTCCAAATCATGCTCAATCGGAATAACCTCTTTTCCTTTTATTAAAGAGCAGTTTAGTAAATTAAGTTGGGAGCAAACATTAAACTTAGCAGACTTAGCTTTATACCTTGCAAAAAATAATGGCAGAAGTACATGGGTAAACTTGTTTGAAGGCTCTGCCAAACCAGAGGATAGTATCTATGAAGAAGCGATGATAAATCTTAAAAAAGTAATTGATGATGAAAAAATATCCTACTGTAGCCCTAAAGCTCTTAACTCATTTTAACTAATTTAAATACAGAATATTAAATTTCATGTTGAGACCTAAAAGCCCTTCTAAATTGAGTGGTACTTTTATAACCTATAACAATCAAAAAAAGTTAAATATACTGCCTAAACTCTTTACTATTATTATAGTAACAATAGCCGTTATCGCCTCTTCTTATAGTTTTAGTAATTCATCTTCGCTGCAACTCGAACACCTTACTATGGAGCGCGGGTTACCTAATAATACAATTATTTGTCAGCTTCAAGATAGTATGGGATTTATCTGGTTTGGCACGAAAAATGGTTTAGCCAGATATGATGGCTATGAATTCAAAGTTTACCTAACTGACAGTAACGAAACATCCTCAATATCTCATCATTATATTAATGCCTTATATGAAGACAAATTGGGTTTTATATGGATAGCAACAGATGGTGGCGGACTTAATCGTTTTGATCCAAAAAGCGAAAAATTTAAAACTTTTTACCATAGTTCTGCGAATCCAAGTAGTTTAAGTCATAATTCTGTAACCTCACTTAGCTCAGCTAGTAATGGTAAATTATGGGTAGGCACCGCGCATGGGTTGAATTTATTTAATCCTAAAAACGAAACTTTTCGTCATTTCCTTCATCGAAAAAATGATAATTCAAGCCTTTCTTCTAACAAAATCATCTCATTACTTAGCAAGGATAATGGTGAGTTGTGGATCGGATTAAATGATGGTTGGCTTAATAGTCTTTCGCCTAATGCAACTGAATTTGAAAGGTATAAAATTAGTGCGCCTGGTTTTAATGATGTTGGAATTACTGATATTGAGCAAAGTAGCAATGATAACAATAAATTATTTATCGGAACCCGAGGATTTGGCTTTTATATATATTCAATAGATTTAAACCTTTGGCAGCACTTTCCTCACGATCCAGAAAAAAAATACAGTTTATCTAATAATTCAGTCAATGCCATTCTACAAGATAATCATCAACGAGTTTGGGTTGCAACCGATAATGGCCTAAATTTATTTGATATTCACACCGAAAATTTCATGGCTAGCTATAAAAAACAAGACAGTTCAAGCCTGAGCGACAATAAAATACAAAGTATCCTCGAAGATAATAGTAATATGATTTGGTTTGGAACTTGGGGCGCAGGAGTTGATATTTTAAACCCTATGTCTATCGCCTTTCATAGTATAACTAACGGAAAAAATGGTCCTGGTGAACTGACAGATAATTTTATTAATGCACTCATGATCGACCCTAAAGGAAACTTATGGGTGGCCGGAAATAAAGGCCTTAATGTTCAAAAATATAAACAGAATACATTCAAACATATTTTACATGATCCTGTAAATGTAGGAAGTTTAAGTGATAATTTCGTTAGAAGCTTCCTAGTGGACGACTCATCGACACTATGGGTTGGTACTAAAAATGGTGGTTTAAATCGCTGGAATGAACAAACTAAAAAGTTTAAACACTACTTGCATGAGCCAAACAACCCTAAAAGTTTGAGCCATAATGCTGTGCAGTCAATTTATCAAAGAAACAACGGTGAAGTCTGGGTATCAACTCGTCACGGGTTAAATAAGTGGGACGCTGTTTCAGAAAGTTTTCAACAATATTTACATCAAAGTGAAAATAAACACAGCTTAAGTGACAACTATCTTTATACGCTATACGAAGACTCAAAAAATAGATTATGGATAGCCACTCGAAATGGTGGTTTGAATTTGTGGCTTGATAAATCCCAATCATTTGTTTCATTCACCCATAACCCAAATGAAAGTGGCAGTATAAGTAGTAATTTTATTTCTTCAATACAAGAAGATAACCAAGGAAATTTGTGGGTTGGTACTGTAGGGGGAGGACTAAATAAAGCGATTATTAACACTCACAATAACCAATTAATAATTAACTTTAAACAGTTCTCAATTGAGGATGGCATAAGAAGCGACTTAATTGCGGCTATAGAGGTGGATAAATTTGGTATTCTTTGGATAAGTACTACAGATGGCATATCAAGATTTGATCCACTCGATGAAACGTTTAGAAACTTCGGTGGTGTACAGGGAGCACAAGCGGATGGGTATTTCATTGGTTCGAGTAGTCAAGACGCTTTTGGACGCATATATTTTGGTGGTATTAATGGTATTACTCGATTTTCGCCAAGAAATGTTGAAATGGTATCTCCGAAACCACAAGTTGTATTAACAGGAATAAGACTTTTTAATACTCCTCTAAACATAGAACCACAAAATACCAAGGCAATATTAAAGCAATCGATAACATTTACACCTAAAATCACCCTCAACGATAAACAATCAGTGTTCTCAATAGAGTTTTCAGCTTTACACTTCACTAACAGTTTAAAAAACACATATGCTTATCAACTGGTTGGTTTTGATGATGCATGGATACATACCGACGCTAAACGACGGTTCTCAAGCTATACTAATCTATCCGCAGGTACCTATACTTTTAAGGTAAAAGCAAAGAATAGTCTCGGAGTATGGAATGAAGAGGGTGCTAGCTTAAAAATCACGATTTTACCTTCTTGGTGGCTCACCTGGTGGGCAAAAACTATTGCTGTGACTAGTTTTATAGTTATTTTATACTTAACTTACCGACTACGTATTCAGTATTTAACTCAACAAAGGAAGGAGCTCAAAGCAAAGGTTAATGAAAGAACACAAAATATAATTACCTTGAGTGATATCGGAAAAGAAATAAGTGCTTGCCTAAATGTTGAAATGATTTCAGAAAAAGTCTACCTTCGTGTATCAAAATTAATGGATGCGACGATATTTGGCATAGGAATCTATCAAGAAAATGAAGGCAAAATTTACTATAAACTTGCGATGGAAAACCAGCTAAGACTAGACAACTATGAACGAGATATGGCAGATAAGAATCAGTTGGCTGTCTGGTGTATAAATAATAAACAAGCGTTATTTTCAAATAATATAAGTGTTGAATATAGAGAATATATAAATGAATACTTAGAGCAAACTATCAATAATGTAAAATTAAGTAACGGCAGTATCCCTAAGCCAGTTAACTCTGTTTTGTATGTCCCCCTTTTAATAAATGATCGTGTGCTTGGGGTTATCTCTGTGCAGAGTTATATAACCAATGCCTATAATGTTCATCAAATGAATATGTTAAAAACATTAGCGACTTATATCGCTATTGCGCTAGAAAATGCCAACGCCTATCAAGAAATAGAAAATAAAAATAAGGAAATATTGACGGCTCAACATCAGTTAGTGCTTGCAGAAAAAATGGCATCATTAGGTACGTTAACTGCAGGGGTTGCTCATGAGATAAATAATCCAACAAATTTCACTCATGCGTCTGTCTTTTTGATGCAAGACGAAATTACACAAATCAAAGCATTATTAACCGAGCTTGCCGGTGGTTCTAGTGCAGATCCTCAAGTAATACATTCATTTAACGAAATGTTTATCAAGCTTTCGGAGCTGATAGGCACAGCACTTGAAGGAACAAACAGAATCACAAAAATTGTTGAAAATTTACGTACCTTTACCCGTTTAGACACCACTGAAAAAGGTTTAGCTGATATGGGAGATTTGATCAGCGCGACAACAAACCTAGTGACAACACAGTTTGACACTATTGATATTAAAATAGAGGTAAGCACCTCCTTGAAAGTAAGTTGCTTTCCTTCTAAGTTAGGGCAAGTCTTTATGAATATTATTATAAATTCATGCCAGGCCATTGAGGAAAAATCCAAGAAACAGCAAGACTCTATTCCTCTCTATAAAGGTCGATTAGATATCATCATAAAAGAGTTAAATGAGCATATAGAAATTGTCTTTAAAGACAATGGTGCAGGCATGGAGAAAACAATCCTCAATAAAATATTTGAACCCTTTTTTACAACAAAGCCCTTAGGTTTAGGTACAGGTTTAGGTATGGCAATTACCTATGGAATTATAGAAGAGCACAAAGGAAAAATTCATGTTAGCTCAATAAAGGATACGGGGACGGAAATATCAGTTACCCTTCCTATTACATAACTTAATGAATTTGACATTAGTTTTTCTTCCAAAAATATTGCTCATAAGAATTAATTTCTAATGCTCGATAAAATGCCCTATCAATAGATTGGTAAGCTTTTTCAGCCATATTCTCTTTCACTGCAATATAGACCCCCGATGGATAACCAAGAAATTTTGAACAAGCAAGCACTTTAGATAATGGATTTTTATCATGATAAACTTCCATAGGGTTAGGGTGATAAAAGGCCTTATATCGCTCTGCAATTAACATATCTATGCCCTTAGCTAAAGAGTCGCTTTTTGCTAAGACTATAACATTTGCTCCAGCATCCTTAACAATAGGTAGTACCGTCGTACCAGGTAAAACACCTATAGATAAACCTTTCAGTCGATGGGTGGCACTCAGAATAGGAATAAAATTTTCTTTTTTAAAACACAACCCTGGAACCATACGAAATAGTGGCTTGGTTAAATGCCTGAGTTCCTGATTAGTTAAAGTGAGAGGGAATAGTAAGTCAATACTGCCTTTTTCAATTTCCTTAATGCCATCTTCACGTGTATAACGTATAAACTCAACCTCTGCATACACACCTTTAAGTACTCTATTTACATAGAGATATGCTTTATCCTCCTCAATATTTTTAATAAAGTTAATATGTGGTGGATAATCAACTATTCCTACTTTTATTGTCTCAGCAAGTGTTATTCCAGTGAAAAAAAATGACAGGTAAACGAAGAGATGTAATTGCTTTTGCATAGTTCCTCTAACTCCATAAAATCTTTTTTATATATAGTAATACTCATACCACCAGCAAAACTCGCTAAAGTCCAGTTTTCCATAGGAAAACCAGTCATATCAATATGCGTATATTCCGTAATATCCTTATCCCTATTTAGCGGATTGTCACTAGGTTTTCCGTGACAATTCAAACAAAACTTATCTAGTTTCATTGGTAAAAAATATCGGTAAGAGGGAATATTATTCATCAAAGAAGTATCATCAAACAAGGGCTCTAATTTTGAATTCTTAAATTTGTTCATTGCCCTGATTTCCCACGCATCAGGCAGGTTTAGTGGGTTTCTCACTGAACCGATCATATTGGTAAACTTGATTTTAATACCTATGCCTTTTCTAGAAAGTTTTTCGGAAACTTGAAAAGCAAAAATGGCAGGAATAAACCCCTTAAACCCTAGGGCTTCATCATTAATTAGGGTTCGGTTTTCTTCCATGACTTCAACCATAGTCTTTAATAGCAAGGATTGTAATCTACTACTTTTTTCAGGAAAGGATTTATGATGCTTTTGTTTATAAGTTTGTTTGAGACCTTCAATAAACTTTTCATCGAATAACGAAGATTTATCCCCTCCCTTTTGATTAATTACAGCTTGGTTTTTAAAAATATGGTACATAGATGCAGTGAAGATTTTAGAAATGTCACTTATAAAACTTTCAGGATTTGATGCCTGTGCTAAGCAACTACTGTTAAATAATAAGATCAGAAGCGCTAATGTTTTTACCATAAAATTTATGTGCCTAATAATCTAAGAATAACTTAATATTAGTGTCTTTTTTTAAAATGTCCAAAACCCAAAAATACAACTTTGCCTGACATTGACTGATAATTTAATCAAATTGGTATAGTAGTCCGTAGATAATATTTAGGACCTTTTGTGCTGAGCGGAAACGAATCATTTATTTTATGTTGCTGATACCTATAAATAACACCCAACTGGTTATAAAAAAGTGGCTATTTACAGTTCCAAATCTATTGATATTGTGGGATATTACTATAAATTAATGAATAGTAATGGTATGGAGAATACTTAGACGTATCCATACCATATTGTTATATTCACATCATTTATCAATCAAATTAGGAGATTCTATGAAAAAGTTTATTGCTCTATTTTTATCTGTTTTCATTCTTGCTGCCTGTTCACCTACAATAGGAAGCGAAGAATGGTGTTCGGCTCTAAAAGAGAAACCTAAAGGGGATTGGACAGCTACAGAAGCTAAAGACTTTACAAAGCATTGTATATTTTAAAGTAAGCACAACAAAAACTAAAACAGCTGTTCACTGTTCGTGATCTGCTGCTTTAGTCTGTTAGTTTATCTGCATCACCCCTCTACTTCTTATTTCTAACTATCTTGTAAAGTTATATAATCAACAATAACGTATAAACTTCAGCAGTAATTTCAAGACTATTAAGAGCTTAATATGTACCCTTTAACGTATACAGAACCAGTTTTTCGTCCCCCCAGTGAATGGAAAAGCTTAATATTACAAGTGACTAATGGTTGTTCATGGAATCGTTGTTCTTTTTGCGAAATGTATTCTGATGAAAGTAAAAAATTTAAACCTAAAAAAATTGATTTAATTGAAAAAGAAATTATTTCGATAGTTAAATCAGGTTTACCCGTTGGTCGCGTTTTTCTCGCTGACGGTGATGCTATGATGTTGCCCTTTAATCGAATAAAAGAAATATTGCTGTTAATCAAACAGTACTTACCTCAAGTCACCCGAGTTTCTAGCTATTGCTTACCAAGGAATTTAACCAATAAAACAGCTGAGCAATTATCCGAGCTACAAAAATTAGGCTTAAAGTTAATGTATGTCGGCTGTGAAAGTGGCGACGATGAGGTGCTTGACATAATTGAAAAAGGTGAAACATACAATAGCTCGTTAGTTGCCCTAAATAAAATAAAACAATCAGGTATGAAAAGCTCTGTCATGATATTAAATGGTTTAGGCGGCCCCGAATTATCAAAGCAGCACGCAATTAACTCAGCTCGGTTAATGAATGAAGCTCAACCAGATTTTTTATCAACATTAGTGGTTAGTTTTCCGCTGGGAGAAGAACGTTTTTCTAAGGGGTTTACTGAGCGTCAACACCAACCATTTCGCCTGTTAAATCAGGTAGAATTATTTCAAGAAATGAAATTATTGTTGTCTGAACTCGAATTAGAAAAAACAGTTTTTAGATCTGACCATGCTTCAAATTATTTAGTCTTGAAAGGGATTTTAGGTAAAGATAAAACAAAGCTAGTGAATACCGTTCAAATGGCATTAGAGCAATCAGGAAGCATTCCTATTCGCCAAGAGTGGCAAAGAGGGTTGTAACTAATCTATGAGTTAGCAGCTAAAATCACTACATGATTATAATATGACATTTTATTTATTATTCGATAAAATGTACAAAGACCTAAATAAACTGACATTGTCAGTTTTACTTAACATGAAGATATAATGTCAACTAAAACACAAGCTAAACGTCCTAATAATACACTTTTAGAACTCATTTTTAACATTGCTATTCCGTCGATTATTTTAATGAAATTATCGGGGGATGAATATCTAGGCTCAGTGAATGCCTTAGTGGTAGCATTATTATTCCCTCTTGGTTATGGCTTGTATGATTTTATTAAAAACAAGTCGATGAACTTTATTTCATTACTTGGATTTTTAAGTACCTTGTTGACAGGTGGTATCGGTTTATTTGAATTAGATGTAGAGTGGCTGGCAATTAAAGAAGCGGCAATTCCATCAGCTATCGGGCTAGTGGTGCTAATATCAGGCTTCTGGGGCAAACCATTAATTGCCAAAATTTTGTTAAACCCTATTTTGTTTAATTTAGATTTAATCTATCAGGCTCTATCAAACCAAGATAAAACTGATGAGTTTAAAGCAAAGATTCAGTGGGCAAACCATCTTTTATCGGTAACATTTGTTTTTTCTGCAACGATGAATTACCTATTAGCTAAATGGATTGTAGTTAGCCCTGCAGGTACTGCAAAATTTAATGAACAGCTTGGTGAGATGACCATGTTAAGTTATCCCGTCATTGCTATACCATCAATGATAATGCTAATGGCTATCATGTTTTATGTGGTAAAAAGCGTAATGAAGTTAACGGGTTTAAAATTGGAGCAAATTTTAAACTCTGAAAAATAACTATAAAATTATAACTCCGCTGCTTTGCGATCAAAGCGTACATAGCCTTTCAAATTAGTTCTGTCCGCTTACTGGTCGAAAGCGCGGCTTAAGTTAATTACCTATAGAGTTACTTTCTCATTCCTTCAATGTATTCGATCATTGTTTCAACCCTCGAGTATATGAGCATCTTTGATACTTTGTTATAGCAAACACTGTGCTCACTCAAAAGTTACCTAAAAAGCGTTTATACTTAACAAGTAATACCCGTTTCATTAAGTTTATGATCTTGTTGTGCGTAGGAAAAATATTTCAGGGCAAGGCGCTCGATTGAGTAATAGCTGGCTATTAGGATTGAGAGCAACGCCAACATGGACTATTTTAACCAGTACAAGTGAGCAATAATTTAATCAAATTGGTATAAGTCGACTAATTAACTCATTAATAACGTGAGTGATTACAGGCGGTAAACCATGACAACACCATTACCTATTATTAACATTAAAGCGCAAGCCAACCATCATGCGATATTTCTCATGCTAGTTGGTTTTATACTCTTTTTATTAACTTTATTAGTTAGCCAGTACTACTGGCAAACACTAAGGTTAGTATTAATGTTTATTTTTTTAGTGGCTTTAGTCGTGACTATTACCGGGCTGACAAAGTATTTACAGCCACAGTTTAGTTACCATATAACACCGAAAAAACTAAAATATCAGCACATATACGGTAACTGGCACCTTACTTGGCAACAAATTCAAGCAATAAACCCGATTAGAGAAGTATGCGGACTCACCACAATATCTCTTCCCTATATAGGGATTCGTTTAGTTAACCTAGAGGCACTAGCGCAACAAATATCACCTAGGTTAGCCAACCGACTGATTCATGAACAGCAACCTTTACTCAAATTTTCTTTTGTACAGCAATTATTATCACTAGAGCAAATTCAACTTAATTTCACACCATTTACTTTGCAGTCTGGCCTGAAAATATCCGGACCTATCGGCGCATTTTTACATCATTGCCTAACTCTACACTCTGCATTGGGATATCACCTTTACCTTCCTGAAACGAGTATGGATAGAGAGTTAAATGACTTCCATCAACTACTAAGGCAGTGCCAGCATGCTGCTTCACAATATTATGATGAAGACTTAACACACAGGCATATGCTCAACCATTAAATCAATAAAGCACCTAACCTTCGGTGATAAGTGCTTACGACTGGGGTAAATAGCATAAACATTGATAATGGGCGCGGGATAATCACTAAAAAGTGTTTCTAACGACTTATCTTTAAGCTCCTGCTCCATAGCAAACTCAGGTAAACGACAAATACCATGACCTGCCTTTACCATAGCCAGTTCCATTTGTGCGCTATTACAAAGTAGTTTGGCCGAAACATCAACTTGAATATCGTGGCCATTTTGGTCAACATAATGCCAACGTTTAGGTGTTTTTAAATTGCTATAACAAAGGCATTGGTGCTCAACTAGCTGCTCTGGTTTATTCGGCTTACCAAACTGGTGTAAATAATCACGAGAGGCCACGGTATAACTTTTACAACTATATATTTTTCGGCAGATTAAACTAGATTCTTCCAATTGTTCTGTCGCTCTGATCACTAAATCAAAACCATCTTGGACAAGATCAACACGGCGATCATTTAAATCAAGCTCTAACTCAACATCAGGATAGCGCTGGATGAATTCAGATAAAATTGCGGATAAATGGCCTTGAGCAAAAGCAACAGGGCAGCTAATTTTCAATAACCCTTTTGGCTGAATATGGCTTTGGCTTAATAAGCCTAAAGCATCTTCGGCATCTAATACCAGTTGCTGACACTGTTCAAAATAAACTTTTCCTTCAGGCGTTAAACTTAGTGAACGCGTAGTGCGGTTTAGCAAACGTACTGCTAATCGCGCTTCTAGCTTACTAATTGTTTTACTGATATAAGAATTAGAATGCCCAGTTACTTCAGCAGCCTTGAAAAAACTACCGCATTTCACCACTTGGGTAAAAATGATGATGCCATCAAATAATTTACTGTCTTTACGATTATGTGTCATATGGAAATAAACAAATGCTTTTTGCTATATTAATTACCCTAAGCTTGTAATATATACTAGTCATCATTAACTTGCATACCAATTTACAGGAACAGCCTCATGAAATTATTAGCCTTTGCTGCAAGCAGCAGTTCAAAATCAATCAATAAGCAACTTGCCACTTATGCCGCATCACAAGTTAAACACAGTGATGGCGTTGAAGTGGAAATTTTAGATATTAATGACTATGAAATGCCGCTATTTAGCCAAGATAAAGAAGCAGTTCTTGGCCAGCCGCAGCAGGCAAAAGATTTTTTCGAGAAACTAGGCCAAGCAGATGCCATTATTATCTCTTTTGCTGAGCATAACGGTTCGTATACTGCAGCGTATAAAAACCTTTTTGATTGGACTTCTCGTATTGATCAAAAGCTTTTCCAGAATAAGCCAATGATATTATTATCAACATCCCCAGGTCCTGGTGGCGCAGGTTCAGTGTTAGCAGCAGCAACAGGTTCAGCACCTTATTTTGCTGGTGATGTTAAAGCTAGCCTCTCAATTCCGAGCTTTTTTGATAATTTTGATAGTGAACAACAAGCATTAACGAATCCTGAGTTAGTTGATAAGTTACAAAGTGCAGTGGCTTTGTTAAATACTTAAGTAATTTCTACTTAGGGTAAAGTTAGCTGAATATACCCGTTACCATTCAAGATGCAGGTTTCAGAGTGCACTTTGAATGATTACGGGTCTAAATAGCAAAAACGCTATTTATTGTTAAGAATAACTTTATCAATGTACTCTTCATGGCTAGGGATACGTTTTAATGATTCATTAATAGTCCCGCGCATTCTAGCCATGTGCCCTAACATTTCATCTAACGGCATATGATCAACCATTGGGTGATAACTATCAGGTTTAATCCCTTGACCATGCAACACTGAAAACCAACTGATCTCATTAAAAAGCTCAGTACTCTCTCTGAATATACGACCATTGGCTTGGTATAGTTTCATTTTATCTGCCAAGGTTTGCGGTATTTCCATATTACGGCAGTAGTTCCAAAACGCACTGTCATCACGCTGAGTTGCTTTATAATGCAGGATAATAAAATCTCTAATTCGCGTTATATCGAAATCGGTATGTGCATTGTAAGCATCAATGTCAGCTTGATGAAAACCTTGATCAGGAAACAAACTAAACAAGCGTAATATAGCTGATTGGATTAAATGTAATCCAGTTGATTCAAGAGGCTCAACAAAACCTGCGGATAAACCTATCGCAACACAGTTTTTATTCCAAGCTCTACGCCTTTTTCCCGTCGTCCAGCGTAAAAAATTAGGCTCCCCTATCGCTTTGGTTTTCATATTCTTCTGTAACACAGCTACGGCTTCATCATCTGAAATAAAACTATCCGCATAAACATAGCCATTACCTGTTCTAGATTGCAACGGAATATGCCATTGCCAACCAACCGCTTGCGCCGTAGCTTTTGTATAAGGGTTAAGGATTTCGGCTTTTTCACTTGCTTGAGCAACAGCACGATTACAAGGTAACCAATGACTCCAATCTTCAAAGCCAGTATGCATGGCTTGCTCTATTAATAAACCTTTAAAGCCTGAGCAGTCAATATACAAATCAGCGCTATGCTCTTCGCCATTATCCAGTGTTAATTTATCAATAAAGCCATCTTTTTTTAACGAAACATTCGTTACTTTTGCATCGATTCGCTCAACACCTTTTGTTAGTGAATACTTGCGTAAGTATTGCGCATACAAGGTAGCATCAAAATGAAAAGCATAATTCATCGTTGATAAAGGTGAGTTGGGGATATTTAATGGTCGAGTAAAGCGATCATTTTTTGCCGCTGTGCCCTCAAGACAATAGGATAACAAGTCAGAGTTTTCACCATGCTGTAAACTTTTTAGCCAGTATTGATAAAATTGAATGCCTTCCATATTAATGCCATAACCACCAAAAGGATGCATATAGCTATGATTTGGTTTTGTCCAATTGATAAACTCAATGCCTAGCTTAAATGTACCGTTAGTGGCTTGCAAAAAATCATTTTCATCAATACCAAGCATTTGATTAAATTCTCGAATTTGAGGAATTGTCGCTTCACCAACAGAAACGGTACCAATATCACTCGACTCAATTAACGTAATAGCGCAATTAGTTGTTTTAATAATTTTTGCTAACGCCGCTGCAGTCATCCAACCTGCTGTTCCGCCGCCGACAATAGTAATTTTTTTAATACTTTCTTTACTGGTTGAATTATTTTTATTCATCATTATCTTATTAATTTTTTATTATATCAACGGCTATAAACACAAAAAAAACGGCTAGTAAAACTAGCCGCTTGCGTTGTGATTCATTTAACTTAAATCAGATTAGATGATTAAACCTAAAATCTATAATCTAATTTCAACGTATATGAGCGACCACGAGGATCAGCAACACGAGGATCATACGCTGCACCCGGTGAATAATCATTCTGATGAGCAGTAAATGATGGGTCTTGGTCTAGTAAATTTTTAACACCAAAAACAACAGATACATCTTCAAAACCATTAAACGCAACAGCATAATTATAAGTAGTATAACTTGATACCACAGGGTTCCAGTTTGGCGGATCAATTAAACCTGATTCAATTCCCGGTGGTACTTCGTCTAAATAACTATCACGATATATTTGAGTCAGCGTATGGGCCCAATCGCCTTTGATGTAATTTACCATCAAAGTATACTTCCACTCTAATGGAATGTTACCACGTGAATGTGTGCCAACCTCGTCATCACCGTAAGGAATATTATCATCAAGTTTCTTTTTATCTTCAATTAAATAGCTACCATTAAAGTTAACATTCCATTGGCCACCCGCTAAATCACCATTCAATAACACACCAATTTCTATACCACTAGTTGTGCGTTCACCGGCATTGATATAACGATTATCTACCGCAATAATGTTACCTTCAGGACCACGAAAGAAGTTAGCTGAATATAAGTCATAGTTTTCAATTAAGCGATCTAAACCAGGTGTTTGAATAGTGCCTTCTTTAATAATTTCCCACCAATCAACATTTAAACTAAAGTTATCCGTTGCCGCCCAAACAAAACCTAAACTACTTTGCTTCGATTCTTCTGGGGCTAAATCTTCTTTACCACCATAAATCATAATAGGGTTGATAGGTTCACACTGAGGGTTACCCGGTTGAACAATACCACCTTCACAATGCGCCGGATCAGCAAGATCTAAACCTGTATAGGGCTCTTCAGACAAACCGTTAAATAACTGATTAAATGATGGCGCTCTAAAACCAGTGCTATAACCAGCTCTAAATAACAGTCCTTCTGTCGGTGTATATTTAATGCCTACTTTCGGGTTGGTTGTACCACCAAAGCCCTCATAGTCATCATAACGAGCAGCAAGGTTAACTTCTAATTGATCAAAAACAGGTAATAATGCTTCAACAAATACCGCTTTAATATCACGAGAGACACTAGCTAAGGCATTACCGTCATCAAAAGGCGCCCCATAAATAACTGGACGTTCCTCTGCTTCACGTGCATCTCCGTTAAATTTATATTCTTCACGACGTAAATCAATACCTGTTGCGATAGCAATAGTACCACCTGGTAATTCAAATCCAGTATCACCAGTAATAGAGAAATCGACTTGTGTCATGGTGCTTTCACCGCCATATAGTACAACACCACGAGCAGAAGCAGCCTCTAAACCGTCCATTGCTGCTTGCGTTTGTGTTTCACCTGGCAATAAGAATGGATTTAACGTACCGCTACCAAATAAAGCCGCTAAGCCTTCAGTATAATGATAACCGCCGCCAAGCTCAGATTTAGATTCACTTGAAGCACGCGAAACACCCCACTGATAATCCCAATCAGTTAATACAGTACCTTCACCACCAATTAAGAAACGCGAAGCAGTAGTTGTGGTTTCAATTTCACGAGAGCCACAGTCCATACAGCGCCAACGAAATGAAATAGGAGCGCCAATATTCAATTGATCCGCACCATAATAATCAGACAAAGTATCAACAATATAGTCATATGATGAACCCGACTCTGGATACCAATCACCATAGAAATTCCACGGTGTCATTTGGTTAGGTTCAAAAACTTTATTAGTCACTACTTCAGAAGCGACTATTTCCGCAAATATTTCATGATCTTCGGCTAGCTTATATGTACCTCTTGTAACAAAATCAATTTTTTCAACAGGTTGCTGTAATACCGCAGCACGAGGATAATCCCATGCACAACTATTAGTTTCATTAGGGCGATTCCATAATGCGCCAGTATCTACATCAGTATTTTCAAAAGCATCACAACCAGGCTGTCCCGGTAATGCCATTAAGTTTGGCACGGTATTATTTAAACCCGTAATAGGGTCAACTAAGCCATCACCAATTAAGTTATAACGAATATGGTCTGGATCATTACCGTTAGCACCACGATCATTAAAAGAACCATAAGGTGTACCACGAGTATCAGGTGACAAACCACGATCTGGTTGGAAAGTATTGGTAAAATCGCGTTGATCACCACGTAATACTTTATTTTCACTGGCTGACAATGTCGCCATGATATTGTAGCCATCTTTATTTAAATCACCCGTACCCGCTAATAAGCTCATACGGAAAATATCACCGCCACCAGCTTCGGTTACGTCGGCAAAAGCGGAAACTTCTGCACCTTGGTAGTTCTTTTTAAGAATAAAGTTAATAACACCGCCAATGGCATCTGTACCATAAATTGCAGAAGCACCATCACGCAACACTTCAACACGCTCAATAGCAGCCATTGGTATTGAATTTAAATCAACAGAGCGCCCCTTCATACCATGGGTCGCCACACGGCGGCCATTAAGAAGAACTAACGTAGAGCCAGGGCCTTGACCACGTAAATCAGCACTAGATGCGCCGTTATTTCCACGTTCAGAGCCACCAACAATACCCGCATTACTGGCTAAGTTTAATGCCCCGTTACCAGCAATATTCAATTGTAATAATAATTGCTCTGCTGACGATATACCTTGGGCGACTAAGTCTGCTTTAGAAAAAATGGTTAAAGGTAGTGAGCCTTCTAGCGCTGTTCTTTTAATATTAGAACCGGTAATTTGTATCCGTTCAACTTCATCTTCTTGTGCTATTTCTTCATTTACTTCTGCGGCAAATCCTGAAGAGCAAATACCGGCCAATGCTAAGCAAAGAGCGATTTTACTTCTTTTCATTTTTTTATTTGTATTAGTGATCATGCTTGAAACTCCGATTTTGTATAATATTTTTTGTTATTTCCGCTATCAATGAATTCCCTTTAACTTTTAACAACATAACCTCGTAAAATACCACAGCAAGCAACAAATTATTTTTTATTGGGTATTAAAACTAGAAACGCTATTTTTTATTCCTTCATCAGTTTACCGTAATTAAACCGATTACTTTTGCAAATCAAACACAATGATTGCGTAAATAAACCGCAAATAGTATGCAAATTATGTGCAAGACAGACTTAAATTATAAGTTTAATAACTGCTGAAATTTATAGCTCTTTTTAAACAACTCTACATGTTTATTAAACTAAAAACTTATGCTTTTTTACTGCAATCTTAGCAAGTAAGCAGGCGCCATCGAGCGCATCACCTTTTGCACTGACCAAAAAATCTTTCGTTGTGGCTGACAATAGTTTTTGAGTAAAGGGCGCAAGTCCTCCCAGTAAGACTACCGGCAGTGCGGTATCAACACGAGTATCTGTAATAAGAGCTTCGACACTGGCGATATGATCGGCAATGATTTTTTTCGCCGCTGGACAGTCTGATTTGTGTTCAGTAACCAAGGGCGATAACTGCGCAAAATCTACAGGCTTGGCGCTGGCTAACCAAGAAACTATTTTCTGACGTGTTATCACTGAGCTATTTATCTTTGAGCTACCTTTAACATTAATAAAAGCTGCCACCGCTTTAGCTAATTTACTATTTGCATAACCAAAATGTTGAAACTCTGCAATTAGTGCCTGAACACTATGGTAGCCCAGTTTAGCGCCACCACCTTCATCACCAATGATAAAGCCCCAGCCACCAACCATGTGCTGAGCCAGTTCATCTTGTTCATTTAACTGTAAGCGCATGCCCACAGAGCCAGTCCCTAAAGCAACCACAGCAACTTCGCCGCCACTATTTGCCCCATAAACAGACGTAGTAGCATCGCTATAAATGTCTAAAGCCGCAAATGCATGTGCAAATGTTTGTTTTAGTTTAGCAACTGCATAGCTGTTACCAGCGCCCGCTAAGCCAAAGACGGCAACGACCTCAATTAATTGGCAACCTGCTTGTCCGGTAACCTCATCAATTAAGGTGTTTAACACGCTCAGCGCGCCCGAAAAATCATTACTTAATGATGATGGGCCTGAAATCGCTTGCCATTGCGCTTGCGTAGTTAAATTGACTAAACGCGCAACAGTTTTACTACCGCCACCATCAATCCCTAAAATGTAGTTAATGCTTTTCCGAGCTTGTTTTTTATGCTGCAACGCCATTAAGCGTGTACCTCAAGTGTATTCTCATTACTTGAATTACAGGGCTTATTAATAATATTCCGTGTACCTAGCAAACATACTAAGGTAGAAATAAATGTCGCAATGCATAGCTTCCAGGTAAAGGCTAAGTCAAAAACTAACTCTGCTGGTAAATACAATGCTTGAACATAAGGCTGAAATAGCAAAGTAATAACAAACCCCGTGATTAAGGCTGCAGTTACTGAGCGTTCACTGCCTCGTTTGGTAAACAGCGCAGTGAAATAAACCCCTAACAAACCACTATAAGAAAACAACATCACACTCAAGGCGAAAGCCAATAATGGCGTATCGGTATGCTGTTGCCAATAAAAACACAATACCGCCATCGCAGCTAACGCTATTGCAACAATAATCATACTGATTTTACCTGCCTTAACATAGTGACTATCAGCAAGTTGCAAACCCTTATTCAAGTTAAAGGGACGATATAAATCTTGCACCAATACCGATGACATCGAGCTTAGACCTGAATTTAACGTAGATAAGGCTGCCGCAATAATCCCTATCGTTACCAAACCACGTACACCGGCGGGAATTTGATTAAGCACATACGACATAAATACCGTTACTTTGGCACCATCAAATGATGTCATTGCCGTTGCTGCACCCTCACCCATTAAATCAGGACGTTGATAAAAAATAAATAATAATAAGCCGATAACCAAAAACAACAGCATAACAGGAATAACCATCACCACAGAAAGTAACATCGCTTTGCTACCTTCTTTAGCTGATTTACAGGTTAACACTCTTTGGGTCATATCTTGATCTAAGCCAAAAGCAGCAATATTAAGTAATAGAAATCCCGTGATAGATGACCAAAAGCCAAACATACCGGCGCTGCTAAAATCTAAATCAAAATTAAATAACGTGAGCTTTGAGGTTTGGGTAAAACCTGTTGTGGTAACCGCAGGCTCTTGCAACGCAGCAACAATTGTTGAGAAGTCCGCCGGGATAGCGATAAGTAAAAAATAAATCACAAATATCGCAGCGCTAACATAAACAACGGCTTGAATAACATCACTATAAATAACCGAACGTACACCGCCAAATACAGAAAATAACAAACCAATAACCGTAATAATTATTGTTGAGTAAACAATACTCTGTGCCGTTATATCACCGAATAAAATCATCGCAACAGCGATGGCTGCCATATACAAACGAGCGCCACTGGCAAATACACGACCAAATAAATACATAATACCGGCATGTTTTTTAGCTCTTGGTCCTATTTGTTGTTCAAGTAATTCATAAACAGTAAAAACCTTATATTGGTAAAACTTAGGAATGAGGTAAACGGCAACAAAAAATGCCGCAATAAAAGCGCCAATATTAGTTGCTAGATAAGATAAATCACCACGGTAACCCATATCAGGGCCACCTAAAAAGGTTGCAGCCGATTGTGACGTTGCCAAAACAGAAATAGACACCATCCACATTGGCATAGCATTACCGCCAAGAAAGTAATCATTACTGCTGGTTGTTTTTTTTCGATTTACCCACCAGCCTGACAGCAATAATATAGCGCCATAAGCGATAAACACCAACCAGTCTAAACTTGTATATTCTGCGCTCATAAAAAACCTTTATTCACTTAACAAAGTACATAACACATCAGAGAATATATTATTCCTATACATAAGTACACATGGAATTAATCACAAGGGTTTTTTGTTTGATTAGACGTGGATAAAGCTGAAATTTCCACGACGATAATCACGGAAATTAAATACTACCGTTCAATAAAAACCTAAAGCTCAGCTAAGTCTTAAAGCTCAACCAAACCATCAATGCTTTCGATGCCTAAACCCGGTGCATCACTTAAGCTAATATTAGCTAGATTAAAATTTACACCGCCATGTACAGGATCGTATTGCCCAAGTGCAGGGCCATCGAGGTCAATTTTAGTGATAACATTTGATCTTGCCGCGGCTAAATGTGCTGCAGCCGCCACACCTATACTACCTTCAAGCATACAACCAATCATGCAATCGACATGATAAATTTGGCAGATATCGGCAATTTTAATGGCATTAGATAAGCCGCCTGTTTTCATCAATTTAATATTGATAATATCTGCAGCACCAGTAGTAATAAGTTCAATCACTTCTTTAGGGCCAAAGGCGCTTTCGTCCGCCATTATTGGCGTCAAAATTCGCTCAGTGACATAGCGCATACCGGCTAAATCATCTGCTCTAACTGGTTGCTCAATTAACTCTAGTTCAACCCCCGCAGCATCAAGTTTTTGCATGGCAAATACCGTTTGCTTAGCTGTCCAACCTTGGTTAACGTCTAACCGAATTAATGCTTTACCCTTTACGGCTTGATAAATCTTTTTGACTCGTTCAATGTCTTGATGAATATCATTGCCAATCTTAATTTTTAATATATCAAACCCTTGGACCAATGCTTTTTGACTGTCACTGAGCATTTTATCAATGTTATCAATACTGATGGTGATATCAGTTTTTAGTTGATTACAGCCACCACCTAACAGTTTGTACAAGGGTGCTTGATATAATTTTCCCCATAAATCATAAAGGGCAATTTCCACCGCCGCCTTAGCGCTAGTATTTTTAATAAGTGCCGACTGCACAATATTAGTGTTATCACTAATATTGGCAATATCTCGCCCGATTAATGCTGGCTTAAGCACAGTGTCTATCGCTGCCATCACCGAGCCATGCGTATCACCCGTGATCACCGGAGTCGCCGGTGCTGCGCCGTAGCCAACTTCTCCATTATCGGTTTCAATAATCACCACTAAATCGTCAATGTGGGTCACACTACGAAGCGCTGTTTTAAAAGGAGTCACTAAAGGTACGGTTAATTTGGCAAAACGAATGTTAGTTATTTTCATCTAGTTACCTTTATCATCGTTATTTCGCTCTTATACGCTTAATGTTAGTAATATTATTAACATAGTTTTTTAAAGGTAATAGTGGCGTAACGGACACACCATTTAACGTACCACTGTATGCTTCACCACGCTCATCAATATAGCTCAAACCTTTAACATCATGAATGACATAAGGTTTAGAATTTTCCTGACCTAAATACATCATTACATGGCCAGGAATATAAATAAGATCGCCCACTTGCATGCTCTCAATGACTTTCAACTTATCCGCTTTAGCTGTGTCTTTGGCAAAGAAATGATTTTGGCCATAGGCACCTTTGGCTTGTTGCCCTGAATTTCTTGGCATCAACAAACCAAAACTTTTATAGATTTCACCAATAAAACCAGTACAGTCTCTACCATTATAGTCATGCCCCCAACCGTAACGCTCTCCTAAAAACTTAAAAGATTGCGTCACTAAGTTTTGCTTGGTAAAAGGTAAATAACCCACACGTACATCTTGACCACGTGGTATGGGCACAAGTTTAAGCGCTAATTTACCTTCAGCATTTCTCACGGGTAATTTAACAATGTAATTAGCAAACGGGTTTTGACCATATAACGCATTGCTATATTCACTACGTTTTGCCAAAGGTAAGCGGATGCCCATATCCAATTGGACGTTTGATATCGCTTTATCATTTGGCACATGGTTAGTAAAAACTTTGCTGCCAGTTACCACAATAAAGGTTTCATCATTTTTAAACGCTGAAATAGCAGCTTTATCGCCAATCGCTACGTCTTCTTTAGGCATCCAAGCGAGATAGTTATAGGCTTGTACTAAAAACCATTGCTTGTCTTTACTGACATGTAAAATAGCTACGGCATCACCAGGAAATAAACCACTTTCTTGAAACCTGTCTAAATCTCTATCTTTTCCCCACTTAAAAACTTTATCTAAGGTTGGAAAGGTACGCAGTATTGAGCGTTTTACTACTAGACCAAACCTCACTGTATTTTCAGCTTTCACCGTATTTTGGTTAGTGCTTTCAATATAAGCGGCGTAATCGTTCTGATTTAGTTGCTCGCCATTATCATAAAAACGTTTATGACTTGAAGGCTTACTTATACTGCGTATTTTTTCTAATAATTGCGCTTTACTTAAACGATCGGTCATCACTAGCGGCTCAACAATATGAGGGTTATTTCGTACTAGATTTTGATTGAACTGAGCAATGTTCGTTTGGCTCATCAAAGGAGTATTATCTTGTGTTAATTTATCCAACCAATGGCTGGGGGATAATTGTATTTCACTCATCCCAATCACATCTGTACTGTAGTCAGGTACTTGGGCAAAAACATCAGCATTTAAAATAGATGCCGATAATACCGAGACTTTAAACAAGGCTAATAAATTATTTGTTTTCATCATTTTTCCTGTTTATTTATCGATGTAAGCTTATTTCAGTTACTTTTGAATACGAATTTTATTACGTTTTTTCATTCGACTTTTTATATGCTTCTTTATAGAATAAAATTCACTACAAAAGTGACAAAACTTTACCAACCAATAAACCGCCGCCCGTACCAACAATATAGCCGAGTAAAGCCATTAACACCCCTACTGGTATTAATGCACGAGAATATGCAGCGGCAAGTATAGGCGCGGAAGCCACACCGCCAATATTGGCCAGCGAAGCAATACCACAAGTGAACAAATCAAACTTAAATAGTTTAGCGGCAATAACCATTAACACACCATGGATAGCCAGAATGACTAAGCCCATTAATATGTACATAGGCGCTTCTGTTAGCTCAGCAAAGTTCGCCCTAGAAGCAATAAGGGCAACAATTAAATAAAGCATAATATTAGATATTTCAGTTGCGCCAAATAGTTTACTTAAAGGCGTCATCGCACATAGCACCCCTATAATAGTGACTATCAATACCGTCCAGGTTGTAGTGGTAAAAAATGCGGATGTTGGTAGCATTTGGGCAAAATATTGTGTCACTGCTGATACAGCTAGTGCCAAACCAAGTAAAAACAATAAAGAAGCACTTTGATCGCCTTTAGCATCCTGTTTTTGTTCACTTAACTTAGCACTAATTTCATCTAGTTTATCGCTATTGGTACCAATCCAACGATCAAAGCGCTTTGAATAAGGCACCAAGGATAATAATAACATCACCCAAATGGCATAATCTATCGAGTCAATAAGTAAGGTATAGCCCATCGAATTATCGGGAACATTTAAGGCTAATTGAATAGCCGCCATATTACCGGTCCCTCCCATCCAGCTGCCGCTAAGTGCAGCGAAGGTTTTCCAACTGTCTACTTCCAACATAGGTAAAAACAAGGCATAAGCCACAACAAACGCAATACCAATAGTGATTGAAGCAGTGAGAAAGGCAAAAATAATTTTAGCGCCTAACTTTTTAATTTGCCTTAGATCGGCATTAAGAAGCATTAAAAAAATCATTGCTGGTAAGGTATTTGTTTTAAGGGCTTTATAGACTGTATTAATTTCATCTGTTTGCTGCCAAACGCCAAAAGTAGACATTATCATCACAGAGAAATATAAGATAACAATCGCCGGCAATACATCAAATATTTTTAACTGGCTTTTTGATTCAAAAAACTTCAAAGCGCCTGCTGTTACTAACAAGATGGCAAGGTAAGGAAAGGCACTGATGATCATTTAATTGCTGCTCTTTTTAACGTTATTACCAGCAAACTAACACTGCCGGTATCAAAATAAAATAAATATTTCAAAAAAATTATAATTATTGCGGTATTTTATTCATAAAAAGCGAATGAACAATATTTATTTACTTATTTTCTATTTACTCTACGCACGTTCATGTTTAGAGCAAATATTTCTGCTAGCTGTTATTGTACTAAGGTAATTGGCAATACACCTTTTGCTTGCTGCTTAGCGAGTAAAATATTAGTAAGTGCTGCCAAGCTTGGGGCAACAAATTTAGCCGTTTTATCATCATAATATGTATGACCGTCAAAGGTTGCCAACAGCCAATCGCTGTACTGGTTAAATTCTGCTAATTTTGTCGGTAATTTTAAAGAAACAAATACCGTCGTTATTCCCTTTTGTTTAGCATACTTTAGAATTTTTAATGCTTTCGCGCTGTCATTGGGACCTTTTATTATCTCTTCAGTGCTATGTGCGAGATCTTCAACACCACCTAATTCTACCGCCGTTTTTTGACTATCGCAGGCAACAATAACTACATCGGTGTTGTTTAATTGGCTAAACAGGTCTTTTTCATCATAATCGCGTAAGTTTGAGTGAGTGATTTTCCTAACTGAAGCCTCTGAAGTTAGATAGTTCACCATCGCCTTTGACTGTTCTGATTTTGGAAAGACCACATGTATTTTATTACTCGCCACTAAATTAGCTAAGCTATTAGTTTTACTAATTTCAACAATCGCATTTTGTGCCAGTGACATTTCAATTGCTCTATGCTGTTCATTGCCTAATGTCTGTTCCGCTTTACTGATGTTAATAGCTAATTGTTCATCAGAAACAATCTCGCTATCAAGGCCTTGCTTAGCCTTTACAATTCTTGCCACTGAAAGCGCTACTTCATCACGCATCAATTTTTGTTCTTCAACGCGATCGGCTAGGTCAGTAATGAATGTTTTGAAGCGATTAAGATCTCCTTTCGTTCTTATTTTCATCGGCATCATCGCGATATCAGCGCCAGCATCAAAGGTAGCCAATACCGCTTCAATTTCGGTAAAAAAGCTACTAATACCTGCCATATCTAAAGCATCAGTGATGATTATCCCTTTAAAACCCATATCTTCTCTTAATAAATTGGTTAATATTTTTTTAGATAAGGTTGCAGGTTTGATCATCGACTGACCAAATTTATTTACCACTTCTGAAGAGTCTAAAGCGGGGTATTGAATGTGTGCGGTCATAATCATTTGCACATTTGTTTTTTCAAGCGCTTGACTAAAGGGATATAAATCAACACGCTTGGCTAGCGGCAAACTATGCATAACGGTAGGTAAACCAGTGTGACTATCAACATTAGTATCACCATGACCAGGGAAATGCTTAAGAGTAGCCATAACCCCCGCCGATTCAATGCCTTCCAACATAGCGATACCTAAATCCGCAACAATTTGTGGTTTTTCACTAAAAGAACGGACATTAATCACGGGGTTTTCTAGATTTACATTCACATCCACAGTAGGGCCGTGATTCACATTAATGCCTAATGCTTTCAGCTCTGCGCCAAGCACTTTACCCACTTCGCGAGCATATTCATCTCCCTTACTCGCATACGTTGCGCCAATTGACATATTGCCCGTAAATGACGTACCAATTTCACGTGGAATACGCACTACACGACCGCCCTCTTGGTCGGTAGATATCAACAATGGTTGACCTACTTGTGACTTTAACGCTGCATTTTGCAAATCTCGCGTTAAAGTAACTGTTTGCTCAACCGATTCAATATTTTGTGCAAATAAAATAACACTACCTAATGACGTGTCAGTAATTAACTCCGCCAGTTCATTAGGTAACTCAGTCATCGGTTTTTTGCATTGAAAGCCTTCAACGTTGGCTTCTTCCTCACTTACATCTGGACAATAAAAGCGTAAATCTAACATTATTTTTTGCGCTAGCTGATTTTCAAGGTTGACGCGCTCACCAGTTAATGGCTTGGTAACGCAGCCTTGCATAGCGATAATAGAAGAGACAAGCATTACTAAGCCACTTACCTTGAATATGTTTACCGGAAAAGGTGTTTTATTAGATTTAAAATTTAAAGGCATAGAAGATCACAAATTTAATATTTACATCAATGTGGTGAGAGAATAAAAATACATTCACAATTTAGGGTGTAAATAGCTGTACATACCAATCGTATTAAAATGTACTTTCTGGATTGAACAGCGCCACTATGACAAAGTCTTTTGCATTCAACAGGGAAAAAAAACACATTTATCTCATCTTTTTTATGCAAATTTTGCACAATTTAATAAATTAAGAAAAATACCGCTTGTCTTTTCCCCTTAAACTAACGATATTCAATGCTTCAAAGTAGTGGAGAGTAGGTTTGTGAATAGTAAAATTTTAGTCGTTGATGACGACGCACATATCAGAGAAGTAATCACCTTCAGTTTAACCCGAGCTAATTTCGATGTAATAGAAGCACAAGACGGTAAACAAGCATTAGTGCAATTCAAAAGTCAAAAACCTGATTTAATTATCCTTGATATTGGTATGCCTGAATTAGAAGGTACCGATGTTTGTAAAATCATCCGCCATGAATCACAAGTTCCGCTGATATTTTTATCTGCACGAGATGAAGAAATTGATAGAATTCTGGGCTTAGAGCTTGGTGCTGATGACTATATCACTAAGCCGTTTAGCTCACGTGAATTAGTCGCCCGAGTAAAAACTATTTTACGACGCGCCAATATCACCCAAAGTGACTCAGCATCATGCAGTGAAATAAATCACGGTTTATTATTTATCAATAGTGATACTCGTGAAGTGAAATGGAATGATACCCCCTTAGAATTAACTGCGACTGAATTTCAAATGTTAATTACTATGGCAAAGCGCCCTGGGCATGTTTTTAGCCGAGAGCTATTAATGGATGGTAGTTATTCCCACAATATTTCCGTCAGCGATCGTACCATCGACAGCCATTTACGTCGGATTCGAAATAAGTTTAAAGGCGCTGGTGGCGAGCCCATTGATACGGTACATGGGGTCGGTTACCGGATTAATATTTGTAAAGAGTTACTAGCATAATAATGAAGATTCGCCTTCGGCTTAGTTATATATTTATTTTAATTAATTCAATCATTTTATCTTTGCCTGTTGTTGGTATTGCTTTGATGAAATTGTACGATAGTACATTAATCAGACAAACTGAAAATTCGTTAATCACCCAAGCGGTAATGTTAGCCAGTATTTATACAAAAGAACTACAGAACAATTATCCTGATTTAACCATACAAACGTATGGCAAGGCGCTGCCTAAGAAGTATTGGCCCAAAGATGACCCTATCATGGGAAAATGGCGTCCAGTATCCGCAACGTTAGATCTTATCAACAGTCCCGTTTTCCCAAAAGAACTTCCCCCACAAGCAACTGAGACAAGTGTTGATCCCATTGCATGGCAGTTGGGCACAAACCTAGATAACCTATTAAAAGAAGTACAATTAACCACACTTTCAGGGATGCGCATTATTGATATTAACGGCATCATAGTGTCCTCAACAGGTGAAGTTAAAAATAAAAGTTTACTTAATCGACCCGAAGTTGTTAGTGCACTAAAAGGGGAAAGTAGCCGAGTCATTAGAAAAGCAGCCCGACAAAAGGAAGATCGTTTTTTTTCACCAATAAGCCGCTCAACAGATATTCGCATTCATGTCAGTTATCCTATTATTCTTGAGCAACGAATAATAGGCGCAATACTATTAATTCGTACGCCAGCAAATGTTTACCAACATATATACCAAAATATTGAGCTATTTATTTCATATATTGTGTTATTAATAATGATCGTTTTAGCCATTTCTCTTTTTATGGCTTATGCCATTACGAGGCCAATAAAAGCCTTAGTCGTACAAGCGAAAAAAGCAACGGCAACTGATAGTGCTGATAACCAATTAACGGTACTTGAGCACCCCGTTACCGCAGAATTTGAGCTACTATCAAAAGCCTTGGTTAAAATGTCTAATAAACAAAGCCAACGGGCTAAGCAAATTAAAAACTTTGCTTCTTATGTCTCTCATGAATTTAAAACGCCCATTACGGCCATCAAAGGCGCGACAGAAATCCTACAAGATCACATGGATGAATTATCCGAACAAGAACAGCGACAGTTCCTCAATAATGTTGCGGTAAACACTAAGCGCATGGAATTATTAATGCGCCAATTAACCGAGTTGGCTAAAGCAGATACTCAAAAAATTCCATCTACACCCTGTAATTTAGTTAAGATTATTGAGCAACAAATAGCGTTTTATCATAAAACCTTTGTCTCTATTTCATTTAAAAAGCCTGCTAAGGCAGTGCTTGTCTATATGAATAATGAATTACTCACTAGTATCATTAGTAATTTATTTGAAAATGTCGCTCAGCACGGAGGTGAGTGCATTGTCATTGATGTCGTTAAAAATAATCAGCATTATGTATTATCCTTTAGCGATAATGGTAAAGGCATATCTGAGCAAAATGCCAAGCGAATTTTTGAACCTTTTTTCACTACAGCGAAACACAGTGGCGGTACCGGTTTGGGCTTAGCGATTATCAGTACTCTATTAACCGCGCATCACGGTGAAATTCATTTACGACAAAGTAAACGAGTGAAAAATGAAGTCAACTCAAGCCAACAAGGCTGTCATTTTGAACTGAGTTTTCCACTTTTATTTTAACTAATACCAGTTTGATTAAGTTTGTGATCTTGTTGTACGTAGGGAAAATATTTCAGGGCAAGGCGCTCGATTGAGTAATAGCTGGCTATTAGGATTGAGAGCAACACCGACATGGAGTATTTTAACCAGTACAAGTGAGCAATAATTTAATCAAATTGG
>MAAC01017473.1_pt1 | contig 64992 bp, 56 predicted proteins | sample 1115981 | NCBI WGS metagenome assembly MAAC01 (sample SAMN04961126, study PRJNA320927) | seawater metagenome | isolation source: sample BD02T64 sea water enriched with oil for 64 days | place: USA:Gulf of Mexico | collected 2013-07-27 | reverse complement strand
CAATTAATGTATCTTGCTTTTTTAGAATATTAACATAAAAATTAAAGAATATATATGGCTGAAGGCGAAAAATTGATCCCAATTAATATTGAGGATGAAATGAAATCGGCTTACATTGACTATTCAATGTCAGTTATTGTCTCACGTGCATTACCAGATGTTAGAGATGGAATGAAACCTGTACACAGACGTGTTTTGTTTGGAATGCATGAATTAGGTATTAGAGCTACAGGTGCTCATAAAAAATCTGCAAGGATCGTTGGTGAGGTTTTAGGTAAATACCACCCTCATGGGGATACTTCAGTTTATGATGCAATGGTTCGTATGGCTCAAGAATGGAGTTTGCGATATATGTTAGTTGATGGACAGGGAAACTTTGGTTCTATCGACGGAGATAGTCCAGCAGCAATGCGTTATACTGAAGCACGTATGCAAAAGATTTCTGAAGACATGCTGGCAGATATTGACAAAGAGACAGTAGACCATCAATTAAATTTTGATGATACCTTAAAAGAGCCTACTGTTTTGCCAACTCGAGTTCCTGGACTTCTTATTAATGGTGCTTCTGGAATAGCCGTTGGTATGGCAACTAACATGCCTCCACATAACCTTACAGAAGTAATTGGAGGAACCATCGCATATATTGAAGATAACGATATAGATATTGAGGGATTAATGCAGCATATAAAAGCTCCAGATTTTCCAACAGGTGGTGTTATATATGGTTATGAAGGTGTAAAAGATGCTTTTCATACTGGTAGAGGTAAAATTGTAATGCGCGCCAAAGCTTCTTTTGAAGAAGTTAAAGGAAGAGAATGTATTATCGTTTCTGAAATTCCTTATCAAGTGAATAAGGCAGATATGATTAAAAAAACTGCAGATTTAGTAAATGATAAAAAAATTGAAGGTATTTCAAATATACGAGATGAATCCGATAGAAAGGGTATGCGAATTGTATACATTTTAAAACGTGATGCTATCCCGAACATTGTACTTAATATGTTGTACAAGTACACTTCATTGCAATCCAGTTTTAGTGTTAATAATATTTGTTTAGTAAAAGGAAGGCCTCGTTTATTAAATTTAAAAGAGCTTATTCATTATTTCGTAGAACATCGCCATGAGGTAGTAGTAAGACGTACAGAATATTTACTTCGTAAAGCTGAAGAGCGTGCTCATATTTTAGAAGGACTGATAATTGCTTCAGATAATATAGACGAAGTAATTAAATTAATTCGTGGTTCTAATAATGCAGATGAAGCTCGGGCGAAATTAATTAAAGCCTTTGAACTTTCAGAAATTCAAGCAAAAGCAATTGTTGAAATGAGACTTCGTCAGCTTACGGGTCTAGAACAAGACAAGTTGCGAACTGAGTATGAAGAATTAATGAACACCATTCAAGGTTATAAAGACATTTTAGGTAGTAAAGAACTTAGGATGACTATCATTAAAGAGGAGCTAGAAGTAATTAGAGCAAAGTATGGAGATGAGCGTCGTTCTGTTATAGAATATGCTGGAGGAGATGTAAGTATTACGGATTTAATACCTGATGAGAAAGTAGTGATTACCATTTCGCATGCGGGTTATATTAAACGAACTTCTCTTTCTGAATATAAAAAACAGAATAGAGGAGGAGTAGGTGCAAAAGCATCTTCTACACGTAATGAAGATTTCCTGGAGCATTTATTTGTAGGGACTAACCACCAATACATGTTATTCTTTACCCAAAAAGGAAAGTGTTTCTGGATGCGAGTTTTTGAAATCCCAGAAGGATCAAGAACCTCGAAAGGTAGAGCGATTCAAAACCTTGTTAATATAGGACAAGATGATAAAGTAAAAGCTTTTATTTGTACACAAGACCTAAAAGACGAAGAATATATTAATAGCCGTTATGTGATTATGGCTACAAAAAAAGGTCAAGTAAAGAAAACACCTTTAGAACAATATTCACGCCCAAGAACTAATGGTATTAATGCAATTACCATAAAGGAAGATGATGAATTATTAGAAGCTAAATTAACAACAGGAGACAGTCAAGTTATGTTGGCAGTTAGATCTGGTAAAGCCATCCGTTTTGAAGAAGAAAAAACTAGATCTATGGGTAGAAATGCTTCTGGTGTTAGAGGAATTAGATTAAGTGATGAGTCTGATGAAGTTATCGGAATGATTACCATTAACGAATCTGAATCAAATGTATTAGTTGTTTCTGAAAATGGATATGGTAAACGATCTAGTTTAGAAGATTATAGAATAACCAATCGAGGAGGAAAAGGAGTTAAAACCATTAGTATAACAGAAAAAACTGGGAACTTGGTTGCAATTAAAAATGTTACTGATAAGGATGACTTAATGATAATTAATAAGTCTGGAATTGCAATTCGTCTTGCTGTAGAAAGTCTACGCGTAATGGGACGTGCAACTCAAGGTGTTCGTTTAATAAAAGTTCGAGATGGAGACGCTATAGCTGCAGTTGCAAAAGTAATGCATGATGAAGATGAAGTAGAATTAGATGAAGAGGGAAATGTAATTGTTTCAGAAAGTGACACAATAACTTCCGATCAATCAGAGGATACAAATCAAGATGCAACAAATGAAGAAGAATAATTCAAATAATTTATTTATAAATACAGGTAAAATGAAAAAACAAATTTTAATAGTGGGAATTATGATGATTTCTACACTAACTTTTGGCCAAAAAAAGGAGATTAAAAAAGCTGAAAAAGAAATAAAATCTGGAAACTTTACAGAAGCAATTTCAGTATTAAAGCAAGCGGAAGGTCTTATTGCTAATACTGAAGAAGAAGTAAAGGCTCAATATTATCTAGCAAAAGGTGAAGCTTATATGGGAGAAGCTGGGGGTGATCTAGACAAATTAAAAATTGCTGCAGAATCTTTATTAAAATCAAAAGAAGTGTCTCCTAAAGGTAAATATGTACCTAAAGTAGATTTAGCGATGATTAACCTAAGAGCAGCACTTGTTAATAGTGCAATTGAAGATCAAAATAGCAATAAATATAGTATAGCTGCAGAAAAACTTTATACAAGTTACTCTGTAAGTAAGACAGATACTTCAGATCTTTATTTTGCTGCAGGGAATGCTGTAAACGCAAAAGATTATGATACTGCATTAAAATATTATAAAATGTTAATTGATGTTGATTATACAGGAATTAAAAAAGAATATTTTGCTACTAATAAAGAAACTAATGTTGAAAAAAGTTTTGATTCCAAAGAAGAAATGAACAAAGGGGTTAAAGGTGGAAACTTTATTAAGCCTAGAACTACAAATTCAGAATCAAAAAGAGGTGGTGTTTTAAGAAATATGACTTTAATTTATGTAAGTAATGGTGAAAGTGAAAAAGCTGCTAAATTAATAAAACAAGCAAGAAAAGAAAATCCAGATGATTTGGCATTAATGAATGCTGAGGCAAATTTGTATTATAAAGCTGGGGATATGGTTAAGTATAAAGCCATCATCAATGAGGTGATAAGCAAGGATCCAAATAATCCCGAACTATATTATAATTTAGGTGTTGCTAGTAAAAAGAATGGAGAATTTGACCCTGCCGTCGAGTATTACAAAAAAGCATTAGAATTGAATCCTGATTATGTGGAAGCATTAATAAATTTAGCAGATTTAATGCTTTCTAAAGATGATGCTATGATTAAAGAAATGAATGCTCTAGGGACTTCAACAGCAGATTATAATCGTTATGATGAATTACAAGAAGAACGAAACAATTTGTATAAAGAGGCATTGCCTTTTTTAGAAAGGGCATCTAATATTCGTAATGAAAATGTTGACTTAATAAATACACTTAAAAATATTTATAGTCAATTGGGTATGGATGATAAAGCAAAAGAAATGAGAACTCTATTAGAGAATTTAGAAGGAGGGAATTAATCAAGATTAATTATATAAAAAAAGGCTGTCTTTAAAGACAGCCTTTTTTTATATAATACGTTTAATAACTCTTAACTTATGAGTATGATTTCTCATTTGATAATTAAAAATCCCTGAATGATCTAATCTGTCAACACGTACTTGTCCATGAGCATGAATAATATAATTATCTTTCATAATAATTCCCACATGGGTAATGATCCCTTCTTCATTATCAAAAAAAGCTAAATCTCCTGGTTCACTTTCCTCTATAAAACTCAAAGAATCTCCCTGAGTTGCTTGCTGGCTTGCATCCCGAAGTAATTGATATCCATTTAATTTATATACCATTTGAGTAAAACCGCTACAATCTATACCAAAAGGAGTTTTACCTCCCCATAAATAAGGACTATTTATGAAAAGATGCGCAGTTTCTATAATTTCGGATTTTGGCTGTATGCCACTTATAGAATTACCATCATAATGATGACCTAAATACTTTGTAGAATCAATGGAAGAACCTAAACAAATGGAAAGTAATTCATTTTCTGAAGTTGTAACAATATCTACCAAATTAGCTGAGAGATGATTAGTACTGTTTTCTAGAGAATTAAAATCTTCCTCAGAAATTATAAGATATTGTTTATTGTCTATCCAGCCCTCATATTTATCGAAAGATAATCGAATACGACTCCATTTTTTTCTTCTTTCTAAAACATTGAATGTTTCTCCATATAAAATTTGAGAAACCATTTCGCTTGAATCTGAAGCTACAGCTCTAAGCGGAACAATACTCAAATTACAAAGGCCGTAGTTCATTTAGATAAATTAATATAGAAAGAGTTGAAAATCAAAAATAGAAATTATATTTCAAGTACCATTGCCGATGCACCTCCACCACCATTACAGATAGCAGCAGCACCAATTTTAGCATTGTTTTGTTTTAATACATTGATGAGTGTGATTAAAATTCTAACCCCACTACATCCTAATGGATGACCTAAAGAAACAGCTCCACCATTAACGTTAACATTGGAGTCATTTAAACCAAGTATTTTCATATTCGCTAACCCAACAACTGAAAATGCTTCATTAAATTCGAAATAATCAACATCGTCTATTGAAATATTAGCCTTAGCTAATGCTTTAGGTAAGGCTTTAGCTGGTGCAGTTGTAAACCATTTTGGCTCTTGAGCTGCATCAGCATAACTTTTAATAAATGCCATTGGAGTTAATCCTAATTCTTTTGCTTTTTCTTCACTCATTAAAATCATTGCTCCAGCACCATCATTTATAGTTGATGAATTTGCTGCAGTAGCCGTTCCTTCTTTTGTAAAGGCTGCTCGTAGGGATGGTATTTTTTCCATCCGCACATTTTTATATTCTTCATCTTCATTAAAAATAACAGGTTCACCACGACGTTGTGGAACTGCTACAGGTATAACTTCGTCTGCAAATTTCCCTTCTTCCCAAGCTTTTGAAGAACGGTTATAAGACTGAATAGCATAATTATCTTGATCTTCTCTAGAAAAACTGTGTTCTGTTGCACATAAATCTGCACAAACTCCCATTGCATTTTGATCGTAAGCGTCGACCAAACCATCTTTTTGCATCCCATCTTCCATGGTATTAGGGCCAAATTTATGTCCATTCCTTAAATGAACATAATGAGGTATATTACTCATACTTTCCATTCCTCCTGCAACAACTACATCTGCATCACCCAAAGCAATGGCTTGTGCTGCATTCATTACCGCTTTCATCCCAGAAGCACAAACTTTATTTACTGTTGTACACGGTACAGAATCTGGTATTCCTGCTCCTAAAGCCGCCTGTCTTGCTGGAGCTTGTCCAACACCAGCTTGTACTACATTACCCATAAAAACTTCGTCAACAAGGGTTGGGTCAAGATTTATTTTATCTAAAGCACCTTTAATAGCAATAGCACCTAAATTAGATGCAGTTAAACTAGATAAACTTCCCATAAAACTACCAATTGGGGTTCTTACTGCAGCGACAATTACAACTTTTTTATTCATTTGTTTTAATAATTATATTTATAGAATAGGAGGTGCAAATTTACACATTTAATATTAAAAATATTCTTGATATTAGCGTAATTGGGATTAATCTACGATATTTATACCTTTACTACTTATAGCATTTTTTAATGAATACCATCTTTTCATTTTTTTCTAAAAACCAGTCGATTATATATAAGGTATTCTTATTTATAATTGCCACGATATTAATTATTTACTTATTACCAAAAGGAGGACAGTTTAAATATAATTTTCAAAAAGGGAAACCTTGGCAATACGAAAACTTATACGCACCTTTTAGTTTTACTATTAAAAAAGACAAAGAAAGTTTAGAAAAAGAAATTGAAGCCATTAAAAATGATGTAATTCCATTTTTTGATAAAGACACCACTAAAATAATTGAGGTTAAAACTCTTTATATCGATTTATTCAATCATACCTTCAACGATAGTCTATCTAAAATACCAAAAGAGGAAATTTATAATCTTGGAGAATCTATTTTAGATGAGCTTTATTCTGTGGGTATTGCAAATGAAATTTTCCCCTATTCCGATGATAAATTAGTTTATTTAAAAAGCGGAAGTGTCATAGAAGAAGTTACTTTTCAACAAGTCGTAATTATTGAAAATCTTGATGTTATCATTAAAGAAGAAGTAAGTAAGGTTCAACAATATGATTCGGAAAGTTATTTAAATGAAATGCTTTCTAGAGTTGTTTCTTCAAATTTATCATACAACCATGAATTAACAGAATCTACGATAAATTCTAGAATTGAAACTATAAATCCAAATCGAGGTGTCATCGAAAAAGGAAGCCGAATTATTGCTAAAGGGGAAGTAGTTGAAGGCAATAAATTTCAAGTATTAACTTCTTTAAAAGCCGAATTTCAATCTCAAGTTTGGAGTACCTCTAATTATTATTGGCTGTTATTGGGGTATTCTTTATTAGTTTTTTTAGTCTTTTTAATGTTATTTCTATTTCTTAAAAATTATAGACAAGAAATCTATGATAATAATACTAAAGTAACTTTTATATTTTTCAATATCATAGCCATGGTCTTTATGACAACTTTTATTGTAAAATTTGATACTACACTTGTATATATTGCTCCCTTGTGTATTTTGCCTTTAGTACTTAAAACATTTTTTGATGCTCGTCTGGGACTATTTGTACATGTATTAACCCTATTGCTATTAGGCTTTATAGTACCCAATAGTTTCGAGTTTTTGTTTTTACAAATAATTGCGGGAATTGTAACTGTTTTAACAATATCTGAACTTTATAAACGCGCTAATCTCTTTATCTCTGTTGGGCAAATTACCCTGGTTTATATCATTGGTTATTTTGCTTTTTTTATCATTCAAGAAGGAAATATCGAATTGATAGAATGGGAGTATTTTTATTATTTTGTTTTATGTGGACTACTAACATTATTTGCTTTTCCACTCATCTATATTTATGAGAAAGTATTTGGACTAGTGTCAGATGTTTCTTTATTAGAACTAAGTGACACCAATTCCAAATTGCTTAAAGAGCTATCTAATAAAGCTCCTGGAACTTTTCATCATTCTCTTAATGTGGCAAATTTGGCCGAAGCTGCTGCCAATGAAATAGGAGCTAATGCGATGTTGGTTAGGGTAGGAGCACTTTATCATGATATAGGGAAAATGGTGAATCCTACTTATTTTACAGAAAATCAAATTGCCTCTATCAATGCTCATGACGAATTAGACCCAAAAGAGAGTGCGCAAATAATTATAGATCACGTTATTAATGGTATTGAGATTGCCCGGAAAAATAAACTTCCAGACCGTATTATAGATTTTATTAGAACCCATCATGGAACCAGTGTTGTTTATTATTTTTATTCAAAAGAAAATGAAAATATTGGTTCAGCAAACAGAAATGATTTCTCTTATCCTGGACCAAAACCTTTTTCTAAAGAAACAGCAATTTTAATGATGGCAGATAGTGTAGAAGCTGCAAGTAAAAGCTTAAAAGATCCAACATCATCAAAATTAGATGCTTTTGTTGAAAAAATTATAAATAGCCAAATGGAGCAGGGGCAATTTTTAAATTCGAATATTACTTTTAAAGAAATTCAATTGATCAAAAAAGTTCTAAAAAAGAAATTGAATAATATTTATCACCTAAGAATAGAATATCCTGAATAATAGCTATGTGTTTCGATATATCCTCTACAAAAATTAAGCAACTGGTCAAAAAAAACCAAACTGCTTCTTTTTATAAGGATTTCGACTATCAGCCCTTTTATCATGCCAATGGTTTTACACACCCAACTCTTTCCATTATAAAGATTGGAGAACCACAAACTATTTACCCTTCCACTTGGGGAATTGTACCAGATTGGGGAGAAAACGACATTTCTGGTTTCAGAAAAAAATACAACACTCTTAATGCAAAAAGTGAAACCTTGTTCACATCAAATATGTATAAAGAAAGTGCTATAGAAAAAAGATGTTTGATTATTGCAGATGGTTTCTTTGAACCTCATCGATCTTATGACACCTCTATTCCTTATTATTGCTATATTCCTTCTACTGAATTTTTAGATGGGAGAGACATTTTTGTATTTGCAGGTATTTATAATGAATTGAATGATTCATCAAGCTGTAGTATTATTACAACTGAAGCAAATAATTTCTTTTCTGAAATTCATAATGTTAAAAAAAGAATGCCTTTGGTTTTAGATGATAATTTTGAAGGGGAGTGGTTAAATGAAAACTTAACTAAAAATCAAATTTCCGAAATACTAAACGATGGTTTTACGAAAAAAGAATTTAAAGCGCATTCTGTTTCTAAGATATTATATCATAAAAAAAGTAACTCTAATGTTCCTAGTATCTTAGACCAAGTAAGTTATAATACACTTTTCGATTAATTATCATCTTTCAGAATAGGAACCTTATCCTCTATTAAATCTATTGGTTTGCTTACTTGTTTTGGAGCTTTAAAACGATACCCTATAAAAATGTGAAAGTTGTTTTTAATAGGCTGAAGATTAATAGAATCGTCACTAAACTTTTCACTATTCACGGAATAATTATATTCTACACCAAAATAATATTTTTTCCCGTTATAGCCTGCAGCAATTCCAGTACTAAGAGCAAAAAAGATATCATTATTCTTTTTCTTTTCTACACTATTTTCTGAATAAAAAGATGTTTCATAAAATTCAAACCCAATACCCGGATTGGCACGTATGTTTACATACCAATTATTGTGCAATACAAAAGTGTAATGATATCCACCATTTACAATTGCACTAAAACCGTTATATTCACTATAAGTAGTTTTATTAATAACATCCTCATTCTCAAACTTTACTTTGTTAGTCCCAGCTACATCATAAAAGGCATAATTTAGACCTACTAAAAAAGTTCCTGCACTTTTTAATTGAATTTCTGTGTTGGATTCAACAGCTTTAACAGAATAGTTTTCATTAAATTTATAATGAGAGGAACCTGAGATTATATTGGTGGTAAGATTAGGAAACTGAATATGATAATCAGAATCATATAAACCAAAATCATCTGTATTATCTATGTAAAACCCTCTGGTGTAATTATATTCTATACGATGTGTCCATTTATCAAACAAGAATTTTAATCTAATTCTAAAGAAATCTGTTTCCCCCTTATTTTCCTTTTTACTATCAGATAATCCTGGTCGAATTCCCAATCTAACCGAAAGAAATTTATAACTTAATACAAAACCCAAACTTGGGTTTAAATTTGTCTTTATAGTAGCTTTTTCATCCTCATAAGGCATGAAATATTTAACCTGATCGTTAGTTACATCAAATTTGATGTTTAATTGTTTGTTATGGTCTTCTATGAATAAATTATTAGTGTCTGTAGAAATACTATCATTCCCAATATTGTTTTGAGAATAAACAAATATCGTATTTAACAATACTAACAGTATGATAATTTTATTCATTTAAAATATAATATAGAATAGATTTTTTATAATAAAAATCGATAGTTTAATGAAAGTAGGAATGATTTTCTATCGCCAATAATTCCTGCTTCAGATCTTAGCATCCAATGTTTATTATATTGATATTGAATACCGACAAGTCCATTCCACCTTTCTTTTACTTGTTTGTCAATTCCATATCTAATGATAGAGCTTCCATCTGCTGCTTCAAGTCTATCTATAATGTCTGGAACTGGAGACGCATCAACTAATAATTTTTGTGGGGTATTTAATCCATCATACCAAAGATTATAATCTTCAACAATTTCATCTCTTCTATCCCAAGTTTCCTGAGGTAAAGCATCCTTTAATTGTATTTCTCCTTTGGTTTCAGAATTCATTTTAACACTCATGGCACCTGCCCAGAGTGCTATATTACTTTGTGGTCTGTTTTTAAATACAAAAGTGTGACCTAGTCGAATTCCCAATACGTTTACTCTAACAGCTTTGTCTAATAATTCTGGTTTATTCCAAGTCCAATTGGCATCTACAGAAAACCACACAGGGCCAATTCCTCCAGCTCCCATAACACCTACACCTACGGTAGATACACTCTGATCTACAACCGATTTCATTTCAATTGGTGCTATTAAATTAACTTCGGTATGAGATTCTCCATAACCAAATATTCCATAAACATTTAAAAAGGGTAACACCCAAATATCGGGTCTTACATTAAAGGTATACGATGTATTTGTGTTTTTTCCAAATTCAATAAAATTTACTTCAGTTAAAGGAATATCTAAATTGTCAGTTTTTAAACCCAATTGTAGATTGTCTATTGCTAAACCTTGTTCCATCCACATATAATTTCCCATAAGACCAACAGGATAAGGAATGTCAAACCCCTTGGTGTATGCACCCTGTCCTAAAATTGGAAAGAGATAGTTATATTCTACTTGTTTTAAACTATCGGTATAAATCTGATGTTTTGTTTTTACTTTTGTTGAAACGTATTGAGCGTGTACATTGCTTGTATATAAAAATAATCCTAAAAGGGATAGTAGTGTAATTTTTAATTTCATTTATTAATTGTTATTAGAATTTTTATTTTCTTTCTTTTTTTTCTTTTTAGCGGCTTTCTTAACTTCTTTTTTCTCTTGTAAATGAGTTTTCATTTCTTTGATTTCTTCTTTCTTTTCTTGACTTACTCCAAAAGGTATATTTAATTTTAAAAATAAAGAGCTATTATTTGTTCCTGATCTATCCTTATAAACATTAGTAAACCCATAATAATAGCGAGCGCTAACAGTCCAACCCAATCCTTTTAAAAACCGATAACCAACGCCACCAGCTACTCCCATATCGAACCAATTGATAATATCTTTATTGTCTTCCTCAATTTGTACAGAGTTTCCAAGATCATCTTCGTAGTTATATTCTATCCAAGATCTATAAATCCACCCAACTTGTGGGCCTGCTTCTACATGTATATGATTTTTAAATTTATATTTTGCCATGATAGGAACTAAAAATGCACTCATTTTCTGTGTATAATCTCCATTTCCATTATCAGGTATGGTAACATTTAAATACGTTAGATCTGCTTCTGTTAGTTTATCAGCCCCCAGTGTTGACTTTACTAAAACCCCAGTATTTAATAACCATTGGTCTTTCATTTTAATATCAAAATAAAATCCTAAAAAGAAGGAATTAGAATAGCTGTTGGATTCTAGCCCTGAAATGCTAGAGTAGTTTAAACCTCCATCTAAACCAAATTCAATCTTGCCAGTATTTAATTTATCACCTAATAATAAAGCGATCAATACTTGGGATTGAAGATTGTAAACAAAAAATATAAAGAAAATCGTAAATAATATTTTTTTCATTTTAGTGATCTTTTTAAATTAATTCTTACCAAGATATTAATATTTTAAGGGGATATTGTAATTACTATGATTTTTTTCAAATAGATATAATCAATAGGGGCCTATTTTATAACTTCCATAATGTAAAGAAGTAAAATATTTTTTTTAAATTATTCAACTTTATTTGTTTTATTTTTATCAAACCATATAAAGCTATATCCAAAAAGGATTGTTGTAAAATCTGCTCCACCACCTGTGTATAATCCATTGGAAGCAACAAATTTAAGGGATCCTAATTTGTTTAAACGATAAGAAGCAGTAATTCCATACTTAGAGTTTTCTTGATTATTATCTTGTTCTATATTATTAATAGAAGTTTCTCCATAGGCAACTTGACCTATTGATGCTGACATCCAAAATTTTGGATTAAAAATATACGCCACATGTAGCTGGGTACTTAACAATGGCTTTTGACTTAATGTATTGCCATTATTAAACGACGTATTTTCGGTAAAAAACCAGGAATCAATATGCCATTCTAAAACCATTTTTTTAATTATCCTATAAGATGCTGCTGCCTTAATTTGGAAACCCCATCTATTAGCACCCATATTAATAATCTTTGTATCATCGTATTGACCTAATGGAGTTTTGATTTTTAAAGCTGCGCCTAGTTTAAATTTTTTCTTTTCTCTTTTAGCAAATTCTTGTAGGTTTAACGCTTCTTCTCCAACTAATATCATTGATAATCTAAAAGAAGGATCATGAATCCCATTTTTATAAACGGTAGAATCTACTTTTGAGACCAGTGCATTTAAAGTCCCAAAAGAATAAGTGGTAACAATATCGAATTTTGCAGGTTTGTTTAATAATTTAAAACTACGCCCATAAAAGCCAACAACAGAATTTAGTTTTGCGTTTAAATTTTCAATCTCTTGTGCATTTAAAAGGATATCTCCAGATGAATAACCATACACTACCCCTGCGAAATTTGTTTTCAAGGGTACAGAGGATAAAAATCTAGGTTCTAGATCTTGTGAATGTAGTGGATTGATAAAAAGCATCCCCATTAAGCCAAATACAATTAGGTTTAATTTGACATTGAAAAAAATATTGGACAAGCTGTGGAAGTTTTGAGTTAGTTTGTTAAACCAAAGATAAAAAATAATTTTAGTTATATTAAATCATTTGGGAAAGGATAGCCCTTTTAATCAAAATCTTTTTGTAATTTCTTTTTAGTGATTTTCTTCAACACTTTTTGAATGTCTATATGTGTGTCGTTAATATAATGCATACCTTAGATTGCAAATTAATTAATTTTTACATGATTGAGCATTATTTTGACTGTCCACATTGTTGGGAAAATCAATTAAAAATGATTGACCCATCTATTAATAATCAAAATTTTATTGAAGATTGTCAGGTTTGTTGTAATCCGCTTGAATTTGACTTAACTATTCTGGACAATACATTGCAATCTTTTTCTGTAATCCCAATAGGACAATAAAATAAAAACGTGTAGTACATATTATAAATAAAAAAATCCCCTCCAATTAAGTAGGGGATTTTAAATGTGAGCCCGACAGGATTCGAACCTGTGACCGCCTCCTTAGAAGGGAGGTGCTCTATCCAGCTGAGCTACGAGCCCATTTTACTAAAAATGGTTTCTTTAGCGGCTGCGAATATACAAATTATAAAGATAAAAGAAGGAAATATTTATTTAAAAATTAGCATTTATTGTTAATAATGGTCCTTGAAAAATTAAAGAAAATTTCCCATCCCAATTATCCTTATCCACCTTTGCTGTAAAATCAAAATATCGGTATTTTAATCCTACCCCTATGTTCTTGTGAAACTGATAATTAGCACCTGCCCCTAGATTCCACATACTCCCTGAATATTCATTTATAGATAAAGCAAACCAATCTACTCTTGCTGTTAACATCCATTTTTGGGTAGGTGCGTAAAAATACCAAGCGCCAATATTGGGTAGGGGGGCAACTACAGTTACAGTATTTCTTTCAAAATCAGTTGAAGCATCTTCCCCTGTATTTTCGTTATTTATATACGCATCACCTTCAATAAATGTTTCTATATCTAAAATATGTGAACCAAGTCCGGCTCCTAATTCATATTTTTGTCCTTTTATAATTGTCCTTCCAAACATTATACGATACATATTTAGATTTAAACCTAATTCAATTCCACCTACTCCATTATATATTTGGTCTCCCCATTCAAAATCTTCATCTATTCTTTTGCTGATTCCATTTTTAACACCGAAATATTCTGCAGATAAGGTCCACATTCTTGCAAACCTCCAATTAATATTCAAAAATAATGTCACTTCATTTTCATTGAAATCTGCTTTTTCACTAAAGTCAATAATTTCATTGTCACTTTCTCCATTTACCCCAACTCTAACTCCTTTTTTGGAACTATAAACACCTGCATAAAATGTAAATCTATTAGCAAGTAGGGGATGCTGGCTTTCAATATTAGAAATTGTTTTCTCTGATTCATTATTTTCTTGTGAGAATAATGTTCCTTGAAAAAGAAAAATGGCAACAAAAACTATAGAAGTGAAATATTTCATTAAATGTTTGATTAGAATTTCTAGCGTAAGTTAATAATTTTAGATGAGTAGATGTATTAAAATATTAAATTATAATAATCCAAAGTTTTATAGAGAAAGATATTTTGTTGCGAAATCAAAAGATATTGAGTAGATAGATGAGAAGAAGTCTATATAATTAGATGAAAAATTATCTAAAATAAAAAAAGCCTAACTTTAAATAAAAGTTAGGCTTTTTTAGTCGGGGTGGCAGGATTCGAACCTGCGGCCTCCACGTCCCAAACGTGGCGCGATAACCGGGCTACGCTACACCCCGAGTAAGTTATCTGAAAAAAATAGTTTCTATGTCAATGATGCGGAGAGACAGGGATTCGAACCCTGGGTACCCTTTTGGGGTACGCTTATTTAGCAAACAAGTCCTTTCGGCCACTCAGGCACCTCTCCAATTTAGTTTGATATAATACTCTAAATTGCGAGTGCAAATGTACCTTTTTTAATTGTTATAATACAAACAAATTATAGGCTTTTTTTATTAAAAATTTATGTAGTTTATTTTCAGACTTTTGTACAGTCCAAAATAACTTTATTTTCATTTTCTAAAGTGGTAAAAAACAAATAATCTGTTCCTCCGTCTTTAATTTTCCATTTTTTGTTTAAAAAAGCTACATTTTCAGGAAAGTTTCGAGTTGCAATATTTGCCTTTTTATTTTTCAAATAATCTTTTATTTCTTTTTTATGATATGGAATCACTTGATTAATCTTAAATCTTCTGCCAGGAAAGTCTTTAAGCTTATAACTAGTATATAAATGGGAATGCCTATGTAATTTATCTATTTGAAATATTTCAGAAAGTATATCAAAACCTCCACTCTTCATAATTGCCGCATTGGGAACATATAAATAAGTTAATGGCAAGGCATACGAGGGTGAATTTGGCGTGTTTAAATCAAAACTAAACACTTCTTTTTTATCTTTTAAAAAATTTATGGTTTTGACCTTAGGTTCAACATTAACACTCTTATCAAGAAGCCATAACACTTCTTTTACTTCGTTATTTACAGCCACTATATGTATTTCGGAAACACACTTCAATTCTTTTAAACCTACGGTAATATCTAGCATAGGGGAAGTTTTCACTAAGAGATTCTTGCAATGTGTGAAAAGTAATTCTAAATTATCCGGAATATTTGGTTCGCAATCTTTTAAAAAGAAAACTTTCCCTTTACTGTTATGACGACGAGAAGGATCTGCATAAATAACGTCATAATAGGATGTTGTTAGTTGTTGTAGTGCATCACCAGTAAAGCATGTTATATTATCTTTATTAAATACTTTAAAATTATGTTTGGCAATATTGGAAATAGAATTATTGTGCTCAAAATGATGTATGTCCTTAAATATTTCTGAAAAGAAAAAACTATCCACACCAAATCCTCCTGTGATATCTGCCAAAGAATTTCCTTGAACAATAGAGGTCTTGTGTTTTGCTGTAATTTCTGAAGATGTTTGTTCTAAATTTAATTTTGGAGGAAAGAAAATGTTTGGAGTATTATACCAAGTTGGCAATTTTTTTTCGGTTTTTCGTCGACTTTCAATCTGTTGAATAAGCTCTTGTGTAGAAACCTCGTTAAATGGACTTCCGGTAAAAGCAAGCTTTATGATATCCTTAGAGTAATTTGTTATAAACTCCTGTACTTCATTAGATAATATGTGTTTATTTAAACAAATACTATAAGTTTTTAGTAAGTTGTTGTACAATTTTATTTCCTGATAAAAATTCTTTTAATATCACTTTTATGGCAGTATAAGCAGGAATAGCAATCATTAATCCTATAATCCCAAAAAGTATTCCTGCTATAATAATCACAAGAAAAATTTCTAAGGGATGAGATTTTACACTTTTAGAAAAAATTACTGGCTGGCTAAAGAAATTATCTACCAATTGCCCAAATAAGAAGCCTACCATAACATATATCGTTTTAGGTAGCATTACGGTTTGAAAATCACTTCCTATAAAACTTGTCATGGTTAAAAACACCATCAAAACTCCACCAATCATTGGCCCTACATAAGGGATAAGATTAAGCAAAGCACATAAAAATGCGATAACTATAGCGTTATCTACCCCAAACACTAAAAGAACGATAGTATAAATGATAAACAGTATTAATATTTGAAAAACCAAACCAACAAAATATCTAGACAGCAAATCTTTTATTTTATTTAGGGATCGTTTTGAGCCTCCTTCTTTTCCAGGTGGTACAAAGGTCATAATGCCTTCTTCCAAAAGTTTACTGTCTTTTAATAAGAAAAAAGAAATAAATAACACAGAAAATAATCCAATACTAAAACTTCCAAAACCACTTACAATCGAATTTAAAAAATTAGGAATTAAGGAATAATCGATTTTAGAAAGTAAGTTGGATTTAGTAAAAGATTCTCCAACTTCAATATTTCCTGCTGAGAAAAAGGAAACAATTTTATTGTACAGGCTCTCTATGGTTACTTCAAGCTCTTCAATGTTTAATAAGGATAAATTTTGCCCTTGTTCAATCACCAAGGGGATAAACATTCCAATTAACCCTATTACCAATCCTATTAAAAAGATTATGGTAACTATTACCGCTATTGTATTATTAAATTTTAATTTATTTTTTAAAAATCGGACTATTGGCAAGCCTATTAGTGAAATAACCGCTGCAATCGAGATATAAACTATTACAGATTGGATTTGATATAAAAACAAAAGCAGTAAAAAAATACCTACTAAAACCCCTATAGCCTTTAATATTCCGGTGGTAATTATATTTGAATTCATTTAGTAAAGATATAATTTATTTACAATAGAATGGAGTGCAATAGCTGTAGCTTGTACCACATTCATACTGCTGTTTTCTCCAAACATATCAATATGAACAGCTAGGGGAATATGTAGCAATACCTCTTTAGAAACACCTTGCTGTTCATTACCAATGACTATGGCAATTTTCTGTTGGATTGGTAAAGAAAAATCTTTTAACGCAATACTGGTGTCTGTTATTTCTAGGGCAACAATATTGAAATCGTTTTTTTTAAGGTTTTCTATGGTTGCTAAAGTAGATTCTGATTCTGAATAGTTTACTGTTTTTTGAGTACTTCTAGCTGTTTTCTGAAGGCGTGGAGATTTAAAATTAATTATTGCATTGCAAAATATAATTTCTGAAACGCCCAAAGCATCACAAATTCGGAATAATGAACCGATATTTGAAGGACTTTGTACACCATCACATACTAGAACAATTGGAAATTTTTTAACTGAAAATGTGGTGGTTATATGCGTGTGTTGTGAGGACATTAATTTTCAAAAGCATATTTAATAATATTAGCGCCCATACGTAATGCTTTTAATCTCACTTCCGGGGGGTCGTTATGAATTTCTGGATTTTCCCATCCATCCCCTAAATCACTTTCAAAAGTGTACAATAGCAACAAACGTCCTTCATGTATTATACCTAAGGCTTGAGGGCGCGTGTTATCGTGCTCATGAATTTTTGGTAACCCTTCTGAAAATTCAAATGGAGAATTAAAAATAGGGTGTTCTATGGGGAGCTCTATCAATTCTTTATTGGGAAAGATTTTTATTAACTCCTTTCTTAAGTATTGGTCCATTCCGTAATTATCATCAATATGAAGAAAACCTCCACTCATTAAATAATCTTGCAGGTTTTTTGCTTCTTCTTGAGTAAAAAACACATTTCCATGCCCCGTCATATGTATAAATGGGAAATCGAATAAATCTACATCATTTGGTTTTATAACCTTGGGTTTACTGTCGATAGTTGTTTGTATTTGATCGTTACAGAACTTAATTAGGTTAGGAAGAGAGGTTGGGTTACTATACCAATCTCCACCGCCACCATATTGTAAAACCGCAATTTCTTGTGCTGAAAGATTAGTGAAAATTATAATAAAAAGGGTAAAAAATATTTTTTTAAGCATAGTCTTCAAATGTACAAACTTTTTATATTATTCATTTACAAAAGCCACACTATGACAGGCAACAATTGCAGCAGTTTCGGTTCGTAATCTGCTTTCTCCAAGACTTACTGGATTAAACCCAATTTCTTGAGCTAAAGCGATTTCATTTGGAGAAAAATCGCCTTCAGGTCCTATAAGAAGCGTAACGGATTGTTTCGGTGTTAGCACACTTTTTAAGGATTGTTTATGAGTGTCTTCACAATGTGCAATTAATTTTTGATTTGTATTTGAATCTTGATGTTTTAAAAATTCTTTTATAGTTATAGCGGGATTCAGAATGGGTAAATAAGCCTTTAACGATTGTTTCATTGCGCTTAATATTTTCTTTTCAAATCGTTCAAGTTTAATCACCTTTCGTTCGCTATGTTCGCAGATGATAGGGGTTATTTCAGAAACACCTATTTCGGTTGCTTTTTCTAAAAACCATTCGTACCTATCATTAAGTTTAGTTGGAGCTACTACAAGATGTAAATGGTATGGAAGCGGGGATTGTTCGTTAGTTTTAATAACAGTTGCTAAACAATGTTTTGGACTTGTAAATGTTAATTCTACTTCAAAAAACAAACCTTTCCCGTTAGTGAGGGTTAAAAGATCTCCCTCTTGTTTTCGCAATACTTTAGAAATATGTTTGCTTTCTTCTTTATCAAAAACAATGTCTTTGGAAGATTCAGATATGTTGGGGTTAAAGAATAATTGCATATTTAAATTTAGGAATTACTTTTTAGAATGGCATGTTCAATACCCAATTCTACCCATTGCTGAAGATTTTCTTCAGTATCAAATCCTTTTTCTGAAACAAATATAAATTCCTTCATGGGTTCACCAGTAAAATCCATAGGAGTTACATGAGGCATAGAAAGCGCTTCAGTCATTTTTCCTGAAATAACACGTACCTTAAGCCGTTCTTTAGTTTCGCCTACACACATTTTACCTTTATATAAAAAACAGTTTCCACCAAACATTCGTTTTTCAATGATGTTATCCTTCCAAGGAATGATGGATGCATGTATTCTTTTTACTATTTCTTCAGATTTACAATTCATTTTTAAAATTTCATTCTAGCCATTGCAGAGATATCATTTTCAGCAAAAAGTTGTTGGTTAAATTTTAATTCCCCTACCATTGCAATCATAGCAGCATTATCTGTACAATATTCAAATTTAGGAATATGGGTAATCCATCCTAGTTCTTTTTCTGCTTTTTTTAGTGCATTTCTTATTCCAGAATTAGCCGACACACCTCCTCCAATGGCAACTTCATTTACCCCTGTTTCTTTTACTGCATTTTTTAACTTATCCATTAAATAATCTACAATAGTATATTGTAAACTTGCACAAATATCTTCTAGGTTTTCAGAAATAAAATTAGGGTTTTTTGCTGTATTTCTTTCCACAAAATACAAAACAGCAGTTTTTAATCCGCTAAAACTAAAATCTAATGGACGAACTTTTGGTTTCGGAAATTTAAATGTTTTAGGATTTCCTTGTTGCGCGTATTTATCGATTAAAGGGCCTCCAGGATAGGGGAGCCCTAATAATTTCGCACTTTTATCAAAAGCTTCTCCTACCGCATCATCTAACGTTTGGCCTATAACTTCCATTTCAAAATAATTGGAAACTTTTACTATCTGAGTATGACCTCCACTTATTGTTAATGCTAAAAACGGAAAATTAGGTGCTGATTGTTCTTTAGCCTTAATGAAATGTGCTAAAATATGCGCTTGCATATGGTTAACATCTATTAATGGGATGTTCAATCCCATCGCCAAAGACTTTGAAAATGAGGTACCTACCAGTAGCGAACCCATTAATCCTGGACCTCTAGTAAAAGCTATGGCATTTAGCTGTTTTTTATCGATATTTGCTTTGCGAAGTGCAAGTTGAACAACGGGCACTATATTTTGTTGATGTGCTCGAGAAGCAAGCTCTGGAACTACACCACCGTATTCTTTATGAATCTCTTGGGTTGCAACAACATTTGAAAGTACAAAGCCGTTGTGGATTACAGATGCAGCGGTATCGTCGCAAGAGGATTCGATGCCTAGAATGTATGTTTGTTTTGGTTTCAAAGTAAAATGGGCATATTTATTGGTGGTAAAAATAAAACATTAAGACCGTATCAAAAAACTAAAAAAAATAATAAAAAGAGTTCTTAGAATAATCATACTTCTAGTATTGCTTGTTATAATAACATTGTCTGTCCCGGCTGTACAAACTATTATTGCAAATAAAGTAACACAACGACTTAATGATGATTTTGGAACTGAGATACATATTAATCGCTTAGGTCTTAACTGGAAAGGGGAGGTGGATATGCGTGAGGTGTTTATTGCCGACCACCATAACGATACTTTAATATATGCTAAGGCGCTCCAAACCAACATACTAAGTGTTAGGAATTTAATTAAAGGAGATTTAGATTTTGGACATGTGGATCTTACTCAAGCAAAATTTTATTATAAAACATATAAGGGAGAGGATAATGACAATATAAGTGTATTTGCCGATAAATTTAATTCCGATACACCAGGTGTAAGTACTAATCCCTTTGAGCTTTTCGTAAATAATGTAACACTTTCAGATAGTAAGGTTAAAATAATTGATGAAAATTTAGAAAATACTGAAATCTTTAATTTAAGAGATATTCAAATAAATACAAATGATTTAAGAATATCAGGACCTGATGTTTCTACCGATATTAAACTACTATCACTAAAAGCGAATAGAGGTTTTGAAATTAAAAATCTAACTTCAGATTTTTCATATACAATGGAATCTCTAAACTTGTTAAATTTAAATTTACTTACCGAGCAATCAACTATTAATGGAGAAATAAAATTTAGTTTTGATCCAGAAAAAGGAATGTCAGATTTTTCAAATAATGTTATGATCTCTGCACATTTAGAGGACACGCAAATTTCAACTAATGATTTAAATGCCTTCTATAATGAATTTGCGAAAAATAAAATAATTAACGTAAATGGGGATGTAAATGGAACCTTAAATGATTTTAAATTTAGCAATGCTCATATTAAAACCAATGGGATCAACTTAGTTGGTAATTTTAAATTTAAAGATTTATTAAAAAAAGGCGAGGACTTTATAATACAAGCAAATGCGCATACTATTACAACAAACTCAAAAGCATTGCGAAGGTTTATGCCCCGTGTTATTGGTGATGTTTTGCCTAAGGAAATAATATATTTAGGCGCTATTAAATTTAAGGGGAATACCACCATTACAAAAAACACTTTTTCTACAAATAGTACCTTGAGTAGTTCTTTAGGTTATGTGAAAACCAATATTAAAATAAGCGATATTAGAAATCCTGAAAAAGCAACTTATGTTGGGGATATTCTTCTTGTAAATTTTAACCTTGGATTGCTAGCAAAATCTAAAAAACTGGGTACAGTCACCACAGATATACATATTGAAGGAATAGGGTTTACACAAGAATCTGTAAATACAAAGATAACAGGAACAATTAGTTCGTTTATTTATGAGAATTACGATTATCAGAATATTACATTATCAGGAAATTTAGAACACCCACAATTTGATGGAGTGTTAGCTATTAATGATCCAAATTTAAAACTGGATTTTAAAGGGTTGATAGATGTGTCGAAAGAACTGAACCAATTTGATTTTGAGGCAGATGTGGATTATGCAGAATTGCACCAATTAAATTTAGTAAAGAGGGATAGTGTTTCCGTTTTTGCAGGTAAAATTGTAATGAAAATGGAGGGGAATACCATTGATAATACACAAGGATCCATTTCATTTAAAGAAACTTTTTATCAAAACGTGACCAATGATTTTTACTTTGATGATTTCAATATTAAATCTCAAAAAGTAGGATTAAAAAGATCGATCGAGATAAATTCGCCTGATATTATTACTGGTAGTATATCTGGAGAGTTTTTATTAGAGGATATCCCTAATCTTTTCAAAAACGGAATAGGAAGAGATTATGCCAACTATATTCCTGAAGAAGTGTCTTCCAATCAATATATAGATTATAATTTTCAGATTTATAATAAAATTATTGAAGTGTTTGTACCTGATGTGCAATTTGGAGATAACACCAGAATAAAAGGATCTGTATATTCAGATGACACGAAGTTTAAACTTGATTTTCGTTCTCCTGAAATATTAATATACAATAATTACCTTGGTAAAGTTAACCTTCAAGTAGATAATGATAATCCACTGTATAATACCTATATATCTATCGACTCTCTGTATAATGGGGTTTATAATTTAAAAGATATTAATTTTATAAATAAAACATTAAACGACACCTTATATATCCAATCCACTTTTAGTGGTGGAGAGAAAAAAGAAGACCTTTTCGATCTTTCTTTATACCATACTATTGATTCCGATGGGAATTCAGTTGTAGGAGTTAAAAGGTCAACAATCACTTATAAAGAAAATGATTGGCATTTAAATGAAAAGAATAATAATCTAAATAAAATTATTTTCGATAATGAATTTAAAAAAATTCAGTTCGACTCCATTGTATTAAATCACAATAATGAATATATTCAATTTGCCGGTTCTGTTAACGATAGTACTCATAAAAACTTAAGGGTACAGTTTAAAGATGTAAATATTGGAAATATCACTCCACCTATAGATAGTTTAAGGCTTAAAGGATTTGTGAATGGGGAATTAAATATTATTCAAAAAGATGGACTTTATTTTCCAGATTCAACTATAAAAATTGATAATATCTCAGTAAATGAAGTCGCTTATGGTGATCTAGATTTAAAATTGCAGGGAAATAATGACTTGACATTTTATGATATCATAGCAACTTTAACTCATGAAAATGTAAAATCTTTTAATGCTGCAGGAAATATTGATGTATCTCATGAACAACCCCGAATACAATTAAATGTGGATCTTAACGATTTAAATTTAATGGCTATAAGCCCTTTTGGAGGAGGTGTTGTTACTAATATTCGTGGACTTATTTCTGGTAGTGCGCAAATTACTGGAAACATAAGTGCTCCAGACATATTAGGGAATTTTGTTTTAAAAAATAGTGGGTTAAAAGTACCTTATTTAAATGTAGATTTCGATCTAGATGATAGAACAAACTTAATTGCTACTAAAGATAAAATAGAAATATTGTCCACCCAAATTACAGATACTAAATTTAATACCATAGGAAGATTATCTGGAAATGCTTCACATAAAAATTTTGAAGATTGGAAATTAGACCTTAGCATCACTACTGATAATTTAGTGGTTTTAGATACTAAGTTAGAAGAAGATAAATTGTTTTATGGTACTGCATTTATTAGTGGAAAAGCTGATATATCTGGTCCGATAGACGAACTTGTGATAGATGTTGTTGCGGCAACTGAGAAAAATACAAGTTTTAAAATACCGTTGAGTGACACAGAATCTATAGGTGATGCTTCGTTTATAAAATTTTTATCACCTAAAGAAAAGGAAGCTAGATTGCGTGGTGAAGAATTAATTTATGAAGATTTAACAGGATTAACATTAAATTTTGAATTAGATATTAATAGGAATGCTGAGGTGGAGGTGGTTATCGACCAAGTAAATAAATCGGCAATTAGGGGTCGTGGTGCAGGAACTTTATTATTAGAAATTAATACTTTGGGGAAATTTAATATGTGGGGTGATTTTATCGTCTATGAAGGTTTTTATGATTTTAGGTATGGAAAAATTATAAAAAAGGAAATTGAAGTAGAGCGAGATGGAACCATAACCTGGGATGGTGTACCTGGAAAAGCTGAATTAAATTTAAAAGCAATTTATAAAACCAGGGCAAACCCTTCAGCATTACTTGATGACCCTACAATAAATAGAAAGATTCCTGTAGAAGTAACTATAGATTTAAATGAAGATATAAGTCAACCAGAATTAACTTTCGACATAGAGTTTCCAGAAGTTAGTTCAACGGTAAGAAGTGAACTGGAATACAAACTCCAAACCCCAGAAGATAGAGAGAAACAAGCATTATTTTTAATAACAACCGATTCGTTTATTAGTGATTCTGCAGGACAAAGTGCAATTTCGGGAACGCTTACTGGAGGAATAAATGCATTGCTAGCAGAAATGCTTTCAGATGAAGATGCATTAATAAATATTGCTCCTTATTACGATATGGGAATAGACACTGTAGAGCTAGAAACTGAAGATGAAATTGGAGTGCAATTTTCAAGTCAGTTAAGCGAACGAATAATTGTAAATGGGAAAGTGGGAATACCTGTGGGTGGAATAAATGACTCTAGAGTAGCTGGAGATGTTGAGGTTCAATGGTTGGTAACTGAGGATGGAAATTTAAGAATGAAGTTTTTTAACCGACAAGCAGAACTTCAATTTATAGGGGAGGATCAAACTTTTGAACAAGGTGCTGGAATATCATATTCAGTAGATTTTGATACCCTAAAAGAGCTAATTAAAAAAATATTTGGTACAGATATAGAATTAGAATCCTCTTTAGATGATATTGTTCCAGATGACAATAGTGCTCCTGTTCTTTTTAAATCTAGAGATAAAATGGAGGAAAACGAATAGCTATAAAGCTGCAATCATAGATATTTCTACATTCACATATTTTGGTAGATTGGCAACTTCAACGGTTTCACGAGCAGGTGCAGTAGCCTCATTAAAATAAGAAGCGTAGACTTCATTAATAGTGGAAAAATTGTTCATATCTGAAATAAAGATAGAAGCTTTCAGTACGTTTTCAAAAGACATATCTGCTTCTTGCAATACTGCTTTTAAATTTTCCATCACCGTTTTTGTTTCAACTCTAATATCTTTAGTGTTTAACTCTCCTGTCTTGGGATCGATAGCAATTTGCCCTGAAGTAAACAACATATTTCCTTTTAATACCGCCTGATTATATGGGCCAATAGGGGCTGGGGCATTTTTTGTGTTTATTATTTTTTTCATAAGTCATATATTTTTCAACTCCACAAATTAATAAAAAAAGGAAACTCAAGTGCGGAGTAAATGTATTTATTATTTTATTAATATATTATAGTCTTTTATCAGCTTCACGACGTTTTTCATATTTAATGTCACTTAGCATGGAGGACTTGATTCCTATAAACATATACCAAGAGGTGTGAGTGCTACCAATAGGTGTCCAGTTAAATGACAAGCGCCAACTTTCCAAATCTCTTTGAAATCTGAATTGTGTTAAGGTGACTCCTTTATTTTTAAAATCATAACCTGAAGAAACACCAACTTTCCATCTTGGTGAAAATTCAATATTTGAGCTGTACATTATGGATTGAGAGGATATTTCGTTTTGTCGTTGCGAATTTACATAGGTTATGGTATAAGCTAATTTAAAATCCCAGGGTAGGGAGAAATTATACCATTCAAAATCGTTGGTAGATCGTGAATTCTCTTCTTCATACTTGCTCCTGTCGTTTATAGGTGTTGAGTCTCCAAATAAATCATCAGGTCTTCCTCCATTTCTAAACGTATCGGTATTAAAATCGTCTTCATCATTTTCTTTACCCTCAAAATCTTTACTCGAAAAAGAATAATTAATACTAATATTTGCATTTGTGAGTCTAAATAAACTCCCTCCATTATCTATATTAAATTCATCTACACGCCTGTTGTTATTATCTAGCGCATAAGGGTCTAGTGATCCATTAAAATTAAAATCAAGTTTCTTTACTATCGGAATACTTCCGGTAAAACGCAATGGACTCCAGTTTAAAGAATCCCCAGCAATATTATAAGCTGTAGAAAAATTAAGATTGTTAAGGAGGATTATTTTTTTAGGATCTGTTGCTGTTGTGTCTCGATCTCTAACTTTCGCTTCAAAAGTATTACTCATAGAAATACCAACACTACTAGACCTTACTCTACCAGGTGCTCCATAGAGTGAGTTTTCAAACTTAGAATAGTAAACTGGATCTTCTTGATTGGGATCTTCATAGGTATCGTAAAATTGATCAAATGAAGGATTTATATTATAACTAATGGAAGGTTTAAAGACATGTCTTAATGCCTGAAATTTTTTATCTTTTCCGAAATTAAACATACCGTACAGTGTTGTTCCTAGACTAGATGAAAAATTATAGGTTCGATAACTTTCAAATCCATTAACTGTATCTTGTACCACACCACCTAAACCTTCATTATAATCAGCATCGTACTCTTTTTGTATTGTTTTAAAAACCCAAGTTTCTTTATAATTAGTACTTGCCGAGACACTTAAATAATCTAATACTTTAAAGTTAGTACTGATAGGTATTGAATGTTGGGCGCCTATTTGCGCTTCTTCAAACATTTCAGGTTTAAAAAATAAAGAATCGGTTGTTTTAATTCTATTTTCAGCTGTTACGTTGTATTGTAAATTAATATTCTGCAATATTCCTTTCTTGGCACCAATTTTAGGTTCAAAAGGAAAAATACGGGAAACACTCGCGTTTAAATTGGGTAGAGACATATTAATTTCCTTAGTATTTGTATTTTGAGAATGAGTACCCGCAATTGATAAATTTACTTGAGGTTCCCCTTCAAAAGTCTTTGAATATGAAATGGAAGAACTTAAAGTATTGATTAAAGAACTTGCATTGTTGGTTTGGTTTATAGACTCACTAAAATATTCACTACTCCCTAAATTTACCGAGGCAGAAAATCTTGAACTTGGATTGGATTTTGAATCTTGACTATGATTCCAACGAATATTATAAACAGAACTTTCGCTAAAATCTGGGAAACCACGCTCACTATTTATTAGGCTTTCATATCGTAGACTAAAATTCCCGCTAAATTTATAACGTACTGCATAAGATGTTTCAGCTCTTATTGCATAACTACCATTGGTGTAATAATCTCCTAATATTGTTAAATCTAAATAATCATTAACTGCAAAATAATATCCTCCATTCTGAAAGAAAAACCCTCGGTTGTTATTTTCTCCAATACTTGGGATTATAAATCCAGATGCCCGGTCTTTAGTTAGTGGAAAAAAAGCAAAGGGTAATCCTAAAGGTAAAGGAACATCTGCGATATACATATTGGTAAACCCTGTTACAATTTTTTTCTGAGGTACTACTTTTGCTCGTCTTGTATAAAAATAATATTCAGGGTCGTCAATATCTTTTGCAGTAGTAAACTTTATATTTTTTAGAAAATAAACAGAATCATTGACTTTTTTAGACACGGCAGCTATAAAGTTGATGTCATCCTGTCCAGATCGTGAATTATATATCACAGCCTTTTTTGTATCCATATTAAATCTAATAGAATCTGGAATTACTTCATTATTTGCTTGTTTAAAAATAGGCTTTTGAGAATAAACTCCAGCGCTGTCTATGCCTTTAGCATATATTTCATTTTTATTATAATCCAGAATGATATACCCAGCTTCAATCCGCATATCTTCATAAGTGATATATGCATTATTGAACAAATAGACTTTATTTTTCAGCTTATCTAAATAAACATAATCTTCTCCGTAATAATCGATTACGCCAGTTAAAATCTCTTTGTTTGGCTGTAGACTATCTGTTTTTACAGTATCTATAACCGCTTCATTTATTTCAGGGTTTAGAGTTTTAATTGATACATTTAAAGAATTTTGTTTTTCTTTAACAGGTATATTGGTTTCTTTTTTAGGAGGAATATCTTGCGAATATAAAGTCGTGCCACATAATAGCAGAATAGTTGTAGTTACTAATAAAAATTGCCTGAATGTTTGCAACGCTACGATACTATTTTTATGTAAATTTGACTTAGTTTTTGTATACTGCCTATTCGGGCAGAAAATTCAAAATTAAGCATATTTTTTGTGCTATAATTTTTAATTGCAATATTTTAATACTAGTACTATAAACAACACGTTATTACTTACATGAAAACAAAAATCGCCTCATTTATATTGCTTTTTATCGCAATTTTTATTTTTTCATCTTTTTTAAATGGTAGTAATACTTCTACAAAACCATTTATTGTTGTTTTAGATGCAGGACATGGAGGTCATGATCCTGGTAATTTAGGAAACGGTTATAAAGAAAAAGATATTTCCCTTAGTGTTATTCTAAAGATTGGCAAAATACTTGAAAAACAACCTGATTTAAAAGTTATTTATACTCGAAAAACAGATGTTTTTTTAGAGTTAGAAGCTCGTGCAGCAATTGCTAATAAAGCCGATGCGGATGTTTTTATTTCTGTGCATTGTAATTCTTTTCATACTCAAGTTTATGGAGCTGAAACCTATGTGATGGGACTTAATAAAAGCACACAAAATATGAATATTGCTAAAAAAGAAAATGAAGTTATTTTTCTAGAAGCGAATTATGAAGAAAATTATGCAGGGTTTGATCCTAACTCTCCCGAATCGTTAATTGGAATTACTGTTATGCAAGAAGAGTATTTGGATCAGAGTATTATGCTTGCAGCGTTGATACAAAACAACATGGTTAACAATTTAAAACGTAAAGATAGGAGTGTAAAACAAGATGTGTTTTGGGTATTACATAATACATACATGCCAAGTGCTTTAGTTGAATTGGGGTTTTTAACAAATAATAAAGAAGGTCCTTACATAAACTCTGAAAAAGGGAGAAATGAGATGGCAAGGGAAATCGCAAATGGAATAATAACTTATAAAAATAGTTTAGCATTAGCCACCAATGATACTCAGAACCCAGTAATTACACAGGAAGAAATAGATGATGCTATTGAAGCTACAGAAGAACGAATGTATAAAGACATCCTTTTTAAAGTGCAACTTGCTGCTGTTAGTAGAAAAATAAATACAAAACCTTCTAATTTTAAAGGATTGTTGGGAGTTAACAGAATTAAAGAAGGGCGTTTAAATAAGTATTATTACGGAGAAACATCAGATTATAACAAAATTCAATTAATGAAAAAATTTGCCAAAGAAAAAGGATATGATTCTTGCTATATCGTTGCATTTAAAAATGGTGAAAAATTAAAACTTTCCGATGTTTTAAATTCTGAAGACAAATAAGCGTTAATCATCAATTTATTTCTAAATTTGTTATTAATCAAAACAAACACTCATTGAATTTATCAAAAGAAGTTAAAACAGGAATACTAGCCATTCTAGCAATTTTTTTACTCATTTATGGCTATAGTTTTCTTAAAGGATCGAATCTTTTTTCAAAAAAAAGAGAATTTCATGTAAAGTATGAGAATGTTGCTGGATTGCCAGTTTCTGCACCAGTTACGATTAATGGCTATGTGATTGGAAAAGTGAATAAAATTGATTTCGCAGATAGTCAAGGAGGACTTATTGTAACTTTTATGTTAGATAAAGAATTTAAGTTTTCAAAAAAGAGTGTTGTAGAAATTTATAGTACCAGTTTTATTGGTGGAAATGCCTTAGCTATATTACCAAATTATGAATATAAAGAAATGGCTGAAGATGGGGACACGCTATCTGGAAAAATTCAAAAGGGAATGTTAGAAACAGTGACTAGTGGATTAAAACCTCTCGAAAAACGAATTTATAATACCTTGTCTGGTTTGGATACATTGTTTTATAATATTAATTATATCTTAAACGATAGTACTAAAGGAAATTTAAAAGAAGCGATTGCGAGTTTAAATAAAACGATGGCTTCCTTTGAAGGAGCTTCCGCTAATTTAGATGCTCTTTTAAGTGAAAATAAACCAAAACTAGATAGTACGTTTAGTTATTTAGAAACCACAACTGAAAATTTAGCACAATTTTCAGATTCCTTAGCTGAAATAAATATTAAGGGATTAGCCACTAGTTTAGAAAATACATTAACGAGTTTTGATTCTGTGATGTCAAAAATTGACAATGGGGAAGGAAGTATCGGTAAGTTAGTTAATGATGAAGAGTTATATGAAAACCTAGAAGGGGCTTCAAAAGAATTAGAAGAATTATTAAGAGATTTAAAAGAGAATCCTAAGCGTTATGTAAATATTTCTGTTTTTGGAAAAAAAGCCAAACCTTACGAGTCTTCAGAAGAAGATAATAACTAGTCTATGCAATATATACCCAATATAATATTTTTAGCAACCTTAATTATCGGATTTGGTTATTTTATAAGAAATAGCAAAAAAATAATCCGAAATATTAAACTTGGACAAATAGTCGATACTTCAGGTCGTAAAAAGGAACGGTGGAATAATGTGATTCGTATAGCATTAGGACAATCTAAAATGGTGGTAAGACCTGTTTCAGGAATGCTTCATATTATTGTATATGCAGGATTTATAATCATCAATATTGAAGTTCTTGAAATTATAATTGATGGACTATTCGGTACCCACCGTATATTTTCATCCATTGGCAGTTTGTATGGACTATTAATTGGTTCCTTTGAAATATTAGCCCTTCTGGTATTGATATCCGTTTGTGTTTTTTGGATAAGAAGGATGATTATTCGTGTTCCGCGTTTTTGGAATAAAGAAATGACCAAATGGCCAAAAAATGATGCCTTATACATTCTCTATTTTGAAATGGTTCTGATGTCTTTATTTTTAATAATGAATGCTACAGATATTCATTTTCAAGACATGAATTCAGGAAATATAATCAGCCAGTTTTTAGCACCTTTATTTTCAGATTTAAACGAAGGAACAATTCATATCATTGAACGTTCCGCTTGGTGGTTGCATATATTGGGTATCTTAGTATTTTTAAATTACCTATACTTTTCAAAACATTTACATATCCTACTAGCATTTCCTAATGTTTATTACGGAAATATAAATCCAAAAGGACAATTCAAAAATTTAACCTCTGTTACTAAAGAAGTAAAATTAATGATGGATCCAAGTGTTGATCCATATGCTACACCCCCAGAAGGAGCAGAAGACCCAAAAAAATTTGGAGCTAGTGATGTGATGGATTTAAATCGCACACAGCTACTAAATGCGTATACCTGTACCGAATGTGGACGTTGTACTAGCGAATGTCCAGCAAATCAAACAGGTAAAAAACTATCGCCTCGTAAAATCATGATGGACACCAGAGACCGCCTGGAAGAAGTTGGAAAAAATATTGATAAAAATGGGGAGTTTAAACTAGATGGAAAACAATTATTAGGAGATTATATCACTAATGAAGAACTTTGGGCCTGTACCACTTGTAATGCTTGTACTGAGGCTTGTCCAGTAAGTATTGATCCACTATCTATTATCATGGATATGAGACAATATTTGGTCATGGAAAAATCAGCCGCGCCAAACGAATTAAATATCTCTTTAACGAATATAGAAAATAACGGAGCTCCTTGGCCTTATAACCAAATGGATAGATTAAATTGGAAAGAAGAATAATATGAAGAAAGAAGAAGTAGAAAAACTATTGCACGACAAGGTAGAGGCTGGAGAACATATAAGTCCAATACTTCCTGAGGGAATAAAAAACTATCTTATAGATATTGATGGTACTATTTGTGATGACATTCCAAATGAGGAACCCGAAAGAATGCTTATAGCAGAAGTGTATCCAGATGCTTTAATTACCTTGAATAAGTGGTTTGATGAAGGACATATTATCTGTTTTTTCACTTCTCGAACGGAATTACATAGAGAATATACAGAGATTTGGTTAAAAAAACATGGCTTTAAATACCATTCTATGTTGATGGGAAAACCACGTGGAGGAAATTACCATTGGGTAGATAATCACTTGGTTAAAGCTACTCAATACAAAGGAAAATTTACAGATTTAATAGATAAAGAAGTAACCATAAAGGTTTTTAAGGATTAATTATGAGTGAACCACTTAAAGTACCCACAATGGCCGAATTTATGGCTCAAGGCAAACAACCCGAAGTATTATTTTGGGTTGGATGTGCAGGAAGTTTTGATGATAGAGCCAAAAAAATAACCAAAGCATTTGTTAAAATCCTGAACAAATCTAATATTGATTTTGCAGTACTAGGTGCTGAAGAAAGCTGTACAGGTGACCCTGCAAAAAGGGCAGGAAATGAGTTCCTATTTCAGATGCAAGCTATGATGAATATTCAAGTTTTGGATGGATATAACATAAAGAAAATAGTTACTACCTGTCCACATTGTTTTAATACCCTAAAAAATGAATATCCAGATTTGGGTGGAAATTATGAGGTGATGCATCATACTCAGTTTTTAAAAACGATGTTGGAGGAAGGGAAATTAAAAGTAGAAGGTGGAAAATATAAAGGAAAACGAATTACGTTCCATGACCCATGTTATTTAGGAAGAGCTAATAATGAGTATGAAGCTCCTAGGGAGTTGTTGCGAAAATTAGAAGTAGAACTTATCGAGATGAAACGTTGCAAATCTAAAGGATTATGCTGCGGTGCTGGTGGAGCTCAAATGTTTAAAGAATCTGAACCAGGAGACAAAGAAATAAATGTAGAACGTACCGAAGATGCAATTGAAATCAAACCTTCGATAATTGCTGCCGGCTGTCCATTTTGTAATACCATGATGACCGATGGTGTAAAAGCTAAAGAAAAAGAAGCAGAGATAGAAGTATTAGATATTGCCGAAATGATTATTAATGCAGAAGATATATAGTTATGATTACTGATTTTAAAAATTTACCCGACGATTCCAAGATTTGGATATACCAATCGAATAGAAAACTAAGTGATGACGAAGTTTCAGAAATTTCTGCTAAAACAGAATCTTTTTTGAACCAATGGACTGCCCATGGTAAAGATTTAGAAGCAGGATTTGAAATTAGATACAATCGATTTATAGTAATAGCACTAAACCAAGAAAATGCTTCAGCATCTGGTTGTAGTATTGATGCTTCCGTTTATTTTATTCAATCCTTAGAAAAAGAATACGGATTGGATTTAATGGATAAAATGAACGTTACTTATTACAATGGTGAGTTTATTGCACATAAATCTTTAACAGATTTTAAAAAAATGGCAAAGGCTCGTTCGGTCTCACCAAACACGGTTGTATTTAATAACCTGGTCATTACAAAAGGTGATTATCTTGAAAACTGGGAAGTACCTGCAAAAGACAGTTGGCACAGTAGATTTCTAGCATAGTTTTTGTTATCTTTCGGTGTATGAAAAAACAACTGACCACCTTATATTTTATAATATTTACTTCTACTATATTTTCACAGCAAATAAACCCTTTGTTAGTTGAAAACGATGTAGAAAATCAAAAAAAGTGGGTAGACAGTATTTATAATTCTATGACACTTCAAGAAAAAATTGGCCAATTATTTATGGTCGATGTTTTTTCAAGTGACCCAAAATCTAAAATCGATAAAGTAGATTCCTTAATTGTAAATCAGCATATCGGTGGTGTTATTTTTTCAAAAGGAGGACCAAAACGCCAAGTAAAAATTAATAACCATTTTCAAGACCTTTCAAAAATCCCCTTGCTTATGGCTATGGATGCTGAATGGGGTTTGGCAATGCGTTTAGATTCTACTTTTGCTTATCCATGGAATATGACTTTGGGTGCCATTTCAGACGATCAAATAATTAAAAAAATTGGAAAACGAATTGGGGAGCATACCAAACGAATTGGAATGCATATTAATTTTGCTCCTGTTGTAGATATCAACACAAACCCCAAAAACCCCATTATAGGAAACCGCTCTTTTGGAGAAGATAAAACAAATGTGACCTATAAATCTTTGGCTTTTATGGAGGGCTTGCAAAGTGCTGGAGTACTTGCCAATGCAAAACATTTTCCTGGACATGGAGATACTGAAAAGGATTCTCATAAAACATTGCCCACCATCTCATTTACAAAAGAGAGGATTGATAGTGTAGAACTACAGCCCTATAAAAGGTTAATAGAAGGGGGCTTGAGTAGTGTTATGGTTGCGCATCTTAATGTTCCAGCCTTAGAAGACAGAATAAATTATCCTTCTTCAGTTTCAAAAAGTATTGTTACCGATTTATTAAAAGGAGAATTGGGATTTAATGGTCTAGTGTTTACCGATGCTCTTAATATGAAAGGAGCTGCAGATTTTAATGAGCCAGGAGAAATAGATTTAGCTGCATTTTTAGCAGGAAATGATGTCTTACTTATTTCAGAAAACATCCCAAAAGCACATCAATTATTGATCGATAATTATAATAAGGGAGCTATTACAGAAGAACGTTTGGCCTATTCGGTAAAGAAAATATTATTTGCAAAATTTAAAGTAGGACTGAATAATTACCAACCCGTTGACACCCTAAATTTAATTGAAGATTTAAATGCTCCAATAGACAAGGCTTTATATGAAGTAGCTATGGATAAGGCCATAACGGTGCTAAAAAATGAAAATCAGATACTTCCGATAAAGAAATTAGAAAATTCAAAAATAGCCTATGTTAATTTTGGGGATGATTCAGGAGATAAGTTTTTAAACCAATTACAGAAATATGCAAAAGTAGATTGGGTAAAAGCGAATAATCTTGATCAGTATATTGAAAAATTAAAAGCCTATAATTATGTGATAATAGGGTTTCATAAATCGAATGCAAATCCTTGGAAAGGCTATAAGTTTACAGAAACAGAACTTACTTGGATTTATGAGATTGCAAGAACCAACAAGGTTATCTTAGATGTTTTTGCAATGCCTTATGCATTATTAGATCTAAAATCTTCCACTAATTTTGAAGGTATTATTTTATCCTATCAAAATAGTGCTATATCTCAAGAAGTTTCTGCACAATTAATATTTGGAGCTAGAGATGCTAAAGGAGTATTACCTGTTTCATTAGGTGAAGATTTCCCTTTAAAAACTACTCATTTTACAAGAAAGTTAAGTCGTCTTCAATATGGAACTCCTGAAAGTGTTGGTATTAATTCAGAAAAACTTTTAAAAATTGATTCTTTAGCTAGAGTAGGTTTAGAGGGTGATATGATGCCTGGAGCACAAATATTAGTGGTGAGAAGAGGAAAAGTTATTTATCAGAAAAACTTTGGTTATCATACCCAAGAGAAGAAAATAAAAGTTTCTGAAAATGATATCTACGATGTGGCTTCACTCACAAAGATTTTAGCAACATTGCCTATGATTATGGAGTTATTTGACAGGGATGAATTAAGCATGAATACCACATTATCAGAAATGCTTCCAGAGTATTCAGGTACTGACAAAGCAGATATCACTCTTAAAAATATGCTTTCGCATTATGCACGGCTTAAATCTTGGATTCCCTTTTATATAAATACTTTGGATAGCTTAAAACAACCTGATGATAAGTATTATTCAAAATTAAAAACAAAAAAATACAGTATACAGGTCGCAAACGATTTGTTCATAAGTAAAGATATGACTGATAGTATCTATCTTCAGATAAAAGAGAGTGAACTTTATGATAGATTGCGTTATAAATATAGTGATTTGCCCTATTATTTAATGAAAAAATATTTGGAAGAACACTATGATTCTAAGTTGGAAAATATTGTTCAACAAAGACTTTACCGTACTCTAGGCGCCAATCACACCACTTATTTGCCCTTGGAAAAGTTTTCAAAAGAGATTATTCCACCAACTGAAGAAGACAATTATTTTAGAATGCAGAAAGTTCAAGGATATGTTCACGACCAAGGTGCTGCTATGTTAGGAGGAGTTAGTGGACATGCAGGTTTATTTAGCAATGCAAATGATGTTGCTAAGATTATGCAAATGTACCTTTGGAAAGGAAGTTATGGGGTTAGGGAGTATTTAAAACCAGAAACAATAGATAAGTTTAATACTTGTTATTATTGTGATGATGATGTAAGGAGAGGAGTAGGATTCGACAAACCTCAATTAGGAGATGTTGGTCCAACCTGTGGTTGTGTATCGATGTTGAGCTTTGGCCATAGTGGTTTTACAGGAACATTTACTTGGGCAGATCCAGAACAAGAGATTGTGTATGTCTTTTTGTCCAACAGAACCTATCCAGATGCAGATAACAGAAAAATAATAAAAAACAATTTACGATCAGATATTCAAGAAGCAATATATCAAGCCATTGAAGATTAAGATAAATTAAAATAAAATATGAAAATTGCCATAGTATGTTACCCAACTTTTGGGGGAAGTGGAGTAGTAGCAACCGAATTAGGAATCGCTTTAGCCGAACACGGTCATGAGGTTCATTTTATTACTTATAAACAGCCGGTACGATTACAATTACTGCATAGCCATGTACATTATCATGAAGTTACAGTGCCAAATTATCCCTTATTTCATTACCAACCCTATGAATTGGCTTTATCAAGTAAATTAGTGGATATGGTTAAACTTCACGGAATTGAACTTCTTCACGTACATTATGCCATCCCACACGCGTATGCGGGTTATATGGCAAAAAAAATGTTGGAAGAAGAGGGAATTTATATTCCTATGGTTACTACCTTACACGGTACCGATATCACTTTAGTAGGCAGTCATCCTTTTTATAAACCTGCGGTAACTTTCAGTATTAATAATAGTGATGCGGTTACTTCGGTTTCTGAAAGTTTAAAAGAAGATACCTTGCGTCTTTTTGATATTAAAAAAGAAATTCATGTGGTTCCTAATTTTATCGATATTGAAAAATATAACAATCCTTTTTCTGAATGTCAACGAGATTTGATTGCTCATAAAGATGAAAAAATTATTACTCACATTAGTAACTTAAGAAAGGTAAAACGTGTTGATAATGTCATTGAAATATTTGATCGGATATTAAAGAAAATGCCTGCTAGATTAATTATTGTAGGTGAGGGGCCTGAAAAGAAACCTATGAAGCAGCTATGTAAAGAAAAAGGGATCTTGGATAAGATTCTATTTGTAGGTAATAGTCATGAAGTAGATAAAATATTATGTTTTAGTGATTTATTTTTATTGCCTTCAGAACATGAAAGCTTTGGACTGGTAGCATTAGAGGCAATGGCTTGTGGAGTACCAGTAATTTCTAGTAATGCAGGTGGTTTATCTGAAGTAAACATTGAAGGAGTTAGTGGATATTTAAGTGATATTGGAGATGTTGATGATATGTCTAAAAACGCATTAAAAATATTAGAAACTCCAGAAACGCATCTTAAGTTCAAACAAAATGCCAAGAAAACAGCAATGAAATTTGAAACAAAAAATATTGTTCCTCTTTATGAAGAAGTATATGAAAAGGCTTTAGAAAGTATTTCAATTTAGTATCATTAATAATTTATAGGAGTATAATTAATTTTGGAATATTAAATTATATTCATTTATATTTGTACCAGATATGAAAAACACATTAAATACAAATTGGTGGTGGATTCGTTTAAACCAAAAAACGTAATCTAAAACTTCTGTATATAAAATATTCAAAAGACTTGTCGATTACGACAAGTCTTTTTTTTTGCTTAAAATTATGATAAATAAAATACAAATTAACACCGTAAATAAAAAGTTGCTCTCCGATACAGTGACTCCTGTAGGTCTATATTTAAAGTTGCGAGACCGATTTTACAATTCAATTTTACTAGAGAGTTCCGATTACCATGGGAATGATAATAACTTTTCATATATCTGTTTAGAGCCTTTAGTTTCTTTTGTGGTAGAGAATCAAAATATCCATATTAAAGGATTGGATTTAGACAAAACCTTGGCAATAGGTAAAAGAAAACAAGTTATTTCGGAGCTTCAAAACTTAATAGATTCATTTAGCATCAAAGACAGTAACTTAGTTAATGGTTTCTTTGGGTATACCAATTATGATGCGGTACAGTATTTTGAAACATTAGCTATTAATGCATCAAAAAAAGTGCAACATGCAACTCCCGATATGCATTATTCTCTTTTTAAATACATCATTCAAATAGATCATTTTAAAAATGAAATGACCCTCACAGAGAATGTTATAGAGGGTAAAGAATCTACTATTGAAGAACTAGTAGATTTGGTAAAGGGAAATAATCACCCTCAATATCATTTTAAATTAAATGGTCAGGAAAACACAAACATTTCCGATACTGAATTTAAAGACATGGTAACTAAAGGAAAGGAACATTGCCAAAAAGGAGATGTATTTCAAATTGTACTTTCCCGTCAATTTTCTCAAGGATTCACGGGAGATGATTTTAATGTATATCGTGCGTTAAGATCAGTAAATCCTTCACCTTACCTATTTTATTTTGACTTTGGTAACTTTAAACTTTTCGGCTCCTCACCAGAAGCACAATTAAAAGCAAGTAATGGAAAAGCTACTATCAATCCAATTGCAGGCACATTTAAAAGAACGGGCAATGATATTCAAGATAAAGAATTAGCAGAACTACTGGCAAAGGATCCTAAAGAAAATGCAGAACATACTATGTTGGTTGATTTGGCTAGAAACGACCTGAGTCGTCATGGAAAAAATGTAACCGTTAAAACGTATAAAGAAACTCAGTTTTATAGTCATGTTATTCATTTAGTTTCTGAAGTAGAAGCAGATTTAATCTCTTCTTCAGATGCATTACAAGTGTTTGCAGATACATACCCAGCAGGAACTTTATCTGGCGCTCCTAAATACAGAGCGATGCAGTTAATAGATGGCTATGAAAATCAGAGTAGAGGATTTTACGGTGGAGCAATAGGTGTTTTTGGATTTGACGGCTCTGTAAATCATGCCATCACCATCAGAAGTTTTTTGAGTAAGAATAACACCTTGTTTTTTCAGGCTGGGGCAGGAGTGGTAGTGGATTCTAACGAAGAAAATGAATTACAAGAAGTAAATAATAAATTAGGAGCTTTAAAAAAGTCATTAACCTTAGCAGAAAATATATAAGCTATGAAAAAAATATTGATATTAGACAATTACGATTCCTTTACCTATAATTTAGTTCATTATGTGGAAGCCAATCCAGAATATGAAGTAGATGTATTTCGAAATGATGAAATCCATATAGAAGATGTAGATAGTTACGATACCATTATACTTTCTCCTGGTCCTGGTTTACCAAAAGATGCGGGAATATTAAATGAGTTGATTAAAAAATATGCACCCACCAAAAAGATTTTAGGGGTTTGTTTAGGGATGCAAGCCATAGGAGAAGTTTTCGGAGGTACACTTGTTAATTTAAATACGGTTTTTCATGGGGTAGCAACTCCAATAGAGGTTGTAGACAAAAGTGACTTGCTATTTAAAGATTTGCCAGATTCATTTCATATTGGAAGATACCATAGTTGGGTAATAGCTAATGAAGATTTTCCAGAGGAATTAAAAATCACATCTATAGAAGAGAATAATCAAATTATGTCTTTAAAACATAAAGAATACAAGGTTTACGGAGTACAATTTCATCCTGAATCCATATTAACTGAACATGGAAAAGAAATGATTTCAAATTTTTTAGCCATTTAAGATGAAACATATTTTAAACAAATTATTTCAACACCAGCATCTTTCTCAAGAGGATGCTTATAAAATTCTGACTAGAATTGGAAAGGGAGATTTTAATCCTTCACAAATTGCAGCATTTTTAACGGTGTATTTAATGCGAAATATTTCGGTGGAAGAGTTAACTGGTTTTAGAAATGCACTGCTTGATTTATGCCTTAAAATAGATTTATCAGATTTTAACACCATAGATGTTTGTGGAACAGGAGGTGACGGTAAAAACACCTTTAATATTTCTACACTTTCTGCTTTTGTGATTGCAGGAGCAGGATATAAAGTCGCTAAACATGGTAATTACGGAGTTTCCTCTTCTTGCGGCTCTTCTAATGTACTAGAACATTTAGGCTATAAGTTCACTAATAATGAATCTATATTAAAACAACAATTAGAGAAAACGAACTTCTGTATGATGCACGCCCCATTGTTTCATCCAGCTATGAAAAATGTGGCACCTATAAGAAAGGAATTAGGGATCAAAACCTTTTTTAATATGCTAGGACCATTAGTGAATCCAAGTTTTCCTAAAAATCAATTGGTGGGTGTTTTTAATTTAGAAATTGCTAGAATCTATAATTATTTATTTCAAGATAGTGAGAAGAACTATACGATTTTACATAGCTTAGATGGTTATGATGAAATTTCATTAACGGGAAATTTTAAAGCAATTTCGAACACAGGGGAGACCTTGTTTTCTCCTGAGGACATAGGATTCTATACGCAAAAACAATCCGATATTTTCGGTGGAGAAACGGTTCAAGAAGCAGCAAAAATATTTGTGAATGTTTTAAAGAATGAAAGCACTATGCATCAAAAGAATGTGGTTTTGGCAAATTCCTCTTTTGCATTTAAATGCTTAGAGCCTAATAAATCTATGGTAGATTGTGTTGCAATGGCTAATGAGTCTTTGGAATCTGGTAATGCTTACCAAACTCTAAAAAATATAATCGAATAACAAATGACAATTTTAGACAAAATAATTAGCTGCAAAAGAGAAGAAGTTACTCAACTTGCTAAAAGAGTTCCAATTAAGGTATTGGAAGAAAGTACGTTTTTTCAAATGGATTGTATTTCGTTAAAACAACAGATTCAACAAAAAGATAAAAGCGGAATTATAGCAGAATTTAAACGACAATCTCCATCCAAAGGAATTATTAATGATACAGCATTGGTAACGAAAACCGTTAAAGGTTATTTAGATGCTGAAGCTTCAGGAGTTTCCATTTTAACCGATACTAAATACTTTGGCGGAAAAAATGAAGATGTTATTTCTGCAAAAAAAATAAATCTAGGTCCCATATTAAGAAAAGACTTTACCATTTCTGAATATCAAATAATTGAAGCAAAATCAATTGGTGCAGATTCAATTTTGTTGATAGCAGCGGTATTATCTAAAAATGAAATCAAACAATTTACAAGTCTTGCACATAGTTTGGGCTTGGAAGTTTTATTGGAAGTTCATACTCATGAGGAATTGGATAAATACATTCCTGAAATAAATTTAGTAGGTATTAACAATCGAGATTTAAAAACATTTAAAGTGGATTTTGAAAATTCCATTCGATTGGCAGAATTATTACCTGCCGAAACTGTAAAAATAGCGGAAAGTGGAATTAGTGATTTTAAGAATATCATCGAATTAAAAAAGCATGGTTTCGAAGGATTTTTAATAGGAGAGAATTTTATGAAAACTTCTAATCCTTCCTTGGCTTGTCAACAATTTATAGAACAAATAAATAAAACGACTCATGCTTAATCTTAAGGTTTGTGGAATGAGAGGTACTACCAACATCACTGAGCTGATAAAGCTTCAGCCAGACTTTATGGGTTTTATATTTCACGAAAAGTCTCCTAGAAATGTAACGGAAACCTCGAATATAGATTTCCCAGTAACAATTAGAAAAGTTGGTGTTTTTGTAAATAAGGGGGAATCATTTATAAGAGATAAAGTCACTGATTATAAATTAGATTTTATCCAATTGCATGGTAATGAAACTCCTAAAGAATGCCAAGATTTAAAGGAAAAAGGGCTTAAAATTATAAAAGCATTCAATATTTCTGAAGACTTTGATTTTGACAAGTTGAAAGAATACGAGACATATTGTTACTACTTTTTATTTGATGCTTTTGGAAAAAATGCTGGTGGCAATGGTATTGTATTTAATTGGGATTTAATTCAAAAATACAAAGGGGAAACTCCATTTTTATTAAGTGGAGGCATTGATGAAACCATGGTCGATAAACTAAAAAATATAGAACACCCAATGTTTGCAGGTATAGACATTAATAGCGGATTCGAAATAAAATCTGCTTTAAAAGACATTAAAAAGATAGAAAAATTTAAACAGAATGTCATTGCGAAAGGAGCGTAGCGATTGTGGCAATCTCATTAAATTATATCACAAAAAAGATACAAATGAAAATAGATCAAAACGGTTTTTATGGAGAGTTTGGAGGAGCATTTATCCCTGAAATGCTATACCATAATGTAAATGAATTAAAAGAGAAATATATTGGGATTATCGAATCTGAATCTTTTCAGAATGAGTTTAAACTTTTATTAAAAGATTATGTGGGTAGACCAACCCCCTTGTATTTTGCTAAACGTCTTTCGAAAAAATACAATACTAACGTATTCTTAAAAAGAGAAGACTTAAATCATACGGGAGCACATAAGATAAACAATACGATTGGGCAGATATTAGTGGCCAAACAAATGGGGAAAAAGCAAATTATAGCAGAAACAGGTGCTGGTCAGCACGGAGTGGCAACAGCTACGGTTTGTGCGCTTATGGGTTTGAAGTGTATTGTTTATATGGGGGAAGTTGATATAAAAAGACAAGCCCCAAATGTAGCCAGAATGAAAATGCTAGGTGCAGAGGTTCGGCCTGCAGTATCTGGAAGCAAAACACTAAAAGATGCCACTAACGAAGCCATTCGAGATTGGATTGCTAATCCCGTTGATACTTATTATTTAATAGGGTCTGTAGTAGGACCACATCCTTATCCAGATATGGTGGCTCGTTTCCAATCCATTATAAGTGAAGAAATGAAAACGCAATTGCAAGAAAAAACGGGTAGAAATTATCCCGATAAGATTATTGCCTGTGTTGGAGGTGGATCTAATGCCGCTGGAGCTTTTTACCATTATTTGGAAAATGAAAAAGTGGAACTGATTGCTGTCGAAGCTGATGGTTTAGGAATTGAATCTGGTGAAACCGCCGCAACTACTCAAGTGGGAAGTGAAGGTATTATCCATGGTAGTAAAACCTTATTAATGCAAAACAGTGAAGGGCAAATTACAGAACCATATTCCATTTCTGCAGGTTTGGATTATCCAGGAGTAGGACCTTTGCACGCACACTTATTTAAAAGTGGAAGAGGAACCTTTTTAGGTGCAACAGATCAAGAAGCATTAGACGCTGCTTTTGAACTTACTAAATTAGAAGGGATTATTCCAGCTTTAGAATCCGCACACGCATTGGCAGCATTGCGTAAAATCGAATTTAAAGCCAATGAAAATGCGGTGATCAATCTTTCAGGAAGAGGAGATAAGGATATGGAAACTTATATTAGAAGGATTGAATGATTGAAGGATAGAATGAATTAATGTAAGAATGAATTAATGTAAGAATGTATTAAACCATTAACTCATTATTTCATTACCTCATTAACCAATAACCAAGTACTTCGAGTGATTCGATTTTTATATCGAAATGTATCGAGAAGCAATAAATGAAAATTATCAAATGAAGAGAATAAAAAACACCTTCCAAACCAAAAAGAACATCCTTAGCATCTACATAACCGCAGGCTTTCCAAACCTAAACGATACGGTAGAAATAGTTCAAGAATTGACTAAAAATGGAGTGGATATGATTGAAATTGGAATGCCCTTTTCAGATCCTCTAGCAGATGGTCCAACCATACAAAATAGCAGTGACATTGCGATAAAAAACGGAATTACACTGGATCTTATTTTTAATCAAATTATTGAAATAAGAAAAACAGTAACGATTCCAATAATCCTAATGGGCTATTACAATCAAATATTGCAATATGGAAGTAAGTCTTTTTTTGAAAAAGCCAAAGAAGTAGAAGTAGACGGATTTATCATACCCGATTTGCCACTAGATATTTATCAGAAAAACAATAAAATTATCATTAATGATTTAGGACTAGATATGATCTTCTTAATTACCCCTCAAACCACAGAGGAACGTATACATCTAATAGATAATGAAAGTAGTGGGTTTTTATATTTGGTATCTTCCTATGCTATTACAGGCTTCCAAAGCGATATTCAACAAGAGCAAGTTGATTATTTTAATAGAATACAAACACTATCCCTTAAAAACCCTAAATTAATTGGATTTGGAATATCAGATAAATCATCTTTTACCACGGCTTGCAATCATGCAGAAGGTGCTATTATTGGAAGTGCTTTTATTAAAGCGCTTAAAGATTCTAATAATCTAAAAGAAACTATTGCTTCTTTTATAAATGGAATTAAAGGATAAATTTATTTTGGCATCACCTCAAAGCTCACCATCCATTGAATTCCAAATTGGTCGGTAAACATTCCAAAATAAGAACCCCAAAAAGTGGTATCCATAGGCATCATTACATTTCCTCCTTGAGATATCCCATTAAATAGACGATCTGCTTCTTCCTTAGAATCGGCATTAATCGATACGGAAAAATTATTCCCTTGGGCAAATCCTTTCGACCATTCCCCTACAGAATCACTACCCATGAGTGCCGTATTACCTATAGGCAATGACATATGCATAATTTTTTCATAATCTGCTTCATCTACCACACAATTGGGATCATCTTTTGGCATATCTTTAAATCTGCCCAAAAATGAATATTCTCCTCCAAAAGTATCTTTGTAAAAATTAAAAGCTTCTTCACAATTTCCTTTAAAAGTCAAGTAAGTGTTTACAGTGGTCATAGCTTATGTTTTTTTGAAAATTTGTATCTTTAAATATACGTTTTATAATGGAATTTCGCAATAATGGAAACTAACGTATACAATATAGAAGTAGATAAAAATGACAATGCTTTAGGATTAAGACCCAGATCCGATTATTATACGGGGAAATACATTCATCGGGCTTGTCAACTGATTTTATTCAATTCAAAGAATAAAATACTTCTACAACAAAGAGCTTCCACAAAAAGATGGTATCCAAATCTATTTACATTTTCGGTAAGTGGCACCGTAACTCATGAAAGTTACGAAGCCTGCATACAAAAGGAAATGCAAGAAGAAATTGGTATCACAATACCCGTAAACTAGTCTTTAAATTTCCGTTTTTCGATCAATATAATAAAGCGTGGCATTGTGTTTTTGTAGGGAAAAGCGATGCTAAAATTAAACCCGATCCTAGTGAAATACAATTGATTAAATGATGAGTGTTCGAGTATTAAAAAAGGATATTGAGGATCATCCAGAATTTTATACTCCACCTTTTATGATAGGGATAAAAAAGTATTTTAATGAATTTTATCATTAATTAACTCGGATAAACGAGCGAAGCGAAGAGGCATAACAATTATAGGCGGCATTGTAGTATTGTTAGTTTACTGAAATTACAATTTTACCATGGTGTAATCCATCTCCAAATCTCTGAATTGCCCAAGGAATTTTATCGAAAGGATAGGGACCATCAATCATACATTGTATCTTATTTTCTGAATAAAGCTGATTGATATACTCCAAGTTCTTATTCGTTTTTAACATGACCATGTGCACACGTTTTTTGCTATATAGCTTTAGTATCGGTCTCATATAAAGTATTTGCAATATCTTGCCAGATTTTCCACCTATAGAAACGTATTTTCCTTCTGGTTTAAGAACTTTTAAAAATTTCCAGAGTGATCTATTGGTCTTGCAATCAAGGATTAAATCGTACTGCAGTTCACTCTTAGTAAAATCTTCTTTTTTATAATCTATAACCTTGTCAAATCCTTGAGTTTCCATCATTTTTAATTTATCTCCCGTATCGACTCCTATAACATATGTGTTGTAAAGTTTTGCTATTTGAAGTCCAAACGAGCCAACACCACCGCCTCCGCCATTGATCAAAATCTTCTGGCCATCTTTTATCTGTCCTACATCCTGCAGACCTTGTAGGGCAAGCATTGCTGCATGTGGAATACTAGCTGCCTCTTCAAAACTCATGCTATCTGGTTTTAGAACAACTGCTTTCTCATCGATACAAAGAAACTCAGCAAAGCTACCAAATCCGAATTCTGAGATGTCCCCATAAACGGTATCACCAGCTTTAAATTTTGTAACATTATTTCCGACCTGCTCTACAATTCCTGCTACCTCCATACCTGGTATCCTTAATTTTTTTCTAGGTCTAAATATCCCAAAGAACAGACGGTAAGCCAAAGGCTTTCCACTGGCAATACACCAATCGTAATCATTGATCGTTGTTGCACAAACTTTTACCAGAACCTCAGCATTTTTAGGTTTAGGTTGTTCGGCTTCTATAAGCCTAAGAACTTTGTTAGGATCTCCGTAGTTTTTAATAGTATATGCTTTCATATTTACTAATGTACCTAACGGTTTTGGTTAGTTCGTGTTACCCAACGAATTTAGTAAAAAAAGCTTTGATTTCTGATAGGAAATTCAACTGCAATGAAAACCTTTTAGGTTACGGGGGGTGCTAATTTGTTAACTTACTACAAGTTTGCCTAATGATTCTAAGAATTGTATGGGCTACCTTCCATTTAAACCCCATACTTTTTATGCAATGGCTCATTGATAATATCACGCAAATTAGTCAGTAATTCTTTGGCATCAGATTTTGTTAAGCCTTTTGTCTCAATAGGTGGATGAATAATAACATCTGCTACTCCTGGACTGGCTTTACCTTTCATAAAGCTACGGCGTTGAAGTCTTTTCCAGTTAGTTGTTTGAGTTACGGGGATTATTGGTATTTGTTGTTGAATAGCCAATGCTGTTACTCCTGTCTTAAACTCACCTAATTTTGGAGCATCTACTGGAATAGTTCCTTCTGGCAGAATTACTAGTGGGAATCCATCTTCAAGTACACGCATCATTTTTTTAAAACCTTTCATTACTCCCATTCTACTGTGCCTGTCAACCAAAATATTCATTCCTGATGTGTAGAAAATATGGAATAGTGGCCAATTCTCAATCTCTTGTTTACCTGTAAAAACAAAATGTTGGGGAAATATTGAATATAAAGTTGCCGGGTCAATAAATGAACTATGATTAGAGCATATTATAAAAGGCTTGTCCATAATAATAAGCTCTCGGCCTTTCACTCTAATGAATATTCCACAACCCCATAACCACATTCTTGAAAATCCTTTAATGAATCTAAACGCAGTAGGAAACCGTGATTCTTTAGCTAATAAAAAGCTAAAAACTGGAAAATACAATACCAGAATTAATACAAAAAATAGAAGAACATGAATTTTATATAAAAATTTAAAAGGGTAGGTAATTATTTTCTTTACTTTAATAGGTTCGTTACTCATAAGTACTGATTTATAGTATAATAAATTCAACCGCAATGTATTTTACAAAGTGTTGGCAAACGTTTTTAATTTCCTTCTGATAAATAAAGACATGTTCTTTAATTCACTAACACAACCTTTCCAATAAAGCATTTTATTTGAATATAACTTTATCAACTAATGTTACCTTATCGGTAATCAATTCTGTAAAAAAAAACGTTTAGTGAAAGGTGATAAATCAATTTGAGCTTCAACAATATCATCTTTTGGTCAAGCAAATATAAGATGTAATTATCTTTTATTATTAATTGTAGAATAGTTTTTGGATAAAAATTAGAACTAATCATTAATCCTATTTATAGCTATACTTGACAATTTGATTATTTTCTAATTCAACCCTTTGTTTATTGCTTTTTATCTGTTTTGTATAAAATAATACAAAATCAATAGTAAATAAACTAAGTGGGAATAAACCTTATTTGATGTTTAGTAATTAGTTGTTACTAGTTTATGAATTAGTGAATAGTGAGTAGAGATGAGGTATCTTGAATGGGGTTATTGGTTGAGTATGAAATTGAAAATAATTTTTAATTCCCCATCCAAGTCAGAAATTCTTTTACTTTATTCCTGCTAATAATGATGTCATCTTCTGTAGTGGGCTCAAGGAAGAGCTTCAATCTGCTATTATAATATTTAGATGCTTTAACAACAGCATTGATATTGACAATATACTTTCGGTTAGGACGGTGGAAAACATCACTAGGCAAGTTTTCCTCTAGTTTATTTAGACTATCATCAACCAGATGCTTGGTAGTTCCAAAAGTTACAACAGTGGTGTATTTGTCTTCCGCGACGAAATATGCAATATTGCTATAGTCGAGGTATTTGAAATTCTCCCCCGATTGAATTAAGATTCTTTTTGTTTTTTCAACATTGGAACGTGTGTAAAATTCTTTTAATAGAGCTGTATCAAGAACAGTTTTACCAGCGGGCAGCATTTTGAATTTATCCAAGGCAAATACTAAGTCCTTTGGATTAATTGGCTTAAGTAGGTAATCAATGCTGTTTACCTTAAATGCTTTAAGGGCATATTCGCTATAAGCAGTTAAAAAAATAATAGGTGTTTGAATAGTAATGGATTCAAATATTTCAAACGAAATCCCATCTGCAAGCTCAATATCCATGAATATGAGATCTATTTTATCAGAATTATCATTTAACCAACTAATACTTTCTTGAACGGTTGAAATACAGTGCAAGATGTTTACTTTTTCTATCTTATGTAATTGTAGAATCAGCTCTTCTTGCAATAATTTTTCATCTTCGATGATAACAATATTCATATTTTAAATATATGGGATTAATATACAGAAGGTATCCTGATTTTTTACGACTTCAATAGAATAACCAAAGCTATCATACCGTGTTTTAATGTTATCTAGACCAATTCCCCAGGACGAAATACTAGATTTTAACTGAATTGGGTTAGAAATACTTATCCCGTTATCATTAGCCACGATACTAATTTTCATGGGTTGATTATCAATTACTTTATTATGTTTTATTACATTTTCTATTAGAATTTGCAATACCATTGGAAGAATCTTTTTGTTGAGATGTTTTTCTGGAAAAGATAAATCAACCATTAAAGCATCTCCAAACCGAATTTTTAATAAGTACACATATTGCTCAATAAAATCCTGCTCGCTTTTAAGAGAAATGGTATCTGTAAATTTAAAATCTAATACATGTCTCAGTACATTCGATAGTGTATTGGTAAACTTTTTGGCTTGGTCAGGTTTTATACTAATTAAAGAGTTTAGCACACTTAAACTATTAAATAAAAAATGTGGGTTAAGCTGATTCTCGAGCAATTCGTATCTAAACCTCTCATTTTCGAGAAGCAATAAATTAGATTTAGATTCTGCTTCAAATTTAGAAAAAGACGTCAGTGACAATTCAATAATAGGTATTATAGTAAAATTAATCATTGTACCTATTGTACATACTAAAAGCAAATCCTTTGCGAAGAATATATGTCCCACTTTTAAATAAATTTGCAACTGCGTAATTATCAATAAAATTAAATTCGTAATTACAGTGAAAATAATAATTTCTATTACAATTCTAATAAAAACTTTATTAGATGACCAACTAAGTACTCTGTTTAGCCACCTTATGATATAAAACGCAATAGAGACTATTATTAAAAGGTCAACAAATTTAGATACCAAAAAGAGTAAAAATTCGAAGTTAAAAACAATAGCTATTCCTGAATAGTACCACAATTCAAATTTATCAATAAGTTGGTACACTATTGAAAATAACCCTATAAAGCCAAGTATTTTCCAATCCAAAAATTGTTTTAAAGTCAATTCTTTCATTTGGCAAAATTATATAATTAAATGTGTAAAACCGCTCATTGAGAGCGGTTTTTTACTTGCTCAGAACTATAATTAAACTCATTTTTTGAAGAATAGTAGACTAAATTTGGAAAGTATCACTTCTTTTCTGAACTTTAAGACAGGGTTCATTTATAGCTTTTTATTCAAACTATTCTTTGATGATTTTATAGGTGTGAATTTCTTTTTCATCAGTTAATAGGTTTAGCAAATAAACTCCTTTTGCTAAATGGCTAATATTTAATGATTGAACAGGATTATCCATATTGGTTTTATGGAGCATTACTCTTCCGGTTAAATCAAAGAGCTGTAAAGATTTAATTTTTGTCCCCCCTTTGTTTTTAATGTACAGTTCGTTTTGTGCTGGGTTAGGGTATATGGCAAATGGATTTTTTTCCAGTTCAATTTCCTCATTGGAAAGTGAGTTGTATTCAAATTGAAGGTCATCTAGTACGGCATCCGAGATCCCAGGGTTTAATGGATCAGAGGAGCCTGAAAGCATAATCAGTTGTATAGTTACAAATTCAAGATTATCTCCTGTAAATGAGGTCATATCTAATTCAAAATCTGTAAAATTAGAAGTTGTTTCTGTAATATTAAGAATAACCGCATCATCTGGTAAATTAGCAAAATGCTCATCAATAGTGACGAGGGTATCATTTACGCTTTTGAAGTAGGAAGCGATTTTAAGGGTGTCGGTTATGCCAGAATAATTGGATCCTGAAAACTTGTATCTTCCCGTGATTTTTTCCGGAACTTCTGTGCAGTTAAAACGAATATATCCATTGTTTTTTGCGCCGTAATATATTGGTTCGACGCCCCTTTTTATTTGCAATGCATTGCCATTGGCGTCTGGTTCATCGTATTTGTAATAGAAGCCCTCACCATGGATTGCCCTAGTAAAGACATTGGGTACAACTGATTCGATCCAGTCATCTGGGAAATAGAATGGAATATATGGTTCAAAACCAGCGGTGTCCTCGTAGAAATTTTCGAAATCACCATTGGGAATAGAACATTGTGAATTACCGTAAAAACTACAGCTTAAACAAACTAAAAAAATTAAATACTTTGAGATCATAATGTTTTGATTAATAATGAGCCCCAAAACTCAGCTTTTATGTTTCGACATGAAATTCTAATCTGATGAACTTAAGAATGGTTGGGATGAATTGCAGTATGGAAAATTGAAGTTCAAATTTGGATTATGTAAAATCTTGACTAATTTATGAAGAAACTTATTCCAGTGCTTTAGAGGGAAATTAATAAGAATTCATTTTTTTTTTACCAGAGTTCTTTGTTAAGAGCTTTTTTTACTTCTCAATATTTTTACAATACGACTAAATACAATTTCTGACAAATTCCACATATATAGTTTAGGATCGGTTGTGTTATTAAACAGAATAACAACAGCATCAATATCTTTGTGATATTCGGCAAAACTCTGGTATCCAGGAACCCAGCCAGAATGTTCGTATACATAAATTTCAGTGTAGATCTCCTGTTCTCCTTCTTCAAATATTGACCCATCATTTAATGCCCGCAAAAATATACCCACATCCTCTGGGGTAGCTAACATTCCCTGGTCGTCTGTCTTTAAATCGTAGGGGTGTCCAACATGATAGCCACTCATAACATCGTCTATATTAACTTCACTAAGCGAAAAGAAAGTATTGCTTAGCTCGAGTGGTATCAAAATTTCTTCCTTGATATATTGGCGACGGCTATAACCTACCACTTTATCTATGAGTGAGCCAATTAACAAATAATTCGTGTTGGAATAGCCATAATCTTCACCTGGTTCAAAGTTAGCCGGCAAATCAAGTGCAAGTTCAAGGGTTTCTTCACGGCTTACAGGTGGATTTTTCCAATAACCAGGATAGTCGGTATAATTGGGAATACCACTTCGATGTTGTACCATCAATCTCAAGGTGATTTTTTCTGCATTTTCAATTCTTCCTATCAATTCTGGAAAATAATCCCCGAGCGTTTTATCTAAAGACAACCGTTTGTCATTGACCAACTTGGTGATAGCAACAGCATTATACAACTTACTGATACTGGCAACCTTGAATAAGGCTTTCGGGTTGGCAGGAATTTTGTTTTTTCGGTCATGCCAACCTGCTGCATAAAATGCTGGTGGTTTTCCTGCTTCGTCCACATAAACAATCATTCCATCAAGTCCATGTCCAATGGCTTCATTTACTTGTTCTTGAACCGTATCTGGTAGTGGTAATATCCAAGCCTTTACCAAAATCCATGGTACGAACCACAAAGAGATTATGCTTGCAATAATAAATACAATTCTGAGTATTCGTTTTGTTGGTTTCTTTGTCATACTATTTCAGGACGATGCGCTTTTAATAAATTACTCCTAACGGTTTTAGCTAGGTTTGCGTTAAACTACGAATTTAGTAAATAAGCTTGGATTTCCGAGCTTGTGGGGATCTAAAGTCGATTAAGGAAATTAAATCTCAATGAAACGAGCGAAGCGAATTGGCGAAGCAATTATAGGTGGTGATAACAGCTTTTTAGTATCATAGTTTTATCCCATCTTGGTTGTACAACTCATTCAAACTAAATGCTTTTGGAGAAGATCCTAATTTATTGAGTAAATCAAGTTTTTCCTTTGCTTGGATAACAGATGGATTTTCACCAGCGGGTATCCACCAAAGTACTACCTGATGTCCATCCATTTTAGTAGCCCATTTATTTCTGCTCTTCAAGAAGTAACTGTGTACGGTCTTATAACTGTAGGTTTTCAAGTTTTCAAAATTGAGCCAAACTGACAAGTTTACAAAAATGAGCTTGTCATTGTAAGGCGTCTCTATATCTGTTGCACTTGCTCCTTCTTCATCTTTTAATCTCCAAATGAACCCAAGACTTTCTTCAGCTAATTGATTTACAGGAGCTAAAAAATCTTTAAATTCCTTAACCACGGGCGAATCAAGGTGATCTTTTAGTTTTATGATATTGAATTGGGCAAGGTGGTATATAGTATTATCCATAGTTTAATTTTTGATTTGTGAACTAATATTGATTTATATCTTCTCTGAAGCTTTGAAAGTTAAGTCTACTAAAATATCTGCAGTCTTAATACCTATGATATTATCGTAATTATCTTTTAGGTCAAACCAGCATTTTTCCAATTCTGGCAGTAATTTAGTCAAGGCTTCAGTTGGTTGAAAATGCATAGTCTTTCCATTTTTCTCTTTTTCAATCAAAGAACGCAGTATCATTTTATCTGCCAGTCTAGTTATTGTAGAAGGATCCAAATTCAATTCTACACTAAGTGCAGAAGGTGTAATCCCAGGATTTTCATGAACTAATAAGATTAAGAAGGCATAAGAAGGAGATAAGCCTAATGGGACAAAAGCCTTTTCTGCCAACTTAGACAGCTTTCTAGCCAGAGAATTTGAAGTAAAGTAAAGGCATTTTGATAAGTATTTGTCTGATTTTTTCAATTCAAAATATTTTGGTAAAGATAAGTATTAATGCTTGTACATACAAGTATTGTTGTCATGTAAAATGTTAAACTGTATTAATTGCTCCTAACAGTTTTGGCTAGGATTGTGTTGTGGGGAATCAGTCTACACTTCCAGTCCCGTATAGCCATAACTTTAGTGGAGCCGCAAGGATTGTGTAAGGGAGAGGATTTTTCCCTTAAACAATGAATTTAACAAAAAGACTTGGGTTTCCGAAGTTGTGCAGTAGCAAAATTAAGGACTAGTTTATGATGAAATTAATAGAAGACTTTAAAGAGAAAATAATGAAAATTCATTTTTTTACTAGAATTCTTTGTTGGCGGTAGTTTTATTTTTTTTTACGAATTTTATTCCAAGTAGTATTAAGATTACTATCAATGCAATAAAAAATATACTGGTTGTAGTGCTTTTAAGAACTGAAAAAGTATTGGTTGTATTAACCATTGTCTCTGATAAGTCTGGATAATTGTTCAACATTTTTATAATTCCGAAGTTTTCTAAATAGTCTGTAATCCCACCAATTATTGGCAATAAACATACATAGATAAATGAGGTGTTGAGTTTGCCTAGTTTTTTAAGAAAATAAGCGAAAATCAAACAGTAACTTAATCCAAAAAGTAATGGGTAAAACATATCCACAGGTATTTGGTAGGTTAGATAGGTTTTACGTCCATTTTCTCCGAGAGTATTAAATAAATCGTTTACATAATTCCAATCATACCCTGTTGGCATCATATCCAACAATTTCATTCCGTTTGAGAACTCCATTGTTTTCGGAATCGTAACCATTAGCATATATATGTAAATGATATTCGTCAATATAAAAAGTCCTAGAATAATCTTTCCAGAGTTTTTACTTTCAATAAATTTAATTAATCTTCTCATTTTTTCTAACAAGTGCTAACGTGATTGTGTATGATTTCGTTGCGGACAAAACCGAAATAGTTTTTCCTTACTAAATTCCGTTATTTCATTTCAGTTTCTATAGTTGATGGATTCAATCCTTTGAAAATTAACCAAAGCGGAAGAATTAATTGAATGAGTCCTATTGGAAGAAGCATATTCATACTAATGCTATTTCCGAAAATCGAAAATAATATTTCAATAAACATAAGAGAAACGGCTATTATCCCAATAATTGAAATGATTTTTGGAATTAATTTAGACAGGTATAATGTATAATATAAAATAAAAACTGGGAAGCAAGAAATGAGTAAACTCAAGTAGTGTGTCCACCAATGTTTTTTATAAAATATATTTCCTAATGTATTTAATATGTCAGAATTATCAGTCCTATTTTTAGTATACTCTATACTTAATTCTAACATAGATAGAACACTAATATTATCAATAGATATAGCTATAAAACTTAGTATGCTAAATGCCAAGTATAAAAATGCTAAAGTGATGCTATATTTTTTAAAAATTGGTAATAAAATTGTAGCTATTACAACAGACGTTATGCCGTTTAAAAATAAAAGTAAGGTAGAAATAATGATTTCATTTGAGTTTGCAGAAGTTGTGGTTAGAAAATCATCTGAAAATAGTACAGGGCCTTGTAAAAATTGATAGACTGTTATACCTGTTGCAAAAATGAGTAGAAACAATAGTCCTACAAGTCTTCCTGCTTTTTTATTTGATTTCATAATAGAGTTTTTTTGATTGGTATTCAATTTAGAATGTTATTCTAAATATAAAGACGCTAATATTTTATAAATGGTTGTCTAGGGTTTGATAATATTATTTTTTCCAAATTGTACATAACGATTAGCATATACGTCGGTGTCGACTTTATGGAGGCCCTGATCGATATATATTGTTGTGTGTGCGGGTTTTCCCTCTTTACATTCTCATAGATATGCAAACAAGATAACATTTTTATTATTCTCCATTAATAACCACTCAAATTTAAGAGATCTAGCACCGATATTCACCTTTTTAATAAATGATATCCTAATGATTTAATATTACTTTTGTACTACATTCACTATAACTGGATGGTTTAACTCATGAATCCAGATTTTACAGACTACCTTTTAAAAGTTACCAATTCAACTGAATGTGAAGAAATTGAAATCATTCAATCTTTGTGGAGTGGTTACGGAAAGATTTCTCGTTATCAATTACACAACTCATTGCTTAATACAGTTGTAGTAAAATTTATATCTTTAAATCAATCCAATGAACATCCAAGAGGTTGGAATACAGAATACTCTCATGATAGGAAGGTTAAATCTTACAAAGTTGAAACGTATTGGTATGAAAAATGGAGTCAACTTTGCATCAATAACTGTAGAGTTCCAAAATTATTTGGTTCATTTTCTGAAGGGAATAACCAATGGATTGTTTTGGAAGATTTAAATGTGAATTTTCCGTTACGAAAACAGCAACTTGATTTTTCAGAGGTTAAAGTTTGTTTAAAATGGTTAGCGAATTTTCATGCTACTTTCTTATTCCACAACCCTAACGGTTTATGGGATGTTGGTACTTATTGGCATTTGAAAACTCGACCTGATGAGTTTAATAATATTAAAAATCAAGAATTAAAATCTAAGGCACAATTAATTGATGATTTATTAAACCAATGCAAGTACCAAACAATTGTTCATGGAGATGCTAAACTTGCTAATTTTTGCTTTTCTAAAAATGGTAAAAATGTTGCTGCGGTAGATTTTCAATATGTTGGAGGTGGTTGTGGAATGAAGGATGTTGCTTACTTTTTAGGAAGTTGCCTTTCAAGTTTTGAATGTAAATTACATCAAAACGAGCTCTTGGATTTCTATTTTTCAGAATTAAAACAATCATTTGAATCTTGTACATTCCATATTGATTTCAAAGAATTGGAACAGGAATGGAGAAAGATGTATCCCATTGCATGTACAGATTTCACCCGTTTTTTATTAGGCTGGATGCCTTCACACCAAAAAATAAATAACTACAACCTTAGTTTGATGAATTCAGTTTTATCAAGTTTGTAGATGCTCTAGTTAAGAGTGACTTTTTTTTTCATTCATGACACACAACGGTTTTGGCTAGGTTTGAGTTACCAACGATTTAAATAAAAAAGGTATGGATTTCCGAGCTTGTGTTGTTGAAAAATCAGGACTAATTTATAATGAAACTTATCCCAGTGCTTTAAAGAGAAATTAATAAAAATTCATTTGTTTTTTAGCAGAGTTCTTTGTTAGGCACGTAATAGGTTATTCAATTTTCTAAAAATCACTTAATTGCCATGTCTTATCAAAAAATGCTTCCGTAGTACCATAAAACCGGAACCATACAAACCAACCATCGGATGCACTAGTATTCACTCAATGAATTTTTTTAACTTCTCTGGTATTTCACTTGGTACAATTATCTCACCCAGTTGAATGGAAATTACCTCAATATTTAAGTCGTTAAATAGTTGTCCAACGCTGCTAAGGCACCTTGGACAAACCATATTCTTGATGTATAATTTGTTTTCCATTTTATTGTCTCGATCTTAATTAGGTTGCCTTTAGACGGTTTATAAATTTGGTTTTAAAACCGCTTTAGTCAATAAAATAAACCTTTTTAATTTTCTGGTTTTCTATATGGTAGATGGCAACCGCTTCTATTATTTTATCTCCAAATTGAACCCGTTCCTTATCGATAACCACATTACCTTGAACGATTCTTTCTTTTAATTCACAATGTAGATTGGGGGTGTTTTCAAACATGATCGCGTATTTTTCCCGCATTGTATCTTTCCCTTTGTATAGTAATTTATCTGGATATATATACACTTCCACATCTTCAGCATAGGGCTCTAAAAAGGCGTTGATATTTCTAAAGTTGTAAGCATTTAATTGCCGTTGCGCCAAAGCAGCAGGAGTATCTTTTAGAATTTCGTCTGGAGAAAATACCACACCTTTATTAATTACGATATTAATTTTACTTAGGTTTTCTATATGGTCAACAGGATTGGCATCCAATAGAATAAGGTTTGCTTTTTTACCGACAGTTACCGTTCCAAATTCACTTTCCTTGCCCAAAACCTTTGCTCCGTTAAAGGTAGAGGCTTCCAGGATTTGCCAATTGCTCATCCCGCTTTTTTGCATGGCTTGTAATTCAGCTCGATACGAAGAAGCATGTAAGGTACCTATATTACCAGCATCGGTCCCCGTAGCAATTAAAACCCCCGCATCTACCAAGATTTTGAGGTTAGTCCTCATTATCGTATTTCTGTTATTAAAACGAGTGATATTCGCTTCGGAATTGGTTCCATTTTTATAATTTTTAACCAGTAAGGTGTCTGACAAATGTTTTACATCTAATAAGGTTCCCAATTGATAAGGATCGGCTTTTTGCAATTCATAAGTACTCATGTTTAAATTCTGCCCAAATGTTTTATGATATCCATCATACACAGTTAATGTAGGGCAAAGTATGGTTTTATTTTTCTTCATTAATTGCACAAAGTCTTCCTTTAAAATTTCATCATCTACACTATGTACTAAAAAGTCGCAACCACTTTCTACAGCCAATTGTGCCGTAATTCTTTGAGAAGCATGGATAGCCACTTTTAAATTGTTTTTATGGGCTTCATCAATAATGACTTTGATGATGGGGAGATTTTTACGTGCACTGGCTTCTGTTTCTAAGCCATCTGCACCAACGATATACCAAATCTTAATAAAATCGGGCCGATAGGCTAATTGCTCTTGTACCATTTTTCTACCATCTTCTATTGTTTTAACCAGACTAAAAGGTGCATTTTCTTCCAAATCCTTATATACCGATGGCTCATAAGTAGTTAATAAGGGTCCAGTCATATAAATAGAAGGAGTTTTGTCATTATCCACAAACGTCTCTCTTTTTTCTAATAGCCGATGGGTAGCACCTACATCGATCACATTGGTAATTCCGTTTTGTAAATATTGGTACAATACGTTTTCCATATGTTCTATAGAGTACTCAATTTCTTGAGGATAGGGCTGGTCCTTACGCAAGTCGATTGCATCTGGGCGAGTGTATAAACCCCCATTTTGAAAAAAGTGAATATGGGCATCGGTTAATCCCGGTACTATATATTTTCCGGTTCCATCAATGATGATGGCGTTCCCAGGAATCTTTATTTTTTTACTTTTCTGAATAGTACTAATCAAATCCTTAGTGATGACTATCGTTTGATTGGAAATTAATTTATGATTTTCTACATCTGCTATCGTAACATTGGTGATATAGGTTTGTGCGGTAAGAGAAAAAGAGGAGATTAGAATAGAGAATACTAAAAATGATAAAAACTTCATATAGATGTTATTTGGTTGGTTTATTTATTCTTTAATTCGATTGTATTTCTTAAGCGTCTTGATGAGTAAATCATGTGGTAGGGCATAGGCTTTATTGCCATTGATTCCTTCCATAGTTTCTGCAGCGACCATGGCATTGATAATGGCTTCTTCTACCGCTTGTACTGTTGCGTTAAAGAATGGGGTAATCCTATCGTTTGAATAGCTTGCTATGGTTGTAGTTTCGTCTCTACTAAAAGCGTTTTCATTGGCCGTAGAAAAGGCTAAAAAAATATCTCCAGAACCATTGCTACCGCGACCTCCAACAATTCCAATGCCTAGTGGAACTCTTTGGGCTATACGTTTTAGTTGATGGGGGAGCAGTGGTGCATCTGTAGCTACAATAACAATGATGGAACCATCTCCTTCTTGTCTTCTGGATTTTGGGGCTGCCTTATACACATAATTAAGGGTGTCTTTTAATTCACGCCCCACAGGAACACCAGCGACCGTAAAATTTCTTTTCCCTCCAAAATTAGATTGAACCAATACACCAACGGTATAGGTGCTATCTTTTATTTTTACAAGTCTTGAGGAAGTTCCCGTTCCTCCTTTAAAGCCCAAACACATCATCCCTGTACCACCTCCAACATTTCCTTCCGCTATTTTGCCAGTTGAAGCGTCATTGATGGCCTCTAATACATGTTCTTCCTTAACGTGAAACCCATAAATATCATTTAGAAAGCCATCATAGGTTTCAGCCACTACGGGGTAGGTATACCACCAATCTTCCCCTTGATACCAATCGGTGTCGACATACCATTTTAAAACTGCATCCCTAACCACCCCAACACTATTGGTATTGGTAATCATGATGGGGGTTTCTAAAAAACCAGACTCTGTCACCCAAGTGGTTCCTGTCATTTCTCCATTGCCATTAAGACTGTACCAATTGGCATAAACAGGACTAAACTTTTTAGCCTTTCCTCGAGGGAATATTGCGGTAACCCCTGTTCTAACAGGACCTTTCCCAATACTATTTTCACCGTCTCCCAAAATAATGGTACTATAGCCTACTTCAACACCTTTTACATCTGTAATTGCATTTAGTTCTCCAGGTGTGCCATAAAATGGAATACCTATATCTCTTGCTCTAGGTTTTTGTCCATAGGAAAACGAGTAACAAATTAATAGTAGGGTAAAAACGATACTTGTTCTTTTCATCTTGGTTGGTTTTAAGGGTTTACAAAAATGATCCTCTATAGATTAATTAAAAGCTGCCTACCAAATAAAAAGGAGAGGTTTGGATTTAATTTGGTCATTCATGTTTAGCCCTCTAAATATATATAAAATATTTTTTAATGATAATTGTATTGCTAGGAAGAGGTATTTTTAAGTAGCAGTCATTGATAAATTTGCAAACAATTACACGCTATGTTATAATGTTAATTACATAATAATCACTACCTTATATGCTCCTAAATCCTAGTAAGATGAAAACACCCAAAAGATTAGAGCAGGCGATTACCAAACTATACACCGCATTTCATAAGGAAGAATTACATCCTGAGTTTGCTAAAAGTTGTGCTGTTGGTAATATTTGTGATCATACCGATACCTGGAATTATCTTACCGAAACTCATGGTTCTTTGCAATTGAGTTATATAGGATTGGTCAATGAGAATTTTGGACGAAAAATTCATGGTTATTCTCCTAAAGAATTACTGCGAATAGAAGTGGTGTTTTTAAAAGGATGTGGCTATAGTCTGCCCTTGGTTCGTGGATCTAAAAGACCAAAAGACCCAACTGATAAAGACTTGTTGTTTAAAGGGCTCTGCAAAACCGTGGCATTTCTCTGCCAATTGGATAAAGTCCCTAATGTGATGGATTATTCAAAACTTTTTGAAATTGAAAATGATGTGCCAAAATATGACTTACCTCACTTTGTAAATTAAGGAGCTTATAAAATGATCTGGAAAAACTCTAAAGCTTCTCCTAGACTTTGATTTACCAATATTTTTTCACTATTTCCTCTTTTCCTTATTTAAACATACGTAGCACAATGTTTCCTTTTTTATGTCCTTGGTCTACATAGGTATGGGCCTCAACAATTTGATCTAAAGTATAGGTGGTATCGATAACCGTTTTTAATTTTTCCAATTTAATAATCGCGCACAATTCGTTAAGCATCTGGCTAAGTTCTTTTACGGGTAAAATTCCTGTTGCCGAAAATTTTGCTTTTCTTTTGCTGAACATTGAAGTTATCATCATCTGGAATAACAGTGAAATACTTAATACAGGTGACATATAAACCCCATTTGGCGTTAAAGAATAACAACAGGAAGGATAAGATATTTTACCAACAGTATCATAAATAATATCGTATTGCAGTTTGTTTTTTGTAAAGTCCTCTTGGGTATAATCAATAGTATGGTCTGCACCTAATGATTTTACCAATGCGAAATTAGGGCTACTACAAACAGCAGTAACTTCGGCTCCAAAATACTTGACTAGCTGTACTGCAGCAGTCCCTAAACTCCCGGATGCCCCATGGATCAATACTTTTTGTCCCGGTTTAATTTCGCCCAAATTTTTAAGAAAATTCATAGAGGTTAAGGCACCATCGCATACCGAAGCAGCTTCTATATGTTTCATATTATCGGGCTTTGTTGCAACGATTCCATCTTCAGCCACACATACAAATTCTGCATTGGTTCCTGCACCAAAAATTGATTCTCCAAAAACAGCTTCCCCTTCTTTAAAGAGACTTACTTTTTTTCCAACGACTTCAATAACACCAGAAAATCCTGTACCTGAAATAAGGGTATTAGGCTTTCTTAAACCGATAAATAATCTCCCAAAATAGGGTTTTCCTTGACGCATCATGGTATCTGCTCTTGTAACCGAAGAGGCATGAATTCTTATTAAGATTTCGTTTTCCTTCGGAACTGGTTTTGCTACATCTTGTAGTTTTAAAACCTCTGGGGAACCATATTTTGTGTTTACAATTGCTTTCATAAAATTCGTTTTAGTAGGATACAAAAATACAGGGGCAATCGAGTATAACTGTTCTATATATTAACAGGGACGTGCAGAATTATAATTCCGAACAAATTAAGAAATAGGGAAGGAGTGGGATACTCTTTTAGGTTACCCTTTTAAGAACTGTTTTGGGGTTAGTCCGGTTTCTTTTTTAAAGTAGGTGTTAAAAACTGTTTTCGAATTAAAACCACTTTCATAAGCCAACCCTTCAATTGTTAGCTGTTTATTTTTAGGGTCTTTGGCGATTGATTTAAATACCCCAATTCTATAGTGGTTGATGAACTCATTAAAGTTTTTGCCTATAGTTTCATTGAGTAACCAAGAAAGTTGATTGGGATGCATATCGATTTGTTCTGCTAAAATCCTTAAGGATAAATTAGTATCTAAATAGGGTTCTTCCTCTTGGAGATAAGCTGATAATTTGCTGGAATATTCCCTAACAGATGCTTCATCTAATAACGCTTTCTTTTTCTTAACAGGGATGATATCCGTTTTAAATATTATTTTTTGAAACTCGAGATACCTGGGATCTTTTTTTAAAGTATTTACCATTGGATCTGCATATCGTAGCGATAATAATGGAGAATGAGAATCTAATGCATGTTTGACCCATGCAAAAGCGGTATCGTTCTCTTTCATCACCGCATGCATCATAAAGAGATAGGAGTCTGCGGCAAATCCATCAGATCCTTTTGCTTGGGTTTCTAATAGCTGTAGGTATTCCTTGGTTTTTAGGGGATCCTTTTTTAATGCATATGCTAAACCTATGACACCCGTTTTTTCACCTAAAACCACAACATCTTGAGGTATCGCATCATAATAAGCAATCACCTCATCGTATTGTCCCAGTTTTAAAAGACACATTGTTTTTACGGAATGCGCAGGAATATTTTTATCATTGGCTAATAAAATGTGATCCATTAAGCTTAAAGACGTTTTAAAGTCTTCTATCATATAATGAAAATAGCCATTAAAAAATTGTGTTTCTTCAGAAAGTGGGTTGATGCTTATGGCAATATCAAGATGTTTTTTAGCTACTATTTTATTTCCTGCAAGAATATATAAAAATGACAAGAACTGCTGTGCTTTATCATTATTAGGATTAATTTTTATCGCCTTAGTCATTTCCTGAAGCGACTTATTATAATCACATTCAACAAAAAAAGCTTGATTGCTTAATTGATAATGAACTCCCGATAATTGATCATTTAATGCCACTGCTTGATGGGTATATTGAATTGTTTTCCCCCATGCTTCTTCAAAAGACATAAATCCCGTAGTTCCTAAAAAACTATAATTATCTGCAAGACCTAAATAAGCTTCCGTGTAGTTCGCATCTAACGCTAGTGCTTTTTCATAATATGAAATAGCAATTTTTACATCTTCAGGATTCCATTTGTTTTCATGAAACTTTGCTTTTAAGCAGTATTCATAGGCATTAATATTTTCGGTTTGTTTGGTCACTAAATGTTCTTGAATTTCGAAGTGACCGAATTGTTCTCTTAATTTATCTGCTATTAATAAGCTAATCTCATCTTGAATTTCGAAAATATTCTCCAATTTCCGATCCCAGGTTTCAGACCAAAAATGAAAATCTTCCGCTACTTGAATCAATTGGGCTGTAATTCGAATCGTATCCCCAGATAATCTTACACTACCTTCTAATAGGGTAGCCACTTTAAGTTTCTTTCCAATTTCGGTAATGGGTAAGTTTTTACCTTTAAAAAAGAAAGAAGAGGTACGAGAAGTCACTTTTAAAGTGCCAATTTTAGCCAAAGCGTTAATGATTTCTTCCGTAATCCCATCACTAAAAAACTCATTGTCCTCACTTGCACTCATATTCACAAATGGGAGTACGGCAATGGTTTTATCTGTGACTTTCTGTTTGCCGTTTAATTCTAAGGGATGTGGAACCTTTATCCCTTTATTTGAAATGGCGAATACTTCAACAGGCTTGGTAATATTTTTTAATTCAAAATGTCCTAAAGAAGTGGTGGATATGTCTGTATGATTTTTAAGTTCATCATTTATTTTATCCGATAAAAGAATGGTACCTGCCTTGCCAAGGTTTTCAATACGAGAGGCAAAATTTACACCGTCTCCATATACCTCTGTATTGTTAAAAACAATATCACCCAAGTGTAGGCCTATTCGCAAGGGCACGGGTTCTCCTTTTTGTAAACTATTTTGAATCTCAATGGCACATTTGGCGGCTTCTAAAGCACTTTTAAAAACACTTAAGGTTCCATCTCCATAATATTGAATGATTTTTCCTTGATGCAATTGGTGTTGTTGTTGGAATACCTTGCGGTGTCGATTTCTAACTTTTGCAGCAAGTTCTTCGTTTCCTTGCATTAAAGCGGTATAGCCAACAATGTCGGTAAACATTATTGCGGCAAGTTGTCGTACATTCTTTTCTTTCATTGCTTATGATAAGCTTACCATTTTTATTTAAAACGCCAGATAACCCCAAGCAAAACACTTTGAAATTTGACAATGGAAAGATAATAATTTTTAGGCCTGTAGCTTTAAAATAAATTGAATATTCCTACTCTAAGTACACGCTTCTAAAAGAAAACCTACTTCAATTTATTGAGTACAATGGACTTGTACTGAGATCCAATAGGAATTTGAGCTGTTCCAATTTGCACATGACTAGTACTTACCGATTCAATTTTAGTAAAATTAACGATATATGACTTTTGAATTTGAATAAAATTATCTGGTAAAGTTTCTAAAGCTTCCCCAATACTTTGTCTTGCCATTATTTTTTTATCGCCAACAAAATAGTACATATAGTTGCCATCCTTTTGAAGATAATTTATATCTGCTATTTGTAATTGATGGGTCTCCAATCCACTCTTAACAAACAGCGTAGGGGATTCTTCAAGATTGTTTGGTATAGTATTACTTTGTTGATCTTGGTTATCGATTAGCTTGGTGATGGTCTTAGAAAAACGTTCTAAACTGATGGGTTTCAATAAATAATCTGTGGTATTTACATCGTAACTTTCTAAGGCATGTTCAGAGTAAGCAGTAGTAAAGACGATAGAAGTTTTTGGGTCAATCATTTTGGATAAGGACAAACCACTTAAATGGGGCATATTAATATCTAAAAATACCACATCCACAGTAGTTGTATTTAGAAATTCCAATGCTTTTAAGCCATTTCTAAACGTAGCCACTAATTCGAAGCTAGCGAAATGTTTTAAATAAGAAGCGATTAATTCAATCGCTTTGGGTTCGTCATCTACTATGATTACTTTCATCGGTTTCTATTTTTAAATCTACAGTATACACTTTGTCTTCAGTAATATTCAGGCTATGCTTATTTGGATATGCTAAATTTAATCGATTGGTATTGGATGTGATTCCAAAACCACCTTTTTCATTAATAGACTTAAAAGAGGGGATGGAATTTTTTATGGAAAAATGAACCTTATCATTTTTGCTTAGATCCAAATGAATGGTGATAAACGATTTTTCTTCGGGTTCCACCCCATGTTTAAATGCGTTTTCTATATAACACAATAAGATTCCGGGCTCTATTAACTGTTGGTCATATTCCCCTTTAATTATAAATTTATAATCGATTTCATCTTCTTCAAAACGCAACAAATGTAATTCTACGAAATTTTGAAGGAAGGTGATTTCCTGTGCAATAGACACTT
>MAAC01005945.1_pt1 | contig 65077 bp, 50 predicted proteins | sample 1115981 | NCBI WGS metagenome assembly MAAC01 (sample SAMN04961126, study PRJNA320927) | seawater metagenome | isolation source: sample BD02T64 sea water enriched with oil for 64 days | place: USA:Gulf of Mexico | collected 2013-07-27 | reverse complement strand
GAGGCGGTGGCGGTGGTCGTTCTGGTGGAGGAGGAATGAAAGGGGGCGGTGGAGGTCGATCAGGGGGCGGGGGAATGAAAGGCATTAGTGGAGGCAGCCAAAGAGAAAGACCAGATATGAGCCAATTAGAAGATTTACAATCTGAAATTGAGATTTGGATTTCTTTAGACTTACAATAATATTATTTCAATACTAACCCTTTTAAATTGATAAAGATGAAGATATTAAAAAATGTAACTGTTCTTATTATATTGCTTTTATCAGCAACCCTTTCGGCTCAAAGCTTTAATGGTAAAGCTCACTATGTTGTAAAAAACACGATAAAAATGAACTTTGGAAACCGTAAAATTCCTGAAGATCGAAAAGCAATGATTCAAGATCGAATTAATAGTATGTCTACCAATAATTACATCCTCACTTTTAATAAAAACACCTCCCTATATGTAGAAGAAGAAAAGTTAGAGCAAACCACAACCATGTCTTCTAATCCAAGATCTGGAATGATGAAAATGATGTTCAGCCAAGGTAGTAACGGGAAGTTATATAAAAACAGTAGTGATAGCACCTATAAGAATCAAAGCGATTTGTACGGCAAGTTATTTTTAATAGAAGATGCACTTCAAACCATAGATTGGCAAGTAAGTGATGAGGTAAAAATGATTGGAAAACATACTTGTTTTAAAGCAACAGCAATGCTTAAAAATAGAGGGATTCCAACAAACTTTCAACCGGGAAGACAACCATCAGACGCTGAAAAAGACAACGAAAAGATGGATGAAATGGTTATCGTGACTGCTTGGTTTACACTAGATATCCCGGTATCTCAAGGGCCAGGGATGTATTATGGTTTGCCTGGGTTAATTTTAGAAGTGAATTCTGGTAAAACAACTATTTTATGTTCTAAGATAGAATTAACCAAGGAATCCCAAACTATCAATGTTCCTAAAAAAGGCAAAAAAATAAGTCAAGAAAAGCATGACGAATTGATGGCTAAAAAAACAAAGGAAATACGTGAAAATTTTCAAAATAGAAGAGGTAGAGGATGATAATTTTAATTCCTCTGGTGCGTGTTAAACTACGTTTCTAAAGAGCAATCAAGATAAACTGTAGTCAGACTCATTTAAATTTTCAAAAAATAATTATCCATATTGCATTGTTTGAGAAGGATTAAAATTAAACTTTAATATGAAACTTGTAACCTATATATTATGCCTACTTTTTATGAGTAGCGCTATTTCTCAGGAAATTAAACTGTCTGGTATTGTAAATGACAGCTTAGGAAATCCGTTAGAATATGCAAATGTGGTGGCATTAAATACTACCACTAATAAACTAGCATCTTATTCAGTTACTAGTAATGTGGGTAAATATCAGATAAATTTAGAAGAAAATGCGACCTATGCCATAAAAGTCAGTTTTATAGGTTATGAAGCGATTAGCCTTGATCTAAGTATACCTGAAAATTCTGAAAACATTGAAAAAAACTTTAGGCTTTATGGAGATAAAAACCAGTTGGATGAAGTGGTAATAAGTTACGAAATGCCAGTTATAGTAAAAGGCGACACCATTGTGTATAATGCAGATTCTTTTAAAAACGGAACCGAAAAAAAATTAGGCGATATACTTAAAAAATTACCAGGCGTAGAAATAAATGACGATGGAGAAATAGAAGTAGAAGGAAAGCGCGTACAAAAATTAATGGTAGAAGGGAAAGATTTTTTTGATGGTGATTCTAAATTAGCCGTTGAAAATATTCCGGCAAATGCTATAGAAAAAATACAAGTACTTAAAAATTATAATGAGGTCTCTCAATTACAAGGCATAACAAATAATGATGATAGTATTGCTATTAATATTAAACTAAAAGAAGGGAAAAAGAATTTTTGGTTTGGAGATATTACTGCTGGTGGTGGCCCAGATGAACGGTATTTAGTACATCCAAAGCTGTTCTATTACAGTCCCGAAAAAAGTATTAATATCATCACAGACGTTAATAATATTGGAGAGATACCTTTTACACGAAGAGATTACTTTAATTTTTCTGGAGGATTTAGAAATTTAGGAGGAACAGGAACTACCTTAAATTTAACGTCCGATAATTTGGGCTTTTCGCAGCTACAAAATAATATGGCCAAAGAGATTGAGACTAAATTTGGGGCGGCAAATTTTAGCTTCTCGCCTAATAAAAATTTAGATTTAAGTGGGTTTTTTATCTATTCTGGGACTAAAACAGAAATTCAAGAACTCAACACCAAAACCTATAATATAGAGGGTCTTGTGGAGCAAACAGCCTCAAGTTCTATTCAGAATAATAATTTAGGGCTGGCAAAATTAAGTGCCTCTTATACCCCAAACAGTAATTTTCAGTTGGATTACGATCTATTTTTAAAAGGTTCTCAGCAAACGGAAGAAAATGGAGTGATTTCATCAACAGCATCTGTAGATAATTTAATTAATGAAGCGCGAGAGGACAATCCCTTTTCTGTCAGTCAGAACGCAAATATGTACTATACCTTAAATGAAAAAAATATCTTTTCGGCAGAAGTACAGCATTTATGGTCTAAAGAAAAACCATATTATAACGCTACTTTTATAGGGCTTGGAGAGAATCCTGACGACGAGGAATTGCCATTTTCAACAATTTCCCCTTACGATCTTAGTCAAGAGGATTATAGCCTTAATCAAGACAAAAGTATCAGTACCAATAAACTGGATGCCAAGGTAAATTATTACAATGTATTAAGTAATAAAAGCAATTTGAAATTTGAAATCGGAACTACCCTAAGCAACCAAATTTTTGATTCGTCTATTTTTCAAACCTTAGATGATGGAAATACGCTAGATTTTACCGAAGATGGGTTTAATAATGATGTAAGTTCAAATTTTGCAGACATTTATGTTGGCGCAAAATATAAATTTATAGTTGGAAAATTTACTTTTGAGCCAGGTGTAAATTTACATAGCTATTCGTTTAGCAATGAGCAATTGGATGAAAACTATAAAGACAATCAAACAAAATTATTGCCTAATTTTTATGCGAATTTACAATTTAAAAAATCAGAGAATCTACGCTTCAAGTATTCTCAAACAATAGAATACCCCGACATTAATAGCGTAGCAGAAGGCTATGTGTTTAATAATTATAATTCACTTTTTAGAGGGAATTACGAAATAAAAAATGGAGTATACGATACCTTCAATCTAAATTACAGCAGTTTTAGTTTGTTCAATTATACCAATGTTTTGGCATCTTTAAGTTATACCAAAAAGAGCGATCCTATAAAAAATAGTATTCTATATGAAGGGATTAACTCCGTGTCGACTCCTTTTAATTCTACATTAACAGACGAAAGTTTTACGGGATTAGCACGATGGGATAAAACCTTAGGAAAATTTAAAGTAGGGCTAAGTGCAAATGTATCTTGGCTTAATAATTACAATTTGATAGATGGGGAAATAACGGAGTCCGAATCCTTAACACAAAGATACAAAGCCAGTGTATTAACAAATTTTAAAAAAGGACCTAATATAGAAGTAGGGTACCAACGTTCTATTAGTGAATTTACAAATACAAATTCTAAAAACACTTATTATACAGACAAGCCATATGCGAAATTGGAAACGGTGTTTTTAAAAGATTTTTCTTTCACATCAGATTATAGTTTCTATAACTATTCAGATGGCGACCAGACTTTAAATACCTATTCTTTTTTAAATGCTAATTTATATTATCAAATGAAAGATAGTAAATGGGAGTTTAGAATTGGCGTTAAAAATATTTTAAATACAGAATCTATAAATCAGAATAGTTATTCGGAAGTGTATTCAAGTACATCCGAATATTATGTGCAACCCCGTTATGGATTCTTAACCGTAAAATATTATTTATAATTAAAAACATAGATTCATTTTTAGTTCGTCTATAATATTTTAAGTGTCTGTATAGTAAAGTTTTATAATGTCGCCTATAATGATATTTTTGAGCTATATAATAAAATAACAAAATTTAAAATGAAAAAAGTAAATCAAATTTTAGTACTAGCAGCTTTATTAGTTGGAACAGTAAGCAGTTTTGCGCAACGTCTAAATGGGGGGGACAAAACCAAGTCCAGAAAAAATAATAAAATACTTAGATGCCAATGATGATGGTAAACTTAGTAAAGAAGAATCTGCTAATGCAAGAAACGGAAAATTAGAAGAAAACTTTGGAAGGATCGATGTTAACAATGACGGGTTTATTGAATTGGAAGAATTTAAATCTTTAGCAAAATCAAGAAAAGAAATGAAGGGGTCTAGAAAAAATCATAACCATGAAAAAATATTTACAATGTTAGATACTAATTCTGATGGAAGAATTAGTAAAGAAGAAGCTTCAAAAACAAAAAAAAGGAAGGTTAGAAGAAAACTTTGAATTGTTTGATGCAAATAAGGATGACTTTATTGATTTAGAAGAATTAAAAAGTGTCATTAAAAAACAGTGAAATATAAAATTTATAAAAGGTTTTATATAATAAGAAAAACTTGTTAAGATCTAGTTTGTAATTAGTTATACTCGTGAGTTCGAGTCTCGTCCAGACTGCACACTTCGACAAGCTCAGCAGCCAAATAAAGTGTTGTGCCTGACCACCGAAGTGAAAGGAAGGAGGTTTGTGATACAGAAATGTATCGCTAGGTTTATGTTTAAACCGATGAGAAGCTTTTCCAATTGCGATGCACCGAGCAGGGGCGAAGTGGGAAGTTTTTTTTCTAAAAAAGAAACTTCTAGGGACACCTAACAAAAAAGCCCAATTCTATTGTTAGAATTGGACTTTTACATTTTATAATTATAAACATTCTAAATTTTAAAAGTAATCACAGGCCTTTTGGCGTGATTTACTAAGTCTTCACTAATACTTCCATTAAAAAAGTGTGCAATTCCTTGTCTGCCATGAGTACACATTCCAATTAGACTGGCATTGGTTTCTTTAGCAAAGTTTAAAATACCCTTTTCTACAGAAGTGTCGTTATAAATATTAAGAGAATAATTTTCGTTATTCATTTCTTTTACAAACGCATTCATTTTGCTATTTGCTTCAGTAGTAGTAATAAAATTACCTGGAGTATTCACGTATAATAATTTCATTTGAGCATTTACATCCTCAGCAAATTTTTGTGCTTCATGAAACGAATCCCTAGTATTTTCAGAAAAATCTGTAGCAAAAACAAAATTGGTGATGTTAAAGTTTTCATGTTCATTTTTAATAACTAAAACAGGTACATTAGAAGTACGAACTACTTTTTCAGTATTACTACCAATAAACATTTCTTTAAATCCGCTAATACCATGAGATCCCATCACTACAAGGTCTATTTCTTTATTTAGAGAAACTTCATTGATGTCGTCATATACCTCTCCATGACCAATCGCTTCATGAATCTCTAAGTCTTCTAGGTAAGGTTTTTCTAATAATTCCTCAAAATGTTTTTCTGCTAATTTAATAAAGAAGAGGGATTCTGGCATACCTCCTGTATCCCCTATGGAAGATAAATGCAAGGGCATTTCTAAAGAGTGTATTAAATAGATTTCACTATTGTTTTTTTCGGCAATTTGAACAGCTACTTTAAGGGCATTCTCTGCTTGAATAGAAAAATCTGTTGGAACTAAGATACGTTTCATAAGTTTGTTTTTTTTGGACTAGATTTCAAATTTTAATTTACAAAAATAAATCGGAAAGATAAAAGGTTTTTTTAAAATGTAAAAATATACTATATTTGCACCGAATTATGATACGAAACTAGCTGAGGGGACCTAAAAGTCCCCTCTTTTTATAGCTTATATTGATGCGAAAAAAAGTAACAGAATTATTAAATAGAGCTTTAGACAATAATAAATCATTGTTTTTAATAGATTTTACGATTACAGAAAGCAATCAAATTCGTGTTATAATAGATGGCGATCATGGGGTTACAGTTGATGATTGTATCGCTGTAAGTCGTGAAATAGAACACAATCTAGATAGAGAAGAAATCGATTTTTCTTTAGAGGTTGCATCTTCAGGTGTTTCAGAATCCTTAGTTAATGCACGTCAGTATATTAAAAATGTGGGAAGAAAACTTGAGGTTAAAACACTAAAAGGTGAAACTATAGAAGGGACTCTTGAAAAAGCAGATTCTAAAGAAATAGTAGTGCAATGGAAAGCTCGTGAGCCTAAACCCATTGGTAAAGGAAAAGTTACAGTACAAAAAGAATTAGTACTGGAATATAAAGATATTGTTGAAGCAAAAGTTATGGTAACATTTAATTAACAGAATATGGAGAATTTAGCGTTAATTGATTCTTTTTCAGAATTTAAGGATGATAAGCTGATTGATAGGGTAACGCTTATGGCGATACTGGAAGACGTTTTTAGAAACGCATTAAAAAGAAAATATGGGGATGATGATAATTTTGATATTATTATCAACCCAGATAAAGGGGATTTAGAAATTTGGAGAAACCGTGTTGTGGTTCCAGATGGAGAAGTAGAAGAACCTAATCAAGAAATTTCTTTAAGTGATGCGCAAAAAATTGAATCTGATTATGAAGTTGGTGAAGATGTTGCTCAAGAAGTAAAATTGATCGATTTAGGACGTAGGTCTATATTAGCCTTACGACAAAATCTAATAGCAAAAATACATGAACACGACAACACTAATATATATAAGTATTTTAAAGAATTAGAAGGGGAGATTTATACCGCAGAAGTACATCATATTCGTCATCGTGCAATAATATTATTAGATGATGATGGGAATGAGTTAATACTTCCAAAAGAAAAACAAATCCCTTCAGATTTTTTCAGAAAAGGAGATAATGTTAGAGGTATTATTGAAAGTGTAGAGCTTAAGGGTAATAAGCCTTCAATTGTTATGTCTCGTGCAAATCCTATATTTTTAGAGAAATTATTTGAGCAGGAAATCCCTGAAGTATTTGATGGTTTAATCACTGTTAAAAAAGTAGTACGGATTCCAGGTGAAAAAGCAAAAGTAGCTGTAGATTCTTACGATGATCGTATAGATCCTGTAGGGGCTTGTGTGGGAATGAAAGGATCTCGTATTCACGGTATTGTGCGTGAATTGGGTAACGAAAATATTGATGTAATTAATTATACGACTAATTTACAGTTATATATTACAAGGGCTTTAAGTCCAGCTAGAGTTACCTCAGTAAAAATAGATGAAGAAAATAAAAGAGCAGAAGTAATCTTAAAACCTGAAGAAGTTTCGAAAGCTATTGGACGTGGAGGGCATAATATTCGATTAGCTGGATATTTAACAGGATTTGAAATTGATGTTCTTCGTGAAGGTGCTGAAGAAGATGTTGAGCTTTCAGAATTTAAAGATGAAATTGAAGGGTGGATTATCAAGGAATTTGAAAAAATTGGACTTGATACTGCAAAAAGTGTCTTGGAGAATGACCTTAAAGAATTGGTTAAAAGAACCGATTTAGAAGAGGAAACCATACAGGAAGTAATAAATATATTAAAAGAAGAATTTGAAGATTAGTAGTTAAAAGTAACTACTTTTACTGAAAATTAATTGTGAAAAACAGGAGAAAGCATTTTTATGGCTGAAGTAAAAACAATGAGACTTAATAAAGTACTACGCGAATTTAACATATCGTTAGATCGTGCTGTAGAATTTTTAAGTTCCAAAGGATACGAGGTGGAGTCTCGACCTACTACTAAAATTACGGGTGATGAGTACCAGATTTTGTTTGATGAATTTCAAACAGATAAAAGTAAAAAAGTAGCTTCAAAAGAAGTTGGTGAAGAAAAGAGAAAAGAAAAAGAAGAGATTAGGCTTGCTTATGAGAAAGAGCATGAAGAAAAGCTGAAAAGGGAAAGTGCTAAGGTTATAAAAGCTGAAGTAAAGCTTGACGGACCAAAAACGCTAGGAAAAATAGATCTTGACACTAATAAACCTGTAAAAGAAAAAGTGACAGAGGTAAAAGAAACTCCTGTCACCTCAAAAACTTCTGAAGAAAAGCCTGTTCATGAAACTCCTGTAAAAGAAGAGGTGAAAACTCCAGTAAAAGAAGAAGCAAAAACACCTAAAGTTGAAGAGGTAAAAGCTTCCGTAAAAGAAAAGGTTAAGATTCCTTCAGAAACAGAAGCTCCTTCAAAAGAAAAGCCTGTTCAAGAAACTCCAACAAAGGAAACTTCAAAAAAAGATACTTTAGCAAAGGAAACTCCTATAAAGGAAATTCCTGCTAAGAAAGCTCCAGAAAAGGAATTTCCTGCAAAAGTTACTATTAAAACTCCTGTAAAAGGAGTGCCTAAAGTTAAGAAAGAACAAAAGAAGGCAGCAGTTAAAGAAGAAGAAATTAAAGTGCCAGAAAAGGTAGAGACCAAATATAAAAAATTAGATGGTCCTAAAATGACTGGTCAAAAAATAGATCTTTCTCAATTCAAAAAGCCTGAAAAGAAAAAGAAGGAAGTTAAAGTAGATCCTAATAAAGAAAAACGTAGTAAAAGACGTAGAATTAGTAAAGGACCTGCTAAAGGTGGGGCTCGTGGAGGTGCCCAACAAAACAGAGGTCGCAAGCGTACTAATGTTCCTAAAGAAGAGCCTAGCGAAGCTGATGTACAAAAACAAGTTAGAGAGACTTTAGAAAAACTACAAGGAAAATCTTCTAAAGGGAAAGGGGCTAAATACCGTAAAGAGAAAAGGGATACCCATCGTCAAAAAACAGAAGATGATTTAGCATTACAAGATGCTGAAGGCAAGTTGTTAAAAGTAACAGAATTTGTTACGGTAAGTGAAGTTGCAACTATGATGGATGTGTCTGTAACTCAGATTATTTCTGCCTGTATGTCATTAGGAATGATGGTGACAATGAATCAGCGTTTAGATGCTGAAACAATTTCTATAGTTGCTGATGAATTTGATTATGAGGTAGAATTTATTAATGCAGATATTGAAGAATCTATTCAAGAAGAAGAAGATTCACCTGAAGACTTAAAGCCAAGAGCACCAATTGTTACTGTAATGGGGCATGTGGATCACGGTAAAACTTCATTACTGGATTTTATTCGAAAAGAAAATGTTATCGCTGGAGAAGCTGGAGGAATTACCCAACATATTGGCGCATATAATGTGCAATTAGAAGATGGGCAAGACATAACATTCCTTGACACGCCTGGACACGAAGCTTTTACCGCTATGCGTGCCAGAGGAGCTCAGGTTACCGATTTAGCAATTATTGTAATTGCTGCAGACGATGATATAATGCCTCAAACTAAAGAAGCAATTAGTCATGCTCAGGCAGCTGGGGTGCCTATCATTTTTGCAATAAATAAAATTGATAGACCTGCAGCGAATCCTGAAAAAATAAAAGAAGCCTTAGCGCAAATGAATCTTCTAGTTGAAGACTGGGGTGGAAAAATACAATCCCATGATATATCTGCTAAAACTGGGGCTGGAATAAATGAACTTCTAGAAAAAGTATTACTAGAAGCAGAATTGTTAGAACTTAAGTCAAATCCAGATAAACTTGCAAATGGTTCTGTAGTTGAAGCCTTTTTGGATAAAGGAAGAGGATATGTTTCTACTATATTAGTACAAGGGGGAACATTAAAAGTAGGAGATTATATGCTTGCTGGACAGCACAGTGGTAAGGTGAAAGTGATGCATGACGAAAGAGGGAATAAAGTTAAAGAAGCAGGACCAGCTATGCCTGTATCTATTTTAGGTCTAGATGGTGCACCTCAGGCAGGAGATAAATTTAATGTATTTGCTGATGAACGAGAAGCTAAAGCAATCGCTTCTAAACGAACTCAATTACAGCGAGAACAATCTGTTAGAACACAACGACATATTACTCTAGATGAGATAGGAAGACGTATAGCATTAGGAGACTTTAAAGAGTTAAATATAATACTAAAAGGAGATGTAGATGGTTCTGTGGAGGCGTTAACAGATTCTTTCCTTAAGCTTTCTACCGATGAGATACAAATAAATATAATTCATAAAGGAGTTGGTGCTATTACTGAGAGTGATGTATTATTAGCTTCTGCATCTGATGCAATCATTATTGGGTTTAATGTGCGACCTATGGGTAAAGCACGTCAAATAGCTGATAAGGAAGAAATTGATATTAGAATGTATTCTATTATTTATGCTGCTATTAATGATCTTAAAGATGCAATGGAAGGGATGTTGTCTCCTGAAATGAAAGAAGAGATTAGTGGTACAGCAGAAATACGGGAAACTTTTAAAATATCTAAAGTAGGAACTATTGCTGGTTGTATGGTGTTAAGTGGGAAAATAATTAAAGCCTCTGGTATTCGTTTAATAAGAGAAGGTGTAGTAATTTATACTGGTGAACTCTCTTCATTAAAACGATTTAAAGATGATGCGAAAGAAGTAGCAAAAGGCTATGATTGTGGTATGCAAGTTAAAAATTATAATGACATTAAAGAAGGTGATATTATTGAATCCTTTAGTGAAGTTGCTGTAAAGAAAAAACTTAAATAGTACATTATTAAAAATTAAAAAAACGGCTTTTATGCCGTTTTTTTTTATGCCTTTTTTTTAGAACAAACCTTAATTTATTTTTAATAAGTATGAGTTTTATCATATTATAGGATACATGCAAATAATAATTTTACACTATCAAATTTTTGTACCAACCAATATTAATTTTAAGACTATAATTTTAACTTTAGTATTAATAAAATCTGATAATTATGAGAAATTATTTTTTAGCAATTTGTTTTCTATTTGCAAGTGTTACAGTTTTTGCCCAGGCTGGACATGTTATGCAAGGTGTTGGTGCTGTAAATATGTCAATGGGAGGGGCTGCAACCGCCCAACCGCTTGATATAAATGGTGCGATGCAATGGAACCCCGCAACCCTTTCTGAATTTGATGGAAAAATAGTTTCCTTTAATATTGGAGCTTTTTTTTCCTCACCAGAATTAAAATCATCTCTGCCAGCAGGAGCGATGGGGCCAGGGTCACCTAGTGTAAGTGGTGTTACGGAAGATGATCGAGGAACATCTCCAATGCCTTCATTGGCATTTCTTTGGGGAAAAGAAGATAGCAAACATACATTTGGTGTGTCTGCTTTTGGTATTAGTGGCTTTGGTGTTACTTTTAATGAAGAGACAAATTTACCTTTTGATGGTGAAGGAAACCCAAATCCAAATTGGGATCCAAATAATTCGAACCCTATAAATTATCCTCAGGCATTTGGAGGTTTTGGACATATAGAATCTGATTATATGTTACTTCAAATAGGATTAAGTTATGCCTATGAAATAACAGAACAGCTTTCTATTGGAATACAGCCCAATTTTAATTATGCTTCCTTAGAATTAGCACCTAACCCAGTTGCTGCCCCAGATTTTCCTGCACCATTTGGTACAGGTAAAGGGTATCCTACTACCGATAAAGCATCTGCTTTTGGTTATGGAGGGCAAGTTGGTGTTTTTTATGATTCAGGAGGAGTATTAAAATTAGGAGCTTCTTATAAATCTAAACAATATTTTGGAGATTTTGATTTTGATCAAAATTATGTGGATGGTACTAATACTCCAAATGTTAAGTTCAACATGAACTACCCTGCAATCTACTCAGTCGGTTTAGGATTATCTGGAGGAAAATTCGATTTAGCCTTAGATTATAGATATGTAGATTATGAAAATACCGAAGGATTTGAAGAAAGTGGTTGGCAAATTGCTACAAGTGGTCCTGCTGAAGGATTCCCAACAGGAGCGGTTAATGGCTTTGGTTGGAAAAACATGTCGATACTCTCTGTCGGGTTACAATATCAAGCTACAGAAAAACTGCCTATTAGAATAGGGTATACCTACAGTTCTAACCCTATAGATGACGAACTTGCATTCTTCTCAATTCCTGCAACTGCAGTTATTGAAAATGCAGCTCAAATTGGATTTAGTTATGTGATAAATGATAAAATAGATCTTAGTGCAGTATATCATTATGGATTTAGAGGAGATGGAGCTTCAGGAAACTTATTGAACCCCCAAATGATTACACCAGACAATCCGTCAGGTAAAGTACCAGGAACATCTGTTTCTTATGACATGTCAACTTCGATGATTCAAGTTGGAATTAATTATAGTTTAGGAAAAATCACTACTGAAAAAGTAGAACCAGTAGAATAAAGTATAATTCAGAAACTAAAAAAAAGTCCCTTTTCTCTGTAGTATTAACAGTTGAAAAGGGACTTGTCTGTATAATGTGTTTTTTAACTTCTGTCTGGCTTTAAAATAAAAGCTGCAGGAAATTTTTCTTTTATTTCTAACCTAGCCCGATCCGCTTCTAGTCTTGTGCTAAAACTACCAACCCATACTTTATAATTGGGAGTTTCATATTCTATAGAAGCAGGCCAAGAATCAAAGCTATTTTTATATTCTTTTATAATGGTATTTGCTTCTGAAAGTTCTCCATAATATAATTGAATTGTAAAGCCAACAGCTAATTTATTCTCTTCCTCTAAACTCTTTTTTAAAGTTAATATTTGGGGTATTCTTTCGTCTTCATTTATAGTGATTAATGCTTCTTGAGCCTGCATATTTAATGAAATAACACTTAAAATGAAGCTGTAAATAATTGCTTTGTAGTTATATGGTATTTTCATGTTTTTTTATATTAACGCAAATGTAATATATATAAACTCTATATTCGTAAATTATATTATTTAGATTTATTATAAATTAGAAATTAACACTTTATTAGAATTTCTAAAATCGAAGGAATATATTACTTTCGTGCCATTATTAGAGGTAGGTAAAGATAATAGCGATTAACGCTTTATAAATGAATGATTTGCCCGCCAAACTATAGACAATAAATTTTAACCATTAGTATGAAAAAGGTGAACTACCGAAATTTATCCTCACAATTGTCACTTCTTATGTTGGCGTTATTGCTAGCTTTTTCAACTTTCACATATGCTCAAGATGGCGGAGACGTTGTCGCTGGAGAATCTTTGTTTAAGGCAAATTGTGCTGCTTGTCATAAATTAGACAAAAAAGGAGTTGGGCCTGCACTTAGAGGTGTTGCAGATAAATATGATAGCGATTGGCTTTATAAGTGGATTAAGGACAGTCAAGGATTGGTTAAGTCTGGTGATTCAAAAGCAGCGACAATTTTTGCAGATAATAATAATTCTGTAATGACTTCTTTTCCTGGTTTATCCAATGCAGATATAGATAATATTTTAGCATATTCAAGCCAGCCAAAACCTGAACCTAAAGTAGCAGAAGTTGTTGCTACTGCAGATAGTGGAAGTGGTAATTTAGATCAAAACTTAATTTTAGGAGCTTTAGTATTGGTGTTTCTATTACTGGTAATAATGTTTTATTTAGTTTCTAAAACATTAAAAAACTTAAAAGTTGCTTCCGGTCAAGAAATGGAGAGCGAATCACGCCTTCCAGTATGGAAAGCATTTGTTCAAAATCAATTTTTAATGTTGGTTTCATCTATTTTAATGCTTTTAGTTGCTGGTTATTTTATGTTTGGTTTCTTTATGCAAGTAGGTATTGACCAAGGATATGCACCAGTTCAGCCAATTCATTATTCTCATAAAATACACGCAGGAGACAATAAAATAGATTGTAACTACTGCCACTCATCAGCAAGAAAAAGTAAAACCTCTGGGATTCCGTCATTAAATGTTTGTATGAATTGTCATAAAAACATTTCAGAATATACAGGTCCTGAAGATTTAGCTAATGGTTACACTACAGAATTTTATAACGATCAAATTGCAAAATTATACGATGCAGTAGGTTGGGACGTAGATGATCAATCCTATACTGGAGAAGAAAAACCAGTAAAATGGGTTCGAGTGCATAACTTGCCAGACTTCGTATATTTTAACCATTCACAGCATGTTACTGTTGCGGGTATTGAATGTCAAAAATGTCATGGTCCTGTTGAAGAAATGGAAATTTTAGAGCAGCATTCTCAACTAACCATGCGTTGGTGTATAGACTGTCATAAAGAAACAAATATTGATATTAAAGGTAATGATTACTACGAAAAAATTCATAAAGAACTCTCAAAGAAATACGGTGTAGAACGTGTAACGGCTGCAGATATGGGGGGGAAAGAATGTGGTAAATGTCACTATTAAGAATAAAAATTAAAAACTAATAAATGGCATCAAACAAGAAATACTGGAAAAGTGTTGAAGAGCTAGACGAGAATAGTTCAATTGTTAAGTCACTACAACAAAACGAATTTGTTGAAGATATACCTGTTGATGATTTTCTTGGGGATAAAGAAACCCTTGAAAATTCTTCAACATCACGTCGAGATTTTCTTAAATATGTTGGTTTTTCAACAGCAGCAGCTTCTTTAGTTGCCTGTGAAGGGCCTATTAGAAAGTCTATTCCTTATGTTGTACAGCCAGACGAAATTGTTCCGGGTGAAGCGAATTATTACGCTTCTACTATAGCGGATGGATTCGATTTTGCTAATATACTTGTAAAAACTAGAGAGGGGCGTCCTATTAAAATTGAGCGTAACTTGCTTTCTGAAAATAATGGAAGTGTTAATGCTAGGGTGCATGCGTCGGTTTTGTCATTATATGATGCAAATAGATTACAAGCTCCTTCAGTAGATGGTGAAGATGTGTCTTGGGAAGATTTTGAATCTAATCTTTCTGAGAAGTTGAATGGAATGAGCGGTGATGATATTGTGTTACTTACACAAACATTTGCAAGTCCTTCTACTTCAAAGTTAATAAAAGAATTTACTGAAAAGTATTCAAACGTCCGTCATGTTATATATGATACAGTTTCGTCTTCTGAAGCTTTGGATGCTTTTAATACTAAATATGGAGTTCGTGCTCTAGCGGATTATGATTTTTCAGAAGCTGAAATAATTGTATCTATAGGTGCTGACTTTTTAGGAGATTGGCAAGGTGGAGGATTTGAAGCGTCTTATTCAAAAGGACGTATTCCAAGTGAAGGTAAAATGTCTCGTCATTATCAATTTGAGGCAAATATGTCTCTTTCTGGGGCAAATTCAGACAAACGTATACCTGCAACTCCATCACAACAATTACAAATTTTAAATGCTTTAACTGGTGGTAGTGCTTCAGGTCTCTCTGAAGATATTGCAAATGCTGTTTCGAAAGCAAAAGCCGCTTTACAAAAAGCTGGGAGTAAGGGTGTAATTATCACTGGATTGCCAGATGTAAATGCTCAGACTAAAGTTCTTGCCTATAATGAGGGTGTTGCAAGTGTTATTATGGATACTGCAAAACCAAAAATGGTTCGAAAAGGAAATGCTTCAGAAGTAATGAGCGTGTTAAATGGCGTTATTTCAGGAAGTGTTAAAGGGATGATCACTGTTGGTGTAGATCCTGTTTATTCTTTTCCAAATAATGAAGAATTTTCGGAAGCATATTCTAATTTAGATTTAACAGTTGCCTTCACTATGAAAGAAGGAGCAACTGCAGAAATAGCTCAATTAGTTGCGGCTACTCCTCATTATTTAGAGTCTTGGGGGGATACGCAAATTAAAAAAGGAAATTTTGGTTTAATGCAACCAACAATTCGACCTTTATTTAATACAAAACAATTTCAGGACTGTCTTTTGAAATTAACAGACAATTCAAAAACATATTACGATTATATTCAAGATACTTGGAGTACTTCAATACTTGGTGGTTCTTCATGGAATCAAGCATTACATGATGGTATATTTAGTAGTGATGTAGAAGTTGATATTGAAGCGTTGCCTTTATCTGAAGGTGGTGAAGAAAGTAAAACTTCGCACGGAGCGATGTCTATTAATTCGCAGGAAGGTGGGTTAGAGCTTACTTTATATACTAAAACGGCAATGGGTGATGGGCAACAGGCAAATAATCCTTGGTTACAAGAAATGCCAGATCCTATTACTAGGGCATCATGGGATAATTATGTTACTGTTTCTGCTGCAGATGCTATTGAAATGGGATTAGAAAACAAAAATGTTGCAAATGGCGGTTTAAATGGTAGTTATGTAAATGTGACTGTAGGAGATGTTGTTGTTGAAAACGTTCCAGTTTTAATTCAGCCAGGCCAAGCAAAAGGATCTGTTGGATTGGCATTGGGTTATGGAAAAACAGCTGCTATTCAGTATGAAATGCAAACTGGAGTAAATGCCTTTGCATTATATCAAGATTTTTCATCTGTACAAAATGTAACTTTAGAAAAAGTTTCTGGGGAACATGAGTTTGCTTGTGTACAATTACAAAATACAATGATGGGGAGGGATATCATTCGTGAGACTTCCTTAGAAATATTTAATACAAAAGATAAGAGTGAGTGGAATGGAATGATTATGGTTTCTAAAGACCATCAAGAAATTCCAGTAACTGATCCTGATGCAGATTTATGGACATCGTTTGATCGTTCTATAGGGCATCACTTTAATCTATCGATAGATTTAAATGCTTGTACGGGATGTGGTTCTTGTGTTATTGCTTGTCACGCTGAAAATAATGTACCAGTTGTTGGGAAATTAGAGGTAAGAAGATCTCGGGATATGCATTGGTTGCGTATTGACAGATATTACTCAAGTGAAGAGTCTTTTGAAAGTGATTTAGAGAAGAAGAATGATATCTCTGGTTTAGATAGTTCTATGTCGTCATTTGGTGAAATGGAGCGTGCTTCTACTAATCCAGAAGTTGCTTTTCAGCCAGTAATGTGTCAACATTGTAATCATGCACCTTGTGAAACTGTTTGTCCAGTTGCGGCAACATCACATGGTCGTCAAGGGCAAAATCAAATGGCGTATAACCGTTGTGTTGGTACTCGTTATTGTGCAAATAACTGTCCTTATAAAGTACGTCGTTTTAACTGGTTCTTGTATTCAGAAAATGATGAGTTTGATTATAATATGAATAATGATCTTGGTAGAATGGTTCTTAATCCTGATGTGGTTGTACGTTCTAGAGGAGTGATGGAAAAATGTTCTATGTGTATTCAAATGACACAGAAAACTATTTTAGATGCAAAACGAGATGGAAGATCTATAAAAGATGGTGAATTTAAAACAGCTTGTTCAGCTGCTTGTGAATCTGGGGCGATGATGTTTGGAGATATTAATGATCACAACAGTAAAGTGAATGAGTTATATAATGATAATAGAATGTATCACTTATTGGAACAAGTTGGAACAAAACCTAATGTGATGTACCATGTTAAAGTGAGAAATACTGAAGAAGTTTAATATACTAAGAAATAGCAAATAAAAGATATGGCGTCGCATTACGAAGCACCTATTAGAAGACCCTTAGTTACCGGCAATAAATCGTACCACGATGTTACGGTAGATGTTGCAGCACCTGTTGAAGGCAAAGCCAATAAATCATGGTGGATAGTTTTTTCAATTGCCTTAGCCGCATTTTTATGGGGTATTGGTTGTATTGTATATACCGTTTCTACGGGTATAGGTACATGGGGTTTAAATAAAACAGTGGGCTGGGCCTGGGATATCACCAACTTTGTTTGGTGGGTAGGTATTGGTCACGCAGGAACACTAATTTCTGCAGTATTATTATTATTCCGTCAGAAATGGAGAATGGGTATTAACCGTTCTGCAGAAGCAATGACAATTTTCTCTGTAATTCAAGCAGGGTTGTTTCCAATTATACATATGGGACGTCCTTGGTTAGCATATTGGGTTGTTCCAATTCCTAATCAATTTGGTTCTTTATGGGTGAATTTTAACTCGCCACTACTTTGGGATGTATTTGCAATATCAACTTACCTTTCAGTTTCTTTAGTATTCTGGTGGACAGGATTACTTCCAGATTTCGCTATGATTCGGGATAGAGCTGTTACTCCTTTTAATAAGAAAATTTATGGAATATTATCTTTTGGATGGAGTGGACGTGCAAAAGATTGGCAACGATTTGAAGAGGTTTCTCTTGTATTAGCTGGTCTTGCAACACCTTTAGTACTTTCTGTACATACGATTGTATCTTTTGATTTTGCTACATCGGTGATTCCTGGTTGGCATACTACCATATTCCCGCCTTATTTTGTTGCTGGAGCAGTATTCTCTGGTTTTGCAATGGTAAATACCTTACTTATTATTATGCGTAAGGTTTCAAGTTTAGAAGATTATATTACAGTACAGCACATCGAATTAATGAATATCGTAATTATGATTACGGGATCTATTGTGGGTGTTGCTTATATTACTGAATTATTTATAGCTTGGTATTCTGGAGTTGAATATGAACAATATGCATTCTTAAATCGTGCAACTGGACCTTATTGGTGGGCTTATTGGGCAATGATGACTTGTAATGTATTTTCGCCACAATTTATGTGGTTCCCAAAATTGAGAAGAAGTATTATGTTCTCTTTTATCATTTCGATTGTTGTAAATATAGGAATGTGGTTTGAGCGTTTTGTGATCATTGTAACTTCGTTGCATAGAGATTACCTTCCATCATCTTGGACGATGTTTTCACCTACTTTTGTAGATATAGGAATATTTATCGGAACGATAGGATTCTTCTTTGTACTTTTCTTATTGTACGCTAGAAATTTCCCTGTAATTGCACAAGCTGAAGTAAAAACAATTTTGAAATCATCGGGAGCTAATTATAAGCAACTAAGAGCAGAACATGGAGATGATGCAAACCATTATGGTGAAAAAGTAGAGTTTTCAACTAAAAATAAAAACAAATAATTATGGCATCTAAAGTTATTCATGCTTTATATATTGATGATGATATCTTATTACAAGCCGTAAAAAAGGTACGTGATGAGCGCTATCATATAGAGGAAATATATACGCCTTTCCCAGTTCATGGTTTAGAGAAAGCAATGGGTCTAGCAGATACTAGAATTGCGATAACCTCTTTTATTTATGGAGTAATAGGACTTATAGTCTCAATTGTAATGATGAATTTTATTATGATTGAAGATTGGCCTCAAGATATTGGAGGTAAACCTAGTTTCAGTTATATTGCTAATATGCCTGCATTTGTTCCTGTTATGTTTGAGCTTACTGTGTTTTTTGCTGCGCATTTAATGGTAATTACTTTTTATATGAGAAGTAAACTTTGGCCTTTCAAAAAAGCTGAAAATCCTGATGTACGTACGACTGATGACCATTTTTTAATGGAAGTAGATGCGAGTAATCACGATGTAGATACCATTTCAGAATTTATGAAAAATACTGGAGCTGTAGAAGTAAAATTAATTAATAAGGATGAAGATCACTAATATGAGAAATATAATAAACATAGCTGTTTTCATTATTATTTCGATGAGTTTAACTTCTTGTTTTGATAAGAAAACGCCTAATTATAGGTACATGCCCAACATGTATACAGCAATTGGGCCTGAAACTAATGGTGAATATGAAATATTACCTAATGAGCAATCAAATATGCTTCCTGTAGTCGGTACAATACCTAGAGGCTGGAAACCTTATGACTATGAAAATACTATTGAAGGGAAAGCTTTAGCAATAGCCGAGTTAAAGAATCCACTAGAAGTTACCGATAAAAACTTAGAAGAAGGGAAAAAATTATATACAATTTATTGTGGTTTATGTCACGGAGATAAAGGAGACGGACAAGGAATTCTTGTAAAAAGAGAAAAGTTTTTAGGAATTCCTAGTTATGCAGATAAAGGCAGAAATATAAACGATGGGAGTATTTATCATACGATGATGTATGGATTAAACTCTATGGGATCTCACGCTTCACAAACTAGCGAAAAAGATCGTTGGCAAATTGCGATGCACGTTATGGATTTAAAGGCAACCTTAAATGGAGAGCCTCTATGGTCTGAAACACAAAAAGAATCTATGATGACATCTGAAGAGGAGATGTCTGAAAATATATCTTCAGAAGAAAAAACAACTTCAGAAGAAAAACATTAATAAAGAACTAAGAGAAGAGCTAAAGATATGTACACGTTACCTAACAAATTAAAACTTTTTGCGATTATTTTTATGGTTGTTGGTGCTATAGGAATCGTTTCTGGATTTCTTGCAACTCCTAGTACAACTACCGAAGTAAAAGAAATGTTGAGTGAAAGCCATGACGATGGACATGGTGTAGAATCTGCATCTACTGATGGTCATGAAGTTGCTGGAGATACACATAATACTGAAGAACATGGTGAAGAAGTTCACGATGATGAAGCTCATTTGACTCATGTATTACACCAATTGCAAAACCGACCTTGGTCATCACTTTATATAGCATCATTCCTATTTTTTATGATATCTCTAGGAGTTTTAGCATTTTATGCAATTCAAATAGCTTCACAAGCTGGATGGTCTCCCGTTTTATTTAGAGTTATGGAAGGTATTACAGCTTATATAATTCCTGGAGGAATTATCATGCTTATTTTATTAGGATTATCTAGTTTTCATATCAATCATTTGTTTGTTTGGGCAGATCCAGAAGTAGTAGCGCATGACAAACTATTACAAGGAAAGTCTGGTTGGCTTAATGGATGGGGAGTCATGATAAGAGCGGTAATTTTTCTAGGTGGTTGGATTGCTTATCGTCAATTTGCACTTAAGTATTCAAGATTACAAGATGATGCAACAGATGGGAAATGGTTTAAGAAAAGTTTTAAAATTTCAGCAGCATTTTTAGTGTTCTTTATCTATACAGAATCTATAATGTCATGGGATTGGCTAATGAGTTTTGATCCACATTGGTTTAGTACTCTATATGGCTGGTATGTATTTGCAGGAATGATCGTTTGTGCAATTACAACTATAGCATTAGTAACTATGGTACTTAAATCACAAGGCTATTTAGAATTTGTAAACGATAGTCATATTCATGATTTAGCAAAATTCATGTTTGGATTTAGTATTTTCTGGACTTATTTATGGTTCTCACAGTTTATGCTAATATGGTATGCGAATATTCCAGAAGAGGTTACTTATTTTGTAACAAGAATCGAAGATTATAAATTACCATTCTTTGGTATGGTAATAATGAATTTTGTTTTTCCTATTCTTGTATTAATGAATAGTGATTATAAAAGAGTAAACTGGTTTGTTGTAATGGCAGGTGTAATTATTCTTGCAGGACATTGGGTAGACTTATTTGTTATGGTTATGCCAGCAACAGTAGGTACATCTTGGTATATCGGAATACCTGAAATTAGTTCCATATTATTTTTCTTTGGTTTGTTTGTTTACGTTGTCTTTACTGCATTAACGAAAGCACCATTATTAGCTAAAGGAAATCCTTTTGTAAAGGAAAGTAAGAAATTTCATTATTAATTAAAATTATTAAATAAATATAGATGACCGCATTTTTAGTAGTTTTAGTAATCATTCTTTTTGGTGTTGCAGTTATGCAATTGAATAAAATATTTCAATTGTCTCAACCAGCCCAATCAGAAGATTCAGAAGTAGCTTCAGAAAAAGATAATAATACACAAGGGTATTTGATGTTAGGATTTGTATTCTTTATTTACGGAATGCTTGCACTTTGCTTTTGGCTTTGGGGAGACGTATTGTTGCCTGTATCCGCTTCTGAACATGGTTTAGAAACAGATCAATTATTCCTAATTACTATGATACTTATTTTTGTAACAGGAATTATAACACAATGGTTGTTGCATTACTATGCATTTGTTTATAGAGGGACCAAAGAAAAGAAGGCCTATTTCTATGTTGAAAACCATAAACTTGAATTTATTTGGACCATTATACCCGTTATTGTTTTAGCAGGTCTAATTGTTTATGGATTGTTTACTTGGTCTGATATCATGAGTGTTGATGAAGATGAAGATAATTTAGTTATTGAATTATATGCTTATCAATTTGATTGGCGTGCTCGTTATGCAGGAGAAGATAATGCTTTAGGAGAAGCAAATGTTAGGTTAATTGAAGGAGTAAATCAGTTAGGGGTAGATATTTCAGATCCTAATGCACAAGACGATAAAGTAGTTAATGAATTGCATTTACCTATTGGAAGAAAAGTATTGTTTAAAATGAGATCTCAAGATGTATTGCATTCTGCATATATGCCTCATTTTAGAGCACAAATGAATTGCGTTCCAGGAATGGTTACACAATTTGCCTTTACTCCAAATATGACTACTGAGGATATGCGTCAAGAAGATGATGTAATAAATAAAGTAAAAAATATTAATGCAATTAGAACTGAAAAAAATCTAGAATTAATTGCAAAAGGAGAAGAAGAATTGGAAATGTATGAATTTGATTATTTACTGCTTTGTAATAAAATTTGTGGAAGTAATCATTTTAACATGCAAATGAAGATTATTGTTGAAACCGAAGATGAGTACAATGCTTGGCTTGCAGAACAAGCGCCATTAGCAGAAACATTAAAAAAATAACAAACAGAGCTAGATATGTCAGATAACACAAACAATCACGATGATCAAGGGCATCACCATAAAGAGACATTTGTAACCAAATACATCTTTAGTCAAGATCATAAAATGATTTCTAAGCAATACCTTATTACAGGATTGTTTATGGGATTTATTGGGATTGCCATGTCATTGCTTTTTAGATTGCAATTAGCTTGGCCTGATCACCAATTTACCGTTTATGAAATATTTTTAGGGAAATGGGCTGAAAATGGTGTAATGGATCCTAACGTTTATCTTGCGTTGGTTACAATTCACGGTACTATAATGGTATTCTTTGTATTAACTGCAGGGCTAAGTGGAACCTTTAGTAACTTGTTAATTCCATTGCAAATTGGAGCAAGAGATATGGCCTCCGGATTTCTTAATATGGTGTCTTATTGGTTGTTTTTCTTATCTAGTGTGATTATGATACTTTCTCTATTCGTAGAAGCTGGACCAGCATCTGCAGGATGGACTATTTATCCACCATTAAGTGCATTACCACAAGCAATACCAGGTTCTGGTACTGGAATGACATTATGGTTAGTATCTATGGCTATATTTATTGCATCTTCATTACTTGGATCCTTAAATTATATTGTAACCGTTATTAACTTGCGAACAAAAGGAATGTCTATGACAAGACTTCCACTTACTATTTGGGCATTTTTTGTAACAGCTATTATTGGAGTTGTGTCTTTTCCGGTATTACTTTCTGCTGCATTAATGTTAATTATGGATAGGAGTTTTGGAACTTCATTTTTCTTATCAGATATTTATATAGCAGGTGAAGTTTTACATAATCAAGGGGGTTCACCTGTATTATTTGAACATTTATTTTGGTTCCTAGGCCATCCAGAAGTATACATTGTTATACTACCAGCAATGGGTCTAGTTTCAGAAATTATGGCAACGAATTCACGTAAACCAATATTTGGGTATAGAGCGATGATTGCATCGATACTAGCAATTGCATTTCTTTCTACCATAGTTTGGGGTCACCATATGTTTATAACAGGAATGAATCCATTTTTAGGGTCAGTATTTACTTTTACAACATTATTAATTGCAATTCCTTCTGCAGTAAAAGCATTTAACTGGATTACTACTTTATGGAAGGGTAACATTAAAATGAATACCGGAATGTTATTTTCCATAGGTTTTGTTTCTACTTTTATTAGTGGTGGATTAACAGGGCTTATACTAGGAGATAGTGCATTAGATATAAATGTACATGATACTATGTTTGTAGTAGCTCACTTTCACTTAGTGATGGGTATTTCGGCGCTTTATGGTCTATTTGCAGGGGTCTATCATTGGTTCCCAAAAATGTTTGAAGGTAAAATGTTAAATAAAAAATTAGGATATATCCACTTTTGGATGACTGCAATAGGAGCTTATGGAGTATTTTTCCCTATGCATTTTACGGGAATGGCAGGGCTTCCAAGACGTTATTATACCAATACTAACTTTCCATACTTTGATGATTTAACAGATATTAATGTTGTGATTACATTGTTTGCGTTTTTTGCAGCAGCAGGACAATTAGTGTTCTTATATAATTTTATTAATTCTATGTTTTTCGGAAAACAAGGTTCAAAAAATCCTTGGGAATCTACAACACTAGAGTGGACCGCTGAGGTAAAACATATTCACGGAAACTGGGATGGTCCAATACCAGAAGTTCATCGTTGGTCTTATGATTATAGTAAAATGAATAAAGACGACACGGATTACGTAATTGCAGGACAAGATTATGTTCCTCAACATATTCCACTTCAAGATAACGAAGATGAACTATCTCACTAATAAATAATATTAGTTATAAAAAAAGCCTTTTCTAAATCAGAAAAGGCTTTTTTTATTTTTATCAATTAGGGTTAACTAACGATTCGTATATTTGATTTATGAATGAAAATCTAGATCCCACTGACACTAGTTTTACTCCTGAAGAGCAAGAAGTAGAAAATAAATTACGGCCCTTATCCTTTAATGATTTTTCAGGACAAGATCAAGTACTTGAAAATCTTGCGATTTTCGTAAAAGCAGCTAATTTAAGAGAAGAAGCATTAGATCATACCTTATTCCATGGTCCACCAGGTCTAGGAAAAACTACGCTGGCTTATATCCTTGCAAATGAATTAGACGTAGGGGTAAAGGTTACCTCAGGTCCTGTATTAGACAAGCCAGGTGACCTTGCGGGTTTACTTACCAATCTTGAAGAACGCGATGTTCTTTTTATAGATGAAATTCATAGATTAAGCCCCATTGTAGAAGAATACCTTTATTCGGCAATGGAAGATTATAAAATCGATATTATGATTGAATCTGGGCCCAATGCTCGCTCAGTACAGATAAATTTAAATCCATTTACTTTAGTAGGAGCAACCACACGTTCAGGATTGCTTACTGCTCCAATGCGTGCACGATTTGGTATATCTTCTAGATTACAATATTATACTACCGAAATACTTACTACCATAGTACAGCGTAGTGCAGCCATATTAAATGTTCCCATAAGCATGGAAGCTGCTATTGAAATTGCTGGAAGAAGTAGAGGTACTCCTCGTATTGCAAATGCATTATTAAGAAGAGTCAGAGATTTTGCGCAAATAAAAAGTGATGGGAAAATAGAAATTAAAATTTCCAAATATGCTTTAGAAGCCCTAAATGTAGATGCTCATGGCTTAGATGAAATGGACAATAAAATTCTCAGCACGATTATAGATAAGTTTAAAGGAGGACCAGTTGGTATTTCTACCATTGCAACAGCAGTTAGTGAAAGCATCGAAACCATAGAAGAAGTATATGAACCCTTTTTAATACAACAAGGTTTTATAATGCGAACTCCAAGAGGAAGGGAAGTTACCGAAGCTGCATATAAACATTTAGGAAAAATAAAAGGATCAACTCAAGGGGGGTTATTTTAAAAAGTGTAACTCTATGAGTTCAGTCGAGAAGTTATTACATACTTAATACTTCAGGGACATTCATCTTAAAAATAAGTGATTTCAAAAGCCAATTACACAAACCTTATAAAAACTGAAGCAAAACGTCTCGGGTTTTTATCCTGTGGAATTAGCAAAGCTAAATTTTTAGAAGAAGAGGCACCTCGTTTAGAAACATGGTTAACCAAGAATAGACATGGCGAAATGACCTATATGGAAAACCATTTCGATAAGCGATTAGATCCAACTTTATTAGTTCCCGACTCTAAGAGCGTTGTTTCGTTATTACTAAATTATTACCCTGAAAAACAACAAAGAGAGGATTCGTATAAAGTTTCAAAATATGCTTACGGAACAGATTATCACTTTGTAATTAAAGATAAACTTAAAAGCCTATTTAATTTTATTCAGGAAGAAATTGGAGATGTGAATGGACGAGTGTTTGTAGATTCAGCTCCTGTCCTAGATAAAGCCTGGGCAGCTAAAAGCGGCTTGGGTTGGATAGGAAAACACAGTAATTTAATTACAAAAGAGACAGGCTCGTTTTATTTTATTGCAGAACTTATAATAGATTTAGAATTGGATTACGATTTTCCAACAACAGATCATTGCGGAACTTGTACCGCTTGTATAGATGCTTGTCCAACACAGGCAATTGTAGATCCTTACCAAGTTGATGGAAGTAAATGTATCTCGTATTTTACTATTGAATTAAAAAATGAAATCCCTTCAAATGTAAGAGGTCAATTTGATGATTGGATGTTTGGGTGTGATGTTTGTCAAGATGTATGTCCTTGGAATCGGTTTAGTAAACCACATAATGAACCTTTATTTAACACTAACCCTATATTGCTAAGCCATTCAAAAAAAGATTGGGAGGAACTCACCGAAGAAGTTTTTCAGAATAACTTCAAAAAAAGCCCAGTAAAAAGAACAAAATATTCAGGTCTAATTAGGAATATTGAGTTTCTTAAAAACAGTAATAAAGAACGGTAAAACTTATTCTTTATCCTTTCTTACGTAACTTTGCATATCACTTTAAGAATTAATTAAAGCTGCAATAATTATGAGTAAACAAAGCAAACGTCGAGAGGCCCTTGTGTATCATGCGAAACCCAAACCGGGAAAAATTGAAGTAGTTCCAACAAAAAAATATGCCACACAGAGGGATCTCTCCTTGGCTTATTCTCCTGGAGTTGCTGAGCCTTGTTTAGAAATTGAAAAAGAGATTAACAATGTATATAAATATACCAATAAAGGAAATTTAGTAGCTGTTATATCGAACGGAACTGCAGTATTAGGACTTGGAAACATAGGGCCAGAAGCTTCTAAACCTGTGATGGAAGGAAAAGGGTTGTTGTTTAAAATATTTGCAGATATAGATGTTTTTGATATTGAAGTAGATACTCAAGATATAGATGCGTTTATTGAAACGGTAAAAAACATAGCACCCACTTTTGGAGGAATTAATTTAGAAGATATAAAAGCTCCTGAAGCTTTTGAAATTGAAAGGCGATTAAAAGATGAGCTTGATATTCCTGTGATGCATGACGACCAACACGGAACAGCGATCATCTCTGCTGCAGCTTTATTAAATGCTGTGGAAATTGCTGAAAAAGAAATGGAAAAAGTCTACGTAGTTATCAGTGGTGCTGGTGCCGCAGCAACTTCTTGTACCAAACTGTATAAAGCTTTTGGAGTTAAGTCAGAGAACATAGTCATGTTAGACAGTAAAGGGGTTATTAGAAAGGACAGAGAAGACCTTACTATTGAAAAGTCTGAATTTGCAACTTCTAAGGATGTTTATACATTAGAAGATGCTATAAAAAACGCAGATGTATTTGTTGGACTATCGATTGCTAATATTTTAACACCCGAAATGTTAAAAAGCATGAGCAAAAACCCTATTGTTTTTGCATTAGCAAACCCTGACCCTGAGATTAATTATAACCTTGCTATTAAAACAAGAGATGATATTATTATGGCTACGGGTAGAAGTGATCATCCCAACCAAGTTAATAATGTGCTTGGATTTCCATTTATTTTTAGAGGAGCTCTAGATGTACGTGCTACTAAAATAAACGAAGCCATGAAGATCGCTTCGGTTAAAGCACTGGCTGCTTTGGCAAAAGAAAATGTTCCAGAACAAGTAAATATTGCTTATGGTGAAACAAAATTAAATTTCGGAAAAGATTATATTATTCCTAAACCTTTTGACCCTAGACTTATCGGGACAATTCCTGTAGCAGTAGCTAAAGCTGCTGTAGAAAGTGGAGTTGCAAAAGAGCCTATTAGTAATTGGGCAGCATATGAAGAAGAATTGTATGCCAGAATGGGGAATGACAATAAAATTTTACGCCTCCTTCACAACCTAGCTAAATCGAACCCAAAAAAGATTGTTTTTGCTGAAGCAGACCATTTAGATGTATTAAAAGCTGCTCAAATTGTATTAGAAGAAGGAATTGGAACACCAATATTATTAGGGAGAAAAGAAATAATACTTGAGCTCATGAAAGAAATTGAGTTTGAAGAAGATGTTGAAATTTTAGATCCTAAAAGTGACGAGCAGTTAGATAAATTAAATGAGTACGCAGAAATTTATTGGACAAATAGACATAGAAAAGGAGTTACCTTATATGCTGCTCAAAAATTGATGCGTGAACGAAATTATTTTGCATCCATGATGGTAAATGAAGGAGATGCAGACGCCATGATTTCTGGTTATTCTAGATCTTATCCAGTTGTAATAAGGCCAGTTTTAGAAACTATTGGGAAATTTGAAGGGGTTAATAAAATTGCTACCACCAATTTAATGTTAACTAAACGAGGGCCTTTATTTTTATCAGATACATCAATCAACATCGACCCTACCGCTAAAGAATTAGCAAACATCGCTCAAATGACAAATTATACCATCAAGATGTTTGGTATTAAGCCAGTAATTGCTATGATATCCTATGCTAATTTTGGATCTTCAAAACACCCACAGTCTGTTAAAGTAAGGCAGGCAGTAGAGTATTTGCATAAAATTAGTCCAGACACAATTGTTGATGGAGAGCTTCAAACAGATTTTGCATTGAATTCTAAATTACTTAAAAATACATTTCCATTTTCAAAGCTTGCTGGAAAAAAAGTGAATGCCTTAATTTTTCCGAATTTAGATTCAGCAAATAGTAATTATAAATTAATAAAAGAATTGGAAGGAGTAGTGTCTATTGGTCCAATTATGTTAGGAATGAAAAAAGCTGTTCATATACTTCAATTAGGAGCTAGTGTTGAAGAAATGGTTAATATTGCTGCAGTTGCGGTAGTTGATGCTCAACAAAAAGAAAATCGTGAAAATGAGCTTCTAAAATGAGAAAAAGAAAGGGATTTTTAGCTTTTTCAAAGATGGCAGATGCGAATAATTATACTATATTTGAAACTTCAACCTTAATTAGCCGATGATTACCCATTTACAGGGAAGAATAATTGAAAAAAATCCAACAAATATAGTTATAGACTGTAATGGCGTTGGGTATTATATTAATATTTCTTTGCATACATTTTCTCAACTTCCACCTGAAGAACATGTAAAACTGTATACGTATTTGCAAGTTCGAGAAGATTCTCATACACTATATGGGTTTTCGAGTATAGTGGAACGTGAAATTTTTAGGCTGTTAATTTCGGTTTCGGGAGTCGGAGCTAATATTGCTAGAACAATGTTATCTTCATTATCTCCAGAACAAGTAATGGAAGCAATTGCACATAATGATTTAGTTACGATACAATCTGTAAAAGGGATTGGATCTAAAACGTCACAACGTGTAATTTTGGATTTAAAGGATAAAATAATAAAAGTTTATGGCTTAGATGATGTTTCAACTGTTTCAAGCAATACTAATAAAATTGAAGCGTTATCTGCTTTAGAAACGTTAGGTTTTGCTAGAAAACAAGCTGAAAAGGTTTGTAATACAATTGTAAAGCAAAACCCAGAAGCTTCAGTAGAAACTATCATTAAACTAGCTTTAAAAAAACTATAACAATTGGGCTTAAAAAATTACGATTTAAAAAATAGCGTTTTTAAACTTTTATTAGTTTTAGCTATTACAATAAGCAGTTTTATAACTGGATATTCACAAGATACAACAAGTACTGGTTATTCCGTGGGGCGAATGGATTTGCCAGATCCTTCAAGTATTGAGGATTTGTATACTTACGATCCTATTACTGATCGTTATATTTTTTCTAAAATTATAGGCGATTTTACCATTTCATACCCTTTAATTCTTACTCAAGAAGAATATCAAGAGTTGATTCTTAAGGAACAAATGAAGAGCTATTTTAAGGATAAAATTGATGCTACAGATGGGAGAAAAGAAAATTCAGAAGAATTGCAAAAAAATCTTATTCCAGCATTTTATGTAAATTCGAGCTTCTTTGAAACTGTTTTTGGTGGAGATACCATTGAGATTATTCCCCAAGGTAGTGTTGAAATTGATTTAGGCTTGTTATTTACCAAACAAGATAATCCGGCATTTTCTCCACGTAATAGAAAAAATTTATCTTTCGATTTTGATCAAAGAATAAGTTTAAGTTTAGTTGGAAAAGTTGGAGAACGTTTGCAAATTACTGCAAATTACGATACACAATCAACTTTTGATTTTCAGAATCAAATAAAGTTAGAATATACTCCTACTGAAGATGATATAATTCGAAAAATTGAAGTGGGTAATGTAAGTATGCCTCTTAATAGTTCTTTAATTCAAGGAGCGCAGGATTTATTTGGAGTAAAAGCAGAACTGCAATTTGGGAATACATCCATAACGGGGGTTTTTTCTGAACAGAAATCTGAAACTAGAACAGTTGTTGCAGAGGGTGGAGCAACAGTTAATAATTTTGAGATTTTTGCATTGGAATATGATGAAAATCGACACTTTTTCTTATCTCACTACTTTAGAGATAATTATGATAAAGTGCTTTCTCAATATCCATTTATTAATACAAATGTTCAAGTAACAAGATCTGAAGTTTGGATTACGAACACAACGAATAGAACAGAAAATGTTAGAAATATAGTTGCAATTCAGGATATTGGGGAGTCTAACCCAGAAAATATAGGTTTACCATTTCCTCCAGGAGGTTTTTTAAATGTATCAAGTGGCGCTTATCCGAGCAATTCAAATAACGATTTTAATCCTTTAGGAATAGATGGTGCAGAACCCTCAATTTTAACACCTGCTATTCGTGATATTGCAACAGTAGAATCTGGATTTGGCGGATTGCAAGTAAGAGATGGTTTTGATTATGTAACATTAGAAAATGCAAGAAAACTTAATTTAAGTGAATATCAAATTGATACTCAATTGGGATATATTTCATTAAACCAACGTCTAAATAATGATGAGGTGTTAGCAGTCGCATTTCAGTTTACTGTAAATGGCAAAGTTTATCAAGTTGGTGAATTTTCTAGCGATGGTGTCGACGCTTCAGGAGGAACAATTCCAGGAGAAGAAGGGCAGGATCCTATCGAGGGAATTTCTCAAAACTTAGTGGTAAAATTACTTAAAAGTAATATTACTAATGTTAGCGAGCCTATTTGGAATATCATGATGAAAAACATCTATCCTCTTGGTGCTTATCAATTAGAACAGGAAGGGTTTAACTTAAATATTTTATATACAGACCCATCTCCTCAAAACTTTATAACTGCTGCAGACTCAGGGACACCATTACCAGAAGGTGTAGAGAATACACCATTGTTAAGGGTATTTAATTTAGATCGTTTAAATTTTAATGGAGACCCTCAACAAGGTGGCGATGGATTCTTTGACTTCCAACCCGGAATTACAGTAGATACTCAAAACGGGAGAATTATATTCACAAATATTGAGCCTTTTGGATCTCATTTATTTGAAACCTTAGATAACAACCCTAATGGGGGTTCTGAGGACTATGATATTCCAAGTACTTATAATACTAATCAAGAGAAGTATGTGTTTAAATCTCTTTATGCGGAAACTAAAACACAGGCTGAACAAGAACAAAGTGAAAAAAATAAATTTCAGTTAAAAGGAACCTATAAATCAACAGGGTCAGATGGTATTCCTATTGGAGCATTTAATATTCCTCAAGGATCTGTAACCGTAACCGCTGGAGGAAGAGTATTGGTTGAAGGGGTAGATTATACCGTTAATTATCAGTTAGGAAGAGTGCAAATTTTAGATCCTTCCTTGTTAAATTCTAATACTCCCATTCAGATTACTACAGAAAATAACACCTTATTTGGACAACAAACAAAACGTTTTTCAGGGTTAAATGTTGAACATAGGTTTAGTGATAAATTTCAAATAGGAGCGACTTATTTAAACTTAAACGAGAAACCGTTAACACAAAAATCTTCCTATAGTACTGAGTCTATAAATAATACAATGTTGGGGGTTAATGCAAACTATTCTACCGAAGTTCCTTTTTTAACCAGATTAGTTAATAAGCTTCCAAATATTGATACCGATGTAGAATCTAACATATCCTTACGAGGTGAATTTGCCTATTTAATACCTGGAGCACCTAATGCTTCAGATTTAAATGGAAAGACTACTTCTTATATTGATGATTTTGAAGCTGCTCAAACTAAAACAGATATTAGTGCTCCATTAACATGGTTTCTTTCAAGTACTCCAATTGGACTAGGTGGTGAATTAGGAAATAACGATTTGGCATACAATTATAATAGAGCAAAATTATCTTGGTATACTATTGATCCAATTTTTTACAGCTCTCAAAGACCAGATGGGATTTCAGTAGAAGATATTTCTTCCCCTTTTACACGACGTGTTTTTAGAGATGAGATATTTCCCAACCAAGATATTATTGAAGGGCAGACTCAAGCAATGTTTACCTTAGATTTAGCGTTTTCACCAACACAGCGTGGGCAATATAATTATAATCCAGAAGCTAACGGAGGAAATGTATTACCAGACCCTACATCTAGATTCGGGGGAGTTACAAGACAATTAACCACTACAGATTTTGAAAGTTCTAATGTGGAATATATAGAGTTTTGGTTGATGGATCCTTTTATTTATGAAGAAACTGCGGGATCAAATGGAGGGGTAATTAATTTTAATCTTGGAAACATATCTGAAGATATTTTAAAGGACGGAAGAAAACAATATGAAAATGGATTGCCTGAAGATGGAGGGAATGATAATACTATTCCAACAGAATATGGTAAGGTACCAACTAGCCAATCTCTAGTATATTCATTTAATACTGAAGGTCAAGAACGAACCAATCAAGATATTGGATATGATGGTGTTAATGATTTTTCTGAGGGGCAATTATTTCCAGAATTTGCAGGATTAGATGATCCAGCAGAAGATAACTATCAATATTTTTTACAGGCAGAAGGTGGTATTGTTGAGCGATATAGAAAATATAATGGTACCGAAGGAAACTCTCCAGTTGAAGTAAGTAATACCGATAGAGGTTCTACGTCTATACCCGATGTAGAAGATATTAACCGTGACAATACCATGAATACGGTCGATAGTTATTTTGAATATAATGTAGATGTTTATCCCGGAATGGACATTAATAATAACGACTTTATCACCGATATAAAAGAGATCAATGTGACCTTACAAAATAATGAGGTGATTCCTGTAAGATGGGTTCAGTTTAAAGTTCCAGTTAGTGAACCAGATCAAGCGATAAATGGAGTGTCAGACTTTAGATCCATTCGTTTTATGCGGATGTATATGTCGGAATTTGATCAAGACATGGTGTTGCGTTTTGGTACTTTAGATTTAGTGCGTGGGGATTATAGAAGGTTTCAATTATCCTTAGAAGACGATGGTTCTGATCCAAATTTAGATGATACTTTGTTTGAAAATCTAACAGTAAATATTCTTAATAACGAAAACAGGCAACCCATACCTTATGTACTTCCTCCAGGGGTTGTGAGAGAAGAGTTAAATAATAATAATAATATCATTCGTCAAGATGAGCAATCCTTGTCCTTAAGAGTTTGTGACTTAGAATCTGAAGATGGAAGAGCAGTTTACAAAAACTTTAATGTGGATATGCGTCAGTATAAAAATTTAGAAATGTTTATTCATAATGAATCTTTTGTGAATGAATCTGGACTTTCTGATGGAGATATGGTTGCTTTTATACGATTAGGAAATGACCTTACTCAAAATTATTATGAAGTCCAATTACCACTAAATCCTACATCATTTGGATCTACTTCACCTGAGGATATTTGGCCAATTGAGAATAGAATGCTTTTACCTTTTGAATTATTGCAGCAAGTAAAATCGTTGGCATTAGGTAATCCAGAAAATGATCCAACAGAGATTTCATTTTATAATCAATCTGAATTAGATGGTGGTTATTCTGGGCCTGAGAATGAATTGAGAATTGGAATAAAAGGAAATCCAAGTTTTGGTAATGTTAGAACCATTATGTTGGGAGTGAAAAACGCATCAACTAACGCTATTTGTGGAGAGACTTGGTTTAATGAACTTAGAATGACGGAGTTAGATAATGAAGGGGGATGGGCTACTGTAGCCAGTATGGATGTAAATTTTGCAGATTTTGCAAACTTAAGCGCTACAGGAAGAAAAAGCACAGTTGGTTTTGGTTCTATAGAACAAGGTCCAAGTCAACGAAGTTTAGAAGATGAGCAGCTTTATTCTTTAGTAACAAATTTAAATTTAGGACAGTTACTTCCTCAAAAATGGGGTGTTCAATTGCCATTTAACTTTGGCTTTTCTGAAGAATTGATTACTCCAAAGTATGATGAAGAGTTTCAGGATATTGAATTAGATGCTCGATTAGATAATGAAACAGATTCGGCAAGACAAGATGAAATACAGGAGCAATCTGAAGATTATACCAAAAGAAAAAGCATTAATTTTATTGGTGTTAGAAAGGATAGAACAGGGGATGCTAAGCCTAAAATCTACGATGTTGAGAATTTTACATTTTCATATTCCTATAACCAAATAGATCATAGAGATTTTGAGATTGAAGAATCTTTAGATCAGAATGTTCGATTAGGGGGTACTTATAATTATAATTTTCAATCTAAACCTATAGAGCCTTTTAAAAAGAACGATTCTATATTTAGAAGTAAGTATTGGCAACTTTTAAAAGACTTTAATTTTAATTATTTACCATCAAATATTTCTGTTGGATCTAATTATGTGCGACAGTATAATGAACAAAAATTTAGAGAGTTAAATTTACCTGAAAATAGCATAGGAGTACCAACTTTATATCAGCGAAATTTCTTATTCGATTGGCAATACACGATCAATTATAACTTAACAAAGTCATTACGATTTAATTTTACCTCTACTAATAATCGAACGGTAAAAAATTATATAGATCCAACTGGACTTGTGGATGATTCAATAGGTATTTGGGATGGTTTCTTTAATGTTGGTGACCCTAATCAACATTTCCAGTCATTACAATTAAATTATGATATCCCACTTGATAAGGTTCCTTTCTTAAAATTTATAAGAGCGACCTATTCATATACGGGAGATTTCCAATGGCAAAAAAGTAGTGATTTATTTAGTGAAATTGAAATTGATTTAGAAGATGGAACAGCTCAAGAATATAATTTAGGAAATACAGTACAGAATGGAAGTACACATCGTATCAATTCTAATATTGATATGAAAGCTTTTTATCGCTATTTAGGAATTACTAAAAGAAAAACAACAAAAAGGAATAATGGAAATGGCAAAAATAACTCCCAAGACGGAAGTGGATTGAAGGGTGAAGAAACTAGTGGAAATGGAAAAGAAGGACGTGAAAAGGAATTAAATGACAATAAAGATGAAGGTGTAGGTTTTGCTAATTCAAAAGGTGCTGGAAATAGTGGAGGAGATAATCAATTATCTTCGACTTCACTAAGTGGTGGAGAAAAAACAGCAAATGTTTTAATCGATATTGTGACAATGGTAAAAAGAATACAACTTAATTACCAAGAAAATAATGGAATCTTCTTACCAGGATATACACGTTCTGTTGGGTTTATTGGGACATTAAAACCAACAGCTGGGTTTACTTTTGGTAGTCAAGCTGAGGTGAGAGAATTAGCTGCTCGTAAAGGATGGTTGACACTTTACCCTGAATTTAATGAGCAATATACCGAAGTAGAATCTAAACAATTAGATGTTCAAGCTGGTATTGAAATAATTCCAGGTTTAAAAATAGACTTAACTGGAAGTAGAATATATTCTGAGAATTATTCTGAAAATTATATCGTTGAAAATGGATTGTATCAATCCTTAACTCCAAATACATTTGGAAACTTCAACATTTCAACCATAATGATTAAAACAGCATTTAGTTCAAGTGATGAAAATAATTCTTCAACATTTAATGATTTTAGAGATAACAGACTTGTTATCGCAAAAAGACTTGCTGAAAAGTTTTATGGTACAACAAACTTTCCAACAGATCCAGAAACAGGATACCCTGTAGGTTTTGGAAAAACACATCAGGATGTGTTATTGCCAGCATTTTTATCTGCATATAAAGGTTCTGATGCCTCTAGTGAAAGCACAAGTATATTTAGAGATGTTCCAATTCCAAACTGGGATCTAAAGTACACAGGGTTAATGAGGATTGATTGGTTTAAAAAACTTTTTAAAAGATTCTCTATTCAACATGGATATAGATCAGGATATACTGTAAATCAATTTCAAGCCAATTTGGATTTCAATGCTAATAATCCAGGCGAAGTTGATCAATCGGGTAATTTTAAATCTGAAACTATTTTATCTAATGTTAATCTTACAGAACAATTTTCACCATTAATCCGATTGGATTTTGAAATGAAAAATTCTGTTAATATTCTTTTTGAGCTTAGAAAAGACAGAGCTCTTTCACTTAGTTTTGCGAACAATTTATTGACTGAAATTAAAGGTGATGAAATAATAATTGGGGCTGGTTATCGAGTTAAAGACTTAAGAATTGGAACTAATTTTGGTGGAAAGAAGAAAATCTTAAAAAGTGATTTAAACTTTAAATTAGATTTATCTAGAAGAGATAATAAAACGATTATTCGTTATTTAGATATAAACAATAGTCAAACTACGGCAGGGCAAACAATATATGGGGCTCAATTATCTGTAGATTATGCGCTTAGTAAAAACTTAACCGCATTGTTTTATTACGATCACTCATTTTCGGAATATGCTATTTCAACAGCATTTCCACAAACAACAATTAGAACAGGATTTACTCTGCGTTATAATTTTGGAAATTAATTTAACAACCCTTTTTATTTAAAATATTATGAATGTACCATCAAATTTAAAATATACAAAAGATCACGAATGGATTAGTATAAAAGGTGATATTGCGACTATAGGAATTACAGACTTTGCTCAAGGAGAACTTGGAGACATCGTTTATGTTGAAGTTGAAACTTTAGATGAGACATTGGATAAAGAAGAAATATTTGGAACTGTAGAAGCTGTTAAAACGGTTTCAGATCTTATCCTACCACTTTCTGGAGAGATCATCGAGTTTAATGAAAGTCTTGAAACTGAACCAGAAAAAGTAAATTCAGATCCTTATGGTGATGGATGGATGATAAAGATTAAAATGTCTAATACTGAAGAATTAGATGACTTACTTGATGACGAAGCTTATAAAGAAGTTATTGGAGTTTAAAAACTTGTTGTTATTAGGGTTGTTTTACACTTTTTTTATTACAGCAGTTTTTTTATTACCAGCAAGTGAAATCCCTAAATACAGATTTCTTAATGACAAAGTAATCCATGTTTTACTTTACATAGTTTTGTCGTTTATATGGTTATTATGCTTTTATATTTATAATAATAAGTATGTAAGTTTAAAAAATTTGACAATTATTATTTTCTTGTGTTTTGTTTATGGCATAATAATTGAATCAATACAACAATTGTTTATAACATCTAGATATGCCGATATTTTAGATATTTTAGCTAATTCTATAGGATCTATTTTAGGAGCTTTAATTTTCTGGAATGTTAAAAACAGAATAAAAACTTGAAACCTTTTAATTACTAAAGAATTTCTATATTTTAGCAATATTATTAATTTACTATTATGAAACCTAAGAAAAATCCTAAATCAGATTTAAATCGTAGAAGTATGATATTTTTCCAACTAGGAATGGTATTAATGCTTTTTATTACGTGGCGTGCTATTGAAAACAAAACGTATGATAAAACAAATATATCTCAAGATGCGTTTGAAGTTAATGACGATTTGGAAGAAGATATCCCAATCACAAATGCACCACCACCACCACCGCCACCACCGCCACCACCAGCTGCTCCAGATGTAATTGTTGAGGTAGAGGATGAAGCCGATATTGAGGAAACGGTTATTGAATCTGCAGAAGTAGATCAAGAGGAAGAAATAATGGAAATTGAAGAAATTGAAGATGCTGTAGAAGAAGAAATTGCAGATGTTCCTTTCGCAGTGATTGAAAACGTTCCTATTTATCCAGGATGCGAAAAGAAAAAGAACAATTCGGAAAAGAAAAAATGTATGTCTGAAAAAATTCAAAAATTTGTTCAGAAAAAATTCAACACAGAACTTGCAGGAGATCTAGGTTTAGAAGGAAGACAAAGGATTTCTGTTCAATTTAAGATCGATAAAAACGGAAATGTGGTCAATGTAAGAGCTCGAGCTCCTCACCCTAAATTACAACAGGAAGCAATTAAAGTTGTTCAAGCATTACCTAAAATGATTCCAGGTAAACAAAGAGGAAAATCTGTAGGAGTGTTATACTCATTGCCAATCCTATTCCAAGTAGAATTTTAAAATAATTTAATTATATTATATTTAAGTCCCGCTTCTAATTTTAGAAGCGGGACTTTTTTTTTGGCATAACCCTTGTATTTAAAAGAGTATATGAACTTTTAAATATTTACATTATGAAATTATTTAAGGACAAATTAAACAATGACCAACCAAAGAGATTATCAAGTAGAGACGAAAAAAAAAGTGTTAATATTAGATGGAATTCAAAGTTGTTTTTTCAATTTGGTTTAATAATTAGTTTGTTAATAGTGTATTCTGTGATGCAAGCTAAATTTGAAATTAAAGAAAAAGCTATTGTTGCTCCAAAAATTGGTTATTTAGAAGAACCTCCAATGATTATGTACATTTTGGAGGAGCCAAAAAAAATAGAAAAAGAGAAATTAACAATAAAGAAACCAAAAACTAAAGAAAGGGTTATTGTTAAAGAAAAAATATTAGAAAATGTTACTGTTTCAGAAACAAATTCTTCAAACTATAAAGAGTCTAATACAAAAGAAGATATTAATTCAGAAAATCCAACAACTATTACAAAGAGATTAAAAGTGAATAAAACATATAATTTAATTGGAGTGGAGCATGTTCCAGTTTTTCCAGGTTGTGAGTATTTATCTTCAAATATTGAAAAAAGAAACTGTATGTCATTAAAAATAAAGAAATTCATTCAGAAAAAGTTTAACACCGATAAATTTGACAATATCAATACCATGGGAAAGCAAACAATAACTGTTCAGTTTTACATAGATGAAAATGGAAATGTGTCTGATATAATGGCAAAAGCTATAGATAAATCTCTAGAAAAAGAAGCTATTCGGGTTATTTCAAAACTACCTAAAATGAAACCTGGAAGACAAGGTGGTAAAGAAGTGAAAGTGCAATATATGATTCCTATAGTATTTAATATTGATTAACAATTTAATTAATCCTCATTTTTATAAGATTGAAGATGAGGATTATTTTATCTAAAACATTGTAAAAAACCGTATCTTCCCAAAAATAATAATGCCTTTTTGCAATGAAGAAATTAGCCTCATTTCTTGTTTTATTAATTACCATATCGTCATACTCTCAAGTCACTACAGCAAATTTTGAGAAATACCCTGTATTTAAAGAATGTTCTAATGTTACAATAGATTCTCTTGAAACTTGTTTTAATTTTACGTTACAGCAATTTATCTATTCCAATTTTAAGACTCCAGAGATTGTTGCCAGTGAAAATTATAATGGCAAAGCAGAAGTGTTTTTCGAAGTAAGTAAAAAAGGGGAGTTTAAAGTTTTGTATGTTGATGCTATTTATAGTGAATTGAAAGACGAGGCAAAACGGGTTTTTAAACTATTACCTAAAATTACTCCTGCTACGTATAATTCAAACCCTTCCTATGTTCAATTTACAGTTCTCATTAAAATACCTTTAGAAGAGCCTCAAAAAGGTGTAGCCATTGATGAGCAATTACCAATAAATGACCTTTCAAATGAATATGATGCTATTGTTAAATATCCTTATGCCAATGAGGAGTATCGAAGTAATTTAAATATTCCATTATCTACTCAAAATTATAGCAGATTTGATGCAGCTTTAAATAAGGTAGGAACTAATAGCCATACTGCCCAAAAACCATTTATTTATAGCGAAGTTAACAAGTACTATGATTTTGAAAAAGAAAACCAAAAAACTCTAAAAAAGAAAACCTCTTGGTTTGGAAGAAAATGGTGGAATGAACATATGGTAACATTAAAAGGCAATGATTATTGGCTAACTTTAGACCCAGGAGTAGATTTACAAGTTGGTAAAGATGTCGATATGGATGTTGATACCTATAACAATACCCGCTTAGTTTATCTACAAGGGGGAATAGGGAAAAAGCTAAGTTTCTTTAGTGTAATCTATGAAAGTCAAGGAAGGTTTGCAGATTATTTTAATAGATATGCCGAATCTATAAAACCATCTGGCGGAAATCCTGCGATTATACCAGGAAGGGGAATAGCTAAGGAATTTAAAACAGATGCATACGATTATCCGGTAGCTACAGGATATATTTCATATTCTTTATCTAAACATTTTAACTTCCAATTAGGTCATGGTAAAAATTTTATAGGAGAAGGCCATCGTTCCTTGTTTTTAAGTGATAATGCAAGCCCTTATTCTTATTTTAAAATAAATACTACTTTTTGGAAGATAAAATATACCAATACCTGGATGGCATTAAAAGATGTTCGTTCTGAAGTTTTAAATGATAACAAATCTTATAAAAACAAATATATAGCAAGTCATTACTTAAGTTATAATATTACAAAGCGATTAAATGTGGGTTTGTTTGAATCTGTTATTTGGGATAATGATGGAGATGGGTTGAATTTTTCTTATTTAAACCCTATAATATTTTATCAATCCATTCAATTCTCAACAGGGTCAAGGTCTGGTAATGCTTTAATTGGATTAAGTGCAAAGTATAAATTTACAGACCGAATTAATATGTATGGACAATTTATAATAGATGAGTTTTCGTCTAGTGATGTTTTTGGCGGAGAAGGAAGTTGGAAAAATAAAACAGGCTATCAATTAGGAATTAAATATTATGATAGTTTTGGTATTAAGAACTTATTCTTGCAAACAGAATACAATAGAGTAAGACCTTATACTTATTCTCATAATACAATTGTCTTAAATTATGGTCATAACAACCAGTCTTTGGCACATGCTTATGGAGCAAGTTTTTCTGAATTTATTGGGATTGCACATTACCATATTGATAGATTTTTTGGTGATGCAAAAATAATCGTTGCTAAACGTGGGTTTGAATATAATACTCCAGAGGACGAATTGTTTTATGGAGCCAATATATATGGTAATGAAGAAAATAGAGCATATGAAACAGGTAATGAAGTCGCTCAAGGAAATACTACAGACTTTTTCTTTGCTGAATTACAATTAGGGTATTTAATAAACCCAGCAACAAGCCTTAAAGTTTATGGCAGCGTAATTTATAGAGATTTTAAGCCTAAAGTTAATACAGAAACTGTTTTTGAAGACCAAACCACTTGGTTCAATTTAGGAATTCGGACAGACCTTTTTAATTGGCATAATGATTTTTAAAATAAAATAGCCTACAAACTATGGAAGTTTATAGGCTATTTTATTTTAAAAATCTTCTTAATTACTAATTTTTATCTTTTTTTGAAGCATTCTCTTTTTGAATCTCCTTTAATCTAGCATTTGCTTTTTCTTGAGGTGATCTTGTGTCAAGAGGGCCTTTGTTTTTTTCTATTTCTGAATATATACTTCTTATAAAATCATCAGATTTTATTTCTCCACTTCCAAAACCATTATTGTCAAACCTTCCAGTAATTGAAGATTTTGATTGTAGAACTTCATCAATCGTTTTACCATTTTCTCTAAGACTTAATACACGTTTAAAAACTGCAGTTAACATATTAATAGATGCATTAACTTCGTTAGTATTTGCTGCGTCACCATGACCTGGGATAATTTTAGTTGTAGCGTTAGAAGTTTTTAAAATTGTATTTAGTCCACTTAACATAGCTTCAGCAGATCTTCCATTATTAATGTCGATTAAAGGATATTTGTTTTTAGAATAAAATATATCACCAGTAAATAACACATTACTTTTAGTGAAAAAGACCATTACATCTCCGTTAGATTTTGAATTACCTACAGGAATAATTTCTACTTTTTCATTGTTAAAATAAATAGTCATATTTTTAGAAAAAGTAATATCTGCCATTGATAATCCACTAGAAATCTTTTTACTGTCACTTCTTCTCAATTTATTTATCTTATTTCTAGTATTTTCATGAGAAATAATTAATGCTCCTTCTTTAGCTACCTTTTTGTTGCCTCCATTATGGTCTGGATGAAAGCTAGTGTTCACTAAATATTTTATTGGTTTTTTACTAATTCGTTTAATAATTTTAAGGTTATTATCTACATTACTAAAAGTTTGACTATCTACCATAAAAATATCGTCTTTCCCAAAATATACCCCCATATTACCTCCATCACTTTGAGCAAGATAAATATTATTGTTTATTTTAAGGAATTTAGAGTTTTTACTAGGGTCATTATCAGTTGATGATGACATGTCAGAAACTTGTGCGGTTAAAGTTATACTTAGAAATAATAACAATAATGAAAAATAGTTTTTTGTTTGCATTTGTATATATGTTAAATGAGACGCGAAATTACTAAAAAAAAGAATAAATTAAAATATTAAGGAATGTAGATTATATATTGTAAAGAAATAAGAGTAACTGTATATTTGCAGCGCTAAATTAAAAGGGTGCCTGTTATCCAATCACATATAGAAAAAGTGTCATTTGTTAAAAACTTCGCTGAGATTACCAAAGTTAGGTTGTCTGTTAGTGTACTATTCTCATCTATTGCAGGTTACTTTTTAGGTGCAGAATCTGTAAACATAATTATCTTGCTACTTTTAAGTGTTGGAGGTTATTGTATGGTAGGTGCTTCCAATGTGTATAATCAAATTATAGAAAGAGATTTAGATGCATTGATGGAGCGCACAAAAAATAGACCTATTCCTGCAGGTAGAATAAGTGTAAATTCAGCATTTACTATTGCGGTAATTTTAACTGTAATAGGTGTTGGAACCCTATATGCTATAAACCCAATTACTGCAATGTTTGGTGCAATTTGCATCTTTATGTATGTAAGTTTGTATACTCCTCTTAAAACAAAAACACCGCTTTCTGTATTTGTAGGGGCATTTCCAGGAGCAATTCCATTTATGTTAGGATGGGTTGCAGCAACGGGTGAATTTGGTATAGAACCAGGAACTTTGTTTATGATTCAATTTTTTTGGCAATTTCCTCATTTTTGGGCAATAGGTTGGTTTTTATTTGAAGACTATAAAAAAGCAGGGTTTTTTATGCTTCCTAACGGAAAGAGAGATAAAAGCACTGTTTTACAAGCAGTATTATATACTATTTGGACAGTATTAGCATCGTTAATCCCTGCTTTTGGTGTTACGGGAAGATTATACCTATCTCCAGTTTCAGCTGTAATCATGGGATTAATAGGTTTAGGATTTCTTTACTTCGCAATAAGATTTTATAAAATTAAATCCAATAAAGTAGCAAAACAATTTATGTTAGTGAGTGTGAGCTATATTACTTTATTGCAATTAGTTTATGTTTTAGATAAATTTTTAAGGTAATGGATATAACTTATGATAATTATAGTAGTATGAAAAAGGGTTTTGATAATGAAAAGTCAAAAGAAGGTAAAGCTAAAAAAATGATGCTTTGGTTTGGGATGATAAGTCTTGGAATGAGTTTTGCTGGACTTACAAGTGCGTATGTAGTAAGTAAAGAGCGACCAGATTGGTTAACCGATTTTCAAATTCCACAGGCATTTTACTTAAGTTTACTTGTAATTGTAATGAGTAGTTTAACTTTCCATTTTGCAAAAAAAATGGTTGCTACTGAAGAAAATAAAAAAGGAATGTTACTTTTAATAGCCACTTTTTTATTGGGATTGGTGTTTGTTGCACTTCAATTTAGAGGATTTTCTGAGATAATATCTAATGGATATTTTTTTACAGGAAGTGAAAGTACCATAACCACATCCTTTGTATATCTTGTAGTGTTGATGCACTTAACACATATAATTGCTGCTCTAATAACAGTTTTAGTCGTAATTTATAATCATTATAAACAAAAATATAGCAAAGGAAATACCGTAGGCATAGAGATAGCAGCCACTTTTTGGCATTTTGTAGATGTTTTATGGATATACCTCTTTTTGTTTTTCTATTTTGTTAGATAAAAATTATATGTATTTTTGAAACCAATTAAAAACTAATTACTTTTTATGGAAGCAACAGTTGCAAAAGCAGGCACTGAACAAAAAACTTGGGACGGAGGAAATAGACCCTTAAGAGCCAGTTATGGCAAAATGATGATGTGGTTTTTTATCGTATCTGATGCTTTAACATTTTCAGGATTTCTAGCCGCTTACGGATTTTCAAGATTCAAATTTATAGATTCTTGGCCCATCGCAGATGAGGTATTTACGCATATTCCTTTTATTCATGGGAATTTCCCAATGTATTATGTGGCGTTTATGACCTTTATATTAATTTTCTCTTCCGTAACTATGGTTTTGGCCGTAGATGCTGGACACCATATGAAGAAAAATAAGGTAATTGTATATTTGTTTTTAACAATTATCGGTGGTGCTATTTTCGTGGGATCACAAGCTTGGGAGTGGGGAACTTTTATTAAAGGAAGTTACGGAGCTGTTGAAACTAAAGGTGGAAAAATACTTCAGTTTTTAAATGCAGAAGGGGAACGCCAAGCTATAGGAGATTTTGCAATTTCTATACCATCTGAAAGAGCTACAGAACAAAGTAATGAAGGAGTTTGGTTTCAATCAGAATCCACAAGAACTAGTGTTACTTTTGAAGAAGTTAAAAAAGGGTTTTTAGCTGACGAATCTTTACTAATTCGTACTCAATACATTGATAAAAATGGGGAGCGAATAATTCTTTCTCGTGAGAAATCTATTGCGAAACTTGAAAAAGATGGTAAACTTATAGTAGAAGGAGCTAACTTAAGGCACAATGAATATGGAACACCATTATTTGCAGATTTCTTCTTTTTTATTACTGGGTTTCACGGATTTCACGTTTTCTCAGGAGTAATTTTCAATATCATTATTTTCTTTAATGTAATTATTGGGACTTATGAAAGAAGAGGACATTACGAAATGGTTGAAAAAGTCGGATTATATTGGCACTTTGTAGATTTAGTTTGGGTATTTGTATTTACAGTTTTTTACCTTGTATAATAGAATTAATATTAAGAAATGGCACACGCAGAACAAAATTTAGCAATATTTAGAGGACGTTTAAAGTTTAAATCTAATGTTCATAAAATATGGGGGGTATTTATATTACTGTCTATTATTACCACAGTAGAAGTTGCATTAGGAATAGGTAAACCTGATTTTTTAACTAAAAACAGTTTATTTGCTTTAAAATACTTAAACTGGATATTTTTAATCTTAACAGTTGTTAAAGCCTATTATATTACTTGGGACTTTATGCATATGCGTGATGAGAAAATGGGATTAAGAAGAGCAGTGGTTTGGACGGCTATATTTCTTATCTGTTATTTGCTTTTTATCGTTTTGCTTGAAGGGGATTATATCTTTAATGTTTATGCAGAAAACTATATTAAATTCGATTTTTAGATAAAATTATTATTATAATATTTATAGGCTCTTATTGTTAATTCAGTAAGGGCTTTATTTTTATAAATTAAATAGGTAAAAGACCTTACTTCTTTATATTCCCGTTATTTTTGCAATGTGAAAAAAGCAGATAAAATAAAAAAGTTTATAGTTTTAGGAGTATTGTTTATTCTTCCTATAACTGCCTACCTCTTTTTTGCATCAGGGGTAAACAATTTTGTAAGACTTCCAGTTTTAACAACCAATGTTTCAGAAATTGATCAATTTAAAACTGAAGAGGGTACTACTAAAACATTTCTAAATAAAATTACTGTATTGGGTTTCTTCGGGAAAAATATAGACGAAATACATGCCCATGCTTTTAATTTAGCACATGAAATTTATAAAAAGAATTATCAGTTTAAAGATTTTCAGTTTATAATTGTATTGCCAGAAGGAACTCAAGAAAAAGTAAAATTTCTAAAATCTAGACTAGCTGAAATAGAAAATCCTGAAAACTGGAACTTTGTCTATGGTAGCTCAGAAGCAATTTTGGATGTTTTTGAATCACTTCAAACAAATTACAAGTTAAAAGACGATTTAAGTTCACCTTACGTTTTTATCATTGATAAAGAACGAAATCTTCGTGGAAGAAATGATGATGAAGATTTAGGAATATTATATGGATTTGATGCTAGAGTATATGCAGAGATCAATAATAAAATGAGTGATGATATTCGTGTAATTCTAGCGGAATATCGGTTGGCTTTAAAAAAATATAATTCAAAAAAGGAAAATTATTAAAATGAAAAAATACTCATATATAGGAATTTCATTTATCATCTTATTATTTGGGATTTGGTCAGTTCCTAAAATTGTTGAGAAATTTACTAAGCCCGAAATGGTTGTTATCGGTAAAGTCCCAGAATTTAGTTTTACCAACCAAAGTAATAAAACGATCACCAATGAATCCTACAAAGGAAAGGTGTATATCGTAGAATTTTTCTTTACTACCTGCCCTTCAATTTGTCCTATTATGAATAAAAACATGGTGAAGATTCAAAATGAATTCTTTGGGGATCCTAATCTAGCCATTGCTTCTTTTACAATCGATCCAATGACCGATACTCCTGCAGTATTAAAAGATTATGCAAGCCAATACAAAATCACCAATCCTAATTGGCACCTGCTAACCGGTGACAAGAATAAAATATATCAACTCGCTAACGAGGGGTTTAATTTATATGTAGGAGAAAATTCAGAAGTTGAAGGTGGTTTTGAACATTCTGGCTTTTTTGCTTTAATAGATCAAGAGGGAAACATTAGATCAAGAATTGATGAAAACGGAAACCCTATTATCTATTATAATGGATTAGAAGATTCGGGGATTCAAATGATAAAAGAGGACATTAAGGCGTTATTATAATGATTGAGAATTCAGAAAATAATAAAAAATACAATCGTTTTATTTGGATACTTTCTATTGTGATACCTATTGCAGTAGCTGCACTTTTTGGAATTAGAATTCCAGGTGTTGAACGTTTAGGATTCTTACCTCCCATATATGCAACTATAAATGGGTTAACGGCAATTATTTTAATATTAGCTGTTATCCAAATAAAAAAAGGAAATAGAAAAGTACATGAACGAATGATGAAAACTGCAATTGGTTTTTCAGTACTCTTTTTATTGCTTTATATAACATATCATATGACCTCCGATTCCACAAAATATGGAGGAGAAGGTGTGCTTAAATATTTATATTATTTTGTTTTGTTGACCCATATAATATTATCAATTGTTGTCATTCCATTTGTACTAATTACATTTGTAAGAGGGATAACTGGTCAATTTGAAAGACATAAAAAAATAGCAAAAATCACTTTTCCACTCTGGTTATATGTAGCAGTAAGTGGTGTAGTGGTTTATTTAATGATTTCATCTTATTATTAATTTATCCTATAAATTCTCCCCTTGAGGGGAGATGCCGAAGGCAGAGGGGTGTTCCAATTATGAAAACAAAAACGATACTATTACTAACAATTTTAATTCTAGCTTCTTTGCCAGCAGAATCTCAATGTGCAATGTGTCGTGCTGTATTAGAAAGTGATGAAAGTGGTCAAGCTGCTAAAGGAATTAATAATGGAATAATGTATCTTATGATCTTTCCCTATTTACTTATTGGGGGAGTTGGATATGCAATATATAGAAGTCGAATGAAGGCTAAAGAAGAATAAATAATTTTTTATTCAATTATTCTGTAACATTATATTTTAAATAAAGTCTTATATAAGACTTTTATATACAAGTCTTAACACCATTTTCACATTTCACAAATATATATTTCTGTAATTTGTAATGTTAATACTAAGCCATGATTGAAATTAAAGACCTTCATAAATCCTATAAAATGGGTGCTAATTCGCTACACGTTTTAAAAGGTGTAAATTTTAATGTTTCCGACGGTGAAATGGTGGCCATTATGGGCTCTTCTGGTTCAGGAAAATCCACTTTATTAAATATTTTAGGAATACTAGATGAAGCAGACAAAGGGTCTTACCATCTAGATAGCAGACTTATCAAAGATTTAAATGAAAAAGTCGCTGCGCAATACCGAAATAAGTTTTTAGGTTTTATCTTTCAATCTTTTAATCTAATTAACTACAAAAATGCCTTAGATAATGTCGCGATGCCATTGTATTACCAAGGTGTAAAACGTAATGTCCGTATGGAAAAAGCGATGCATTATCTGGAAAAAGTGGGATTAGCAGATTGGGCAGGTCATTTACCCAACGAACTTTCTGGTGGACAAAAACAACGAGTTGCAATTGCAAGAGCACTAGCGAGTGACCCAAAAGTGTTATTAGCAGATGAACCCACAGGAGCATTAGATAGTACAACATCGTATGAAGTAATGGAGTTAATTCAGGGAATTAACGATGAAGGAAAAACGATATTAATTGTAACTCACGAAGACGATATAGCACATATGTGTAAACGAATTGTTAACCTAAGAGATGGTGTTATTATAGATGATTCGGTTGTAAAACAAGTTCGTGCAAAAAAACTGATACATGTTTAGTCTAGAGCGTTGGCAAGAAATATTCGAAACCATTCGCAAAAATAAATTGCGAACCTTTTTAACAGGGCTTTCTGTAGCTTCTGGGATATTTATTTTGGTCATTTTACTGGCTATTGGACAAGGAATGCAAAATGGTATTGCTTCAGAATTTGAAAATGATGCAACGAATAGAATTTCGGTTTGGACAGGAGTTACTTCTGAAAGTTATAAGGGCTTAAATCCTGGACGAAGAATTCAATTAGACAATGCTGATTACGAAATGGCAAAAGCTAAAAACGAGGATCAGTTAGAATATAAATCTGGAGTTTACAGCAGATGGGGACAAATAACTTCTTATAAAACCGAAAATGGTAGTTATCGGGTAGAAGGTGTTTTAGGAGATTATCAATTTTTGGAAAACGCAACACTTACCACAGGAAGATATATTAACCAAAGTGATAATGATGCTTACGAAAAGGTTGCGATTATAGGGCATAGGGTCTATCAAGATTTATTTAAAAAAGAAAATGCAATTGGAGAATATATAGAAATATCTGGTGTAAAATTTAAAGTAGTTGGGATTTATACAGACCCAGGAGGAGAGCGAGAAGAGAATAGAATATTTATCCCTTTAACAACATCTCAGCGAGTTTTTAATGCAGGGGACAAGCTTCGTTCTTTGGCTTTTACTCTGGAAAAACAAGATAAGTTCGAAGATGCTTTAGCAGCTTCAGAAGCATTTACTGCACAATTAGAAGCGGATTTAAAAGCAAAACATATTATTTCACCTACAGATGAACGTGCGGTTCGAATTAATAATTCTTTAGAAAATGCAAAACGCTTTTACGATTTAATGTTTATGATTCGATGGTTTTTCTGGGGAGTAGGTATATGCACGATCATCGCTGGAATTGTTGGGGTGAGTAATATTATGTTGATTATAGTAAAAGAACGAACGAAGGAAATAGGAATAAGAAAGGCTATTGGAGCGCAACCCATTTCTATCATTGGAATGATATTACATGAATCCATATTTGTAACAGCAATTGCAGGGTTTCTTGGTCTAGTTTTTAGCTTGGTTCTTTTGGAATTAGTAGGTCCATTGATAGAAACAGATTATATTAAAAACCCTTCAGTAGATTTTAAAGTTGCATTTACAACGGTGATAATTTTAGTAGTTGCTGGTGCTGTTGCAGGCTTTTTTCCTGCATATAGAGCATCAACAATTAAACCCATAGAAGCCCTTAGAGATGAGTAAGTTGTTTAGTAGAGATAGCTGGTCAGAAATATTAGAAGCACTTAGTTCTAATTGGTTTAGAACGATACTAACTTCTTTTGGAGTTTTATGGGGAATATTTATCCTAGTAATTCTTCTCGCTGCTGGAAAAGGATTAGAAAACGGAGTGAAAAAAGGTTTTGATGGGATGGCGACAAACTCCATGTTTATGTGGTCTCAGACAGCGTCTAAACCTTATAAAGGTCTTCCTAAAGGGCGACGTTACCGTTTTAAAATTGAAGATGTTGAAGCTATAAAACAAGGTGTTCCTAATCTTCGTTTTATTTCTCCAAGAAATCAGTTAGGAGGATTTAGAGGGTCAAACAATGTAGTTAGAGGTTTAAATACAGGAGCATATAATGTTTACGGAGATTACCCTGAGTTTATTAAGCAACAACCCATGGATATTACCTTGGGTAGATTTATTAATTACTCAGATATCAATGAAAAAAGAAAAGTTGCAGTAATTGGTAGCGCTGTGAGAAGCGGATTGTATGAACCCGATGAAGAAGTATTAGGCACCTATATTAAAATAAATGGGGTCAACTTTATGGTGATTGGAATTTATAATAAAAAATCTAATGACGGTGATGTTGAAGAAGGACAAAAAGAAATATTTGTACCCTTTACGGCTTTTTCACAGGCTTTTAACATGGGGAATAGAGTGGGTTGGATGGCAATAACAGCAGAAGACGGCACTACTATTACTGAGTTAAAAGACAATATATTCGATTTAATGAAGTCCCGACATACTATACATCCAGAAGATGATAGAGCCATTGGTCACTTTGACTTATATGAAGAGTTCAGTAAAATTAATGGTCTTTTTGTAGCGCTAAATTTTGTTGCTTATTTTGTTGGGATATTAGTGTTGCTTTCAGGGATTATTGGAATTAGTAATATTATGCTTATTGTAGTTAAGGAAAGAACAAAAGAGATTGGTATTAGAAGGGCTCTTGGAGCAACTCCTTGGAGTATACGATCCCAGATATTATTAGAGTCTATTTTCCTTACTATTATTTCAGGGATGGCTGGTATCGCATTAGCATCTGGACTATTGGCATTAATAAATAATATTTTGGATGGAATGGATACATCAGATATGATGTTTTTAAATCCATCTGTAAACATAGGCGTTGTATTAATAGCATTAACGATATTAATTATTTCAGGATTGTTAGCAGGATTAATTCCTGCACAAACAGCTATAAAAGTGAAACCTGTAGATGCATTACGAACAGAGTAATAAAAAATTAATTTTTGATATAAATTAGAATGAAAAAAAGAGCAACCATCGGAACCCTTATTGCAATTGTAGTGTTTTTTAGCATAGCAATGTATTGGTTATATAGTAAAAACCAAGAAGATCCTATTGTTTATAAAACGCAAAATCCAACTACTGAGACTATCATTAAAAAAACAGTAGCAACGGGGAGTATTGTTCCAAAAGAAGAGGTACTTATCAAACCCAATATTTCGGGAATTATTGATGAAATATTTGTTGAAGCTGGAGAGTATGTTGAATCTGGAGATTTAATCGCTAAAGTAAAGGTAGTACCCAATGTATCTTCACTTAACAGCGCTAAAAATAATATTAACAGTGTACGTACTCAAGTAGAAACTGCTCGTTTGGCTTTTGAAAACCAAGAAAACATTTATAAAAGGCAAAAAGAATTGTTTGAAAAAGGAGTGATTTCAGCCAACGAATTTGATACAGCACAGTTGTCATTCGATCAAGCAAAACAACGATATAAACAAGAACAAATTACCTTGGTAAATGCGCAACAAAATTATGATATTGTTAAAACAGGAACTACAATAGGAATGGGAGCATCTGCCAATACTGAAATAAGAGCTACTGTATCTGGAATGGTTTTAGACATTCCTGTAAAAACAGGAAATCAAGTTATTGAAGCTAATAATTTTAATGATGGAACTACCATTGCAACTATAGCAAATGTGGAAAACATGATATTTGAGGGGAAAGTAGATGAGAGTGAAGTTGGGAAAATTAAAGAAAGCCTTCCTTTAGAGATTACTGTAGGAGCAATTGAAAACAAAAAATTTGATGCTATACTAGATTATATTGCTCCAAAAGGAGTTGAAGAAAATGGCGCTATTCAGTTTGAAATTAAAGGAACATTGAAAAAAGGGGATACTACATTTATACGTGCAGGATTAAGTGCTAATGCATCCATTATTTTGGCAAGAGCAGACAGTGTTATGTCTATTAAAGAAGCCTTAGTTCAATACGATTCTAAAACACAAGATCCTTTTGTAGAAATAGAAGTGGGAGCTCAAAAGTTCGAAAGAAAAGATATAGAACTTGGGATTAGCGATGGGATTAATGTTGAAATAAAAGGAGGCATTTCTGAAAACGACAAAATTAAAGTTTGGAACCAACTAAAACCTGCTGCTGAATTTAATAGAGGTAGGTAAATCAAGTATTTTTCTTTTGCTTGTAACAATTTTAACATTAGTAAGACAAATTCAACAACTATAATTGATATGAAGAAGTTAATCATCGTTTTATTTTTCCTTCCTATAACTTTAGGAATGAGTATTCAAGTAAATGCTCAAAATAAAAAATGGACATTACAAGAGTGTGTGGCTTATGCTATTGAGAATAATATCTCGGTTAAGCAATCGGCCTTAGATATAGAAAGCTCAGATATTTCAAAGAGTGACGCAATAGGAAATTACTTGCCAACCTTAAATGGATCTGCTGGAAACAGTTGGAATACTGGATTAACACAAGATGTATCTACAGGAGTATTAAGAAATATAACTTCCAGAAGTTCTTCTTATAATATCTCTGCAGGAGTTACTGTTTTTAATGGATTACGTAATCACCGAGAATTACAAAAAGCAAAAATGCAGCAACTTTCTGCGCAATACAATTTAAGTAAAATTAAAGATGATATTGCTTTATTTGTAGCAAATGGTTATTTACAAGTGTTGTTAAATAAAGCTAATTTAGAAGTAGCTTTAGAGCAAAACAACCTTACCTTAGAACAATTAAAGAGAACTCAGGAACTTGTAAATTCTGGTGTTTTACCAGAAGGAGATTTATTAGAAATTGAAGCGGTAAGCGCAAATGAAAAACAAGGAATTGTTATTTCGGAAAGCAATATAAAAATCTCTTTAATAAGTTTAGCTCAATTATTATTGATAAAAGATTATGAGAATTTTGATATTGCAGATGAAGAATTTAATGTCATTCTATCCGAAATTACCAGTAAAAATATTGACGAAGTAATCAATTCAGCTAAGGAAAATAGGTATGAAGTTAAAATTGCCGAACAAAATATGGAGGTTGCTACTAAGGACTTAGAGATTTCAAAAAGTTTTTACTGGCCAACCATCAATGCGTTTTTTAATTATAATACCAGAGAAACGGATATCGCTAGAATATCACAATTTACAGATCCAGATAACCCAATCGTTACAACACAAATAGGATATTTAGGTAGTACTGGAGAAGCAGTTCTTGCGGATGTTCCAAATACAAGTTTAATAGAACAGCCTGCATTACCTTTCGGAGATCAATTGTCTAATAATGATGGAATCTCTTATGGATTACAATTAAGTGTTCCAATTTTTAATGGATTTTCTTCTAGAAATAATGTAAAACGAAATTCTGTTAATGTTAAAAGGACTGAATATCAATTAGAACAAGCCAAATTAGATTTAGAATCTTCCGTGTATCAAGCCTATGTAGATTCAGATGGGGCTCAAAAAGCTTATGATGCAGCTACAGTAGCTTTAAAATCTCAAGAATTAGCTTACGAATATGCTAAAACTAAATACGATGTAGGCCTTACAAATTCATTCGAGTTTAGTCAATCAAAACTTAGATACAATACAGCGCTTATAGAATCAAATCGTTCTAAATTTGATTATATTTTTAAATTAAAAGTATTGGAATTATTTTTTGGAATACCAGCTACAGAGCTAAAGTTTTAGAATTAGATAAATTGTTTTAAAGTACTCTTCGGTTCCGCTCAGAGTACAGAATTTTGGTTTATTGAGCGGAGTCGAAAAGAAGATAAATTAACTATGAAAAAAAAGAAACTCATTTGGATAATTGCTATTGTAATAGTACTTATTATTGTTTTAATTGGTGGTAAGAAAGCAGGTTGGTTTGGTAAAAGTGGAAACTTAAAAGAAGTAGAAATCACCAAAATTGAGTTGATAGATATTATTGAAACAGTAGCTGCAACTGGAAAAATTCAGCCAGAGGTAGAAGTTAAGCTATCTTCAGAGGTTTCAGGAGAAATAATAGAACTTCCAATTAAAGAAGGACAACAAGTAAAAGAAGGAGATTTATTGGTTCGTATTAATCCAGATATAATTCAAGCTATGGTAACCCAATCTCAAGCTGGATTAGAAAATGTTAGAGCTCAATTAACCCAAGCCGAAGCTAGTTTAAAGAATTCCAAATTAAATTATGAGCGAAATAAATCATTATTTGAAAAGGGAGTTATTTCAAAATCAGATTGGGAAAACTCTATTGCAGATTACGAAATGTCTCAAGCAAATGTAAAATCTGCTTATTATAATGTTCGAAGTGCAGAATCTTCGGTTAAACAATCGCAAGATAATTTAGCAAGAACCTCCATTTTTGCACCAAGAGATGGAACCATTTCAAAGCTTTCTGTGGAATTAGGAGAACGAGTTGTTGGTACAGCACAAATGGCAGGAACAGAGATAGTTCGTGTTGCAAACCTTAACAATATGGAAGTTGAGGTAGATGTAAATGAAACAGATATCGTAAAAGTAACCGTAGGGGATTCGACTATTGTAGAAGTGGATGCATATTTAAAAAGAGAATTTAAAGGAGTTGTTACGGAGATAGCAAATACTGCTGAAAATGCAATGTCTGTAGATCAGGTAACTAATTTTAAGGTTAAAGTTAGAATACTTCCAGAATCCTATAAAGATTTAACCGAAAATAAACCAGAAAGTTTTTCACCCTTTCGTCCAGGAATGACAGCAACTGTGGATATTATTACGGATAAAAAAGAAAAAATTATCGGAGTTCCTATAAGCTCAATTGTAATAAAAACAGATACATCTAGTACTAAGAAAAAGCAAGTAAAAGAAAAGATAAAAGCTAATACTGAAAAATTTGAATGTGTATTTATTAAAGATGGAGAAGAAGCTAAGTTACGTGTTATAAAAACAGGTATACAAGACGATACTAATATAGAGATCATATCCGGATTAAATGAAAATGACGAAGTGATTACAGGTCCTTATAATACCGTTACCAAATCCTTAAAATCAGGGGATAAGGTTGAGTTGAAATCCTCTAAAGAAGAAGAGGATAGTAAAGAAAATGAATAATGGCAACTATTCTATGTATTGAAACGGCGACTACAAATTGTTCTGTAGCACTTTCGGTAAACGGAGGCGTTATTGCATTAAAAGAAGACTATAGCAATAAATATTCTCACGCAGAGCGACTTCACGTTTATATAGAAGAACTCCTTGTTAAAAATAATATTCCTAAATCTCAACTCAATGCAATAGCGGTGAGTAAAGGTCCAGGATCTTATACAGGGCTTCGTATTGGTGTTTCAGCAGCAAAAGGATTGTGTTTTGCGTTAGAAATACCTTTAATTTCAATACCGACACTAGATTCATTAGCCCGTCAGGTAAAAGAAAAAGATGGTGTAATTGTCCCTATGTTAGATGCAAGACGTATGGAGGTTTATTCTGCCGTTTACCATGCTGATTGTAAAAGCCAAATAAGAGAAACCAGAGCTGAGGTGTTAGATGAACATTCTTTTTCAGATTATTTAGAAAAAGGGAATGTTTATTTTATTGGGGATGGTGTAGAAAAATTTAAAACGATTTGCAGGCATAAAAACGCAGTATTTATAGAAGGTAAATTACCATCGGCTAATGAAATGGGATTGTTGGCTAATGAAAAATATAAAAAAAACGACATCGAAGATGTCGCCTATTTTGAACCTTACTATTTAAAAGATTTTATTGCTGGCTAATATTTTTTTGGTTGTCTAAGTATATAATTACTCTTTTTAAATCTTTCTCTTTTGTAATATCTAGCTTTCTTTCTTTTATATATGCTTTAACGATAGCTTCACTTTCTCCAAAAGCTTTAAACCCCTTCTTTTTAGAATCAGATAATTCAACCATTCCACCAAAACTAAAATGGATATAAAAACTAGTTATATCTTCAAATTTTGCAGGAAGATCTCTTTCAAAAGATGTTTTTGCTTTACGAGCCTCATAATATTTTTTACTTAATTTCTTGTAAAGACTATAGTTTTTACCAGTAGTTATTACTTGAAAATATCCTCCTTTTTCTAAACCTTTTCCTTTAGGTAAATAAACAAAAGCATCGTTTAATATAGTAATAGAAATGTCTGGTGATTTTATTAAAGCATTTAACTTTTCATCTTCAGTTTGTAATGATTCTTTTATTTCCATTTCATCAGAATAGATATTATAACGTAATGCAACATCAGTAGCAGATATTTTATCGTTAATATATAAATTTCCTAATAAAAATGTAGTTGAATTATAAGGTGTTCCGTCATAAGCTTCAACAAAGTCTGGAGAAACAAAGTTTTTGTCCGTAGTTTCAACAATGAGGTCAGTTTGGGGTTGAAGTTTTTTATGTTGGGCAAAAGATTTTGCCGATACAACAAATATTAAACCAAATGTAAAAAAAATATTCTTTTTCATAATATTCTTATTTATAATTGATGAGTTTTATTACATTTTTAAGTTTTGGAAAATTAGAACCCTTTTTTTGATTAATCAAAAGTACTATGACTAAATTATGTAGACAAACAAAGCTTGTCGGTATTTATAAATTTAGACATGTTTTAATTAATTTTGAAAGAGCGTAATTTAAAAATAATAATGTATCTATGTAATTAGTGTGAATACAGGTGGATATGTGTTTGTTTTTTATAAAGGTTCAATAATTTTTCTAAACTCTTTAATAAATAAGTATTTTTATAATCCTCATAGAGGATAATTAAGAAGTGTAAAAAAAATATTCAAATTAATTAATGAAACCATACCTTAAAATATTATTTTTTTTATCAATTATTGTTGGACTTACACAAGTAAATGCCCAAGAATCATTTCAAGAAAAATCTTATAATTCTTTATTGTTATTATATAATAACACAAGTGATTCTATTAAAGCTAAACAAATAGCTAGAGCCTATGTTGAAAAGTCTAGAAGAGATAATGATAGTAATAAGATGGCATTAGGTTTTGTTAAATTGGCTCAAAAGTCGAAAAGAAGAGAAGCCTTAAAATATTTAGATACTTCTATTGCTCTAACAAGAAAAAGTAATCATATCAATTTTCCAGCATTAGCATATATAAACAAATCTCATTTATTATATGAAAAAGAAGAGTATGAGAAAAGCCTACAAAGTGCCATATTAGGCTACCAGTCTTCAAATAAAAATAATAATATTGACCAGCAAATTACTGCACTGCATCAAATAACTAGAATAAATGAATTGTGGGGAGATTATTCTAAAGCATTAGAGACTTCTTTTTTGGCCTTTAATTTATTAAAGGAAAACCCTGATATAGAACACTATAAAGAACATTATTTGTATTCGTTAGAAGATATAGGAAAGTGTTATATCCGTTTAAAAAAACCAGATTCAGCCTTGGTTTATTATAATAAGGCTATTACTAAATCTTTAAAAGAAAAAGATACATTTTCTTATTTAGCATTTGTCTCACGAACAGGATCTGCACTTTATGCAAAAGGGAATTATAATGATGCTCTTGATAGTTTACAAAAAGGGGATAAGAATAGAGTGTTGTACAACAATAGTTATTTACCCTATTATTATTATTACGTAGGGAGCACTTATTATAATCAAGGTAATAAAGAAAAAGGGGTTTTCTATTTTAAAAAAATTGATTCTATTTATGAGAAAAAACATGTGCTTAATCCTGAGTTGCCATTGGTTTACGATAAACTTGTGAGCTATTACCGTGATAAAAATGAAAAGGAAAGACAGTTAGAATATCTTTATAAATTAGTTCGTGTAGTTAGAATTATAGATGCTAAAAGGGTAAATATTAAGGCAAAGATTGAAGAGGAATATCTAATTCCTAAAATTTTAGAAGAGAAAGAGGATTTAATTGAAGAACTCAATGAAAAAAACAAAGCGTCCACAGTTATCACTTGGTGGATATTAGGGTTTTTAGGTATGAGTATTATTGCACTATTTTATTATTTTAGAAGACAACAACAGTTTAAGTATCGATTTGAAAAATTAATAGCAAATCAAAAATTAGCAAAAACAAAAAATAAAAACCCTGAAACAGATAATAATGTTATTTCTGTCAATATCATTAAGGACATTTTAAATCAACTAAATCTTTTTGAATCTGAAAACAAATATTTATCAAAAGACGTTTCATTAAATGAAATTGCCAAAAGTTTCGAAACTAATTCTACATACCTTTCAAAGGTTATCAATTTAAAAAAAGACAAAAATTTTTCACAATATATCAATGATTTAAGAATTGATTATGCAATAAAGAAGTTGGAAACTGATAAAAAATTTAGAAGATATACTATCAAGGCAATTGCTAGCGAATGTGGTTTTAAAAGCTCAGAATCTTTTTCTAAAGCTTTTTACAAGAAATATGGAATTTACCCATCTTATTTTGTGAAGCAATTAGAGATTAAAGAAAAATAATAAACAGAAGGGGCAAATCACCTTCCATTTTTTACTGCTAATTGTTTAGTTATACAATTACAAGGTATTGACAAATTCAAAGTTTTAGGGATATTTTTCTTTATTCAAGTTTGTTTTATTGGGCATGAAATAAAAAAAATAAAACTATATGTTCTTATAAAAATGTCGCTTTTTTTGAACCCTTATATTTAAAAAGTTTTTATTTTAGGATAGTTAATTAGAAAAAAAAATTATTCTGTTAATTTTAAATTATCAAGACTGTCAACATAAATAATCAATTTTTTAAGATCCATTTCATTTTTAAGTTTTAAATTATTTGTTTTAATATATTTTTTTATAATACTTTGATTGTTTTCAAATAATTTTAGAATGTTTTTTTTTGATTTAGGTAGTTCGAAGAATTTATCATCTTTGGTGACTATATAATAAACGGATTTATCTTTAAAAGTAGCGGGAGTATCTTTATCTGAATTAGACTCTATTACAGCAGGATAAAACTTTTTTAAATGCTTTTTTAAAAGATTACAATTATTTCCTTCAAATAAAACCTGAAAATATCCGCGTTTATCAGTATTTTTTGGATAAGGGATAAAAATAAATTTATCGTTATTAATTGTCACAAAAACATTTTTAGTTTTAGGGAGTGATTTCGCTTCCTCAATATGTGTTGTAAGGGATTCTTTTATCTCTATTTCATCAGCAATTACATTGTACCGTAAATAAATATCTTTGATGTGAATTTGGTTATTATTATAAATATCACCAAGAAGAAAAGAAGGGTTTCCGTAAGGTGTTCCAAGATAACTATCGGTGTCTTCTATGTCAACAGTCATACCTCTTAATGTTTCGTCTAATAGATAAAAATTATTGACCCTTTGAAATGGTTCAAGCTCTCCAAGTTGACCTGTAAAGGTTCCTGTTACAGCTACTTGTTGTGCGAATAAAGGAGTAAAGTTTAGAATAACGATTAATAAAACAATTTTTTTCATATTGAAATAATTTAAGCTAATGGTTTATATGGTTGATTTATTTTAAACAATAAATTAGATATAATATCAGACATGCTTTTCAACTTTTATTGTAATGTAAAATAAAGGAAAAACACCTATTTTTAGGTATTACCCTATAAACCTTTACTAAACTAAATCATCAATTTAATAATTTTATAGCTTCTGTAACTTGAGAAACTGGTAGTTTACAAGCATTGTTTACACAAACATAAATTAAGGTCTCTCCTTCAACATATCTTAGATTTAGTAAAGGATTTTTCTTGTCGGTAGCGCTTCCAGCAATAAGAATATGTGGCAGATATTTTTTATTAATTTCTAAAAGTTTTTCAAAAGCGTCATCCCCTACAATTACAACTTCAAAATAGTTGTGTTGATAGTTGGTCATTAAATCTAACCAATTAGAATACCCACTAGGATAACTTGCTATTTCAGGTTGTACATTGTGGAGCATTTGTTTAGCTGTTTTACTATACTTAGTATTGTCAAAATGGTGAGCAAGAATAAAAAGGTTTTTTGCCATCATAGAATTGGATGCAGGTATAACATTATCTCTATACTCAAAAGTTCGGGTTACTAATTTTGTGTCTTCTTTTGAAGTAAAATAGAACATACCTTTTTCTTCATCAAAAAAGTTGATAAAGGTATAGTCTGCCAGTTCATTTGCTAGGTTGATCCATTTATCATCTAGAGTAACTTCATATAAAGCAATAAAAGCATCAATTACAGCAGCATAATCTTCTAAGTAGCCATTAATAGAACTTTTACCATCTTTGTAATTATGATATAATGCGCCATTATTTTGAAGTTGTCTTTCAGAAATAAAATGAGCGTTTTTCAAAGCGGCATCAAGATATTCTTTTTTCTGAAAAGTTTTATAAGCATCTACATAACCCTTAAGCATTAAAGCATTCCAAGAAGTTAACGTTTTATCATCCAAACGAGGTTTTGCTCGCTTATTTCTATAGATTAATAATTTTTGTTTCCAATTTAGTTTTTGTTGTTGTAGTTCTTCCAAACTTATCGAAAACTGTTCTATGATTTCTTGATCACTTTTATCTCTAATAAGTACATAGTTTTCTTTCTCCCATTTGCCATAATTATTAATATTATAATATTCAGCAAAAAGATCAAAATCTCCATTCAGTTGTTCTTTTAGCTCTTCTTTTGTAAATACATAATAAGCACCTTCTTCTAATTCGCCATTTTCCAATTCACTATCAGCATCTAATGAAGAATAAAATGCCCCTTCACTTGTTGTCATTTCCTGTGCGATATATGATAATGTTTCAGTCACCACTTCTTTATAAAGGGGGTTTTGAGTAATCGAATAAGCATTGCTATAAAGACTTGCAAGTTGTGCATTGTCATAAAGCATTTTTTCAAAATGAGGGACATGCCATTTTGTATCGGTACTATATCTTGAAAATCCACCACCAATATGATCATATACTCCTCCATAAGCAATTTTATCAAGTGTTAATAATACATATTCTAATAATTCTATATTATTGTTTTGGACAGCATAGCGTAATAAAAACTCAAAATTATTAGGCATCATAAACTTTGGAGATCTTTTATTTCCTCCAAATTTGTAATCAAAGTTATCTTGCCATTTTGAAATTATGGTATTAGTTGGAAAATCCTTAAAATTAATCTCATTGGTGTTCAACGTTATTAAATCCATACTTTTTATTCCATCTTCTAACCTATCTGCATAATCTATAAGTTTCTGTGGATCTTCCTCATAAAGCTTTTGCATTTTATCCAATGCGTTTATCCAGTCATTTTTCCTAAAATAAGTACCTCCCCAAACAGGTCTGCCGTCGGGTAAGGTAACCACATTAAGAGGCCAACCAGCACTTCCTGTCATTAGCTGTACTGCATTTATATAAATCTGATCTACATCTGGACGTTCTTCTCTATCTACTTTTATTGAAATAAAATTTTTATTCATTACGGCGGCAACCGCAGAATCTTCGAAGCTTTCTTTTTCCATGACATGACACCAATGACAAGCAGAATAACCAACACTTATTATCATTAGTTTTTCTTCTTCTTTGGCTTGTTGTAATGTTGCATCATTCCAAGGTTTCCAGTTTACTGGATTATGTGCGTGTTGACGTAAATAAGGACTCGATTCGTTGATTAATTCGTTTGTAAATTTGTGTGTTTCCAAAATTTCTTTTTTTGATGAGTTGCATGAAAAAAGGAGTGGGATAAAAAATAATAGCAAATATTGTCTCATAATAAAAATGTGTAAAACAAAAATACACTTTTGAATATTCAAAAGTGTATTTATTGATTATTTTAGTAAAATACTAGCCGTTAATCGCTTCAACAGTCAATGCGTTATTATTTAGCATATCTCGTAACATCATTTCAATTCCATTTTTCAATGTTTGCGTAGAAGATGGGCAACCACTACATGCGCCTTGTAAAATTACCTTTACAATCTTAGTGTCTTTATTATAAGAATTAAAGGCAATATTACCACCATCCCCTTCAACAGCGGGTTTTACATACTCGTTTAAAATAGAAATTATTTCTTTTTCTATGTCGGTATATTGTCTTTCTTTATCTTTTGAAGGGCTTGTAGCTTCTTTTTCAGAATTAAGAATTTCGTCATCAAATATGGTTTTTCCGTTTTCGATATAATCTTTAATGAATCCCCGCAGTTCATTAACAAATTCATGCCACTCAAAACCTTCTTGTTTTGCAATAGAAACATAATTGGCACTAATAAACACTTCTTTAACAAAAGGAAAATTAAAAATTGATTTTGCTAATGGTGAGTGCTTTGCTTCACTCACATTTTTAAACTCATAAATTTCATTTGCTAATGCCTTGTTGGCAACAAATTTCATTACGGAAGGGTTAGGAGTACTTTCAGCGTAAATGGTAATGGGAGTTTTTTTGTTAGCCTTATCAGCTTCTTCCGCAATTACAGGCTTACCTGTGTTAATGTATTCTGAGATATTAGCTGCAATTTCATCTTGAACATCATTCCAAGTCACTTTAGTAGCTTCAAAACTAAATTTTTCAACAGCAATAAAATTTTGAGAAATATAAACAGTTTTAACAAATGGAAAGAAAAACAACTGTTGCGCTATAGGACTGGGCTTAGCGTCGTCAATATTGATAAATTCGTAACTTTTTGCTTGTGTTAAAAAGGAGTTTGTAACAAACTTCACAATATTTTCATTATTAGTGGGTTGTATTGTAACGTTAAAATCAGGCATTTTCTTTATTTTTTTACAAAAATATGAAAAGAAAACCTATGTATTCAATATATTTGAAAACTTAACCATTTGCATGAAGAAGATATTACTCCCCATCGTACTACTATTCTCAGTTATTGGACATTCTCAATTTATAACTGTTGATGAGAGTTTAACAGTACAGGAATTAATTGAAGATGTATTAATTAATAGTTCTTGTGCCGAAACTTCTAATTACACGTCAAGTACGGGGACTGATTTTGGAGATGATAATGGTATAGGATCTTTTGATGCTAATGGTTCAGATTTCCCCTATCAAAGTGGGATTATACTTAGTTCTGGGAGTATTTTAAGTGCAACAGGGCCTAATTTAGATCTAAATAGCGATGGAGGTGGAAATTGGCCAGGAGATGCAGATCTAGAGGCATTTACTGACCCTGGACCTGGAGGGACTACGAATGCTTCTTATATTCAATTTGATTTTGTACCTTTAATAGATCAGATAAGTTTTAACTTCTTATTTGCTTCTGAAGAATACGACCAAAATTTTGAGTGTGATTATTCAGATGCATTTGCTTTTATTCTTACCGATCAATTAACAGGAACTGCACAAAATTTAGCGGTAATCCCCGGTACGAACACACCTATTCAAGCAACTAATATTCATCCTGAAGTTCCTGGCCCCTTTGGTTGTTCAGCAATCAATGAAGAATTTTTTGATAAGTATAACTTTACGCCTTTTAATGACGAAAACACTGCTGCTATAGATTTTAATGGTCAAATTAAAAGTTTAACTGCTCAAGGAATTGTTATACCGGGAAACCCTTATACAATTAAGCTAGTTATTGCTGATGATGGAAATGATATTGGGGACACGGCCTACGATTCTGCTGTTTTTTTAGAAGCTGGATCTTTTAGTCTTGGTGTAGATTTAGGAGATGATTTAACCATAGCTGCGGGTACTGCTCCTTGTGAAGGTCAATCTATAGAAATTAGTGTGCCAGATGATCCAACAGGAGGAATAACCTATCAATGGTATGTTTGGGATCCCGTTACTATGATGTTTGTGTTAATGCCAGGAGAAAATACAAGCACCTTAATTGTTACTACTACTGGAACTTATCAAATTGTAACAAATGGTTGTGGCGGTTCAGACGATGTCTTTATAGAATTTGCACCTCAGCCTATTGCTGGAATTCCAGATGATATTGTACAATGTGATGAGTTTCCCAATGATGGTTTTGCAGAATTCGATTTAACAATTAGAGATACACAAATAATAAATGGCGAGACCAATGTATTATTAGAGTATTATATATTGCTAGCTGATGCTGAAGCAGGACTTAATCCAATTTTAACTCCAACTGCTTTTATTAATACTGTCCCTAATTTTCAAACAATTTTTGCGAAATTAGAAGAGATTTCTTTAGGCTGTTATGATATTGTACCCTTAGTCCTCCAGGTAGATTTAGTGCCAGCGGTAACCGATCCAGTATTGGATTATTTTTTATGTGACAATGATGGCGATGGTATAGAGATTTTCGATTTAACATCTAAGGATATAGAGATCTTAAACACTTTGGTAAATGTAACCTTGACCTATCATAATAGTGAGGCCGATGCTGAGGCTGGTGCTCCTGTAATTGGAACCCCTGGCGTTTATCCTAGTGGAGGTGAGGAGATATGGTTTAGAGCTGAGAACACTGCGGGTTGTATTACGGTGCGTAGTTTTGAATTGATTTTAGGCTTAGTTCCTACTTATACGGAGGTTTTGGAGTTTAATCAGTGTGATGATGACATTTTGGATGGTATTACCGAGTTTGATTTAAATTCTCAGAATGCGACTATAACAGGAGGTAATACTACTTTAACAGTGACATATTATGCGACACAGGGGGATGCTGATGCTCCGATTAACCCGCTAGTAATTCCATATACCAATGCTTTAAATCCAGAGACAATTTTTGTACGTGTAGAGAGCAATACAACGGGATGTTATGGCACCTTTGCGATGGAATTGGAAGTTATCGCTCCACCAGATATTTTTATGCCAACTCCTTTGGAGTATTGTGATGAGGACAATGATGGTTTTGGAGAGTTTATATTAAGCGAAGCGGATTCTGAAGTAACTGGAGGGGTTCCTACCGGTAATTTAATGGTAACCTATCATGAGACTTTGATAGATTCTCAGAATGGAGATTGGCCTATTTTAGATGTTCCTTATTTAAATATTAATCCCTTTACACAAACGATTTATGTTCGGTTACTAGATCAATCTACGGGTTGTTACAGTATCACTACCTTAGAATTAATAGTATTGGATAGTCCACAGTCACAGATTATCCAGCCTGAAGATATGAGGATATGTGATGATGATGGAGATGGTTATGCTATTTTTGATTTAACATTAGCAGAGCTAGAGTTATTAAATGGTTTGGATCCTGCTTT
>MAAC01005944.1_pt1 | contig 65648 bp, 35 predicted proteins | sample 1115981 | NCBI WGS metagenome assembly MAAC01 (sample SAMN04961126, study PRJNA320927) | seawater metagenome | isolation source: sample BD02T64 sea water enriched with oil for 64 days | place: USA:Gulf of Mexico | collected 2013-07-27 | reverse complement strand
CAGGAAGAGATCCAGGAAGAGATCCAGGAAGAGATCCAGGAAGAGATCCAGGAAGAGATCCAGGAAGAGATCCAGGAAGAGATCCAGGAAGAGATCCAGGAAGAGATCCAGGAAGAGATTCAGGAAGAGATTCAGGAAGAGATTCCGGAAGAGATTCAGGAAGAGATTCAGGAAGAGATTCAGGAAGAGATTCAGGAAGAGATTCAGGAGGTTAGTGTTGATCCGTCTGATATTATTGCTGAAAGTAGCGCTAATATTCAGTTTGACTTACCGCAAGTTGAAGACTGGCATGATAATGGTCGCCCAGAGTGGGCACAAGAAAGGTTTGAGTGCCTGATTTTTAATGTGGCGGGTCTCAAATTAGCAGTACCGTTGGTGACGTTGGGGGCGATTCACCAAATTGATAAGAAGTTCAATTTATTACCTGGTCAGAATGATTGGTTTATCGGCTTGCTTCGTACATCAAATGGCAATATTCGGGTCATTGATACAGCGCTATGCGTCATGCCAGAGCGATATAGGTTAAGTGACAAAGAAAATCTGAAGTTTGTTATTTCCCTACATGGTTATGAGTGGGGGTTGGCGTGCCATGAAGTGTCAAATTCGATAACCCTGGAGCCTGAGGAAGTTAAGTGGCGAACTCAGCGAGGAAAGCGGCCATGGCTAGCGGGAACTGTCGTTGATCATATGTGTGCACTTATCGATACTGCCGGCTTCCATAAAGTCATCGAGCGGGCAGAAAACCGATAAAATTGGCACATACTCATCTTCTATTTATCATTTCTCTTTTGTATTCAAGGCTATTTGCCACCCTAAACTGGAAAGGATCAGGCTCTGATCTATAGTAAGTAAAGCATAATGAAAAAACTGTCTTTATTGTAGAGCCGGTTTCTAGTTGAGAAAGGTTGATATACAAATGCAAGAAAAACAACAAACTTCCGAAGATCCAATGATTCAATGGGTTACCTTCCGGTTGGACGGGGAAACCTATGGTATCAACGTCATGCAAGTGCAAGAGGTGCTGAGGTATACGGAAATAGCACCAGTACCTGGGGCGTCTTATCACGTACTCGGTATTATCAATCTACGCGGTAATGTCGTGACTGTTATTGATACTCGGCTTCGGTTTGGTTTGGCTCAAGGTGAGATTAACGATAATACGCGTATTGTGATAATTGAGACTGGGCGTCATGTTATTGGCATTATGGTCGATGCGGTCGCAGAAGTGGTGTATTTACGTCAGTCTGAAATTGATATTACTCCTAATATAGGCAACGACGAGACCGCCAAGTTTATTCAGGGAGTGTGTAACAAGAACAAAGAGTTATTGATACTTATTGATCTGGACAAAATGTTAACAGATGAAGAGTGGGCAGAATTAGAAGGCTTCTAGCTTGCTGGCATAGACTGTGCAGTGGTAATAGCGATCGTTGGTGATTTACGGGAGAGTTGGTAGATGGCAATTGAGGCAGGTTCATCGGATGATATGGTTCTCCAATGGGGAACTTTCCGGCTCGGTGATGAGATTTATGGTATTAATGTGATGCAGATACGTGAAGTACTGCGGCATACTGAAATAACGCCGGTTCCTGGTGCGCCAAATTATGTATTGGGCATCATTAATCTTAGAGGTAATGTAGTTACCGTTATCGATACACGCAAACGATTTGGGTTAGCACCAGGCGACACCGATGATCAGACCCGTATCGTGATAGTGGAGGTCGATTCACAGGTCATTGGTATGTTGGTGGATAGCGTTGCGGATGTTACCTATCTGAAGCAATCTGAAATTGAAACAACACCTAATGTGGGTAATGAAGAAACCTCAAAATTTATTCAAGGGGTGTGTAATAAGGACGAAGAATTACTTATTTTGATAGAGTTAGAAAGAATGATTGATACTTCCCCGGTTGTTGATGTGGTTGGTTTCTAATGGAACTCTCGTTGCCGCTTATACTTAACATTGCCCTCTCAGTGACGGTCATTATGTTAGCGGTTTCCTTGCTTAGGCATAAACGAAAGTATCAGTTGGATATGGAAGTGTTGGAGAAAAAGGTAACGTTTGCGACGGATGAAAAAATTCAGCAACTCGAAAGAAATATCTCGATGATTTCGAAAGGCTCTTTGGGCGTTGGGCGTCGACTCATGCACACTGAAAAGAAGCTTAACCAGACGATGGAGCGCCAACATGAAATGGAAAATAGAGACACGGATCAACTGTCATTTAACCAAGCAGCGAAGTTACTAGAAAAAGGTATCGAGGTGGATGAGGTGGTTGGAAAAGTGGGTATTACGCGTTCAGAAGCCGAATTAGTTAAGTTATTTCAGAAAAAAGAATTGGAAGCCCTTGAAAGTTAGTAACTATTTTCTATTCCCGCTCTTTCCATAATTATCCCTAAGTTATTTTTGAATATAGATCTCTTTTCTAATAGGAATTTATTCCTACCTATAAGTGCTGTGTTTTCTATACTGATTATTAAGACGAACGCAATATCTAGCCGGATATTTGAATTATAAAATTCGGAAAAGAACGCATTGCGTAGCTCTTAGGTGAGTATTTTGTAGTAGCTGTATAGGTGTAGTGATGAATTACCTAAAGCAAATAGTAGTAATCGTAACTGTGTTGTTTTCTACGATAATTTGGGCAGAAGCACCGCTCAATGTAGAAGGCGCAGAGACCGTCGGTCTTGAAAAGGCCCATCAGCTTTATAAGGATGGTGCGGTTTTTATTGATGTGCGAGATGGTCAAGATTGGCGGACAGGCCATATTGAAGGTGCAGTACATTTGGATTTTAGTACCAATGAGTTTTCAGTGTTGTATGTGTCTGACGATTTGGATAGAGATACTCCCGTAGTTTTTTACACCAGTAGTCCGCTTAATATTCGAAGTGCCATGGCGACATTTTTTGCGGCAAACTGGGGCTACAAGAAAGTCTATTATTTCCGAGATGGTTTTTATTCATGGATGGCCGCGGACTATCCAGTGGATTTGAAATACTCTGAGAATGCATCGTTATAAATAGAGCGCTCGTAGACTACACAGTTGGGTAGTTAGCGGGCGTTTTTTCTTTGAGCATGTAAACAAAACTGATTATTTCTGCAATGGTCAAGTAGAGTATTTCCGGTATTTCCTCTCCTAATTCCAATCGAGATAACACATTCACGAGTTCTGGATTTTCGTAAATAGGAATTTCGTGGTCCCTCGCGATACGAAGAATTTCCTCTGCGATATCAGAGTCACCTGTGGCGCTGACGAAAGGAGTGGTCTTACCATCATAAGTGAGAGCGACCGCTTGATTTGGCGTATGATCGGTGGGCATGGTGTTGTTACCTTTACGTTTCGATATCAATGAGTGTACTGCGCAAATGGCTGTCCTGTTGAGGAGGCATTCCCTCAACGCATTCGAGCTCTTTGACGGTGACGCCTATTTCCTGCAGGTTTTCGGTGAGTAGTGAAAAGTGTTTTTTTGCTTTGGAAACGGTACTTCCTTCATTGGCCCAAAAGCGAACATAGACTTGCGTGTTAACTAAACTTAATTCGCAAAACATAGCGCCAAGGCCCTCGATGTCAAAGCCCATCGATACATGCCACTTTTTATCTAAAGATTGTTCTTTATGGTCATCTTTGTTTTGGGGTTCTTCTTCAATATGAAAATGAAAAAGTGTTAATTGGCCGAAGTGTAAAATTGGTAAATCAAAACTTAGCGGGGGCTGAAAAAATTGTACATTTTCTTCACCATGCCGTGACGCGGTGGATAGTTGATGTAGCTGTAATCGGTTAATGCTTTCCTGAGTTTGTTTTAGCAGGATCTTTACCAAAGCATCGGCTGCCTCGTTACCTTTTATGGATGCAGAGACAGAAGGCTGCGCTTGTATGGTGACTTGTCCAGGCAGAGGCGGTAGTCCGGATAGGCTAGGGTGAGTGTGAGAGGGTGTGCTTTGGTAGGCATGAATACCGCCAGTGTGACTCGATGCTGTGGTCAGCGGTGCCGAGGTCGGCTGGTTGACCGGTGGTCTTCTTGTCAATAATGGAGTGGAGTCTACGGTTTTGGCTAGCTCTGACATTTTTGCTGCTGAGGCTGGTGGCTGCTTTTCAGATGACTTATTTTGATTGTCTTGTCGCTGAATCTTCGCGGTGGGTTGGTCTTTTACATCATTTGGCTGACTGGCGTTATGCTTGTTGTTTTCTTGGCCAGGAATCTTGTGACCATCTATGTTCTTGGGAGTGGGTATCGCATGATTGTGCTGAGTATGAGCGATGACTTGTGGTGGTAGTGATACACGTGAAGCAAGTGGTGATGTGGATTTATTGAGTGAATGATTTACGGCGCTAGACAGTGTTTTTTCTAGGGACAATAGCTGGTGTTTGAAATCTGCGGCAGGTCCTTGCGGTTGGTTCTGTTTCGCTATGGTGTTGCCTGGTATTGATTTTGCCCCCTGGCCCAGCGGTAGCGGGTTTTTGATCAGTGCTTCTTTCGTCGAAGTTGGTAGACTATCGTTGCCTGCAGTGGTCGCACTATGTTTGATACCTGAATGATTGACACCAGCTAGAGCTGTGGGGAGTGCGCCATTCGATTTCGTCTTAACATTGCTTTCAAGAAAAATGCCACTGTTCTTAAAAGCATGTTTGATGGATTCGGCATCTTTTAAGGTCTGTGTGTTAGGCAGTTGCTGGGTTATTTGTTTGATAGCTTGCTGTACTGCGACGGGCAATGTGTTGAGTGTACCTTGGGTGCGAGCTGTGTCTGAGGCCAGGGCGAGTAGATTAGAGAGTAAAGGAGAGTAGCTATTTTGGGTCGGAACGAGTGCTCGCACCAAATTGGTAATGATCTGTTGGATACGTTGGGGGCTCTGGGGGCGCTGAATCTGAGTGAGTTCTAGTTGAATAGGCCCAGTACCGGTGCTGTTTGTGCCGCTGGTGTTTAGTAATATGCGGTCCCCATTGTTAAGGGGAAAGCTGGTTGTCACTTTGACCTGTGTAAGTAATCCTTGGTTGATACGTTGGATGATTTCAGGTGTTAATTGGGTTGATGGAGTGGAGGTTTGGGGGCGCGGTGCTGTGGTTTGCGATGGTTGAGATGCTGTGGCTTTGGAGCCATTTTGACGATTAAACGTCAGTGTCGCTTCATACTGTGCTTTCTGGGCTGTAGCCGTTTCTTTGGCGCGGGAGCTTGACTCAACAATCGCTTTTGCATTTGATAGTTTTTCGGCCGGTGGTGGCGTCTTTTGGCTACTTTCGAGCGACAGTTTGTGGGCTGCTTGCTGCGAAACAGATTGTTTGTTGTCTGAAGGTATATCAGAGACCATTGTCGCGTTTTCTCCTTATGTCCTTGTCATTATAGGTGATGTTGGTTGGCCCAACAGTCAACAACCTCTATAATCCGTGCCTACGATAAAACCAATCACAGAAGTGAGGCACGTGATAGATAGCGCAATGGCAGGTAATACGCCCTTATTGGAGGCAAAATCGTTACTCTGTGAGCGTGATGATAGGGTTTTGTTCGAGGACCTGTCCTTTTCGCTGAGTAGTGGCCAAATTACGCAAATTGAAGGTCCCAACGGAAGCGGAAAAACCACATTAATTCGTATTTTGTGTGGCTTATCTACAGCCTATGAGGGGCAGCTATTTTGGCGCGGTGAGCCTATGCAGAAGCGTCGCGAATGGTTTTGTCGTGAGCATGTCTATTTTGGCCACCTTACCGGTATCAAGGCCCAAATGAGTGCAGAGGAGAATCTTCGGTGGATGGCGCAATGTGTAGGGTTATCGCTGAGCGGAGAGGCCCTAGAAGATGCGATTGATCGCGCTCTGCGTAGAGTGAGGTTGCAGGGCTTTGAGGACGTTCCGGTATATACATTATCGGCAGGGCAAAAAAGACGGGTCGCCTTAGCTCGGCTGTTCTTGGACAACGTGCCTTTGTGGGTGTTAGATGAGCCATTTACTGCGATAGATAAAGCGGGAGTTATTGAGTTGGAATCAATGATTGAGGAGCATGCTCAGCAAGGTGGAGCCGTTGTACTAACGACTCACCATGAGCTCGCTATCGATAAATCATTACTCAATGTTGTGAGCCTAGATGCTCCCGAGAGGAATATCTGATGGCCGAACCATATTATCCGCCGCTTCGTGAAGGGTTGTGGGCGATTTTTCGACGTGATGTCGTATTAGCATTTCGCCAGCGTACAGATATGGTTAACCCATTGTTTTTCTTCATAATGGTGATTACCTTATTTCCCTTGGGGGTGGGGCCAGAACCGCAAATACTGGGTCGGATTGCGCCAGGGATTTTGTGGATAGCAGCGCTCTTGTCGACATTGCTTTCGGTGGACAGTTTATTTCGCCAAGACTTTGATGATGGATCCTTGGAAATACTGCTGTTAAGCCCTCAACCGTTGTTTATATTGGTATTGGGTAAGATTCTGGCCCACTGGGTGGTTACATCGATTCCACTTATTTTGGTGTCGCCATTATTAGGAGGCATGCTGTATATGGATGGGGACACGGTGCTGGTGCTAATGATTACACTGCTACTAGGGACCCCTGTATTAAGTATGATCAGTGCTATTGGCGCTGCATTGACCGTTGGTTTGCGAAAAGGGGGGGTGCTTGTTGCGGTGATCGCCTTGCCTCTTTATGTTCCTGTACTCATATTCGGTACAAGTGCTGTGGAAGCGGCGTCAATGTCATTACCTTTCACCGGGCAGCTAGCATACTTGGCAGCGTTGGTACTTTTTTCAGTAACCTTGGCACCTTTTGCTATATCAGCAGGTCTTAAGATCAGTGTGAGTGGTTAATTGATGATTAATATTGCTAAAACGAGCGTTAAATAAGAAGGCAGTTATGTTTGAAAAACTCTTTGCAATCATAAAGTTGTATTATCATAAGTTCGGTACACCGAAGTACTTTTATGAGTTAACGAGCAAGATGTTGCCCTGGTTAATTGGTTGCACGGTATTGCTACTCATTCCTGGATTGGTGTTGGCGCTAGGTTTTGCGCCCATTGATGAGGAGCAGGGCCATAGTTATCGCATTATGTTTGTGCATGTCCCTGCGGCGAGTTTGGCGATGTCAGCGTATATTATGATGGCGGTGGCGGGTGCAATTGGGTTGATCTGGAAAATGAAGATGGCTGAAATAGTAGCCAAATGCATTGCGCCTATCGGTGCTTCATTTACCTTACTGTGTTTGTTGACGGGGTCAATCTGGGGCAAACCTACATGGGGAACCTGGTGGGTTTGGGATGCAAGGTTAACATCTATGTTAGTGTTGTTATTCTTGTATGTTGGGGTGATTGCGCTGAACAATGCGATAGAAAATGCTCAGTCTGCGGCAAAAGCGACCGCATTGTTGTCGATAGTGGGAGTAGTGAACTTGCCCATTATTAAATATTCAGTGGAATGGTGGAACACCTTGCATCAAACGGCGTCCATCTCTGTGACGGAGGGCGTGGCGATGCCGGCTGAAATGTTAACGCCGTTACTTATGTGTATTTTTGGCTTTTATTTCTTATTCTCTGTGTTGATTATCATTGCTTCACGGGGTGAGGTGTTGCTTCGAGAGCAGCGCAGCAAGTGGGTACAACAGATAGTGATGGCGGATTAACATGGCTTTTGAGAATTTTAATGACTTTGTGACGATGTGTTATGTCGCCCCTATTGGTGATATTCGTTGTCATGGACCCTATGTGTGGACTGCGTATGGGTTGGCGTTCGCGATAATCGCCGCCAATATAGCCGCACCAATTATGCGTTACAACCAAGTAAAACAGACATTACGTCGTAAGTTGAGACGGGAGAAGATCCAGAATGAATCCAAAGCGTAAGCAGCGCCTGATTATTGTCCTCGGTATTGTTGCTGGGGTAAGTGTGGCCGCGGCGTTTATGGGGGTGGCACTGAAAGAGAATATTAATCTCTATTATTCGCCTAGCCAGATAGCAGCCGGTGAAGCTCCCGTGGACAGGAGGATTCGCGTCGGAGGTTTGGTGGTAGAAGGGTCCCTAGAAAGAGGGGAGGAGCTTATCGTTTCGTTCGCAGTGACTGATAAAGCGGAATCAGTGACGATCCAGTTTGATGGGATATTGCCGGACTTGTTTAGAGAGGGTCAAGGTATCATTGCTAATGGTAAGTTGTCAGAATCAGGTGTGGTTATTGCTGATGAGGTGTTAGCAAAGCATGATGAAAGCTACATGCCGCCGGAAGTTCAGGATTCTCTCGATAAAGCCAAAGCGGCAAAACAATATTGACGAGTATCTCCCTCTGCACAGCTTACACAGGCTGCGCAGAGGGGGGTGATCTTATTCTACTGACATCTTATCTACCCAAAAAATTACGCCGCCAGCCACTGCAACCGGAATAATAATCAGGTTCAATATGGGCGTAGAGGTAAGTAACAGCGCTGCACCACCAAACCCCATGACTTCTGTGCGATGGGTTTTCATTAATGCCAACACTTCTTCGAAACTCTTGCCATTGTTATCCGCGGGCACATCTAAGTACTGCAACGCTAAAATCCAGGCACCAAAGAGATACCAGAGCACTGGTGAAATCACCTGAACGATGGGAATAAAGCTAAGGATAATAGTGACAACTAATAATCCTAGCGCGCGTGTTAGCCAGTATTGTAACTTACGCAATTCTCGCTTAAACGTTCGCCCGGCTATTTGCAAAACGGTATGGGTTGGGTAATTAGTTTCGTGAAGCTCCTTTTCTACCTTTTCCGCCAGGATACCAATAAATGGACTGATCAGAATGTGGGTTATCATGGTGAAAATGGACCCGGCCATAAAGAGAATCAGTAATACGCTGGCGATTAGTAGTATCCACCGTAATGTACTGCCAACGGTTTCAATGATAGGTTCTAACCAATCTAACCAAGACCACAGGTCAACACCGCTAAAATCAAGTGAGGTAAGTAAGTCATTGATTGCGTTGATGGCAAAATAACCGGCCACTGAAAATAGCAGCACGTTTACAATAAGAGGGATGATCATATAAGGGCGAATGGAGGGTTTTTTTGCGAGGTCAAAGCCGCGAAAAATAAGCGCGATACCATTGCTTAGCGGTTTTATCATAGGGTCTTCCTGTTTCCTTAAGAATGCACGAGTCGGCACGTTAGCACACTGGGACACTGCGTAACACTGATGATTCATTTCGGCCTAATCGAAAGATATAGATGGATCTTTCATCATCTCAATATATTTGTCCTAGAATTCCCGTTATTTGTCGCTAGCTACTCGTTACACGTCTAAAAAACCGCTAGAATGCACGGTTCAAATTACCCAATTCCCAGCTCATTAATTGTTCAATTATTGAGTGGGAGTCTGAACAAAATTAATGTTGGTTAGTAAAGCAACTAACTGGCTACGGGGCGGTGGAATAATACGTAGGCGCCAAAATAGCACTTCGATATTTCACTGAAAAAAATGATAAGGATGAATAATAATTCATGCGTTTAAAGTGTATTAAGATTGCTGGGTTTAAGTCGTTTGTAGACCCCACTACGGTATCTTTCCCCCAAAATTTGTCCTGTATTGTGGGGCCTAATGGTTGTGGTAAATCCAATACGATTGATGCCGTTCGATGGGTGATGGGCGAGAGCTCGGCCAAGCATCTGCGTGGTGAGTCCATGACGGATGTTATTTTTAATGGATCTAACGCCCGTAAGCCCACAACACAAGCGACAGTTGAGCTGATCTTTGATAACTCTGATGGTAGTTTAGCGGGTGAGTATGTTCGTTTTAGTGAGATTTCCATTCGACGCCTGGTGACCAGAGACGGCCAATCATCGTATTTTCTCAATGGCACTAAGTGCCGACGTAAAGATATTACCGATATCTTTTTGGGCACAGGTTTAGGACCTCGTAGTTACGCAATTATCGAGCAGGGAATGATTTCGCGCTTAATTGAATCGAAGCCTGAAGAACTGCGGGTATACGTAGAAGAGGCGGCGGGGATATCGAAGTATAAAGAGCGTCGACGAGAAACTGAAAACCGAATGCGTAGAACACGTGAGAATCTAGAGCGTCTAGAGGACTTACGTGAAGAGCTGGGACGACAGCTACAGCATTTAGAGCGTCAGGCGCAATCTGCAGAGAAGTATAAGCAACTGAAGGAAGAGGAGAGAATCCTTAAAGCCCAACAGCAAGCGTTGCGTTGGAAAGCGGTTGATGTACAAGTGGTTGAGCGGGAAACTAAGATTCGTGACTTGGAAGTTAAGCTCGAGGCTTTTGTTGCTGATCAGCGTTCCCATGATACGGGGATCGAGAAGCAGCGTGATCAGCACACCGACCTGAATGATAAATTGAACGAAGTGCAAAGTCGTTTTTACAGTTTGGGCGCGGATATAGCGCGTATCGAGCAGAGTATTCAGCACCAGAAAGAAAGAGGCTCACAATTACGCTCGGATCTGCAAGATACGATTGAGTCGTGCAAAGAGTCGGAAGAGCATTTGGCGCTGGACCAGGCCCAGGCGGAAGAGTTATCAGAGCGCTTGCTGGAATTGGAACCTGAACTTGAATTGGTTGAAGCTGCTTCGGATGCCTCGTCAGATGCGTTGGCTATCGCTGAGGAAGCGATGCAGGAATGGCAGTCTGAATGGGATGAGTTTAATCAAAAGGCCAATGAACCTCGCCAGCGCGCGCAGGTTGAACAGTCACGTATTCAGCATTTGGATCAATCGACCGAACGTATTCGAGACCGTATTGAACGGCTCAAAATGGAACAGGAAACGCTGACGTCAGGTCCATTGGAAGAAGAAGTTGCAGAATTGGAAGAGCGTGTATCAGAGGCTGATATGCGTCATGAAGAGTTGCAAGAGAAAGCCAGCGAGTTTGTTGAAAATATTAACCGTCGCCGTGATGATAATAACCAAATCAACAATGATCTGGATATTGCCCGGGGCGAATTGCAAGCGCTAAAAGGGCGCCATGCATCGTTAGAGGCGTTGCAACAAGCTGCCATGGGTGAATCTGATCTAGTGGATTGGCTCACCAAACATCAGTTTGAAGGTAATGCCAGAATTGCTCAATCCATCAAGGCGGCAGAAGGTTGGGAGAAAGCAGTAGAAACGGTACTGGGGGATTATTTGCAAGCGGTATGTGTGGATAGCCTTGATACGGTGGCTGCTGTGATAGATAGCCTTGAGCATGGGGCGGTATCTTTTGTTGATACCACGTTAACCGTTGATGTAGAGGTTCCAGAAGGGTTGGTATCGCTGGCTGCAAAGGTGACTGGCGAAACATCAGCTCAGAATTTGTTAGCCAATGTGTTTTGTGCCGAAAACTTGCAAGATGCGCTGGCCGCTCGTGATTCCCTGTCGGCTGGTGAGTCATTGATCACTGCCGATGGCATTTGGATGGGGCGGAATTGGATTCGTGTTGCTAAAGATGAAAACCAACAAGACAGTGTCTTAAAACGTCAGCAAGCTCTTGAAGACGTTACCGCAAAACTTGAAGCGGAAGAGGCACGGGTAGAGGTATTGTCTGATCAAATTATTGATGGCAGAGACTCATTAAGAGATATTGAGCGGCAACGGGAAGAAGCACAGCGAACGCTAAGCGAGTTTACCCGAGGTAACGCGGATGCGAAGGCACAACTTAGTGCGAAACAGGTTCGTTTAGAACAGTTCTCCATGCGTCGAGAGAGGATTAGCAGTGAACTGGCTGAATGCGAAGAGCAGCAGGCCCAGGAAATAGAGAACATAACTGAGTCTCGAATGGTGCTGCAAGAAGCGCTGGACTTGATGGAACAAGATACAGAAAAACGTGAACAGTTACTGGCGAAACGCGATACGAATCGAAATCAAACCGATACGATTCGACAAAAAGCCCGTGAAGATAAGGACAAAACGCATCAGCTAGCTCTTGAAGCAAGATCAACACGTACCCAATTGGATTCGACTAAGCAGGGTATTGAGCGTTTGCAGGGACAGTTGAAAACCCTTGCGGAACGGCGTACTACGATAGAAGCTCAGTTAAGTTTGGGAGATGACCCTTTTGTTGAGCTTCAGGCGGAATTAGAAGACAAATTGGGACTACGTCTACAAGTTGAAGAGGAACTTTCAGTATCTAAAGTAGCCTTAGAAACTTGTGAGCATGACTTGCGTAATTTTGAGAAACGCCGTGGTGAAGCCGAGAAGTCATCGCAAAGTGTTCGGGCTGAATTGGAACGTCACAGAATAGAATGGCAGGGCCTACGAGTACAGCGTGGCACTCTTGAGGAGCAGCTTACCGAGAATCAATTCGACCTAGAAGAGGTGGTCGCGGAACTGCCAGAGGACGCAAGCGAGGAGGTTTGGACGTCTGACTTAGAAAAGATTGCGAATCGAGTCACTCGGTTGGGTGCAATTAATTTAGCGGCAATTGATGAATTTAAGGCGCAATCTGAACGTAAGAACTATTTAGATTCACAAAATGATGATTTGCTAGAAGCACTGGACATTTTGGAAAATGCGATCCGAAAAATCGATCGAGAAACACGTACGCGATTTAAGGAAACCTTTGATAAAGTGAACAAAGGTCTGCAAAACCTATTTCCGAAAGTATTTGGCGGTGGTCATGCATATCTTGAGCTTACAGGCGATGATCTGCTGGATACTGGGGTTGCGATAATGGCGCGGCCTCCTGGCAAAAGAAATAGCACAATCCACCTGCTATCGGGTGGAGAGAAGGCACTGACGGCAATTGCGCTGGTCTTTTCAATTTTCGAATTGAACCCTGCGCCATTCTGTATGCTAGATGAGGTAGACGCGCCGTTGGATGATGCTAATGTGGGTCGTTATTCTAGGCTGGTTAAAGAAATGTCAGAACACGTACAATTTATCTACATCACACATAACAAGATTGCGATGGAGATGGCCCATCAATTAATGGGCGTCACAATGCATGAGCCCGGCGTATCACGTCTGGTGGCGGTTGATGTAGAAGAAGCCGCAGCAATGGCTGCGTTGTAGCCCGTTTACAGCGGGTGTTGGGATAATGAGATTATCCGGTTAAATTAAGGGGGCTAGCTTTAAAGAAATAAAGTTAATTGGCGTTTTTTCGTAAATGAAACCCCGCTTTCCTTTATTTTTTCTCAGTTTGCTCTATGTTGGTTACAAGACAGTCTGTTTGGTTTTCCTGTGGGAGACCGCAGGGATGAAGAAGAGGTGAATATAGATGGAGTTCGGCTTAAGAGAAGTGCTCATCGGTGTGGGATTTATCGTCATTGTCGGTATTCTATTTGATGGCTATCGGCGCATGCGCCGCTCTCGACAAGGGGAGCTTGGCCTGCCTTCCGAAATGGGGGGGAGTTGTGAAGATGATGGATATTATACGGGGGAGTTGCCTAATGGTGGGAGCCGTCGGGTAAGTGCTGCAGAGACTGTCGCTGAAGAACGGGTTGAGCCGGGATTTGGCGACGAAGCGTTGGAGCCTGAATTGCCCGCGGAGCCAGATATTAGAGAAGTACGGGCTGCTGCGAAATATCAAAAGCAGCAGGAGGAGCAACAGCAGACTTCTGTTTCTGCAAAGCCGGTTGATCTAAGAGGCGCCGATACGACTGAGTCAAATTTTGATGAGGACGGTATTGGTGGGGTGCGTCGATATTCCTTTGACGAGCCAGAGCAGCCGGAAGAGAAAGTCATGTCTAGTGACGACCTGTTTGAAGATGATGAGATGTTGCTGTCTGCGAAAGCTGCTCAAGAGGCGAAATTAGCCGCGCATTATCGTGGGAATGAAAGGAAGGGATCATCATCTCGCAATAGTAAACAGCCCCCCCCCGAGGCTAGACGCGTCCCTGAAGAGGATATCCCTCTCAATGTGGATGGTTTGGAAGAAGTCATTGTTCTCAACCTAATGGCTAAATCGGGTGAGGTCTTTGATGGTGTTGATCTTGAAAAGGCATTAACGTCCTGCGGATTTCGATTTGGTGATATGAATATATATCATCGCTACGAACAGCATGTAGGTCGGGGGCCGTTATTGTTTAGTATTGCAAATGTTGTTGAACCAGGCACCTTTGATCCGGACAACGTCGAGGAATTTTCGACGCCGGGCGTATGTATGTTCATGAAGTTGCCTGGCCCGAAGCGGTCGATGCACTCTTTCGAGTTGATGGTGGAGTGCGGCAAAAAAATTGTATCCTTACTTGATGGTGAAATGAAAGATGAGCACCATAGCGTCATGACTCAGCAAACTATTGAACATTACCGGCAGAGGGTATTGGATTTTGATCGTAAGCTGCTCTCACATCGGGTGACACAGCGTAGTTAATTTCTCTCGATGAGAACTATAGAAGGGGTGCAGAGATGCACCCCTTCTTGGTTTTTAGTATCATGCTTTTTCGTCATCGCAGATAAGTTAACCCAGCGTTAGTATCTGTAGTTTTCCCCCTATTAAAAAGTACCTATTCTATCTATGACAACTCCTCACTCCCAGGCCGCAACCCTCAGAACGACACTTGAAGACTATAACTATCATTACTATGTGATGGATGACCCTAAAGTCCCTGATGCTGAATATGACCGAGTCTTTCGCGCGCTAAAAGCGCTGGAAGCCGAGCATCCAGAGCTGGTAACGTCAGATTCGCCGACCCAAAGAGTGGGTGATAGGCCGTTGGATGAGTTCTCCCAGATTACTCACCGTGTACCGATGTTGTCGTTAGATAATGTATTTAATCATGATGAGCTAATGGCCTTTGATAAGCGTTTGCAAGAGCGTTTGGTCAAACAACGTGACGTAGAGGATGTTGAGGTAGTTGATCCGATTGAATATGTCTGTGAGCCAAAACTTGATGGGCTTGCGGTGAGCTTAATGTATGAGGATGGTGTATTGACCCAAGCGGCTACTCGAGGCGACGGGCAGACGGGCGAAGATATCACGCATAATATTCGTACGATTGACTCGATTCCTTTGAAGTTAAGGGGGGAGGGTTATCCGGCAGTATTGGAAGTTCGTGGGGAGGTGGTGATGCCTCGGGCGGGATTTGCCGCGTTGAATGCAAAGGCAGAAGCTGCGGGGGAGAAGGTCTTCGTTAACCCACGAAATGCCGCGGCGGGAAGCTTGCGACAGCTTGATTCGAGAATTACGGCTTCTCGGCCTTTGGATATGTACTGTTACTCAGTGGGTTATGTTGAAGGTGGAGATTTACCGGGTAAACACTATGAGATATTGCAGCAACTGAATAAGTGGGGGTTGAAGCTGAATCCAGAGGTGCGTATTAATACCGGTGCCGAAGATTGCTCCAAGTACCATGATTACATTCTCAATAAGCGTGACGAGCTAGATTACGATATTGATGGCATTGTCTACAAAGTTAACGACCTTCGCCTGCAGGACATGTTGGGGTTTGTATCTAGGGCTCCAAGATGGGCAATTGCTCATAAATTCCCAGCCCAAGAAGAGCTAACGACATTGCTTGATGTTGAGTTCCAAGTAGGCCGGACTGGCGCAATCACCCCCGTTGCACGATTAGAACCGGTGTTTGTGGGAGGTGTTACTGTGAGCAATGCTACGCTGCACAATATGGATGAAGTGCAGAGAATGGATATTCGCATTGGTGATACGGTGGTGATCTATCGTGCGGGCGATGTTATTCCTAAGATTGTAAAAGTGTTATTAGATAAGCGCCCCGAGTCTGCTGTGGCTATAGCGCCTCCTGAGCAGTGTCCAGTGTGCAAGTCGGCGGTTGTTCAAGAGGAAGGGGAGGCCGTTGCCCGTTGTAGCGGCGGGTTGTATTGCCACGCGCAGGTCAAAGAGGCAATAAAGCACTTTGCGTCGCGTAAAGCCATGGATGTTGATGGTTTAGGTGATAAATTGGTGGAACAGTTAGTGGACCTTGAACTCATCAGCACTGTTGCTGATTTGTATCGCGTATCTGCTGAATCTGTGGCTCAGATGGAAAGAATGGGAGACAAGTCTGCCCAAAACCTCATCAAGGCGTTGGAAGATAGTAAGAAGACAACATTACCTAGATTCTTGTTTAGCTTAGGCATCAGAGAAGTCGGAGAAGCCACAGCGCTAAACTTGGCGAATCACTTTGGTACGTTAGATGCGGTAAAAGAGGCAGATCAAGAAGCGCTGCAGGCGGTGCCTGATGTTGGTCCTATCGTAGCATTGCATATCGGTGAATTTTTTAGCCAACCGCACAACGTTGAAGTGGTGCAGTCGCTTATCGATGTGGGGCTTTATTGGGACGAGATTGATATTGATCATAGCCAAGAAAAGCCCCTTGAAGGTAAAACCTACGTGTTGACGGGGACGCTAACACTCATGGCACGTGATCAAGCGAAAGGCTATTTACAGCAGTTAGGGGCGAAGGTGAGCGGTAGTGTGTCTAAGAATACCTATTGTGTTATTGCGGGGGAAAGTGCAGGCTCTAAATTAGCGAAAGCCGAATCATTGGGGGTGAGCGTGATAACAGAGCAAGAATATGTGGTGTTGTTAGGAGAGTATGGAATTGAGGTCGCAGTGTAATGAGCCTTATACGCCCATGGTATAAGGTATTGATAGCACTATATACAGGGCTGGTCCTGGCGGGGTGTGCCTCATCCCCACCGAAGAATTTGGATAATCTTTGTAAGATATTTGAAGAAAAAGACGATTGGCACGAAGAAGCGCAAGCCTCCGAGAAAAAATGGGGTACTGAAATACCGGTAATGATGGCTTTTATTCATCAGGAATCCAAGTTCCAATCGGATATTAAGCCTGCCTTCGAATGGTTTTTTATTGTGCCATTAGGTAGGGCGTCGTCGGCATATGGTTATTCTCAAGCACTGGATGATACTTGGGATGTATATGTACGAGACTCAGGAAACTGGGGAGCAGATAGGGATGATTTTGAGGATGCTATTGATTTTATCGGTTGGTATAACGCCACCAGTTATCGACGTAATAAGATACGTCGCAATGATGCGTATCATTTATACCTTGCTTACCATGAGGGACATGGCGGGTTTCAAAAACGCAGCTTTAAGAACAAAGCGTGGTTGAAGAAAGTGGCAAAAAAAGTATCTGCGCGGGCTAGTAGATACCGTAAACAATACCAGGGATGCAAAACTCGATTGGAAGATACGGGGTGGTTTTTTTGATGAACGATGAAATAGATCAATTTATTGAAGTGCCTTGGGATGCGTTGGAGCCAGAGACCCTGCATGGACTAGTCGAAGAATTTGTTACCAGAGAAGGTACTGATTATGGCGATGTGGTAATGACATTGGGAAAAAAAGTTGAACAGGTTACCTCTGGGTTAAAGAATAAGCTCTATGTGATTATTTTTGATCAAGAGATGCAAACCTGCCATATTTCAGATAAACAAGCATGGGATGCTCAGCAACACTAGTTATTAGAATCAGAGTTAATCTGTATTGTTCCACTCTTCAAGTGCTTGCTGTTGGTCTCGGTGGGGACCGACTTCCGTGCCACATTGGTGACAGCGGCAGTACCATTCATGACGTGTGACTTCTAATGAATTGAGCAGTTGGCTTCTTGCGCTGGAATCACCGGAGCTGGTCTTTTGACAAAGCTTTTTCGCTAGCTCCTTGCTCTTGGTAAAGTACAGCGTCATTCCCTGGGACATTTTTGGCTCTTCGCCACAGCAGGATTTTGGTGGGCGAGGGGTCGATGATTGAGTCATACTATCGTTACCGTCACTAGGAGTGTCTTATTAGTATCGGCTAACGCTATGGGTTCTTTAATTTTTTTTGAAGGTGTTATTCCTCCAAGTCATCTAGTTGGTCGAGCCACGGTTTTTGGCGAAGATAGTTGGCAAAGCTGTCAGGGTCAAGGGCTGGGCTAAAATAAAACCCTTGTATTAATGCACAGTGGTTTTTCATGAGAAAACGCAGTTCGGTTTCTACTTCCACACCTTCGGCGACAACTTCGAGATTAAGGTGCTTACATAGATCAATGATACTGTGAACAATGGCGCCAGACTGGGCATTTTTAACGGAATCGGTAATAAAGCAACGGTCAATCTTTAGCGTGGTAAATGGAAAGCGCGTCAAATAGCTAAGAGAAGAATAGCCTGTGCCAAAATCATCGAGAGCTACTTTTACACCTAATGCACGGAGTCCTTCGAGTGTCCGCAACGTCCGATGGGAGTCTTCCAATAGTACACTTTCGGTTATTTCTACTTCTAACTGAGATGCGATAAGTCCCGATTTATCCAGTGCACTTCTCACCTTTTCCACTAAGCCCGGAGTTTTTAGCTGGATAGCGGATAGGTTTATTGCGGTGCGTACCGGACCTATGCCAAGGTCATTCCAGTGTTTGGTTTTTTCACAGGCCTCTTGAATTAGCCAATCGCCGAGTTCGTTGATTAGCCCAATCTCCTCTGCCATAGGTATGAATTGACCGGGTGAAATCATACCTCTTTTGGGATGAGTCCAGCGTACCAACGCTTCTGCTGAGCGCACCTCGGCAGTTTTGATGTTAATCTTTGGTTGGTAATGTAATTCCAATTCCCCGTTTTGTATTGCGTGGCGAAGATCGTTCTCGATAGAAAGGCGCTCTTTGGATTTTGCATCAATCTCACTGGAATAAAAGCGGAAGTTATTTCTACCTTGCGATTTTGCATAGCGCATGGCTGCGTCAGCATTGCGTACCAGGGTTTCACTATCTTGACCGTTAACTGGGTACAAAGAAACGCCTACACTGGCGGTGAGTACGACGGATTGAGTATTATATTGCATCGGCGTGGATAGTCGTTTCAGCAAACGCTGAATGACGGCTATCACATCGTCAAGCCTGCTAAAATGATTGAGTACAACCACAAATTGATCGCCTTCCAATCGAGCAAGAACGTCGTCAGGTTGCACGCCAACGGCGTTATTGTCCAATGCTGCGTGGTTGAGTCGTACACACGAGGGATTGTTCATTGCCTCTAAAAAACGTTCAGAGATAATGGAGAGTAGTTTGTCACCGGCGTCATGGCCCAATGAATTATTAATTCGGGTAAAAAGGTCTAGATCCAGTAATATTACTGCACTGCATGCGCCACTTTTTTTAGCTTGTTTGATCGAGTATTCGAAATGCGCCTTAAAAAATGTGCGATTGGGTAGGTTGGTTAACGTGTCATAATACGCCAATTGAAGGATTTGATCCTTGCTGGAGGTTTCTTCAGTGATATCATGCAGTGTCCCAGCAACACGATAATTACCGTTGTCAAAATAGTGTATTTCTGCTTCTTGGCGTACCCTGATGGGGGAGCCTTGTTTGGGGTACATTGTGTGTTCTAAGACAAATGATGATTCCTGGTTTCGTAATATTTGTTTGTAAACATTGTCAACGCGCTGCCTTTCTTCATCTCTAAAGAGATCAAACATCTCTGGAACTGTCGTAGGATGGTTTTCAGAAAATCCTAGAATACGATTGAATTCTTTTGAAACGCGTAACGTTTTTTTACGGTAATCCCAATCCCAACTTCCCAGTTTGGCGATGCGTTCAGCATTGTTGAGTCTCGCTTCTCGCTGTTCAAGGGTTTTGAGTACTCGACTGGTACGTAGGATATAGCGTGTACGTTGCTCTAGGATAAAGTGATTTAGTGGTTTTATAATGAAGTCAGTCGCACCAGCCTCAAAGGCTCGGCCAATAGAATCTTCGTCATCCAGTCCGGTCATTATCATGATCGGCAGGGTTTCGTTCTCTGGTTGGGAGCGCAGCTGTTTACATACCTGAAATCCGTCGAGCTCAGGCATTACCAAATCTAATAACACAAGGTCAGGTTTGTGGTGTTTAAAGGCTTCTAATGCTTGGCGGCCATTTTTGGCCTCGACAATATTAAAGCCAGCATCTGCAAGAGTATCGGACGCAACAAATCGAATGGCATCATCATCATCCACTACAAGAATAAGATAGTCTTCGTTTTTTAAGTGGTCTGTGGGCACAGGGTCAGCCGCAGAGTCAATGGATGGTGGGATTCGTCTCTATGGATTAAGTTTAGTCAGCCCTGAGGTGATTGGTAGTGTCCGAAAGTAATAAACCGTAATGGCATGTAAGTAGTTATAACAATAGAGATTTATATGCAAAAGCAGTGTTTCTACCCGAGTTGCTGTGGCTGGGGTAAAAGCGTTGAGTTTTGATGGGCGGGAAACAATGTTGAGTCGAGCGCTAGAAGTAAGAACGGTAGAAGAAGAAAGTCATATACGATAGCGCTGCTAACCATGGCAGTAATCATTTGTGCGGTGTGTTGGTTTGGGATAAATAGTGCGAAGTTAAGAATACTAAAACCAACGGAGAGTACGAGGGTGGTGAGTATGAGTGCGGGGCCGGTTTCTAGCATCGTAGTTTCCATGCTTTGTTGAGAGGAATGGCCATTTTTTCGTTGCCTTCGGTATTCGCTGAGTATATGAATCGTGTCATCAACCACAATTCCCAGCGCCATGCTGATTGACCCGGCTATAGCAAAATTAATTTTCCCGGAAAGCCAGCCGACAGCACCTAAACATACCATGGCTGGAAAGAGATTGGGGATGATACTTAATAGCGCTAAAGGAGCGCTTCTAAAAAACACACCGATGAGTAAGGTAATCACGGTTAGGGTGAGTGCTGCGCCTACTAACATGTCCTGCGTGAGCTGCCAGCCCACCTTGGCGAATAGAATAGCCTGACCACTTACGGCAACGTCGACCGAAGAACTGTGTTGCAGGAACCAAGCTTCAATGTCATGTTTTAGCGCGAGTACATCTCGATTCAGCATTTCAGGAATACCGACGGAAATAAGAATTTTTCCGGTCACTGGGTTAATACCAAGATTGTGTAGTGAATTATTATCACCTGCCATTTCATAAAGGCTGAATAACTCAGCTATCTGTGCAGGATCTTTTGATAAATGTTGCCAGCGAAAATCGTTTTCGTGCAGGCCACGCTGTATATTTGTTAGGGTTTGTGTGTAACTCGTATGAATGCTCGCCCAGGGTTGGTGTGTTAACCATTGATGGAATGCTACAACTAACTGCGTTGTAGTTGAGTCATAGAATGATTCCCTATTGGCTGGAGACAATACAATGGCCAAACCTTGGTGGGTACTGAAGGCATTTTCAAATTCTCGGGTAGATTGTCTAATGTCACTATCTTCTTGAAAGTATGTTAGTGAGTCGTTGTGATAGGTATTAAATGACAATCCGATGGTTAACAAGAATGAGACGCCAATAAGTGCAATAAGCAATAGAGACTTGGAGCGGTATAATATTGAGATTAAATAATTGATTGTGGTATTAAGGAGTGATAATGCAGGAGGTGGCCGTGGTGGGTTCGTATTCCTTGCCGGGAACAGTTGCTCGATAAACGACACGATGACGGGTAGCACAAACAAGGTAGTCATCAACGCAAAAAAGACGCCGCTAGCGGCAATGAATCCAAATGTTGAAAAAGTGGGGGAGTCGGCGAAATCCAAACTAAAAAAACCGATCCCTGTAGTAATTGTTGTTAGGCAGAGGGGTAATAATTTTTTCCGTATAGCGTCACCAATAGATCCGGTTGTGGAGACTAACTTTTGCGATTGATAACACATCAGTACATGAATGACGTCGGCAAGGGAAATAATGAATACAATCCCAAAAGCCAATATCGAAGTCTGGTTGAGAGTGGCTTGCATTATACCTGTGAACTCAAGGGTGAGCAGTAATGCCAATATGATGGTGATGATGCCACTGGAAATAAGTGAGACGGAGCCAATGAAAAGATAGAGCAAGACGATGCCAGATAATAAGATGATGGGGAATAGGTATATACCGTCGTGTAAAAGAGACTCATGCAACGCGGACTTAATTGCCAAACTCCCCCAAGGTTTAATTTCGAAGTGGTTGGCAGCCGATGTATCTTGGCGTAAAGAATCGATCAGATGTTGATAGGCTATGTTACCGTCAATTTGTTTTGAAAAAACAACGTCAATGACTGTGTTTCGATTGTCAGAGGATAGTAAGAATGACTTGCCACTAAGGTTATCTTGAATTTGAGATGTAATGATGTGGTATTCAGCGGAATTGTTCAGCGATGTTATTGCTTCGGATAATAGGTGGTTTTGTTGGCCATCTTTCGTTTCAAGAGTGACCGTGGCGTCAAGGATTGACGCGGTAGACTCGACATATTTAGATGCTTGTATTTTTAAGACATAATTCCTAAAGATTTGTAACGTTTTGAAGTCAAGAATTGTTTGGGTTGTTGATGTGTCTTTTTTAGCAGTATTGTCATCGCCGCTAAGACTAACCATGAGCAATAGAGAATCTTGACTAGAAAAATTGGACTTTAAGGTTTTGTAATCGAAAATAGCAGGCTCGTTATCGGCAAAATAATCTTCGATATCGCTTCTATACTGAATATCCACGATATATCTTGCTAATACAATCGCTAGAATAATCATCAGAATAGACACTACTTTATTTACAGTGCTAAGAGAGAGAGGCATATTTATTTTCATTTTATTATTGCCTGCGCTGAGGGTTTTATATACAAACCCAATGGCTATTTCTGTTACTATCGACCAAAAAAAACCTATCGAAATTTGATAAAAGTCATTCAGGGTATCATTTATGAAATTTAATACCAATAAGTCCCTTATCAACTATGCGCTGAAAAGTACTGAGGAAAGTCGCTCAGAAGTGAGTCTAATTTGTTTTGCCAATGCGGGTGCGGGTGCGACTGTATTTCGTTCGTGGTCGAAAGAATTTGGTGATGATATTGATGTGTGGGGAGCCGCATACCCTGGTCGAGATACCTTGCTACAGAAACCTGCCGCGACGACCGTGGATGAACTTGTTGCGTATTATTTGGCAGATATATCTATGTTTCCAGATGAGGGTTATGTTCTCTATGGCCATAGTTTTGGGGCTTTGGTTGCTTATACTTTGGCGCTAAAACTGCAAGCTTTAGGTCGAACTCCTATCGCCTTATGCATTGGTGCAAGGAGAGCTCCTTGCGCACAGGCACGTGAAATTCTCGATTTTAGTAGTGATAAAAAACTAATAAATGAATTAACAAAATTGGGTGGTATTCCCGATGCGCTGGCAAAAGACAAAGACATGCTTGCATACTTTTTACCCCATATTCGGAATGATTTGTTCTTAAATGAAACCCATGCAGGAAAGCAGGTTGCGAAACTGGATTGCCCAATTTTTGGTTTTTATTCTCCGGCTGATCAATTGGTCTTGCCAGAAGAAGTTAGGGGGTGGAGCGCCTATACAAATGCAGAATATGCTGCAATATCGCTGGAAGGGGGACATTTTTTTATAAATGGGTCAGCATCTGTTTTTTTTCGGGAGCTGAGAAATATTATAATAAAAACAACAGCTTAGGTTTGTGTGTGGAACGTTGGTTTCATGAGTGTTTCCCCGTTTGTTAACGATCAACGTCCATTTGTTACCGAGTTATCGTCCAAAAAATACAAGTGTTTACTCTTCTTGAGACTTATACTTTTCAAAAAGAGCATAAAAAAAACGCTAATAAAAATAATAAAGAATATAAAGGGAGTTTATTGGTTCATTCTTTATTAGTTTTCTTTGCAATCTGAATTCAATACCGATGGCGAGATCGAGTATTGATTAACAGTAGTCGCAAAAGTGAGGATTATGATGAAGAACGATACGTTACGATTTTCCAGTCTTGTGGAAATGATATCTGCACAAGCGGAACAAATTGGCCATCAACAATTTGCGGAGTTTCTTTCTGATGACGGTAGTGTAGCTGCTGTATTGACTTATGGAGGGCTGCTTTCTGAGTCAACTAAGATTGCTGCTGAGTTACATGAGAGAGGTTTCAAAGGTCGTAATGTTATTTTGCTTTATCCCCCAGGCTTAGAATATATAAAAGCGTTTTTTGCCTGCTTATGTGCTGGAGCGATTCCAGTGCCCGCCTATCCGCCGATGGGCGCGAAGGATATCGATCGCTTAGTGCGTATTATTAAAGACTGTGATGCAGCGGCAATTTTATCTCAAGGTGCATTAGCGCCAATAATACAAACATGGATTGAAAGTAACCATAAGGATGTTTCCATCGGTTTGCTCTCTACCGACACTATTGTTGATGAGGTAAATCCTGATTTTTGTATATACCAGCCTGCTACTGAGGATATTGCTTTCTTACAATATACCTCTGGGTCGACGGGTCACCCTAAAGGGGTAATGGTTAGTCATGCAAACTTATTGGCTAACTTTGCCAGTATAGAGCAGTGTTTTACCGACGAGCAGAAGCTTGCGAATGTAAAGGAAAACTATAAGACGGTTATTTGGTTACCTCCGTTTCATGATATGGGGTTGATCGGTGGAATACTGATGCCACTCTATTTGGGTAGTAGCGTCACACTGATGTCTCCACTTACGTTCCTTAAAAACCCGTATATTTGGTTGAAAGCGATTAGTGATAGAAAAGCCGATGTCAGCGGGGGGCCTAATTTTTCTTACCAATATTGCGTGAAAAAAATCACGCCGGAGCAGAGGGATAGTTTAGATCTTAGTCATTGGAATATAGCATTCAATGGGGCTGAGTCTATTCAAGCTGAAGCTTTGCGGGGCTTTTCGGACTATTTCAAAAGTACGGGTTTTAAGAGTGAGGCTTTTTTGCCTTGTTACGGTTTGGCGGAGGCAACGTTGTTCGTATCCGGTTCCCCTGCGGGGCGAGGTATGCTGACACGGCCGACATGCTTGGATGCCTTGGCTCTTGGTGATAGTAATCAAAAATCTGACGTTAAAACAAGGGCAGAGCTTGTTAGCTCGGGTGTTCTTGCTTACAAAACGGAAGTGCAAATTGTTAATCCATCGTCACATGAAAAAGTCAGCACAGGACAAATTGGAGAAATCTGGGTGAATAGTCCATCAGTTTGTGCGGGCTATTGGGGGAAACCACAGTACTCTGAACGGGTATTCCGCGCGATGATCGAAGGTGACACCACTAAGACATATTTGCGTACAGGTGACTTAGGTTTTATGGATAACGGCGAGTTATTTGTCACCGGACGTTTGAAAGAAGTGATTATTGTTGCAGGGCGCAATCATTATCCGCAAGACCTTGAACAGTCTTTTCAGGGGGCGTCGGAGTCATTTAGGAAAGGTTGTGGAGCAGCATTTACGGTATCGGATAAAGATGGCGAGCAGGTGATAATGGTTCAAGAACTCGCAAAAGATGCAGATACCTCAGAAGATAACTTAGCAAGACTGGCGTTACTGGGTGCCGGAGCGATCTCATCCCGACATGGTATATCCCCTAAGTCAGTGGTCTTGATAAAGGCAAGTAGTTTATCCAAAACCTCCAGCGGTAAAATACAAAGAGTTGATACAAAACAGCAATACGAGGCGCATCGACTTGCCGTAGTATTTAGTTGGGATACTAAACCTAAAGTCGAAGTGTTGGATAAGTCGACTCACAATGTCGTGGAATTTGTTAGCGACGCGCAGCAAAACCTACATGATCAAATGGTTGGCTGGTTAGCAGAGCGTCTTAATGTAGAAAGTCATTTGCTCGACCTTGATTTGACCTTTGCCGAGTTAGGCGTCGATTCAATTGAGGCGATCGCGCTGATCGATTTATTGCAGGAATATATCGGTAGGACCATTCCGGCAACTGAACTTCTTCGATACCCGACGGTGAACGCATTGATTAAGCACTTTTCCTATGTGCGTCATCAGGGCGAATTGGATGGGTCAGTGTCAAAAGATCAACATACCGAGAACGAGGCGTCATAGGCGCTAAGTTCCGGTATTTATCAATTAATAATTAATTTATAACAAAAACTAAATAAACGGTGACGGGAATTTTCGTGCTTTTTTGCATGGACCTGGGAGCAAGTTATGTCTAATGAAAATAAAAAAAGTGATGTGTTAAAGAAAGCCTTATTGGAATTAAAGCGCACAAAGTCAAAATTGCAACGTTTGGAAACAGATTCTTCGGAACCCATTGCTATTATCGGCATGGGGTGTCGTTTCCCGGGAAGCGTTGATAACCCTGAAAAATTATGGGAGTTACTTAACGGCAGTGTAGATGCGGTTAAGGACATGGAGAGCGAGCGTTGGGATGCCGATGCGTTGTTTGATCCCGATCCTGAAAAGCCAGGAATGTTATATACCAAAGCGAATGGGCTCGTAGATGACGTTGATCAGTTCGACAACGATTTCTTTAATATCGCTCCGGTAGAAGCGGAGTTAATGGATCCACAGCAGCGATTGTTGTTGGAGTCTTCGTGGAATGCGCTGGAACACGCAGGGATTGATCCGACCTCATTGGGTGGTTCAAAAACCGGTGTGTTTGTTGGGATTTGTCATCAAGGCTATTCTCATCTACAAGCCAAATATCGAGAACTGACAGACGTTTCTCCTTACGACGGTACCGGTAATGCTCACGCCATTGCTTCTGGTCGAGTCAGTTATATGTTGGGTCTACAAGGTCCCAGTTTGTCGATTGATACTGCATGCTCTTCTTCGTTGATAACGTTGCATCTTGCGGTACAAAGTTTACGTAAAAAGGAAAGCGACCTCGGTTTAGCGGGCGGTGTCAATCTGATTCTTGAACCCTCGACCTCGATGATTTTCGCTAAGGCCGGCATGCTGTCACCTGAAGGTAAGTGTAAGACCTTTGATGCGTCGGCTAACGGTTACGTGCGCGGTGAAGGTAGTGGCATGGTGGTATTGAAGCGGCTATCCGACGCGAAGCGCGATGGGGATCGTGTACTTGCTGTGATCAAAGGTTCTGCGGTAAATCAAGATGGTAAGAGCCAGGGCATTACAGCACCCAATGAACTGGCACAAGAAAAAGTGCTGGCGGCAGCACTGAAAGATGCCAACGTGAGCGCGAGCGATGTGGGTTATATCGAAGCTCATGGTACGGGTACATCACTGGGGGATCCCATTGAGCTTGCAGCGTTACAGACGGTATATGGGAAAAAACGAGAACACGACAATCCGCTTGTAGTAGGTTCTATCAAAACCAATATAGGCCACTTGGAAGCGGCGGCGGGTATCGCTGGACTGATGAAAGTGGTCTTAACATTACAGAATAATAAGATTCCGCAGCATCTTCATTTCCAAGAACCCAACCCCTATTTTGATTGGCAGTCTTCTTGTATTTCTGTCGCCTCGGAGTCTAAGGATTGGAGTGGCTCATCACAGCGTATGGCAGGTTTAAGCTCCTTTGGTTTTAGCGGAACCAATTGCCATATCATTATTGCAGATGCGCCAGATGTAGAGAGCAATGCGAATACAGAAAACCAGAATTCAGCTGAGACTGGCGCTCAATATACGCCAAGCCTATTATCGATTTCTGCAAAATCCAAAGCGGCGCTACAGCAATATCTTGAAGACTACATCGCGTATTTAGATAGTACAGAAGGTAACTCGTGGTCTGATATTAGTTACACTAATTTGGTGGGGCGTAGTCACTTAAAGCATCGCGTCATGTTGCAGAGTGATTCCATTGCGAGTGCAAAAACGTTATTGGAAAACCTGATTCGCGGTGAAGAGCAAGGCAGTGTTCATCTTACCGAAGCAACGAAAGCGCCTAAATTGGCCATGGTGTATACCGGTCAAAGTGCACAATTCGTGGGAATGGGGCAGGGCTTGTATGAGGCTTTTCCCGTATTCAAAAAAGCTCTTGATGAATGTGCAGAGCTGATTTCTGCTGCCCAATGTGAACTTGATCCAGCTTATGCAAAAACACCGCTGCTATCGGTATGTTGGGGTGATCAAAGCCAGTTGCTTAACGAAACGCGATTTACCCAACCAGCGATATTTGCGGTTCAATATGCGTTAACTAAATTATGGGCAGATCTAGGAGTAGAACCTTCCGTTGTCACCGGCCATAGTATTGGTGAGTACGCCGCGGCGGTTACCGCTGGTGTTATGAATGTCGCGGACGCGGCGAAACTCATTGCCGCTCGTGGGCATCTGATGCAAACACTCTGTGAAGCCGGTGCGATGGCAACGGTATTTGCAAGCTCAGAACAGGTGAAGCCGCTTATCGATCTTGTGGGTAGCCATCTATCTATTGCGGCCCAAAATGGCAAAAATAACTGTGTAATCTCTGGTGAAAAGCAGGCAGTTGATTCAGCGATTGCGTTGCTCAGTGATGAGAATATTAAGGCAAGACCATTATTGGTGTCTCATGCGTTCCATTCGCCGATGATGACACCTATGTTAGAGGCATTTAGAAAGGTCGCACAGTCGGTTACCCTAAAGAATCCTCGCATCCGTTTTATCTCCTCTCAGAATGGCGCTGCCGTTGCGAAAGAATTAGCAGATCCGGAATATTGGGTGTCGCATATTGGGTCTGCGGTAATGTTCTACGATGCGAGTCAAGCGTTGTTGGAGCAGAAATGTAATATTACCTTGGAAGTGGGTCCCGGGTCGGGTTTGAGTAAAATGCTCGAACTCTCTAATGATACCAACAATGCTTGGATTAACTGTTTTTCTATCGGGAACGAAGGCTCAGAAGCGATTAGTCTTGAGCGATCTTTAGCACGACTTCACTGTGCAGGAATGGATATTCAATGGCGTAATATCTTTACCGGGGTTCAACCGAATAAGGTGGTTCTGCCTACTTACCCTTACCAAACCCAGAGCTTTTGGATCGATACTATTCGTGTGGGTCAATACAGTAATAATCAATGGGCGAATATGTCGGGTGACTGCTACCAACTGGAGTGGCGACCGCAGGCGCTAAACGCTGCCGCGGGCAGCCACGCCTATGATCAAATTTTGTGGGTTGGTAAGTCTTCAGCCATGCTTGACCAATTGATCGCCACCACCGATATACCGGTGACCTTAGTTGATCTTGATACGACGGATGCAGAACAGCTTGGTCTGAAAATTGATGATACGTTAACTCGCCATCAAGCCGATAATCAGTCGACCTTGGTTGCTTTTGCACCTCCCGTTGTCCAAACCGAATCCGACCTGGCAGCTAATATCTATCAACAAACGGGTCAGCTCACGGCTATTTACCAAGTCATGCAGAAAACAGACCTGCATGAACAAAGCCGTTTGTGGTTGATTACTGAGAACAGCGGTTCATCTCAAGAGGATGTTGCACTTAATTTGGCAAGTTACCCTTTATTGGGTATCGCCAAATCGATCGCACTGGAATCGGCAGAGGTATGGGGTGGTGTTATTGATCTCGGGTCAGCCCATATGAAAGACGCCGACAGATTGATAAGTGAAGGGCTGCTGCAGGAGCTTCTTGCTGAGGCCCAAGAAGATGCGGTTTCTTTGCGTATTGAACACGCGGTTGATAATAGCGTGACACTCGTGCGTTCAGTTCAGCGTCTGCAAAAGAATAACGGCATTCTCGCCAAAGCGCAGTCTCTCAAAGAGGCGTCGGTATTGGAGGGCGAAGGCAGTTACCTTATTACGGGTGGTCTTGGATCGCTAGGATTACACGTTGCGGCAATGTTGGCGGAAAACGGCGCGTCGAATATCGTCTTGGTAAGTCGTAACGGCCAACGTGAGACTCTTAGTGAGTCGCAACAATCAGGTTTGGAAAAGATTGAAGGTTTTGGGGCGAAGGTATCGATCCAAAATGTAGATATTGCTAGTACAGAGCAAACCAACACACTTATCAATAGCTTCTCAAGCAGTGCACCACTAAAAGGTGTCGTACATGCAGCAGGTATTAGTGATATTTGTATGCTGTCGGAAATGACTGAAGAAGGTTTTCAACGAATTACACAGTCGAAAATTGAAGGTGGTTGGAACCTACACAATGCAACCAAAGCAATGGAGTTGGACTTCTTCTTACTATTCTCTTCCATCGCGTCGGTATGGGGCTCCGGTGGTATGGCTCATTACTCAGCGGGCAATCAGTTTCTTGATGGGTTGATGGTGCATCGTCAGTCTTTGGGGTTACCCGCATCAGCGGTGAACTGGGGACCGTGGTCTGGCGGTGGAATGGCTAAAGGTGAAGAAGAGGAGGCCAGCAAACGTGGTCTACGTGGTCTTAATCCAGAGGAATGTTTGAAGATAGTGGAAGCGGCAATCTCCATGCCTTATCAGCCAATTGTGTTTGCCGATATGGATTGGGATATTTTCAAGGAGATTTTCGAAGTTCGCCGTCAACACCCATTGTTAGCAAGTGTTGGGCGCTCAGCGTTAAATCAAGCGCAAAATACCGGTGTTAAGAATGCATTCTTTAAGTCTCTTTACCCTATGAGTGTAGAAGAGCGTGGTGAACAAATTGTTGGATATTTACAAAGCTTGTTGGCACGAGTAGTGGGTAAAGAAGAAGGCGACGTGATTGATCCAGAATTACCGTTGATGGATCTGGGTATTGATTCCATCATGGCATTGGATATCAAGAAGCAATTGGAAGCGGATACCGGTGAGAAAATACCGGCGACACTGATTTTTGATTACCCGACGATTAATAAAATTTCCCAACATTTCAGCGTGAGTTTGTTCGATGAGCAAGAAACTGACACCGTAGGCGCAGATGGCGCGGGTCATTATCAAGGCGAAGCGATTGCTATTGTAGGGATCGGGAGTCGGCTACCTAAGGCACCTAACGGCCCCGTTGATTTTTGGAAACTGTTAAAAGAGGGGCAGTCGGGTATTAACGATGCACCTTCTGAGCGTTGGAATCTTGATGAGTATTTGGATACTGATCCTGATGTACCTGGGAAAGCCTATACCTTATCCGCAGGGCTGATTGATGACATTGAAGGCTTTGACGGAAAACTATTTGGTATGGCGCCTCGAGAAATCGAAAGCATGGAACCACAGCAACGTATGGTGCTTGAAGCATCTTGGGGAGCATTGGAGCATGCGGGTTACGCGCCCCAGAGTATGAACGGTACGAATACCGGTGTTTTTATGGGAATCGGTGCCAACGAATATATTCGTGCCTGTGCTGAGAATGCCCGTGAAGAAGATATTATGTTTATTCCGACCGGCAACGCGACGAATGTTATTTCCGGTCGTGTGGCCTTTAATTTAGGATTGACCGGCCCTTGTATGGCGATCGATACGGCATGTTCTTCTTCCTCGGTTGCAATCCATACCGCCTGTCAGAGTTTGCGCAATGGTGAATGTGACATGGCATTGGCGGGTGGTGTGAATGCCATGGTGATGCCGGAAACATTTGTCGCGTTATCAAAAGCGCACATGTTATCGAAGACAGGACGCTGTAAAACCTTTGATGCCAGTGCTGATGGTTATGTTCGAGGTGAGGGCGTTGGGGTGATTGTGCTTAAGCGCCTTAGTGAAGCACAGCGAGATAACGACCCAATCATTGCGGTTATCAAAGGCTCAGCAATGAATCAAGATGGACGCAGCAGTAGTTTGACGGCGCCGAATGGCCCTTCACAGCAAGCGGTCATTCGTAAAGCACTGAACAATGCGGACGTAGATGCGGCAGATGTAGACTGGGTAGAAACCCACGGTACCGCCACACCGTTAGGTGATCCAATCGAAGTGCAATCACTAGAAGCGGTTTATGGTGCTGAACGTAGTGCTGACAACCCGCTTATTATCAGTGCCGTTAAGACGAATATTGGTCACCTTGAATCAGCGGCGGGTGTGTCCAGCGTGATTAAAGCAGCACTGGCCCTTAACAACGAATATATACCACCACACTTAAACTTCACTGAATTTAACCCACATATTGCTGTAGATAAGGACCTATTCAGTATTCCAGTTGATGGGTTGGAGTGGTCACGTGGAGAAAGAAAGCGTCTAGCGGGTGTGAGTTCTTTTGGATTTAGCGGCACCAATGTCCACATGGTTTTAGAGGAAGCACCGGTAAGATCGGATGTGGGCAATGGTATGGAACGTAATGAACACGTTCTGACCCTAAGTGCCAAGACAGAAGGATCACTACAGCAAGCGTGTAAGCGCTATGCCGATTTCATCGAAAATGTAGCGCTTCCAGCGGGTGATATCTCGTTGGCAGATATTGCCTACACCACAAATACCGCACGTGATGTATTTGAATATAAAGCCGCCATTGTTGTTAAAGACCTGGACAAGGCTGTATCCAAACTTAAGCCGCTTGCTGAAGGTGTTGAAAGCATCGGCGCGTTCACCGGTCAAAGTAAAGTGAATACTGCCAACGTAGCATTTTTGTTTTCCGGTCAAGGTGCGCAATACCACGGCATGGCTAAAGCGCTCTATGATCAGCAGCCTGCATTTACGCAACTAATGGACACTTGCGAAACAGTGGTGAATGATTTGGCAGGTTGGAGTTTGATTGACCTGTTGTGGGGTGATGATGAAGACAAGATTAACCTCACTGGATTTACGCAACCGGCCATTTTCTGTTTGCAGTATTGTTTATCTCAATATTGGATCTCATTGGGTGTTAAGCCAGAGGTAATGATTGGCCATAGTGTGGGTGAATACTGTAGCGCGGTGACCGCGGGTATATTGACTTTAGAAGATGCACTTACGCTCATCGTTGCCCGTGGCCGATTGATGGTTGAATTGACTGAGGCTGGTGACATGGTTGCCGTTCTTGCGGCGGATGAAGTGGTTGAAGGATTATTAAAGACCCATCAAAATCTCCAGCTTGCCGCTAAAAATGCGCCCAATAACATCGTGCTGTCGGGACCAGAAGACGCCGTGGCAGCGTTGATTACAGAGTGTAATAGCTCGGATATAGAAACGCGTAAGTTGGTAGTGTCACATGCATTCCACTCTGCGATGATGGAGCCCATGCTGAATGCGTTTACCGAGGTCGCGAATGGCATTACCTATGGCGATGCAACATTACCGATTATCTCAACGGTATCCGGTAAGCTCAATCAGGGCGAGATGTCGACGTCGGGTTATTGGGTGCGTCAAGTGGGTGCTGCAGTACTGTTTAAAGATGCATTAGAGACGTTACAGTCATCAGAAGAGTTCTCTATCAACATAGCGTTAGAGGTGGGACCTAGTGTGACCTTGGCTGGGTTAGGGAAACAAATCCTACCGAATGCCGATATGGTATTTTTGAATTCCTTGAGAATTAAGCAAGATGCCCATCGTCAGTTATGCCTAGCCTTAGCACAGTTAACCGTGCGCGGTGTCGCCATTGATTGGGAAGCGTTTGACGCTAAGTTCCAACGTCAACGAATTGGGCTACCAAGCTATTCCTTTGACCGTAAGCGTTACTGGTTAGGTGATCAGAGTAGCAACATGGCAGGTGGTTCTGGTCGCTCCACCGTTGGCATAGAAACTAACAATATGCTGACCATGGCGAAGTCACCAATGTCGAGTGATATTTTCTTTGAAAATAGCTTTAACCAAGCGTCTCCCTTTAACCTTAATGACCACCGCTTGTATGAGGTTGTGGTTGCGCCGGGTGCATTCCACGTGGCGATGGGTTTAACCTGTAGCCGCGACGTTTTTGGTGACCAGCCATTTAAGTTAGATGATGTTATTTTCCCTGAGCCATTGATATTTGATGAGACGGAAAAAAGACGATTGCATTACTGCTTTAAACCGATGGATGTGAAAGCGTCTGGTACCCAGGAATTTGAAGTTAAAGGTTTCAGCCGCGAAGAAGGTGACGACAGCAATCAATGGATCATGCATACCAGCATGAACGCTACGGTGTGTGAAGAAGCTGATTTGGAACAGTCGTTAACTCTTCAGGACATTGATCAAATCAAACATAGGACCACCGATGAAGTGACCGGTGAACGTTTCTATGGGGAAATGTGGGCAGCTGGCTATCACCTGGGTACCGAATTCCGTTGGATCGAGCATATTTGGCGACGCCCTGGCGAGGCATTGACGCAGTTGAGACTACCGACGTCGGCGCTTGAAAAAGGAAAATTCCTAATACACCCAGGGTTAATGGATTCTTGTTTCCAGAGCTCAATTTTGGCGGCCGAACAAGAAGAAATTGATACCGCGGCGTTGGATGCAATCTATATTCCATTCGCCGTTGAGAATCTACATTTCTATCATGCCCCCACGACAAAACTCTGGTGTCATGTACGCAGTATGAACCCATTAAGCAACCCTGAAGATGGTCTTGCTGAAAGTTATACCCATAACATTCAGGTGTATGATGAAAGTGGTCGTATCATTATCGATGTGGAAGCGTTGCACAGTAAGCGTGCGCCAAAAGAAGCATTGTTAAGAGCGTTGCGTAAGGACCCTTATGCGAATCATTATGACGTTAATTGGAAGTCTGCATCCATTGCGAGTGATGATGAGAAACCCGCACTACCGAAGAACGTCCTTGTGGTATCTGATACCGATTCAATGCCGACGAATTTTGTCGGCGTACTAAAAGAACAGGGTGTTAATGTGACTCATGTTCAGCATCAGGCTTCCGCTACATTTGCAGAAGGGGAGCAGGTTGTTGCTGACCTTGGTGATCTTTCACAGGTTCAACAAGCGCTAGCAATCGGTGGTGCGAAGCGGGCACTTGATGGTGTCGTGTATTTTGTTGCCAACGGCACGGATACCGATTCGATCATGGGCCAGCAGTACCCTATCTACGAACCCGTGTTGAACTTGATTAAAGGTATTCAACAACAAGGGTCATTGGATGTTCCTCGATTATGGTGTGTGACCCAAGGTGCGGTGGCAGTTCAGCGTTCTGATGAGAAGGTGAATCCAAATCACACTGGTGTATTAGGATTTGGGAAAGTGCTCAATATGGAGAACCCCGAATTTAATGCAGTATTTGTCGATATCGATCTGCAACAACCGATGGCTTGTTTTAATAGCCTGGTGACGGAGCTGGGCCAAAAATCTGACGAAAATCAAGTGGCGCTACGCCGCCAGGGTCGTTGGGTTGCACGTTTAGCACGGTTTGATGACACCGCTAAGGGCTTAACGATTCCTCCTGCACCGAATCATTTGTTGGTGGAGAAGAAGGGCACTTTCGATGAACTAAAATTTGTTTCCTATGATTTAAAGGAAGTCGGTGGCGGTGAAGTCGAGGTGAAGGTGCTCAGCGCAGGGTTGAACTTCCGCGATGTAATGGGTGTATTGGATGTTTATCCTGGCGAACCAGGCCCACTGGGCGGCGAATGTGTAGGTGAGATTATTACCGTAGGGCATGAGGTCAAAGATTTCGTTGTTGGTGATCAAGTGATGGTGCCATTAGCACAGAGCTGCATGGGGTCCAGTACTATCATCGGACATCAGCTGATTTCGCATACACCATCGAATTTGACGATCAATGAAGCGGCGACATTGCCGGTGGCTTATAGCACTGCACTTTATGGATTGGATGATTTGGCACAGCTGAAGAAAGGCGAACGTGTCCTTATTCATGCAGGTGCGGGTGGCGTTGGATTAGCGGCGATTTATATTGCTAAGCACATTGGTGCTGAAGTATTTGCCACTGCCAGTGAGAAAAAACGCGATTACTTGCGCAGTATTGGTGTTGAACATGTATTGGATTCGCGTTCATTAAGTTTTGCTCAGGACATACGGGATATCACCGATGGCGGTGGTGTTGATGTGGTATTGAACTCGCTTGCCGGTGAATTCATTACCAGCAGCATGGCACTGCTTAATCCAGGTGGCCGTTTTATCGAAATTGGCAAAGCTGATATCTGGTCGCAGGATAGAGTGAAAGCCTTCCGCGATGACATTACGTATCAAGATTTTGATTTGGTTACTGTAACCATGATGAATCCGATGAAACTAAAATCGTTGATGGAGACCATCAACGAGCGTGCGGAGCAGGGCCATTATCAACCGCTACCGTATACATTGTTCTCGCAAAAGGATGCAGTGGATGCGTTCCGCTTTATGGCACAGGGTAAACACATCGGTAAGATACTTATCGCACCTGAAGCCAAACCGGCACAGATTGAAAGTGATAAGAGTTATCTTATTACTGGCGCTACAGGTGGCTTAGGTTTGTTGTTCGCAAAGTGGTTAGCAGAGCAGGGGGCAGGAGAGTTGATTCTTACTGCACGTCGTGATGTATCAACCGTTGCTCCTGAGCAAGTGAAGGAGTTAGAAAAGTTAGGGGCGACGGTTCGTTGTATCAGTGTCGATATTGGCGATGAAGCTGCCGTGGAGAAACTGTTTGCTCAGGTGGCAACAGAGAGTAAACCACTGGGCGGTATCATCCATGGAGCCGGTGTGCTTAACGATGGTTTCTTGATGAACCAAAGTATGGCGACCTTTGAAAAGGTCATGGCGCCTAAATTGGTGGGAGCGTGGAATTTACATCAAGCGACTAAGGGCATCGCGTTAGACTTCTTTGTATTATTTTCTTCATTATCCTCATTGCTGGGTGCACCAGGGCAAGCCAATTACGCGGCAGCCAACGGTTTCCTTGATGGTCTGGCGACGTTACGTCGAAAGCAAGGTTTAGCGGCGACAGCGATTAACTGGGGACCTTGGTCTGAAGTTGGAATGGCCGCGAATGAATCAGTAGAAGCCAACGCGAAAGCGAGTGGCGTTAACTTTATTCCACCGGCGGATGGCTTAGCCTGGTTCGAGCAGGTGTTAGAGCAACAGCCAGTACAGCGTGGGTTGATTGATGTGGATTGGGCACAGCTAGCGAGTAACATGCAAGGCCAGCTACCTAAGTTCATCTCAGAACTCGATGTTAAAGCCAGCGTGGTGGTTGATGAGAATCTACAGAAAATGGCCGCTCAGTTCCGTGAAAATCTTGCAGTAGCACCGATCGATGAGCGTACACCCATGCTGATCGAGAAAATATGTGAGCAAATTAAACTCGTTATGGGACTTGAGGAAGACGAAATTATCGATCCGAATCAGCCACTACAAGAGTTAGGTTTGGATTCACTAATGGCGGTGGAGTTGCGTAATATCTTATGTGCTCTGATCGATAAGCAGCTACCGGCAACCCTGATGTTTAAATACCCTACGGTAGCAAGCCTCAGTGTTTTCCTCATTGAAGATATGTTCAAGGATGATATTCAGGACGATGAGGTTGAAGAGGAGCAAGCAGTAACGGAGGTTGAAGAGGAAGAAGAATCGCTGGATGAATTAAGCGAAGAAGAACTCGAGGCCATGCTCAGTGCCGAACTGGATGATAGCGACTCGTAGAGTCGCGGTTTATTCAAGTAAAAACGCAGTCTCTAACAATAATAAGTAGAAGGTGAGTAGTATGACGAATAACAATAATGAGAGCCTTATCAGCAATGTTAATGAACCGAAAAAGGCCAATGGTTCGAGTCGAAAACTCATTGAAAAATCGTTGTTAGAGATTAAGCGTCTCCGTAAACAAGTGGCTGCGCTAGAGCAACTTCGTCATGGTGATATCGCCGTTGTGGGTGCTGCATGTCGCTTCCCTGGCGGTGTTAATAATCTTGAGGATTTATGGAAAGCGCTCGATGAGGGAAGAGATTGCATTTCTTATGAGGGTAATCAACATTGGCCCTGGCAAGACCTTTATGACGAGAACCCAGATGCTCCTGGTAAGTTGTATACCAAAGCATCGGGTGTTATCGACAACCCCATCGACTTTGATGCAGATTTTTTTGGAATCTCTCCACGAGAGGCCAACGAGATTGACCCACAGCAACGTTTATTAATGGAAGTGAGCCATCAAGCAATAGAAAATGGTGGATATTCATTAGGGTCACTTAAGGGTAGTAGTACTGGCGTATTTATGGGAATAGCGTCGCAGGATTATTCCCAGTTAGGTAGTCGATTTGGCGAGCCAGAAGATATTACGCCTTGGCAGGGTACTGGCGTTTCCCCTAGTGCCGCGGCGGGTCGGTTATCGTATCTCTATGACTTTACCGGTCCGAGTTTTGCTATTGATACCGCGTGCTCATCTTCTTTAGTGGCGCTTCATTATGCATGTCAGAGTTTGCGGCAGCAGGAATGTGACAACGCGTTGGTTGGGGGGGTGAATATGATACTTAACCCTGGCACCAGTATTCTTTTCGCAAAAGCAAAAATGCTATCGGTGGACGGGCAATGTCGAACCTTTGATAAAGATGCCAACGGTTATGTGCGCTCAGAAGGGTGCTCGGTTGTTATGTTAAAACGTCTGCAAGATGCTGTGGCGGACGGTGATCATATTCATGGTGTTATCCGTGGTTCTGCGGTGAATCAGGATGGACGTTCTCAGGGGTTAACAGCCCCTAACGAGATATCGCAACAAAAAGTGATTCAAGCGGCATTAAAGCAAGCGAAGTGTGACGCTGAAGAGGTGACCTATGTCGAAGCTCACGGAACGGGCACACCGTTAGGAGACCCGATCGAAATCAATGCGCTGCAAGCCGTGTATGGAGCAAGCAAAGCGGCGTCAAAACCTATTAAAGTAGGGTCCGCTAAATCGAATTTTGGTCATTCTGAAGCGGCATCGGGAATGTGTGGCCTATTAAAATTATTGTTAACGTTACAGAATAAAACCATTCCTGCTAGCTTACATTTTTCTACGCCGAACCCTTATGTTGATTGGGCTAGTATGAATGTTGAGGTGACGGGAAGTAAACAACCTTGGCCCGATGCGCCAGAAATTGCTGGCTTGAGTGGCTTTGGATTTACTGGAACCAATGTGCATGTGATCGTTGAGTCCTACCAAACCCCAATGAATGATAGCAATGAAACAGCAGAAAGCTCTGTGGTAAGTTGGTACCCAGGGGTATTTCCGCTCTCTGCTAAAAGTGCAGCTGCACTAGATAAAGGGGAAGCGCTATTTTCAGAGTACTTGAATGCTGCTGACCGAGACATGGGTGATGTGTGTTACACATTGGCGGTGGGGCGAGATCACCATCACTATCGATCGGCACGTCTACTCTCCGGTGATAGCGTATACGCGGGAAAGAAAAGCAAGGCGGCTATCAATAGTACCTTTCAATTTAGCAGTCATGAGGTCGACAATACGACTCTCTCTTCGTTGCGAGACAATATCGCAGTGTTCGGCGTAGCATCGGGTGACGTTCGTGAATGCGTGAATGGGCTGTTGAACGATATCGACGAGAAAAATGAGGGATTGTTTTCTTGTGCGATAAGAGCGTTGGAATATCAATATGGGTTAGCAAAAACACTTATCAGTTGGGGCGTTACGCCTAAATTATTGGTAAGTTGTGAATTTTTTTCAATTCAAGCCGAAGATGTCGGGTTTGATGAGATACTTGAGCAAGCGCATGTGATACGTATTGTTGCGAGTGAAATGGCGGCAGCTATTATTGGTGGCTTAATATCCCTTGTAGATGCTGTTGGCTACTTACAAGAATATGTTGAACTCTGTACAGGAAAACGTGACAGTGTCACTGAGATTCAGTGTCGGCGGCCACGGTTACAGTTCTACAGTCAGCTAGTCACACGCGATGATAAAGCTATCGCGTTCTCTACCGATAAAGCCGCAGTAGTCACATGGTCACAACAGTTGGCGAAGCTTACTAAGGATCGTCGTTTGACGATGAAGAGTACGGCATTAATCGAAGAAAATAGTGGTTCGGATATTACGATTGTACTCGACGATACTATGTCGACAATTTTATCCCCAGTACTTGGGGTGAGTGAAAAGAAAAACAGTGTTTTGTATGCAAGACCAGTGCAGGGACGCACGCCTATTTCAACATCTTCTCCCATTTTTCAGCAATTAGAAAATTGCCTAATGATGACCTATGTGGCAGGAGTGGATGTTCAGTGGTCGAAGGTGTTTACGCAACATCGTCGACTTCAGCTTCCGGGTTACGCGTTTCAACGCAAGGAATATTGGAATCCGGCGATTCCAATGAATATGCTTGAAGAAAAAGAGGCACCGCTTGCTTCATTGCCGAATTGGAGTTATCGCTATGAGATGCAGCCTGTGGAGCTGCTCAGTAGCGATATGGCGTTACCACAGTATTGGTTGCTGATTGCCGATACGAAACAGAGCGCGAATGGACTTTATGCACAATTGACCGCTAGAGGACATCAGTGTGTCGTACTGGTTGCCGATGGCGATAGAGATTGTCTAACACTGAGTTACCTCAAGGAGCGCAAGTCGCCAGAGAGCATCGGGTGCGCAGAGGATCTACGTACATTGGTTGATGCGATAGCTAATGGATTACCACTAAATGTCGTACTTTCGATGAGTGCGATCACACTGGACGACGATGATTCTGCGTTCAAGCATCAATACGAAGCGGCAACAACTCTAACGCTTTGGTTAGGGCAAAGCCTGATTCAATTACAGAATATGTCGTTCTGGACTGTCACTGCGAATGGTTTGGTCGATGGGCTGGAAAAGGATGTCGCAGAGAATGTCTCGTTATCACAGGCGAGTATTTTATTAAGTGGATTTAGCAAGTCGTTAGCGTTGGAGCTAGCGGATAAAATGAAGGGCCATTTAGACTATCAATCTGCTACGAATGATATGAGCGTGTTGACGGCTTCGGCAGTCGTGGATGCGCTGATGTCAGATATTCCAGGCAGCAACCTACATTACAACGGTGTGGATTGGTGTCAGCCATTGTTGAAGCGTTCGATTATTGATGATGAAAAATCCTTGGTTGTTCCGGCATTACGTGATGATGGTTTTTATGTGATTGCAGGAGGTACCGGGTCAATTGGTCTTGGCATCGCGCAACGTCTTATTGATCGTGGCGCAAAACATCTTGTACTGCTCAGTCGTTCTGGGCTCACAGTGGGGTCGTCGGTTTACGAACAAGTTGAAACCATGCGCCAACACGCGCAAATATTAACACCGGCATTGGACATCACTAGTAGAGATGAATTAAAGACATTGTTGGCGCAGTTACGTAGCCAGCTTCCTATTACCGGTATTATTCACGGTGCGGGTATTTTTGATATAGCACCGATTTCCAGTCTAACGAATGATGCGTGCTTTTCCTTGATGGATAACAAGGTGCTTGGATTACGCTGGTTAGATGAGTTAACGCAAGTCGATGAGCTTGATATGTTTGTTGGCTTCTCGTCAATTGCCTCGGTGTGGGGATCGGCGGGTAATTTTCATTATACGGCAGCAAACTATTGTGTGGATGCAATTGTGCAGCGACGTAAAGCGCGTGGTCAGGTTGCATCGGTAATTAATTGGGGGCCATGGTCGGGCTCCAATATGGTAACGGACGAATCAGAAGTTCAAGCGAATAAACGTGGACTGTATGCCATGGATAAAGAATTGGCGTTGGATTGGTTTGATCGTCTGTCGATGTCACAGGAATTCCACCAGACTATTGTGGCGAAAATACAATGGTCTCGCTTAAAACCCTTACTTGAACTTACCAGTGCAGGGGCGCTGGTAGGGGCACTCTCAGATAGCGCGAACGGTATCGGTGGCGATGAATTTCCGGCAAATGATGCGGATGAAGCAAATGAACAGGTTAATAATGTAGAACTCAATGCCGTTGATGTGGCATTTAAGAATCGACTGGCGGAATTAAGCCCTGAGCAGGCACAACCTGAATTGCTGGAATATATCACCCAGCAACTTGCCACAGCGCTGGAATCGGAAGTGGATGATGTAGATGTGTTTCAGCCATTGTTGAATTTGGGCATTGATTCGTTGATGGCGGTTGAATTTAAGAATCGAGTGACGAAGGTGACAGGGGTTGAAATTCCTTTGGTTAAATTGCTCGAGGGCAGTCATTTATGTGATCTAAGTCAAATGTTGTGTGACGATTTTTTTCGGCTGCAGGGTGCTGAAGGTACTGGGAATGTAGAAGGTGCAGATGTTAGCGATGATGACGAACTGTTTCTTGAGGGGGCTCTATGACTGCCATAGAGAATCTCAGCCAGTTCTTAGAACAGCAGTATGAGAAGGGGCTCGCGTTATGGTTAGAGCAGGGGCAACTACGTTTTAAAGGGCCGAAATCTGTCTTGTCGAAAGATCTTATTCAGGTACTAAAAAATCATAAACCCGCGATTATGGCGATGTTAGCCGAGGAAGATTGTCTTACTATTTCAGATGTAGCGATAGCTAGTGCCAGCAGCGTTGAGCCGAATGAAGCAGTTAAGCGTACTCACAAGGTCGCTTCTGAGTATCCGCTATCTATGAGTCAAGCGGCTATTTGGATGTTGTATCGTTTCGCTCCAGACAGCCCAGCGTATAATACGACCTTTTGTGCAAAGCTTGGTGCTAAAGCTAACTTGGAGGTAATGGAAAAGTCATACCAGAATGTATTGAATCGTCACCCGATGTTGCGTAGTCGATTTCTGGACGGCCCGAACGGGGCTGTTCAACAGGTGATGCATGAGTCCGACAATGTTATTGAGCGTATTTCTGCTTGTGATTGGTCAGAGGAAGAGATTGAACAGTGGCTGGCAAAGGAAGCGACTAGTCCATTTGACCTGGGGCTGGGGCAACCGCTCAGAACCAAATGCCTAGAAACCGCGAGCGGTAATATTCTTATTGCCACAATACACCATGTGGCTGCAGACCTATGGTCTTTACTGCTTATTGCAGGGGATCTTTTTGAAGATTATCGACATTATGAAGCGCATGGTTATTTTGATATAAAGCGTTCCCCTCACAGCTATCAGCAGCATGTTGAATGGCAGCAAACATATATGCAGTCTGATGATGTGATAAAGGTAAAGTCTTTTTGGAAAAATTATCTGCAACATGCACTGGTTCAGACCGACATGCCGACGGATTACCCTAGACCGCCGATTATGCGGATGTCGACGGAGCGTCATAGCACTAAGATTAATCGTACCACCTACGATAAAGTCAAAGCCTATTGTAAGCAACGTGCGATTACACCTTATGTTTTGTTTTCATCAGCTTTTCAAATATTGTTGTATCGTTATTTGCGGCAATCGGATTTTTTGGTAGGCACACCTACATTCGGACGCTCTACACAAGCAACAGAATCGATTGTAGGTGACTTCGCGAACCCTGTTGTGTTACGAGCTCGTATAGATCTAGACCAACCCATTGCATCTTGGCTAAAACAGAATCAGAAAGACCTTTTTAAGGTGATGGCATTACAGGATTTTCCATTCCCTGCATTGGTGGATGTAATGAATCCGCCTAGAGATGCGTCTCGTACTCCACTGTTCCAACATATGTTTGTTTGGCATCAGGGGAATAAAGATACGTTTATGCAGCAAGGATTGATAGAAGATATCTTACCGTTATCTGGGCCTTGTGGATCACCTTACGATATTTTGTTGTCGGTGAGTGATTTAGGCGATGGTTTTGAATGTCATTGGACCTATCAAGATTCCCTATATCAACAGCAATCTATTATGCAGTTTGCTACAGAATTTGATGAACTTATTGATCGTTTATTGGCGGTAAAAGGCGATGCAACGACTGATGAGGTCATTCATACATCGGTGAACTCCTGTGTCGTGAAAGGATCTTTCAGCGTTGCCCTGGATATGGTTGCACAGGACAACCTGTGTTTTTATCACCGACCGTTAAGCAATACAGTATCACCGATTTCCGAAGACAATACGGCGGAGGAGTGTGGGTTTTTTCTTAAGAGAAATGATGTTGCGCTCAGTACATTGCATATTGAAGGGCAGTTAATAGCCCAAAGGTCTTCAGTAGGTTCTGATCTTAGTAACCACAACGATGAATTGGCCTTACCGTTGCCTTTACACGGATATTACTGTGCCGAAGGGAGAATTCATATTACTAAGCTGAGCCCTGGCTGGGGTATTGTGGATCACGGATTAGTTGATTTGCGTGGGGTCATAAGGGAAGCGCTGAGTGGTCGTCATATTCCGTTGTTTGAAACATATTGCTCGGTATCGGTAAATGGTCACGCGATTAATGCCTTATATATGGAGTCATTGGATGATGAACTGGTTGCCTATCTTACGAAAAATTGTCCTGAGTTTCACGATATTGTTAGTGTTCCTCGTATTGAATATCAAGCTGATGGTGAGGTTAATAGGCGCTGGTTATCGGGTATTCCTATCTTTAATCAAACTCAGCGTAGAGAAAACGGTTCGGATGATATCGCGATACTTCGGGTGGCTGATAACCTTTTTCCAGAACAGCACTATCCACAGCACCATCCACAACATATTCCACATCACCCTTCGCAAGGACATTCCCTTCAAAAGGTAGTTAATCCAACGCCGATTAACCAAGCTGTCAGTGCTGTAAACGAAGCGGCTTATATGAGCAATGGTACCCCTGCACTGATTGTAGGAAAGCCGCTAGTTAATGAAATAGCTGAGAATAATATCGTTGCTAGCTTTATCCGAACGGTGGAAACGAACAAGTTGACGGGGCGTACGACCGGATTAACCTTTGTCGGAAGTGACGGTCACACTAGCTCGGTGCCTTATTCGGAATTATTGATCGCGTCGCGGATGATGGCGCAGGTATTAACACAGCGAGGAGTTGGCAGCGGCGAGGTTGTTGTATTACAGGTGTCTGACCCTCAACAGTTTTTTACCTCATGGTGGGCTTTGGTGTGGATCGGTGCAATGCCACTTACCATTGCCGTACCTCCGCGATATGATGATGAACAACCGATTGCGCGTAAGGTGAAGCAAGTCGTTAATAATTTGGCGTCCTGTATTGTATTGACTGATACCGAGCTCGCGTTGAGCGATTATGTGGATTGCAGGGTATTGTCATTGTCTGATATTTCAGCCCAATGCGTGTCCTCTGAGTTTGTAGAGGATTACTGTCGCAATAACTCGGTGGCCTTTTTACAGTTAACCTCCGGTAGTACTGGTACACCCAAGGTAATTCAAATTGCTCATAAGGGCATATTGCATCAAGTATACGCAGCAGCTCAACACAATGGTTTTCAACCGAGCGATCGTACACTCAATTGGTTGCCTTATGATCACGTGGTTCCGCTATTAACGACGCACTTGCGGGATGTGGTATTGGGGTTGGAACAATACCAAGTTCCTACTCACTACATTTTAGAGGACCCACTGCGTTGGTTAGACTTGATGGTGATCCATCAGATTCAGCACAGTTGGTCACCAAATTTTGGTTATAAATTAATTGTCGATGAGATAAATAATGGCTCTGTATCAGAGGTTCGTGAGCGCATAGGCTCTCTATCCTCGATTAAGACCTTAATGAATGCTGGGGAACAGGTGACTCACGCGGTCGCAACGGAGTTTGCGACGCTGTTGCAACCTTATGGGCTGACTGATCAGTGTATGCAACCATCTTTTGGTATGGCGGAATCTTGTACTTGTATTACCTATCAAAATGGATTTGATGCGAATAACCCAGTGTTGAGATCAGTTGAGAAGCAGCAATGTGGAGCGAATCAGGAGTCGAGTTCTGCGTTTGTATCATTGGGTGATGTGATTCCTGGTATTGAAATTAGAATTACGGATAACAATAATTTACTGCTGAAAGAAGGGCAGATTGGTCGAATGCAAATACGGGGGCCAGTGGTAACTCCTGGTTATTTGAATAACCCAGAAGCAAATGCTGACGCATTTACCGGTAATGGATGGTTTAATTCTGGAGATTTGGGTTTTGTGAGGCACAATCAACTGGTGCTCACCGGGCGAGAAAAAGAAACCATCATTGTTCGAGGCACTAATTTTTATTGTTATGAGATTGAAGAATCTCTCACCACTTGCAGCAATACGAGCCCGACCTTTATCGCTGCATTTTCTATTGTTCTTGATGATCAAGAGCAATTAATTGTGTGTTATGTACCTGCTGATACTGGATTATACGAGCAGGATGTGGCGGAGCTTAATGGCATTATATCGGGAGTCTATGGGATTGAGGCGCGATATATTATTGCGCTAGAAAAGCACGAGTTTCATAAGACGACTAGCGGAAAGATACAGCGAAGCCAATTTAAGGCGTTATTTGAGCGAGGCGCGTATAAGAATCAGTGTACATCCTATGAAGGTGTATTACGCCGTGACCTTATCGTGCCCTATCAACTTTATCGGGCGGGTTGGCAGGCTATTCCTAGTAAAATAGACATAGTTGAATCTCCCAAGGGCGTAGAAAATGAAAATCATACGCTGTATTGTTTTGATCCAGTGTTAATGGATTACGTCTCAGCAAGGTGTAAGCGCTTTACATCAAAAATTGGTCAAGACGGCATTGACGCTCACTCTAGCAAATCCATTACGTTATTGTTTATGCTACCGTTTGTACTTGAGACCGAACAAACGCTCTCACTGGCGAACAGTATTACTCAGGCTGTACTGAATTTGTCGAGACCAGGAACGGAGGGAAGCGTAAAGGAAAGTTGTACCGTTGACATCGTTTTAGTCGGAGCTATTGATGAATGTGTGGCGCAAACTCAATGGGTAAAGCCGCTGATAGATGCGCTTAGCGCAGAGCAATCACATGGACGCTTTCAATATCGGTTACGGATAATATCAGAGCACGCGATTTCGGATCAGACTTTTATTCAGTTAGGCCAATATCAGTCTATTAGCGATCCGTTATTACTAAGAGGTGGTCAGCTATATCGGTCAGCTCTGACTGCATCCGATTTAGCCATCGCCTCTTCTGAATCTAGATTCGATAGCGTCAATAAAAAAACCTATGTTGTGGTTGGCGGTTTGGGCGGTATTGGACTCAAAGTGGTGGAGTACCTGTTGGAGCGGCAATGTCATATTGTCGTCATCGGTCGTAGGTCGATGAATGATGCTGACATATCGGAGTCAGTGAAGCATCTTCGAGACAGGTGCGGAGGTAATACCGTCAGTTATCGGACAGTACCCACGTTAACGGAGGGTGCTCTTGATGATGTTGTGGGGTCTGCTCTTTCAGAGCAAGGAATAGACCACCTCGATGGCGTATTCCATTTAGCGGGTTGTTACCAAGAAACTCCGCTGTCGGAGATGGCTGCTAAGGACTGGCAAGTATGTGTTGACGCAAAATATCAAGGTAGCATCGCTATTGGGAGGTACTTGGAGAGTCATTGGCCAGAGGCGTCCCTGATTTTCTTTAGCTCAATTAATAGTTATTTTGGCGCGGGAAATCTAGCCGGTTATGGCGTGGCAAATGCGCTGCAAAACCAGCTCGCGGATTACTTTAATCATGACACGTCACTTCGAGTGTATAGCTTAAATTGGAGTCAATGGCCTGAATTGGGTATGGCGAACGCCTTTTCTTCTCAGGACCTAATGTTGGCGAAGAACAAGGGGTTTTTACCGATGAATGCTTCTCGAGACCTGGAATGGTTACCGGCGGTATTGGGTGACGATCCAGGTAACTATTGGTTTGGTCTCGATCATCGAAAATCAACCATTGCTTCAGAGATTTCGGGTGGCGGTCACGCCATTCGATGGAATGTAAGAGCATTCTTTGATGATGCTATTGATTCGTGCAAAGTGGAGCAATGGGTACAGGATAATAAACGCTCTGATGTGATCACGTTACCTGAGGTGGATTGTCAGACAATTGCTTTATCTCAGGGTTTACCAATAACAGCGAACGGTACACTGATGTACTCTGCTCTTGGCGAGCTAAAGGGTACTACGGGTGTAGAAGGGGAAGGCCCGAGAAATGACACTGACCGAGTACTATTGGAGTTGTGGCAGAGTTTGTTGGGCAATCGTGTGGTGCATATAGATCAAACCTTCTTTGAATGTGGAGGTAATTCAGTTGTTGTTACCCAACTAGGGTACAAATTGACCTTGAGATTGCAACGTCAACTGCCGATGTCGTCAATTTTTGAATACCCTACGATCCGAAGTTATAGCGACTATCTGGGTGAATTTGATGGTGAAACGAGGGAGCCGAGTTCAGCCCTGGCGCAGGCGTTGGCGTCGATCACGATGAGAAAACAAGTCCAAAGGTTAGATCAGGATAACCTAACGTTACTTTCTTCTAACAATCCAGGATCAGAAAATACAATCATCTATCTGCCGGCATTGGTAGGTTTATCACATAGCTACCAACACCTATTGAAACAGTTTGATCAATGTAACCAAGTGTTAATTGGTCAGGATATGCTCTCTCAATCGGTGGGTTCCGTGGAGTCTTTGGCGAAGCGATATATTGCCTTGCTAGAGAGGGAAGCAGTGGATACACGTCACTGCGTGTTAGTCGGGTGGTCTTTTGGTGGATGTGTTGCATACGAAATGGCGAGCCAGATGCAGTCAGCTGACGTTGACGTCATCATGTTAGATAGTGCTGTGCAAGATGCGATACCGTCTTTCCTAACAGACAACGCGGTTGTGTTGCCGTTGTTTGCCAAAGACTTGGGATTAGCCCCCTCAAGTCTTGGCAATGCAGCCAACACAAATTTGACTCAGTCACTGCGTTCACTACTGCCTGACTTATCCTCTTTTGGGGTAGAGCTTACGGAACAAAGGTTAGCTAAATGGTTCGAAGGCTACAAAAATAATATGAAGGCTTTGCAAAGGTATAAGTGTGTTCAGAAACCTAAAAACAATGTGGTTTATCTGAGAGCTAAAGGGAACCCTTTGGGTACTGACACGATGGGCTGGGGGGATGACTTTGCAAGCTTCACCTGTATTGATATAGAAGCTGATCATCAAAAAATAATGTATGACCAACAACTCGTTGAATGGATAGATGGACGCTTGGGAGAAAATAACAGTGAATAAAATATTGCGAAATCGGGGAATAACCACCAAAACGATATTTGTCGCGTTGGTCGCAATGTGGGGTAGTCTATTGTCGATGGCGGCTTTTTCGAGTGTTGCAACGACGTGTAACCCGGTCGCAGAAATCACCTGCGGGTTACCTTTCCCTTCTGATTTGTTTGCGGATACTGACGGTACATTAAATTACAGTGATAATATTTTTGATAAAAAGGTCGGTGAATCTACACGGACGGATTTTACTGTTCGCTCCCAGTTTTCCAGTAATTTCAAACCTAGTGTTATTTTTAATAATAGCAAAGGTTTTTCTGCCTTAGGGCCGGTTCTCTTTGAACTTCCCGGTTGGCCTGCGGAGGAAATTCACCCAACGGGTGAAGAGCAACTTGTAGTGTTTAATCGTGACACCGGTGCGATTGTTCCTATGCTGGTATCCTTAAGCAAAGTGGCCAATCCAGAAAGGGAATTTCGCCAAAAATCTCCAGTTGTTATCGCCTGGCCCCGTTCTCGATTTGAATTTGACGGGCAGTATGTTGCCGTGCTTTTACGTAACCAGTTACATACGCAAAATAGTGGAGGAGAAGAGCGCTTTGAGCCGAATGCGATCATGCAACGAGTATTGGATGGTACTCGAGTGTGGTTCGATCGTGTTGAACCTGCCTATCGTCCAGTACTAGCTTTTGTCAATGATATGGGTGTTGAAACGGATAACATCCTATCGATGACCTATTTTACGGTTCGCTCAGAGAGTGAGGTAACGACGCCGGTCACATTGATGATCCAAAAAGCGTTGAGTCAAACGGGGTATGTTAATAACTTACACAAAGTTTCTGCGTTAGATAAAACAGAAGATGGACTGATGACAATCAATGGCGATTTATCATTGGTAAACTTCAGGCAAACGGACGGTGGGATCTATCCACCCTTTGATGCTCGCCCAGATGCGACGTTAGATCGTACTGATTTTAACTTAATGTTACCTGCTGTGACCCCTGATGAATCCGTGCCTATCACGCTATGGGGACACGGCTTAGCAAATTTTAAAGATTACCGACATTCAGATTATCGTCGCGCTGATAGATTGGGTATTGCCACGGTGGTTATTGATCACCCAAATCATGGAAAGCGGGTCACTGCGGACCCTGAAGTATCGCCGCCAATTGCGGTTACCGTACGTTCGCCTACAAAGATGATGCATTTATTGGGTATGTTTGTGCAAACCGTGATAGATCATGCGGTGGTCGCGAGAATGGCTCATGACCTGCTTCCTGCAGAGCTTGCCGAATTCAAGGAGAGCAACCCTGAAGTGCCGAGCCTTGATGTCACTCGAATGTACTATCAAGGATTGTCCTTAGGAGGCATGGTTGGGTCAACCATTGGTGCTACAGCACCTTATTTAGAAGGCGCATACTTGGTTAACGGGGCGAGTAGCTTAATGCAGCTATTTTCCGAATCCGCGATGTGGGATGGCAATACCAGTATGGTGATACCTCCCAATGCAACAGGGGCAGAAGCGACGTTAGCATTAGCGATGATGCAGCATTATATCGATATTGCAGATGGTTCTAATTTTGCGCATTGGTATCAGCAACCGCCGCCGGGAAAGGACCCTAAGAAACTGGGAATGATCTACGCCATAGGGGATGGAAGTGTTGTTAATGATGTGAGTCTCGCCCTGGCAGAGATTGCTGACTTGTCTTTGCTAAAGGAGGTTATCGAACCAGTTCTTCAGTTGAAGGACGGGGAATTTGGTCGCGATGGGTTTAATAACGGGAATGGACTTGCTCAAACGGGTTATGGGTATGAATTAGCGGAGCAGGCAGTGGGCGAGATCAAGGCCCTGGATCCCAATCGTCTTCCCGACGAAACTGGGGGTTCACTCTTTGGTGACCTATTTGAATTGGATTTTGGAGATGATTTATTATCAGAATCGTTAGAATCTATCTTGTCCTCAGTCGGGGATGATACTGACGTTGAATCTTTCGAAGAAGTTGTCGACATCATTTACGATGGTGAACTTGAATCATTTCTTACCCACTTTAATCGTAGTTCATTTGAATCAGTCAGTTTTAACATTGATTGGGTATGCGACACTGTTGCAATAGATGAATCTCGATGTGCGTATGCAAAAGAAAAAGCACAAGAAGATGCAGATAATCCTTCCCTGGTTGATCAAGTGACAAACCCCGATGATTCGGGGCTTATTGATGAAATAGAAAATATTGTTGGAGAAAATGGGTTAGATGATTTTGAAGTAGGAATTAATGTTATCGATGGTTCTGGAGGAGCGACTGATGGGATATTCCTGAGTATCCTTGCGCTCTTCATTCTATGGCGAAAGCGTATTTTTGGTGCATTAGAAATGCCTGCATTTCGTATTGTGAGTTCTGCGGTACTTTCCGCCGCGACGTGGTTTTGTTGGGCAGTGTGGATCAATTGGGGGCAAGGCGCGCAGACTTGGGATAGTGGGATTGCTCAAGCACTGAGTAGTTTTTGCACTACGTTGATGGGAACTTGGTTATTGGAGATGATATTTATTCGGTTAGGCTCTGAGCCCTTTGCGTGTGGAGTGAACGTGGTAATAGTGAGCACGGTTTCGCTGTTATTTATGACAATGAGCCATATTATTGTAGATACCCAGCATCTGTTCTTTACGGTATTTCCTGTATACAACGTCGTCGTTGCATTTTGCATAGCCTATGTGATGGGGCTGCGACGACTGGATTATTCCGCAAAGGTTGCTGAATGAAGCGCGTTCTTACTTGTGGCCTTATCTTGTGTTCGAGCCTTGTATCTCAGGCTTATGCAGAAATTGAATGGGAAGCAGAAAGTACGTTTCAATTCAGGTATTTTACGGATGAAAACGCTGACGCAACGGCAGATGATGGAAGCGAGTCGACGATTTTTCTGGCGGACGATGACTTTTACCCCGTCGTTAATCAAACATTAGAATTTAGCACTGAAGATAGCAGCGGTGATAATATTTATGTGGGGTCACTTTTCTTTCACTATGATGTGAAAGATGATGATAATCGGTATGCGGATATTCGTGAGTTATATTGGTTGGGTAGTGTTGACGATTACCAAGTGAAATTTGGCTTTGACCAGGTTAGTTGGGGAGTCAATGAAATATTTCGCACTGTTGATGTGATTAATCAATTGGATACTCAGGCCTGGCCGCAGAGGCAGAAGCTGGGCCAGCCTTTACTTTCGGTAGCCACTGAATTTGATGATCATTTAGTTGAGGTATATACGTTGTTTGACCATCGCAAGCGACGTTATGGCGGTGAAGATGCCCGACTACGCTATCCTATTTTGGTGGATAACGATGAGACGATATATGACAGAGGTGAGACTGGATCTGTCGATTTTGCTATTCGATGGCAGTTTTCGTTTTGGGAAACGGATATTAGTGTTGCTCATTTCTACGGTGTAAGTAGAGAACCGTACTTTGTTTTTAACTTCGATTTTGATCGGCCCCGATTGATTCCGGTGTATCAAAAAATTAATCAAACCTCGATCGAATTAACCAAAAGCTTTAATGAATTGCTGACCAAGCTGGAAGCGCAATACCAGGTGGGGGGGCTGCAACATTTCTATTCTGTTGCTGGAGGAATTGAGTACCCCATGGGTGATGTTTTACCTAATGGGATCGATTTAACGTTATATGTTGAAGCTATATATGACAGTAGAGATGAAGCCAATAACAATGTGCTTAATCGTGATGTAGCTTTCGCGTTTAGAATGGCTTTCAATGATAGCTTAGATTCGAGCATGTTATTTGCCTTTGTTGCGGATTACGAATATCAAGAGCAACTATTGTTACTCAATTTAACTACCCGCCCTGCAGAAAATTGGCAAATTGATGCGATCGTCAACGTATTTAATTCGGGTGAATCAGAGATCGATCGAGCGTTATATGATGATGCTTGGGATAACGCTTTTGCCGCTATTGAGGACAACAACCTGCCATTGCCACTACAAATAGTGAGTGATATCTATGGATCTATTCCAGATCTAACATTGAGTAGACGTGACTTTGATAATCTTGTTGGCTTTGTTAATGAAATTCAGCAACCTGGAGGTTACAAAGAATCTTATGCCGAAACAGTCCCTGATGTATTGTTTAACTTGATGAGAATTACTGACGCTAGTCAGAAGGTTAATGTGATAGAGAGCGACGACTATGTCGCGCTCAGTGTTTCATATTTGTTTTAGAGAGGGTATTACAATGAAAAATATAATTACTATTGGTCAGTTTTTTCTATTGTTTGTTGCGGTTGTTTTAGTCGGTGCTATTGCAGAAGCGGCACCTAGCAAATCGGCGTTAGATATTATTAAACGAGCGGAGCTTAATGCGGCAGGTTTTACCGATATGGTAAACCGTGTGTCTATGATACTGAGGGATCAAGATGGGAACTCATCTGAGAGAGAGATGTTGATCAAAGTACTGGCTTTGGACGATGGACAGTCCAAGTCCCTCACCATATTTACTAAGCCATCAAGGGAGAAGGGGATTGCATTACTTACTCACACACATGCCACGGAAAATGATGAGCAGTGGTTGTATTTGCCAGCGTCAAAGAGGGTTAAAAAGATAGCATCGAATAAGTTGGGAGCTTCTTTCAGAGGTAGTGAGTTTACTTACGAAGATATTTCTAACCAAGATAATGATCAGTATCGTTTTGAACTCGTTTCAGAAGAAGATTGTGGCTCTAGTCGGTGTTTTGTTGTTGATCGTTTTCCAGTGTTCTCCGAGTCTAGCTATTCTAGAACGCGCCTTTATATAGACACTGTTCAGTATTTACTACAGAAGGGCGAATTCTTTGATAAGGAGAAGAAGTTACTTAAAACGATGGCAGCAACCAATTATCAAAAGCACAGCAATGGTTTGTGGAAGCCTGAATCACTAATGATGACGAATAGCCAAACTCACAAGAGTACTGAATTGAAAACGCAAGATTTACAGTTTGATGTGGGATTACAGGAAAAAGAATTTAGTCGATTGAGCCTGCGTAAAATTCGTTAGTATTATTTTTAAGTAAATGTAGCTTTCTTTCTAAGTCTTCTCTTTTTATGGGCTTAGAAAGAAAGTCGTTCATACCTACATTAATCGCTCGATCTCTAAAATCTGACATCGCATGTGCGCTTAGACCAATAATTTCAACCGATTTCCTATTGTTTTCAGCTTCTAAGGCTCTAATTTCGCTAGTGGCCTCATAACCGTTGAGTACGGGCATTTCACAATCCATCAAGATAAGGTCAAAAGGCTCGGAAGCTTGAGCAACTAATTCGACCGCAATCCTTCCATTCTCTGCGATAGAAGGGGTAACCCCTAGTTTTTTCAGTAGGCCTTTGATAACCATTTGGTTGACGGTATTGTCTTCAGCAACAAGTACTTTGCAATCGAAATGAGTCGATTCTTTTATCTGGACTTCCGTGGTTAAGTTCTCACGTAGCCCCAGCGCCTTTTCGAGCTTCCTTGTTAATTGTGACGAGACCAAAGGTGTCGCTACGGTGGTTAGGTCTGTTTGATCAATTCTTTCGTGAGAGGTTGCAAGCCATATTATCGGGCAGGTTAATGTTGTGTGGTAATCCTCGAGGACAGTAGGGGGTAAGTACTTGGAGATTATCGCAATATCAGGTTGTGTCAATATTGGTTCAACGTGGGGTTGAATATCAACAATGGCTTCCTGCGCGATTAAGTGTTCCTTAATGGCGGCACTGGATACCAATAGTGGATCAATGATGAGGCAATGCTTACCTGTGAGTGATGGATTTTTGTGTACATAATCAAGAGCAGTGGACGTAGCTTCATAACGGATGGTGAACCAAAATGTTGACCCGTGATTCTGCTTGCTGTTCACCCCGATATCACCCCCCATCATGTTGGAAAGTGACTTACAAATGGATAACCCAAGGCCGGAACCACCATATTTTCGCGTTGTGGAGGCTTCAGCCTGTGAAAAGGATTGAAATAGTTTGGACTGTTGTTGTTGGCTTAGCCCTATGCCTGTGTCTTGGACTGAAAAATTTAATTCCTCGCCCTCATTGTCGTATTCAATCTTGAGCAACACGTAACCGTCATCGGTAAATTTAAACGCGTTGCTAATAAAGTTAATTATTATTTGTCTGATCCTAGTCGGGTCACCGATGATAATATCAGGCACTGTGGCCGCGATATGGGGGATGAGCCTGACGTGTGAATCTATCGCGAGAATAGAAAGCAGAGAGATAGATTCATCGATCAACGTTCTAATAGAGAAGGGAATCTGTTCGATTTCGAGCTTTCCTGCCTCTATTTTGGAAAAATCTAGAATGTCGTTAATAATACGTACTAGGGCGTCGCCAGAGTTTTTAATAGTATTAACGTAATGGGATTGGATGTCGTCTAAAGCGGTATCTTCCAGTAGTTGCGCCATACCCAGTACGCCATTCATGGGGGTTCTTATCTCGTGGCTCATTGTCGCGAGAAATTGGCTTTTTGATGTGGCGGCATATTCTGCGGCATCTTTTGCGTGTTGAGCAGCAATCGTGGATTCTTCAAGTGCTTTTGTACGTTCCTGGACTTTTTGATCTAGTTCTCTATTGGCTTCTTCCTGTTTGCTAATGATAAGTAGGCTGGCCTCCTGCTTTTCTTTTTGAAGCTTTCTAAGTTTGTCGTTTAATCCCATGTTGAGAATTAACAGGGTTGCGACTGACCCTATTTGTGACCCATACGTGGTAAAAAAATTAACAGGGATGATATCAAATGCACGCAGGATATTAATGAGCCCACCTAGAATTAATCCAAACCACCCGATAACAAAGTATTTTCCGGTGTTATTGCCAGATCTCCACGAATAGATACCTGCAGTAAATACGATAGGCATGGCAAGAATTATTCCCAGCATACCCAGCTGTATACTAAAAGCGAAAGGAAAGAAAAAGGATCCTACGATGGAGCTTATTCCTATACCCCATAGCGCGGATTCGATTCTAATATCACGGATATTAATTGAATCAAGATTAAGCAGTGACTTTGTTAACCAAAACATGACGATGGTCAATATGCCAAGCATGCAAGGGCGAATACGTTTGGCGAACTCTGGATAATCACCCCATAAGTACACATTACCAATGCCATTCAAAGAAAGCTCCATTAGAGCGTAACTGCTAATTAAAAATACATAGAACAACTGTGCCTTGTCCCTGAGAAAGATAAAAAGCAGCGAGTTGTAAATAAGGATAATAAAGATTGCGCCGTAGTAGCCGCCGAATATGAAGTTCTCCACCTTTGATTGATGATGATATTCATCGGTGGTTAACAGGCGGATAGGGAATATCATAGTATCTCTGCTATAAAAGCGAAGATAGATATCTACTGATTGATTCATGGGTAAATCAATCGGGTAGGCGAACATGCGATCTTCTAGTAATCGCTGATTAAAAGGAAAGCTATCCCCCCCGATATGTGAGTAGGATACAGAGCCCTGTTGCCAATAGACTTCAACAATATCCATTAACGGATAGTCGAGTTTAAGTACATAGGCGCTATTTGCGGGGTCTTGATTAGCGAGGGACAGCTTTACCCAGTAACTGTCATTAGAAAAACCGAAGTTTGGGGCGTTGGACTCGGTGTGTTGCCAGACTAAGGCTGTGTTGTGACGGATGCTATTGATGGTCAGTGAATTATCAGCATCCACTAGGTATTGAGCTTTACCTCCAAGCGAATATTCAGTGGCGCTGCCATCGATGTTGATAGCAGCGCTCACATGGCAAGCCATTATCAACAATGGAAGAATAAACAACAATCTACGCAAAACACTCGGTTCCTTTGTTGTCGCGCGTAAGTTGCGTACAGAGTCAAATTATCTGTCTGGGCGCCTGCCTAACTTATGTCGCGGTAATATTCTTTAGACAGTTTAGTAAACATAAGAACATTCCGCTAAGTCAATGTTATTTCGAGCAAGTTATCCCCGCTAACGTTTACGCCGCTTGATGTCTCTGATCAAAAAGCGAGCGGGATGTACAGCTTCAAGCACCTGCTTATCGGTCGATATCACCTCACCCATAATCATGTTTGCCAATAGCTCGGCGCAGAAAGGTGCGGAAGTTATCCCGCGTGAGCCATGGGCCAGGGATACGTAGAGTCCTGGATGATAGGTTCCCACGGGAAATGGGTCTCGAAGCATCCCTTTGCGTAATCTAGCGTAATCCTCTAGAAAGTGGTCAAGGCTGGGCGCGGGACCGACTAACGGTAAGTAATCCGGAGTTTGACACCGAAAACCAACTCTTCCTGGCAGTGCGGATGCTGTTGGGTTACCCAGTGCAGTGAGAAATGACGGTAGGCCGGTGGCGAGGTTCGCCAGGTTAGTCCGATGGTCTTCGGTCAAGCAAGTATTGTCTTGGCGCTTGGGGTGAAAAGTAGCCCCTACACAATGTGCACCCTGTCTTGCAGGTGCAGTATAACCTTCATAATTGATGGCATGCTTAAGGTGTGATGTCGATTCGGTCGCAGCGACAAAGCTGACCTGTCCTCTGACGCTGCGTAAAGGTAGATGTTCTGTTTGAATGAGTGACGAAGCGCCAAAACTATTAGCGATAACAACAATATCGCTGTGTAGACTCTCAACTTGAGAGGAGTGTGTATCCTCCGTTTCTAGATGCCAGCGCTTTGTGTTGTGGTCACTAAGGTGCTGTTTGTGGGTGAGGTGTCTGACCGTGGAATTATATTTCGTGGTGATGTTGTTATGGGTTAACAGTAACCTGACGAAGTCAGCTGGCCGTAGCCAGCCACCTTGCTTTAACCAGAGGGATGGGCGTGTCGATTCAAACCCCAATAGGTTTGTGGTTTCCTGGGTGTCAAGCGGAATGGCGATATCTCGAGGCCACAGGCCACTGCTTACTAGCGCTTGTTGTTCTTGTTTTTCTTTCTCGCAATAGGCTAATCGCACCACGCCATTGAGATTCCACGTTTCACCTTGCAGGTACTGACTGTCGCTAAACAACTTCTGTATAAGAGAGGTGGAGTATAAGTAGGCCATTTGGTAGAAGCGATTTTGCGGATTGTTATACTGACTTAATTTGGTGAAGGTAATGCCTGTCGGGTTCCCAGAACCTTCTTGAGCAGGTGAACTGTGTTTCTCGATAACGGTGACTTGCCAGCCGCGAATGGCCAAGCTTCGTGCAATGCTCGCCCCCGCTAGCCCAGCACCAATAACCGTGGCTGTACCTGGGGTAATGTTTGCATAGGGAAGTCTAAACCAAGGCTTGTGTTTATGATTCTGTGTGTGGGCTTGTTCGTCTTGTTGCAGCTTAGGTTTTTGCTCAAAGGTCCCGTAGCAGATCTCTCTCTTCGGCCCTAGCCCCGGGTGTTTGTTTACCGTAAATCCCACCTGCGACAATCCTTTGCGTACGATACCTGCGGCGGTAAAAGTGGCAAAGGTCGTGTCTTGATGGCTTAGGCGTGCAAGTTCAGTAAACAGCGTTGAAGACCACATATCAGGGTTGCGGCTGGGTGTGAATCCATCGAGAAACCAAGCATCCACTTGGCCGAGTACTTGTTGATAAGCGATGGCGGCATCGTCAAACAATAGGGATAAGCGGATTCTTCCGCCAGCCAGTTCTATGGTGTGTAAACCTGGTATGAGTGGTGGGTATTTTTCCAACAATTCATCGCAATAGGGCTGTAGTGTTGGCCATTGCTGGTATATCGTTCGCAAATCTTCTTTTCTTACTGGGTATTTATCGACAGAAACAAAGTGAAGAGTTGCGTGATGGAAATCTTGTTGCAGCCATAAACGCCAGGCGCATAGTAAATTGAGGCCAGAGCCAAATCCTGTCTCGCCGACGGTAAAAAATGCACCTGGTTGATCCACCAAGTCACGCCATCGTTGAGGCAATTTATTACGTTGAATAAAATTATAGTCGGTCTCTTCTTGGCCATATTCTGAAGAAAAGTAATAGTCATCAAATGCACCGGAGTGAGGAGTATCCTCTTTCCAAGAGATCGTGGCTGGGGTAATTGTGTTTGAGGGTGTGGGTTGCTTCAACGAAATAGCCTGTGTAGGGATTCAAAGGAGTGATTATCGCACGTTAGAAACCTATTTTCGTCACTTGTCTGGCGTAGTATGCTCGGGTTCTTGATGTTAGAAAGGAGGTTTTGAGTGTCAGCGTCGATAGTTCAACAAATGACGGCAGTGTTTGTACCTACGTTGCCGATCATAGCGCCAGTATTACTTTGTGTGCTCGCCGGGTTTATCTGGAAGAAATTGGGGCGCCCTTATGATACCCAGTTGGTGAGCCAATTGGTGATGAGTATCGGGGCTCCAGCACTCATAATATCTGTGTTGTCTACGGCGCCTATTTCTAAAGATCAGCTATTTGATATGCTAATTATCGGCGGCACACTGGTCAGCAGCCTACTGTTGTGTTCCGCAGTGATGCTGAAACTGCTAGGGTTTTCAATACGAGATTTTATCGTATGCATGACATTCCCTAACGTTGGGAATATGGGACTACCCTTGTGCTTGTTTGCATTCGGGGAGAAAGGCCTGTCGATGGCGTTGGCGTTATTTATGGTGTTCTCTTTTTTGCACTTCTCCTTAGGGGTGGCGATATTGTCAGGCGTTTCGGTTATTAAGCAGACAATACGTAACCCCATCATCTATTCGGTGATTGCAGCAGCGGTCATGATCGTAGGGGATTTCCGCTTACCGGGTTGGGCAGAAACTTCCGTTAAGCTGCTTGGGGACTTCACTATTCCTATGATGCTCCTAACGTTAGGCGTTTCGTTGGCAACACTACGGATAGAAAATGTCACAAAGAGTGTAATACTGGCTTTTTTACGGTTGGCTATCGGCATCGCGGTGGGCTGGGGTGTGGCAGAATGGTTTGAATTGACAGGGGCTCTACGAGGTGTAGTGATTCTTCAGTCAACAATGCCTGTGGCGGTTTTTAACTACATGTTTGCGATGCAGTTCGATCGCCAACCGCAGACTGTTGCGGGTATGGTTGTGGTGTCTACATTTGTCTCTTTTTTGACGTTACCTTGGCTATTGCAATGGTTGGTCGATATATGATCGCTAAACTAAGGGCTTAAGCCAAATTCGCTCATTGGTTAATCCACTGGCTTACATCCTGCAACACATATTTACACAAAGCGGCTACAAATATTTACGTACTAAAATGACAATATACGAGTAAGGATTAGAGGTTTGCAGCGCACGCCTTTATCCGTTCTAGGGCAAAAGATGTGAGGGTCGTTTGTCGGTAGTCTAGAACATGACAATAACAATTAATAAGCTGCACTTTTAGGTGGGTACCATGAAAATAATAATTGCTGATCACCACGGTTTATATCGTGAAGGGTTAAAATCTCTTCTTTCTAGTATTAATACATCATTGTCTACCGAAGAAGTTGATTCTGTGAAGCTGCTAGATGAACTGCTGTCACAGGATGATAATGTCAAGTTAGTGTTTGTTGACCTGCAAATAATTGAAGGTTCAGGCTTAGATTATCTAAAGCGTTTTAAGCTACGTTGGCCAAAAGTGAACATTGCTTTGTTGTCGAGCGAAAATGATGTGTTTACTGCCCGCGAAGCGATTGCACTGGGTGCTGCAGGTTGCTTGTTGAAAACCGAAAGTTTCTACGTGCTGGAGCAAGGTATCAAGCTGATACTTGCTGGCGGCATTTATGTGTCAGAGCGCTTTATTTCGGAGCCTACGAAAGAGAAAGCGAAGGCGATCTTGGACACCCTGACTCCGCGTCAGAAGCAGGTGTTAGAATTGCTATCTAGTGGTCTATCGAACAAAGAGATTGGTGGCTTACTTGCCCTTGCAGAGGGCACTGTTAAAGCGCATGTTGCCGCGCTGTTACGTAGCATTGGTGTAAAGAACCGAACTCAAGCGGCAAATTGGGCCCGCGATAGCCGTATGGTGTAGCGGGTAGCTTTCACTACATCAAGCAATTGTTGTTGCTCGCAATGTTGAGGCTGTTACAGTGATTGTAATAGCCTTTTTTGTCGCATTGTCCTTTTGCCATCAAATGACTTGGGAGTCAGTCTATTAATTGTCTACGATCCTTTTTGTTATTGTTGACGCTCGTTGTTACGAGTACCAGCGGTGCAGGTGTCAGTGAGCATGTATTGTCGGTGGGGCAGCCCTATGTTGACATAGATGGAGCCTATAATTACTGGCGAGACCCTACTGGTCAGCAGACGATTAACGAGATTATTCGTCGCCAATATGATCCTCGTTGGAGCTTGTCGACCAATTCCCCTCCGAATTTTCAATTTACCCCTGATGCTATTTGGTTGCGGTTTGACCTGCTTTCCAAACAAACGGATGACGGCGACTATTTTTTAGAGATAGGCTCCCCTTTTATTGATGACATTGAAGTTCATCATGTAAAAAGAAATCACTTTGGTGATTTATTCATCGCACAATCATACCGGGCGGGAGATGACCGTCAAATCGTACCTAATGCGCCAGCATACCGGTTACCCGTGTTCCCTATTCAAGTTGTTGCAAATGCAGCAGAGTATGTTTACGTAAAGGTTAAATCCACAAGCTCGATCGGCTTTCCTGTTCGGTTGTGGCAGCGTGACGCCTACATTCCACAAGAACAGAAGGCGCAGGCCTTTTACGGCTTCTTCTTTGGTCTAATGATTGTGATGGGGTTTTATAATTTAGTGGTATGGCTGTTTATCCGTGAGCCAATGTACCTGTGTTATGTTTTCTATGCGATGGCAGTGGTGTTCTATCAGGCATCGGTCAGTGGTTTTGGTGCGCTTTATTTGTGGGGAGAGGTGAATTGGCTTCTTGATAAAGGGCTAATGCTGTCGTCCTGCTTGAGTTTCTTGTTTGGTGCGCTATTTGTGTGGCACTTTTTGTCATTAAAGGAACAGCAGCTCTTTTACCAAAAGACGGTGACAACAGCAGGCTGGACTTATTTGGGGTTATTGTTAGCGTCATTGGTGTTGGCGGAATATATATTGGCACCTGTAATGCAAATTATAGGGGTTGTTGCCTGTATTGCGATTTTGATAGTGGGTGTGATGATGGCATGGCAAGGTCATCAGATGGCTCGCTATTTTGTGGTGGCCTGGGGGGTATTACTGGTGGGTACCATTGTATTCACCATGGTGGTTCAGGGGGTGCTACCACGTACGCCGTTAACGGAATATATGCAGCCGGTCGGGATGGCGGTTGAGGTGATGTTGTTAGCGGTCGCGATGGCTTTGCGGGTAAACCAAGAGCGCGATGCTAGAAAAGAAGCCGTGAAGACAGCGTTAGAGCTTGCTCAAAAAGTGAATGCTATGAATTCAGAAAAACTGGTGCTCTACAGTGAGGACAATCAAGTGCTTGAGCAGCAGGCAGTGGAGCAGGATGAGCAACTGCACGTTATGCGACGAGAACTTGATGAAGTCAAGGAACGGTTAGACTCGTTGGCAGAACCTGATACAGTGAGAGGCAAGCGACTTGAGGTTGAAATAGCTGAAGATGAGCCGAGCGAACCTTCAGCGGGGGACAAGTCCGATAGCGACCCCGGAAAAATTGTAAATATAGAGCGGGGGCGAAAAGACTGATTAAGGCATGAGGAATGTGTCATGGCTGTGGATGATGTACACAGTGCGTTACGGGATGATGTACGGTTATTGGGTGATCTGTTAGGCGAAACACTACGTGACCAGGAGGGGCCCTGGTTATTAGATTTAGTAGAAGAGATTCGGTTATTGGCAAAGAGCGCTCGTTCTGGCCATCAAGATAATGCTGACCTGTTGGTTCAAAAGCTATCAGCCCTCGATGATAAGCAGTGGGTGCCTGTCGCCCGAGCATTTAGCCACTTTTTGAATTTAGCAAATATTGCTGAGCAATATCATCGAGTGCGTCGTCGTAGAGGTTATCAGCAAGACGGTAACCAGGAAGCAACTCTCGATGAGGTGATTCCACGGTTGCTAAAGCAAGGGGTGGCTAAGGAAGAAATATCGACCGTATTGGGTTCAATGTCGGTGGACCTGGTGCTAACAGCGCATCCTACAGAAGTTACTCGTCGTACATTAATTCGAAAATACGACGAAATTACGGATTGCCTGCACCGCTTCGATACCGTGAGATTAACCCAAGAAGAGCATGATGCGACACGTGAGGCGTTGCTGAGAAAGATAGTGTCTGCGTGGCATACTGATGAAATACGTCGTGATAAGCCAACCCCAGTTGATGAGGCTCGGTGGGGGTTTGTGAGTATTGAGCAATATTTGTGGCACGCAGTCCCCACCCATTTGCGGGAGGTAGATCGGGTATTGGTAAAGCATGAGCTACCGGCTTTGGCGCTATCGACTGTTCCAGTGCAGTTTTCCTCCTGGATGGGAGGGGATCGTGATGGGAACCCAAATGTTACGGCAAGGGTGACGGAAGAGGTGTTGCTTTTAGCGCGCTGGATGGCAGCGGATCTATTGGCCCGTGATATTGATGTACTGTTGAGTGAATTATCAATGCAAGATTGTAATGATGCATTGAGGCGAGAGGTGGGTGATTCACGGGAGCCTTATCGCGTTGTGTTAAAGCAGCTGAAGCAGCGTTTGGCCGACACGCTGGTTTGGGCTGAATCGGAATTAGCCGGGCACTTTTATGATGGCCCAATGCCGATACTACAAGCCAGTGAATTGCTGCGACCTTTAATGCAGTGTTTTGATTCGTTGAATGACTGTGGGATGGCAGCCATAGCTCAAGGTGAGTTATTAGATACGATCCGACGTTTGCATTGTTTTGGCGTAACGTTGTTAAAGCTTGATATTCGACAGGAAAGCCAGCGGCATGCCAACGTAATGCAGTGTATCACTCAGCATTTGGGCATTGGAGATTACCTGGAGTGGTCTGAAGAAGAAAAGCAGGTGTTTTTAGTGGGGGAGCTTGAAAATAACCGTCCTTTGATCCCGCTTGATATGCCCGCAGATGAGGAAGTGACAGAGGTGCTTCAAACCTTTCGTGCGCTATCTCATCAGTCCATTGATGCGCTTGGCGCTTACGTTATCTCCATGGCAACCCATCCATCGGATGTGTTGGTCGTCATATTGCTGCAAAAAGAAGCAGGCATGAAAACCCTTATGCGGGTGGTGCCTTTGTTTGAGACGTTGTCGGATTTACAAGGGGCGGGTAACACGTTATCCCAATTATTGCAGATACCTTGGTACCTTTCCCATATTCAGGGTAAACAAGAGATCATGGTGGGCTATTCGGATTCCGCTAAAGATGCGGGTTTTATGGCGGCTTCGTGGGCTCAGTATCAAACCCAAGAAAAGCTGGTGGCGATTGCCAATGAATACGATGTACATTTAACGCTATTTCATGGGCGAGGAGGTTCTGCCAGTCGTGGCGGCGCTCCTTCATACGAGGCGATATTGTCTCAACCTGCGGGTTCAGTGAACGGTGCGCTACGTGTGACCGAGCAAGGGGAGGTGATTCGCGCTAAGTTCTCACCAAAAGGTGTGGCTATTCGGACGTTAGATCTTTACGTGTCCGCGACCTTGGAAGCAACACTGAAACCAGCGCCACCGCCAAAAGAGGCATGGCGAGATCAAATGGATCGCATGGCCGAGACAGCGTTATCCACTTATCGACAGGTAGTTCGGCAGGACTCACGCTTTATACCGTATTTTCGCTCTGCAACCCCCGAGCAAGAACTTCAGCGTTTGGCGCTTGGCAGCAGGCCTGCAAAGCGTAAAGCCAGTGGTGGGGTGGAGTCCTTGCGAGCGATACCTTGGGTATTTGCCTGGACCCAGATGCGATTGATGCTGCCAGCGTGGTTGGGTACGGGGGCTGCGCTCAGCGAAGCGCTACAACAAGGGCGGCTAGATGAGCTAAAAGAGATGTTGTCACAATGGCCCTACTTTAAGATGATCTTCAGTATGCTGGAGATGGTGCTGGCCAAAGGAGACTTGTCTATCGCCAGTTATTATGAGCAGCGATTAGCGGATATTGAGCACCGGTCTTTGGGTGAAGAGCTGCGTACACGCTTTGCGGATGCCATTGATATTACGGAAACAGTGCTGGACCACTCATTTCTGCTACAAAGTAACCCTGTCATTCGCCACTCTATTAAAGTGAGAAACCCTTACCTTGATCCTTTACATGTACTTCAAGTGGAGTTGATGCGTAAAGCGCGGGCGATTGAGGCGAAAGGGGAAGAGGCTCCGCCAGAGCTACTAAAGGCATTGATGATTACCGTAGCAGGAATCGCGGCAGGTATGCGAAATACTGGGTAGTGTCGAGGCGAGGGGCAGGGAGGCCCTGAGTTGTTATTTATAACGCTAGCTGGTTTAATGCCACGCTATTCATATAACAGGAAACCATTAGCATCGTTGCCTGTCTATTACTGATACATAGTTTAATTAGTTTGTTGGAGTATAAAAATAATGGGAATTTCTCGTTGGGGTGTGTTGGGGGCGGTTATTCCGTTATTGGCTGGTTGTGGGGGAGGTAGTTCTAATAGTGATGATCGGGTTGATTACGCAATTTTTGCAGGGTTTGGTAGTGCTTCTTCGGCCAGCACTATAGCTGAGAGTATTACATTAACTCGCTCTGTGCCTGCTGCAATATGCAATGAAGAAGAAGAAGTTGAAGGTGTTACACAGGCAAGTGATAACGCCCTGGAAAGTGAGCATTACACGGTATCCCTTCCGTTGGCGTTACTCTGGATTAATAACACGTTCGAAGCGCAAAGTGTCGAGATCGATGGGTTTGGCTTTGAAGTTAGCATCTATCAAGAGGTCGATGGTGGCGATGATGTTTTAGTTTGGAACACCTATGACAATTTATGGCTTCCTGATACAGGTAAGGATCAATCAGAGGCAGCCGCAATACGAGCAGATGATGAGCTTACTGATGAGGAAAAGGATGCAGAAATCGAAGCGCTTGAGGATTTGACCTGTTTTAAGCCAGAAAATGAGTTTGATAGCACCGAGTATACGCAGATCGATATACCCCAGTCAGAAAGGCTGCCTCCGCACACCCCAGGTGATTGGCCTGTAGCACCTGAAGTCGCCAATACAATAGCCTTGTTGTTTAACGGCTGGTCAGAATCTGGGGATATTGAAGCTGTAGCCGGGGAATATTATGCTGAGTTTAAGTTCGATATTAAGCTTGCGGGTGGAACCAAGCCTGAAGTCCTCCGTCGAGACTTTACAATAGTTGACCCCGAATAACTCGCTTTGGTCGTAACTTGAAGTATATTCTCAATAAGCCATTGACGGGGCGCGTTGAATCTCTATAATGCGCCTCCTCTTCAACGCAAACACAGCGTCTTTAAGACCTGATAGTTAGCGGCGAAGAGGGCTTTATAAAGGTTTGAAATAT